>ERZ773116.62-NODE-62-length-108367-cov-23.714270_pt1 | contig 108367 bp, 134 predicted proteins | sample MGYA00580563_ERZ773116 | MGnify/ENA primary metagenome ERZ773116 (study PRJEB29015, sample SAMEA2737864) | human gut metagenome | biome: human gut; feature: human-associated habitat; material: faeces | place: China | collected 2012 ... | reverse complement strand
AATTAAAACCATGGATTGTACCAGGAGGAATTAGATTTTTAAGTGATTGGAAAGATTTTTTCTTTTATAAATTACCACCAAAATGTATAATAAATAAACAAATTCCTGGTTGTGGTTTTACAGAAAGAGTAATTAATGGAATAGAAAATTGTATATTATGTAGTCCTAGAATAGCTCTTCTTGACAGTAAATATAGTAAACATGACAAGGATGTTTATTTAGTAAAAAATGAGTTATTGGATTCTGATCCAGGAATTGATAAAGATTTGAGTAAATTAGATAAATTTACTCAGATGTCCAGTGGAGATATATTTGAGGAAAAGCTTAAAGATTGTATTGATCCTAATCAAAGAAAAAAAGATATATATAATCGATTAATGAGAGAAATTAAAGATTATATTAATATGAGAGATTTCTACGGTAAACCTTATAAAATCTTAGTTACGTACGATTCTTATAGGATAGTACAAGATATTTTAATTGCTCTAGGTAAGTTTGATACTTTCTATACAATAATAGATGAATTTCAAAGTATCTTACATGATTCTAGGTTTAAGAGTAATACTGAGAACGAATTTTTAGGATATCTTAAGAAATCTCATTCAGCTATATTTGTCTCAGCTACACCAATGGTAGATAAATATTTGAATATGTTAGATGAATTTGATGGTCTTCCATATATAGAACTAGATTGGTTAACTGAAGATTTTACTAGAGTTATTAAACCTTCTCTTAAGGTAAGAACAATGAAATCCGTAGGTACTAAAGCAGGAGAAATTATACAATCTTATCTTAATGGAAATTTTGAAAGGGCTACTAGAATTATTAATGGTTTCCCAGTAGAAATAGAGTCTAGGGAAGCAGTATTATTTATGAATTCTGTAAATCATATTATTAGTATTATCAAAAAATGTAATTTAAGTTCAGATCAAGTATTAATATTATGTGCTAAGACAGAAGATAATAAAAAGAAAATAAGGAAGAAATTAGGAAAATTTTTTAGTATAGGACATGTACCTATTATTGAAAAAGGAGAGAGTTTTCCAATGTTTACATTTTGTACTTCAACGGTTTATCTAGGAGCTGATTTTGATAGTTATTGTGCAAGAACTTTTATATTCAGTGACGCTAATTTAGATACATTAGCAGTAGATATAAGTGATGATCTTCCACAAATCTTAGGACGTCAAAGAAAATCTGAAAATCCGTGGAAAAATTCCGCCGAATTTTTTTATAGAGTAACTGCGGATTATAGAAAAGTTTCGCAAGAGGAGTTTATGAAGGAGATAGAGAGAAAAGAAAAAGCTACTAAAGATTTATTGTATGCGTATGAAAGATGTGATACCGAATCTTCAAAATCTACACTAGCTTTAACTTATCAATATGTAGCTAAATCTGCAAATTATAAAGATAATTATGTTTCAGTAAATACTCATGGAGGTACCGGATTATTTCCAACATTTAATAATTTAGTTAAAGTAAACGATCTTAGAGTATTTGAAATACAACAGTATGATTATGCAGATCGATTTACTGTATTTAGTACTATAAATGAAAAGTTAGATATAGGATATTCAGTAAATCAAGAAATTGAAGCATTTTTTTATAAATACGATCGACTATCTTTATTTAAAGATAAACTTAGATTACTTTGTGAATATGATATGTCCGATGAAGCTAGAAGTATTGCATTAGAGCAAATAGGGGAACATGATAATATTAGATCTTATTACACTACATTAAAACCTGACAGATTAAAATCTCTTGGATATAATAGAACATATATTGAAAGAGAATTAGGAGTAGTAGTATTTAATAAAGAATTACTAGTTAAGACTATATTTCAAAATTTTAAGATAGGTGATAAAATTCCAAATACAGATATAAAGAATATTCTTACTAATCTTTACAGTTCTATTAACTATAAAGCAACTCCAAAAGCTATTGATTTAGGAGAATATTTTGAAGTTAAGAAATGTAAAATTTCAAATAATGGTAAGAGATTAGATGGATTAGAGTTAATATCAGTTAAACCTTACTATCAGTTAGAATATAATAATTTACTAGTAGCAAATAATTATGTAGAACAAGAAAACAAGGAAGAGGATTAATCCTCTTCCTTGTTTTTATTTTCCTCCATATAATTTTACTATTCTTGATGGATCATCTTCAGTTTCATATAATATTTTTTCTATATCTCTATAATATGCTTTCTTAGATTTATAGTTCTTCCCTGGTATAAATATGGTATTATTCATTAATTCATTTCTATCCCATTCTAATATATCAGGGTTATTAATATTATTTGATTTTTGTGTATTTATAATTATTGATTGTCTCTTATAATTTCTTTTGGAAAGTTTTAATCTTTTTCTTTTGATTTGTTTTATAATATTTTTGTTAAATATCACAATACTCTCACAGTCCCATCCATACAGATCTAACTTTCCACCCATACTACAGTCATACCTGCCATATGGAGAAAATCTAGTATCATGTTCCCCATCTTCAGTAAGATATATTCCATCATATCCATCTTTCATCATCTTCTCATAATCTATCATAACTTCATTAAATATTCTATTTTTATCATAGATCCAATATTTTTTTAACTTAATAAGATCTAGATAAGAATCTATGGTATATATTTTACTGTTAGGATTTATTTTAAATAATATATGTTTCTTTAAAGTTCCGATATTGAAATTTTCATCCAAACAGAATTTTCTCCAAGAATGATTAGAGTTTAGTGGAGAAGCCCATATTCCTCCACTTGGTTTATTCCACCCTCTTCTATTCTTTATTGTTTTAAATAATTTCTCTTTAATTTTATTTGTTCCATAGTGAATAAAAATTGTATCTTTTAAATTTTTCATAATTTATTAAAATATTTATAAAGTTAATTATTTTCTTTTCATCTATAAGAGTTTTAGAGAAGAAAAAATAGAGGGATAATTTTATCCCTCTATTTTATTTATTTTACAATATTATCCTTTAGTTCATCAATATCTTTAGAGATATTAATATTTCTAGTGGTAGCGGCTTCTATTGTACCAGTTTTCAGTATTTCTTTCATATCTACTCCAGTAGCTTGACTCATAGTATCAAATACTTGTTTAACTATTACTGGAATATTACCAGTTACTCCAGAAACCTCATTACCATTAGTACCATAGATATTTACAGAATCAATAGATTCCATAGGTTTAGCAATATTTGCTGCCATTTCTGGAAGTATTTTTATCATCATTTCAGCAACAGCAGCACCATTATATAATTTATAAGCTTCTGCTTTTTGTTTCATAGCTTCTGCTTCAGCTATACCTTTTTGTTGAATTGCATAAGCTTCTGCTTCACCTTTTGCTTTTATACCTTCTGCCTCTTGGATTAATTTGTATCTAATGGCATCTGCTTCAGCTTTCATAGCCTCTGCTTTTTGTTCTGTTTCGTATTTTTCAGCCTCAGCATTTCTTTTTCTTTGTTCCAGAATTGCTTTTGCTTCAGTTTCAGTTTTATACTTTTCTGCCTCAGATTCTTTTTCGGTTTTATATTTTTCAGCTTCTACCTTTTTATTTATTTCAGCTTTTAATTCATTTTCACGAATTATAATTTGTTCTTGACTAAGAATCTGTTGTTTCTTCGTTTTTTCAATTTCAGCTTCAACAGATTTAGTATTAATTATTTTTTGCTGTTCTTGTTTTTGTATCTCATAAGCGGTATCAGCTTCTGCTTTTTTAGCATCTTCTTTTAGTTTTAAGTCTGATTTTTTGAGAGATAGTTCATTATTTTTTTCAGCTATCCTCATTTCAGATTCTACTTTAAAATCATTAGCTTCTTTATTTGCCTGACTACTTTTTATGCTAATTTCTTTTTCAGCAGTTATTCTAGTAATAGCTGCTTCTTTTTTTATTTTAGAAGTATTATCAGCACCTAAATCTTTTATTAACCCTTCTCTATCTGTAATATTTTGAATATTACAAGATAATATCTCAATACCTAATTTTTCCATATCAGGAGCAGCTTTTTCCATTACCTGATCAGAGAATCCATCTCTATTAGTATTAAGTTCTTTAAGTTCAAGAGTTCCTATAATTTCCCTCATATTTCCTTGAAGAGAATCTTGCAATTGATTTGCAATATCTAAAGGTTTCATATTAAGGAAGTTTTTTCCAGCTAATCTAATTCCTTCATCTGTAGGTTTTACTCTAATTTTTGCTACTGCATCTACATCTACATTAATAAAGTCATTAGTTGGAACAGAAGTTTCCGTTTTTATATCTACAGTAATTTGTCCTAGATAGATTTTATCTAATCGTTCAAAGAATGGCAATCTAAATCCTCCTTTACCGATAAGAACTCTAGGATTTTTGTTTAAACCTGAGATTATAAAAGCTTGACTTGGAGGTGCTTTTACATAAGAAACTAACACAATAACTACTAGAATCAGAACAATAATTCCGATTAAAATAAAAGTACTAATCATAAATTATTAATTTTAAATTAAACATAGTTCATTTATAAGAATTTTAAGGTTTAAAACGCGGTGATAATCAGGGTAAATACTTAATAATGTAATAAAAAGTATGTAGTTGTGTCATACTTTATAAAAATAATACTATGAATAATTATGAAAAGAATTTAGAAAAAATTAATAAATATTTTAGCGAAATATTATTACTTTCAGATGTACTCTCGTTTAATTTCGATATAGTATCTAGTAAATCAAATGATTTTTATTTACCAATTCCTATAATTGTTTATAAAGACATGATTAAATGCAATATCGTTTCTAGGAGGAATTCTCAATTAACTAAAAGAGAAAAAAATAATAATGAACTTCTTTTAGAAAATTTATTGGATAGATTTAAAATTAAGTATTTAAGTGAATATCCAATAGTGATTTCTAATAGAGAAAAGTGGGAATCTTTATGTACTGCTAATGACATAACTGATGACGATGAGTTTTTTTATCGAAAAGTAATATATGTAGATTTTATTCTTAGTGGTGGATTAATTTTAGAAGCTGATTCTAAAAAATTTCATCAAAAGACTAGTCTTCAGATAAAAAAAGATTCAATTAGGGATTCATATCTTTATGATGAGTTTAATTTATCTACTATAAGATTATTTCCTTTGATAGAATTTCCTGAAAAAATACAGAATAATCAGGATTTATTGAATATAAAATTTAAAAAGATTTTGAATTTATCTAAGGATAAAGAAAATCAAAATAAATCTAATTTTTATATTATTCAAAATTTACTTAGTGAATTTTCTGGGTATGATTCTATTAAATTTAAAGAATTTTTAGATAAATTTTTTAATTCTGATATAGAAACGGTTAAGTTATTAATAAAAGACTTAGAAAAAAGAATGTGGAATTCTCAATATGATTATTTATTATACAATTTTTCTATCTCATATGTAATTAATGAATTTAAATTAACATCATTTTTATGAAAAGTAGACAAGAACGAGATTTATATTTTTCTTCGGATTGGCATGGAGAAATTAAAACTAATTTATGGAATATTATAAATAGATATGATATAGCTGATGCTAATATTATTGTATGTGGCGATTTTGGTTTTGATGGATTTAATAAAAAATCTTATTATGATGATATATATAAGAAGATAGAACCAAAATTAGAAAAAAATAATATAGAAATTTTTGCTATAAGAGGAAATCATGATTCATTAGAATACTTTAATAATGACTATTATAATTATCCAAGAATTAAGTATGTTCCGGATCATGAAATTATGGAGTTATCTGGAAAAACTATCTATCCAATAGGAGGGGCTCAGAGTATTGATATGAAATTTAGATTAGACTATAACTCTAAGATGGAAAAGTATGGATCATCTAAAAGAATTTGGTGGGAAGATGAAAGACCAATAAAGAAATATAGAGATCTTCCTAATAAAGTAGATATTATAGTATCTCATGAGGCTCCAATTAGTTTTCTTCCTGTGATTACTAGAGATAGTAACATGACGGAAGAGATTTATAATAATATTTTAGAAGATAGAAATTATTTAGATTATATTTTTAGAAATATAAGATGTAGTAGATGGTTTTTTGGTCACTATCACTGTTCTTTAACATCCTCGTTAGAGAACGTATTATATAAATGTTTAGATATTAATGAATTATATAAACTTAATAAATAATTATAGTTATGGAAGAAGAATTTAAAACAATTGATGTTAATAGCATTATTTCTGCAGATATTAGTTCTTTGAATTCTGCAGACGTGAGTGTAGGAGATTATACAATTTCTTCAGATTTATCATCTACTGCTATTAATACTATTAGTAAAGATGTAATTGGATATAGTGGATCTACTCCAATGTATGGTTATAGTAGTAGTAAGAATCCATTTAGTAGTTCTATTACTTCAACAAGCTCTTCATTTAGTAAAACTCCCATTTGGAGTGACGAGGATGATTTACAAAGTAGAATAGAATTATCTGATGATTTTAAAAAAGATATATTAACAAAATTATTAGAATTAGATAAAGACACTTTAGATATTATTCTGAATCTTCTTAGGGGACACTTAGAAAATATAATTGATGATCCAGAACTATTAATAAAGATTGATGAAAGAGATAAAGAAATACTTGATTTGAAGAAAGAAGTATCTGATCTTAAGAAAGAAATTAATGAGATAAGGAAAGAATTGATTAGGAAGGTTCCTGGAAATTATGGGAATAATGGTATATCTATTGATCCTCGTACTGGAGGAAGAATAATGTATGATGGTCCATTGTATAATTATACTGGTGAAAATATTCATGAAGATATTTATACTTATTTGGAATCAAAACTTAAAGAAAGTATATTGAATTGCGATAATAAAAATAGTATATCTAATAATATTGATAATGCAGATAAAAACGCATTTTAAAACCCTTGAAAATCTAAATAATGAGAGCTAATCAAGTTATTGGCTCTCATTATTTAAGAAGTAAATTATATAAAATTCACAAATTTAAAACATTAGAAAAATGGCAAAGAAAAATGATTCTATTAATGTTCAAATTTTTACAGCATTAAAAGTTAGCGAAACTAGTAAAGTACCTGTATTGATTATGTCTAATCCAGGTTTGGGTAAATCAACTTCAGTAGAAATGTTTGCTGAAGTTAGAGGATATAATCTAGTACTTCTTAGAGGTAATAGTACTACTGCTGAAGAAGTAATGGGATATGATGTAGTGGATAATGATAATCCAGAATCAAAGACTACTAAACATCTTCGCCCATCATGGTATACTGAAATTCGTGATATTGCAGAAAAGGGTGGTAAAAGTTTGTTATTTTTGGATGAAATTACAACTGCAAACGAGTACGTTCAGTCTGCGTTGTTACATTTAGTTTTTGAACGTAAGGTAGGAAGTGAAAAATTGCCTGAAAATACATTGATTGTGTCTGCAGGTAACTATGCACAGAATCTTTCTAATTCAATGCAGATGCTTCCTCCATTAATGAACCGTTTTATGATATTTAATATAACTCCTGATTATAACGATTTGGATACATTCTTATGTAAGTATGAAGGAGCTATAGCATCTTCTGAAGGAAAGACAAATAATTACATGGAAAACTTGAGAAAGACCATGAAAAAGCTGGATGCTCAAGAACAAGATATTTCAGAAGATCAGTATAATAAGATTGGTGAATATATCGAACGAGGTATTAAAATGACCGCAAAATCTCTTATGACTTCTGGATCTAAAGTAGTAGATTTGGCTATTACAGATCTTCAAGGATTATATTCAGATGCAGAGAATGAAACTAAACTTTATGGATTCGTTACATTCAGAACTCTTAATTATCTTAGAGATGTAACTATAGCTTCTTTCAAATGTTTTGGAAAAGCTGGTATTACTAGTGATAATTATAGAAATATGATTGATGGTCTTTGTGGAATTGGTATTTCTAGAGATAAATCCTCTAAGAATGTTATTAAAACTCCAATTTCAAAAGAGTTCTATGATACTATGGTTAATATCGTTAATGATATTGAGAAGATGAAGAATGATAAGTTACCTAAATATACTAAATTCTTCAATGACATAGTAGATGGAAAGACTCAGTTCCAAATTCCTGAAATGCAGGCTATTATTAATAAGCTTTCTGAATTGAAGGGAGATAAGGAAATTAACTCTATTGAACGTCCTATTGATCCTGAATGTATTGAAAAGATGTTTAAGATTTGCAAAGCTTCTGGATCTAGCATTAGCAAGATTAAGATGGCACCGACAGATAAGTTCTTAGATAAAATATCTTCAGATACTTTTATTGGTTACGTTACTTATTGGAATGTTTTAGCAGACCTTATGACATCAATGCAAGAATTAGTTATGGATTCTACTAAGGGTTATGGAAATAAAGATAATTCAGTATCTACACTTAAGTCTACTCAAGAAGACTTGAAGGTAGCTGGATTTAGATTGAAATCTTTCCGTAAGATTATTTTACAGGAAGATCCAGCTCTTGCATCTATAGTACCTGAAATTAGAGGTTTTAAATAAAATATAGTTAAATAGATAGTATATAACCTTAGAGAGAATATAGTTTGATTTATATGAATCTCTAAGGTTTTTTCATTAAGAACAATTTAAAAAAATTTAAAATTATGAGAACTCAATCAGAATTAGAGTTTATAAAAAGATTTGTAGACAACACTTATTGCAGATTTGGAAATTTATTAATGGTTAATACAGAAAAACCATTTAATCCAGATAATCCAGAATTAGGATATTGTTATAAATATAAAGATGATTCTACTGGATACGTAACTTATAAGATAGTGTGTTCTGAAATAGGAATTCCAAGAACTGATTTTAGAGTACTTATGCATGAATATGGTCATATATATTTGGGTCATTTGGATGGAATTCACGAAGAGTTAGATGTTCAGATCTGTAATGCTTTCAGAGATCATAGAGGAGAGCTTATAGATAGAATTAATAAAGAGTGTGGGATTGATTTTGCGGATAAGCTTATTGAAAGAGTAATTGATGATCCTGTATTAAATCACAGTATTCATAATATAGCTATGGATATGGAAGTAAATTCTAAGATATTATCTAAAGATGATATTGAAGAAATGGAGAAAGATATTTCAGAAAAACTTCCGGATTATCAAGCAGAATTATTAAGATATCAGAGAGATCACACTGATGATGAAGAAGTGAAAAAACAAATAGATGAAGCTCTCAAGAAAATGGAGAATGAAACAAAAATTAAATTAATTATTCCAGAGAGATATCATCTAGATAATGCATTACCAGATCCTACACCATTTCCAAAAGAACGTTCTTATTCAGAATATCTTATGTTGATTATTATGCACTTAGATCAATTTGTTAAGATGCTAGTATCAATTAAGAATGGAGGAAATGGAGATACTTCTAATATAACTGCTGAAGATGTACAGAATGCATTAGGTAGTGGAGATGGAGGTTCTTCTCAAGGAGGAGGAATGCAAGGACTATCTGATTTGATGGAAGAAATGGGTATGTCTTCTGGTTCTGGAAATGGTAATGGTCAAGGACAAAAAACACCTAGGGATTGTCCATATAAAGGGAATAGAGATTCTGGAACAAATGAGTTAGATCCTAATGGAAATAATAAAGGAGGAACTCATAGAGACCACGGAACAGATTCTAGAGATGATGCAGATAAAAAGAGAGAGCTAGGACAAATTCGTTCTGGTGGTGGAGTTGGATGTGGAAATTCAGGTGGTCCGGATGCTACTAGAGTAGTAACAGATACTGATGAAGTAGATATGGCTCTAGATGAAGTTATGTTGAACTATAAATCTAGAGTAGTAAAAGTAGATACAAAAAAAGATTTAATGTATATGTATAATAGGGGGATTAATAGAAGTGTTATTACTCCAACTATTAGAAGAAAAGTTACTATTTCAAATGATCCTACTATTGTATTTTTAATAGATGTGTCAGGATCTATGGATACTAGACTTGTAGATAGAATACTTAATACTATTGCTAGTAAGATGAAACGACTTGGAAGAGGTCTTACTTACAATATTATATCTTGGTCTACTTGTTTAGGTGAGCACATAAAGAACATTAATCCAAGAAAAGGTGTTCCTCGTATATCTATGGGAGGTGGAACAAGAATGGCTAGAGGTATAAAATACTTTAGAGATAATTATGGGCCAGAAGCTATATTGATTCTTATCTCAGATTTTGAAGATTACTTGGAAGAATGGCATGAAGAAGAGTCTAAGATGCCAGAATATACTATGTATGGATTTAATTATGGCTCTAGTAATTATAATCAAAATTTTAAATATTTCAAAGTAAAAAATTTTAAAAATAGTTATGGCTACTAATGGAAACATAAATAGAGATAAAATTCATTCACTGGTTGAAGTGTTTTATCAACCAGCATTTAAAACATTTTATGTAAATTCAGTTGATGGGAATACATTTGTTAAACCATTTGGAGTATTTGTTAGTTTAGGCATTACTACATCTATGAAAGTATTAGAGGATATGAGAAATATCATATCCTCTAAGGATGAGTATAATGCTGTTATTGCTGAAATTTCTAGTAAGAAAATAGCAGGACAATTTCTAAATACTATTAAAAGTACTAGTGATATTAAGCAGTATAAATTAACTGAGTTTACTAGCGACATAATGAATGAAGAAGAATCCAATAAAGAACTTGCAAGATTAAAAGAATTTATGGATCCTTCTCAAGATATAGAAGTATTAAAAGAATACGCTCCTAAAATATCTAGATTACAAGATTTAATCGATAAATTAACAACTACTCATGGATGGGATGCGCATCTTATTCAAAGAGAAGATGATGGATATTATAGAATATTTCATCAATTTGTTAATTATAAGAAAGAAGATGATATCGAGTATCGAATCGGTATATTCGTAACTGAAAATGAAAGTAAAGGAGTTAATTAAAGCTATTTTAATTACTTTTATAAGCATATTGATCGGATGGTGTCTGGGATATTTCTTTTTTAAGAAGGAAAATTCTCAGACCCCTTCTGTAAATATACCTATTGAAGTTATTAAACCAGAAAAAGATAAAATAGACTCTCTTAAAGGAGTAATTCTTAAGAGAGATAGTATTATAGATTATCTCAGAGATAGTATTAGAAAGATTGATACTACTCGAATCTATAAAGTTGATAGTATTAGAAATTTACCTACTACACAAGGAGTAGAGTTTCTAAGATCTAAACTTAGAGAATTTGAAAGTAAGTATAATAATTAAATTTAACTTAGAGAACTTACTTAGTCAAGTTCTCTAAGTTTTTTTTATTTAAAATAAATTTTATGAAAAAAATAATCTATTGTCTCTTGTTATCTCTATTGCCTTTATTAAGTATAGAGGCTCAAGAGATAATAGAGCATAAAGGAGATACCATGATAGTAATCTCCCCTAACAATTTAAAAACTATAAATTCGATTATCATTGATCTTGAGGATTCTAAAAAAATAATAAATCTTCAAAATAAAATTATTAAAAATGACTCTATAGTTAAATCAGAAAGAGATTCTATAATAGTTAATCAAACTAATATAATTGATAAACAGAATAAATATTATACTGAATCTATTAATAATTTAGAAAAGACATTAAAAAAAGAAAAGATAAAAAAGACAGTATGGACTAGTGCTTTAGGTTTAGTAGCAGTTATCTTTGGCACTATAGCTATAATTAAATAAAAGATATTATGGTAGAGGTAGTAATAAATTATAATAAAGATAATCAGAATTTTCAGGTATATGAACCAACTACTGATACATTATTAGTGTCTAGTAACTTAACAGAGGCTTTAGTTAATCTTTCAATTTTTTTAAATTCTGCTGGATTATTACAAGGTGATATTCTAGATTATCCAGAGATATCTTATCATCTAGATTCTTATACTGTGAAAAGTATGGTAGAAAGCAATGTTAATTTAATAAAAAGATTACAAACTGCCCCTTCTGGATTTACTATAAGTAGTCAACGTTTTGGAGGAACTTCTGGATTAATATCGTCTAAAAAATCTAATAATTCTACTGGATTTTCAGAATCTTATAAAAATTCAGATAGAAAATTTAATAAAAAATCATCTTCTAATTTTTCTGGAAAGTCAGGATTTCGAACGGCGAATAAGAAATTTGGAGGAAAATAGAAGAAGTTATTAATTTAAAATTTATAGAAAAATGAGTTACCAATTACAAGTAAAAACATCTTTTGTGTCTCCAATGACATTAAAAGTTCTCCCAGAGTATGGATATTTGCCAATATTTATTATTAGAAATATAGGAAATTCAAATTTAATAGGAAAGTATTCTGGAACAGCAATTCACATGAGAGAATTAGCTCCTAGTAATGAATTATTTAGAGAAAGAAGAGATAATTTAATAAGTTTTGAAGAATTCTCTAAGAAGTATATTATAGAAATGTCTGAAGTTAATTTTGTTAGTGTGATAGATAGATTAAACTATTTAGCTAATTTATCAGATGCTAGAGGTGTAGTTTTAATGGGGTATGGATCAGATGATAAGAATTGTCATAGATCTATATTGTCAAGTATATTAAATAACATGAGAATTCTAGATGATAGAGTTACTGAGTTGATATTATGAAAGTTCCTAGAGAAATAGAAATTCAAGATGAAATAGAGAAAAGACTTAGTAACTATGATATAAACCCATATTCAGTTATCTGTTCATTTGCATTTGATAATGGGATTGTATCTATAACATTTTATTTAAATTCTGATTTATTAGAATTTTTAGATATTCTAGATTATAAAAATCAATGTGATAAGTCAGGATACTTGATATTAGAGGATAATAATACTATAATTCTTAGTGGTCTTGGATTAATAAACTTATATACATTATTATGAAAGTAGTAACTGATCCTTGGTTTAAGAGAATTTTTAGTGAATTCTATAGATTATATTATTCTGATATAAAAGATAAGAGAATAATACTAAATTTTAATGATAATTTAGTATCTGATTATATTTTATATAGGGTTACGGAATTTGGTCATTATATTATATACCTATATAATGGAACTTCAATTTATATTCCTCCAAAATGGATTTATTTATTTTCCGCTTTAAATTGTCATTCTGGTGACGAAATTTTATATCATAGTGTAAATTATGAGGATGATAAGTTTAATAATTTTGGATATTTAATGACTAAATTCGTTTGTTATCTTGAACCAAATTTATCATCTATTAATGGAGATGAGTTATTAGATGTTTTAGGGAATATTAGTGTAATTGGTACTAAAGATTTTAGAGATTGGGTTCTTAATGACTTTAATCTAGATTTAGATCCATTAGAATATAGATCTCTTAATAAAAATATTGATATATGAAACAATTTGATGTTTATACAGATGGATCTCATTTAGATAAGCAGAATAATGGACGTTTAGGTGTTGGAGGAGTTATAGTAAATTTATCAGGCCCTGGAATGGGAACTATACTCGGAAAATTTTCTAACGAGTTAAAACAAGATTATATGTATGATAATTTTGGAGCATCTAAATGTAGTAATCCTAGTGCTGAGTTAGTAGGAGTATTATTTGCTCTTAGAGAATTTTCTAAATTTTGGGGTCCATTAGACAAAGTAGTAATTCATGCGGATTACTTGGGAGTAAAGGAGTGGATGACAGGAAAATGGAGAATTAAAGAACCTTATATTGCTAAAATAAAGAGCGAAATAGATAAAGAAATAATGAAACAGGGTTTACAAGGTAGACTAAGTTATGAATGGGTAAAAGGACATCAAAAATTTGATGGAGTTAATCCAGACATATATTGGAATAACTATGTAGATTCGCTAGCTAAAGGAATAGATTAAGATGTTAAATAGTTGTAAAAATGCAAGAATAGTAAGCCCATCCGGAGTTTGGGAATATGAACAACTAATTGGTGCGAAAGTTAAAGTAAAATCAATGCCAGTTAGTAATTTTTTCGGATGTTTTAGTGGAGTAAATGAATTGCTTACTATAAAAGATATATTTTTTAGAATATCTTTAGATGGGAAGACTATAACAGTTATTGAGCTAGTTGAATATCCCGGAAAAATATTTACATGGAAAGACCTAGAAGTAGTAGAGCTTAATGTAATAAGTAAGTTTAAATCTACTTGTGGAGGATTTTTAGCGGGTCAAACTGTATGTGGATATGGAGTTGATACTAATCCATCTTGGTTAAATAATGTAAATGGTATAGCAATTATCGATGAAAATGGAAATGTAATAACTAATAGAATTGTTCGAATTGTTGGAGCTACGGTAGAAGATATTACTAAAGATGTTGATGATATATCTGATATCGATGTTAATTTTAATGGGGACATTCTAGATAAAAAATAAATATATAATATGGCACAAGGACAGTTAACTAGATTTGAATGTATTTATTCAAGTCGAGAAGAAGCGTTAAAGGCTCTAAGTTGTTCAAGTAGACAATACGCTGAATTAGTAGCAGTTAGATATTATAATGAAAATGAAGAAGTTTGTATTATCTTAGCTATTTATAAAAGCGCTGATCTTGGTGATTTTGAGATAGTATCAGATAGTTTTTTATGTTGTAATCAACCTAGAATATTTACAGCAAAGAAACAGTCTGAAGATCAATCTGATGCTGAGTGTATATTAATAGCATTATTTGGTGAGAAACCAAAAAATGGTGATGTAGTAATTTTAACATCATATGATGGAACTACATCTATTACTTATACTATGATAGGGGGAGAATGGATTAAGACTGGAGGTACTACTGCAGATGGTTTAGGAATTATATTTGAAGATTCTGGAACTATTGATTTTACTCTTTCTCCTGGACCAACAGAAAGTAAAAAAACTCTAAAAGCAGATGTTAAACTTGACGATAATAGTCTAGTTTATGATAAAGATATAGATGCTATTAGAGTAAATAAGATTTATGGAGGAACATTCTAATGAAAAAAGTAAGAAGTCCTAAAGATATAAGATTAAAAGTTGGGAAGTCATCTGGAAAAAATTATTCTCCATTTCTTGGCAGATTAAATCATCCTATTCCAAATGCTCTCAAGAAATTAATAGATTCTGGAAAAGTTAGTGGAAATGTCTTTGGTGACTATAATCTAGATCTAATGAAACTTAAATAATTATGGATTTATTAAATACATCTGGTGTAGGAATGAAGAAATTAGGAGATTCTTTATCACATCAGGATTTCAACTCTGTAAATAATACAGCTAATTCTGGTGTAAATTATATAAATGAGATAATAAAGGATTTCTGTAATATTAATTCCGAAGCTAATGATTTCTCAAGAAAGTTTAATTTAAGTACCGCTGTATTATTAGTTCCTGAGTCTAGAAGAAGATTAGGTATGAAAATAAGATTTTTAGGATCTGAAGGAAATTTTCTAGAGTTTATTTATAAGGGTGCTAATACTGACGAGGAAAATTGGATAAATGAAGATAATTGGTCTGCTCCATTTGATATAATTGATGGAGGAGAGTGGTAAATATTATTATAATATAAAATTATGAAAAATAATTACATAAAAACAACCTGGATTGATAATAAAACTCCAGTTAATGCAGCTAATCTTAATAAGATTGAAAACGCTATTTCAGATTTATATACAAATGCAATAAGTCCTTCTGAAATATTAGAAGGAGATGGTATTAGAATTGCAGATGCTACTTGTAACTCTGATTGTTATGGAAATACAAAAAAGGGTATTCAAATTTCAGTTTCTGATAAAATAATGCAATCAGAAAGTTGTAAAGGAATTGATGTGGTAACTGATGCTAGCAGTATTCTTCAATTTGAAAAGGATAGATTATACTTTTTCTTAAACCCAGAAACAAAATCATTAGTCAAAATAATGATTAATGGTGTTACTATTTTTGAAGTGAAAGATTAATATGAAGTGGAATGATAAAAATGGATATATCATTTACAAAGTAGCTCTTCAAAATATTAAATCTGTCTTAGGAATATCACAAATAGATTATTCTTTAAGATGTGAATTAGCACCGTACATTACTTATACTTTAGACTATATAAGTAAAAGATTAACTTTACTCCCAGAAGGTTCAGATATTGAAGTAAGTATTCAAGAGATATTTGATATTAAGGAACATGGAGAAACAAAGATTATATACGGGGATGTTGATGATCTTAGAAGAGAGTTAGGAATAGATAATGGAGAGATTTATGTAGATAATGAAGAAATTCCATATAATCAAGATAGATTTATCTATTCCTGGAGTAATGTAATTACAGCTTTATTAGTTAGAATAAAGTTTCAATATCAAAACCTTTTATATCAAAATCCGATAAATGAATGTCCGTGTGGAAATGAATGTTCTCCTGGACAAAGTGTATCAGACTTTGAAAATTGGACTTCCGGGGTTTATCCCGAAGATGAAAGTTATTCTTATTATAATTATAATGATGTAACGAATACAGGATGGAGAGTAAATAATGATATTCCTGAATGTACTAAATGTCTTAGGAAATGAATAATAGTGAAGAATTAAAAAATGTAGTGGATAATACCCAGCTTCCTCTTCCTTCTATTATTATATTAAAGAATTCTATAGAAGAAGGAAAAATGCCTAAACCAGAACAATTAGAGGTTGGAGAACTTGGTTTAGGATTATTTGAAGGTCATGAAAGTATCTGGGCAAAAAATTCCGCTGGAAATATTATAGATTTAAGAGATCCTAGAGTAGATTTATTTTGGGGTAATTTCTTTAGAGTTTATGATTTAATTGAAAGCTTTGAATTAGATCTATCTGCAGGAGTAATTCCTGAATCATCTATAGTGTATATAAAAGAGACTAGACAGATTTGGACTGCTGGTACTTTTTTTGCATTGTCTGAAAATGAAGTATTAAATTTAATAAATAGTAAAGTTTTATTACTTCCATTAAAGACCTCAGAATTAACTAGCGAAAGTACTAGTGAAGAGATTTCTGAAGTTTTTGGAGGAGCAGATAAATTTAAGAAACTTTGTGAATCATTGAAATTATCTGCGTCTATAGTAGCAATGAAGGTAAACGAAGGAAGAGGAATAGTTCCTGTAACGGCTTCTGCATGTACTATAGAGTGTGAATATCAATGTAAACATATTCTTACTATTGAGTGGATATTTAAAGGAAAATATTATAAAGAAGTAATTACTCTTAATAATGACACTTTAGTATTTACATCAGCAGTAGAAAGTACTTCTAAATCATTACTAGAGATAGTAGATAATTTAGATAGTTTATTGGATGAAAATAAAGAATTAGTAGTTCCTAAAATTAGTTGTTCTTGGGAATTTTATAATAATTCATTTAAACCTATTTCAGTATATCCAAGTCCTGATAGAGATAATCCAATTATAGAAAAGGGTTATAAAGTAGTATTTAAAGGAGTGTATTCTTGGAAATCTGAGGAAGGAAAAAAAGATCCAATTAGCATATCGGAAGATTCAACGTGGAAAGAATTAACTCCTAGTGGGGTAGAGTCTTCTATGTTTACATCTACATATGTTACTGAAGATACAGAGTTTTTAATTAAGCTTGAGGCTCCTAAAACTGGATTTATGGTTAGAGGAGAAGATGTAATTTATAGTAATGGGAAAATAGATGTAACTGAAGATAAAAGAAAAGTATCTTTTGCTGATAGAATATATTACGGAACTTTACATAAAGGATCTGAAAAAGATATAGTTGAATATGATATTAGATCTTTATCTGATACTAAACTAATTTTAGAAGGAAATTTAGAAACTAAAGTAGAAGGTGTAACTACAGATGAAGATGAGTATTATTTAATAGCCTTTCCAGATTCTTTAGGTGACTTGAAAGGTATTTATCAGGATGGTTTTCCAATTCTAGGAGCTTTTCATAAATTTGAAAACTCAATAGAAGTTATCAATGCAGCTGGAATTGGAATTGATTATAAAGTATATATTACAAATCATCCAGGAGTATTTACTAATGTTACTATAGAATTTAAATAAATATAATTACAATGGCATTAAAATTTGCAGATATATTAGTGTCTAATAATCCTAAAAGTTATGGGATTGCGAGAGCTATAGAAATCTCAGGACACAAAACTGTATCATCTCTAGAAGCTTTGTATAAAATACCAGATTGTATATTGTCTGATAGTGGAGATAATACTGGAGATGATGCAATTGGTCAAGAATGGTATGTAGTTAGTGAAGCATCTAATTATAAATTAATTAGTTGGGATAATCGTCATTCAGAAGAGGGTTGGAAATCCTCTTTAGGTGAATATGTTACCGAAGATCAATTACAAGAAGAATTAAAGAAAAAACAAGATAAGTTAACAGCTGGTACAGGAATTAATATTTCAGAAGATAATATCATTTCTTGTACGTTGGATACTGAAATTTTTATATTTGTTGATGAACTTCCTCCTTTAAAAGAAGCAAAGTTTAATAAGATATATATCTTAAGAAAAACAGAAAATGAAGGAGAGAATCAAAAATATATAGAATATATTCTTACTACTGTCTATGATGAGGCTGGATTTGAATCTAGAGCTTGGGAGAAATTAGGAGAATATGATTTAGGTATCGAATTAGAGCCGTATCTTAAGAAGGAAGATGCTGAAAAATTATATGTAAAGAAAACTGATATAATTAATTCTTTAGAAGGAGGTGAATCTGAACAAGTATTAGGAGCATCTCAAGGAAAAGAGTTAAAAGATCAGATAGATTCATTAAATGAAAATACAGTTCATAGCATCACCGCTACAGAAGGAAAGGGTATTATTATAGAAGGAACAAAAAATGATCCTACTATTGGAATACTTAGAGACGAAAGTAGTGAAGATTTTTTAAGTTTATCTGAAAACGGGCTAAAATTAAGCGGGGTTCAAGAAGCCATTAATGCAGGAGATAATAAAGTAAAAGAAGAGTATAAGTCTGATCTAGATGAAATGCAATCTCATACAGAATATCTCTATAATATTAATACTCTTTTTCCTAATGAAGGAATGGGAGATAATAAGAATCAATGGACTTTAACTAGAGCCATATCTAAATTAGATTCACTATTATCAGATGAAGAAAGATTAGCAGGTATTAAAATAAAATTTTTATCTAATGAAGATAAGTGGAGAACTTATACTTTCTATGGAGAATCTTCCGAAATATTAGATGAATCTAAATGGAACTATGATCTAACTTCTAAAGATTTTATTGAATTAGCTACAACAAATTTACCTACAGCTACACAAGAAGCTAATGGTACTATGTCTAAGGAAGATAAGAAGAAATTCGATACTCTTTCTGAAGGCATAGAGGAAGGTGTTTCTATAGTAGATAAGATTAATGAAATCGTAGAAGATACTAAAGAAGTAATAGATAATTATACTGTTAATGGTTATAAGATATCTGAAAATCCTGTCTTAAATAAAGAAGATGTTGGTCTTGGAAACGTAGATAATACTTCTGATATGGATAAACCTATATCTACTGCTACTCAAGAAGCTTTAGATGAATTAATTTCACATACTGAAGTATTATTTAATATAGTTGATCTCTTTCCAGGAGAAGGACAAGGAGATAATAAAGATCAATGGAATTTACAATCCGCAATATCTAGACTAAGTGGTACAATTGATAGTAAGTACAAAGTTCCAGGAGTTAAGATTAAATTAATAACTGAGGATGGAAAGTGGAGAACTTATACTTTCTATGGAGAAGTATTTACTGACGTAAGTTCTTGGAAATATGATCTAACTTCTAAAGATTTTACTGAATTAGCAACTGTAGATTTACCTACCGCTACACAAGAGGCTAACGGTACTATGTCTAAGGAAGATAAGAAGAAATTAGATACTCTTTCCGAAGGTATAGGAGAAGGCGTTTCTATAGTAGATAAGATTAATGAAATCGTAGAAGATACTAAAGAAGTAATAGATAATTATACTGTTAATGGTTATAAGATATCTGAAAATCCTGTCTTAAATAAAACTGACATTGGCCTTGGAAATGTTACGGACGATGCTCAAGTTAAGCGCTCTGAGATGGGAGTTGCTAATGGTGTTGCTACCCTTGATAATAATGGAAAAGTACCAGATTCACAACTTCCTGATTCTGTATTAGGAAATGTTAAGTTTATGGGTACTTGGAACGCTTCCACAAATACTCCTGAACTAGTAGAAGGAAATGAAGAAGATAATGGACATTACTATATTGTTGATGTTCCGGGATCTCAATTTGGATTTGATTTTGACGCAGGAGATTGGGTAATTAATAGTAATGGATCTTGGTCTAAGGTAGATAACGTAGACGCAGTAAAATCTGTTAATGGTAAAGATGGAATAGTAGAATTAGTTATTGAAGATATTCCAAATTTAAGAGATGAATTAGATTCTAAAGCTTCTCAGGTAGATTTGGAAGCTCATACTTCTAATACTGAAAATCCTCATAATGTTACTAAAGAACAGGTTGGCTTAGGAAATGTAGATAATACATCTGATATGGATAAGCCGATTTCTACTGCTACGTTAGATGCATTGAAGAAATTACAAGAGCATTCAGATATAGTATATAATGTTACGTCTCTTTTCCCAGGAGAAGGACAAGGAGATAATAAAGATCAGTGGACTATTCAATTAGCTATATCTAAATTAGATAGCTACGCTGATCCTAAATATAGAGTACCTGGAGTTAAGTGTAAATTTTTAGATACTACAGGAGTATGGAGAACTTATACTTACTATGGGGAAATATTTGCTGATTCTAATAGTTGGAGTTATGATCTAACTTCTAAAGATTTTACTGAATTAGCAACTACAAATTTACCTACAGCTACACAGGAAGCTAATGGTACTATGTCTAAGGAAGATAAAAAGAAATTAGATACTCTTTCTGAAGGTATTGATGAAAATACTTCGATTAAAGATATAGTAGATGAAGCCGTAAATGTAGCAAAAGAAGAATTACAAGGAAATATTGATACAGTAGATTCTAAAGTAGAGGCTCATATTGCAGATAAGTCTAATCCTCATCAAGTAACAAAAGAACAGGTAGGATTAGGTAATGTTACTAATGATGCTCAGGTTAAAAGAGCTGAAATGGGTATAGCAGAAGGAGTTGCTACACTTGATGAATCTGGAAAAGTTCCTAGTTCTCAATTACCTGATTCAGTATTAGGAAATGTAAGATATTCAGGAACTTGGGATGCTTCTAAGAATATACCGGAGTTAACAGATAATTCTCCAGAGAATTCTGGAAAATATTATGTTGTTTCGATTGCTGGATCTCAATTCGGTATAAATTTCGAACCTGGAGATTGGGTAATTAATAACGGTGGAAATTGGGCTAAGGTAGATAATGTAGATGCAGTAAAATCTGTTAATGGAAAGTCTGGAGAAGTAGTAATTGAAATTGCAGATATTAGTGGTTTAACAGATGAATTGAATTCTAAAGCAGCACAATCTGATTTAGATTCAGTTAAAGAACTAGCTAATAAATTAAATGATTCATTAGCTCAACCTGATGGAATTGCTACTCTAGATTCTAATGGAAAATTGGTAGAATCTCAAATTCCAAGTAAAGCAATTAATGTACTAGAAGGTAAGTATATTAATGAAACTACTTTTAATGATAGGTCAGATTCTCCATACACTCCAGCATTAGGAATAATTTATGTAGATATTACTGATGGATCTAATAATAATATATATCGTTGGAATGGTACAGCGTTTGTTAAACTTTGCCAAACTGGAGATATAGAGCAAGATATATTAGATCACATTGATAATAAATCTAATCCTCATGAAGTAACAAAAGAACAAATAGGTCTTGGAAATGTAACTAATGATGCTCAAGTTAAGAGAACAGAAATGGGAGTTGCTGAAGGAGTCGCTACTCTTGATATAAATGGAAAAATTCCAACATGGCAATTACCAGGTCAAGTAGATGAAGTATTTGGTATTGATCATTTTGTAGATAGTAAAGATCAAATTCCTACTTCTAGATTAGATACCGGAACTACTTATTATGCAAAACTTGAGAAGAAAATTTATACAGCTATTAGTGATACATCTCTAGATGAGGGAAAGACTCCAGAAAAAGGAGTAATATACTCAGATAGAGATACTAATATAATTTATAGATGGGATGGTACTGATTTAGTAGAAATTGGAAATCCTATACATTTAGGAGAAATAGCTGGAACAGCATATCCTGGAGATAAAGGTAAAGAAACTACTGATAAAGTAAATTCTCATTTAGAAGATTTCGAAAATCCACATCAAGTTACTAAAGCTCAAGTGGGTTTAGGAGATGTAGATAATACAAGTGACGTTAATAAACCAGTATCTAAAGCTCAACAAGCAGCATTAGATGCAGTTAAAGACGAACTTAAACAAAATATTGATTCTAATAAAGAAACTACAGATAATTATACTATTAATGGTTATAAGATATCTGAAAATCCTGTATTAGATAAAGAAGATATTGGTTTAAGTGAAGTTGATAACACAAGTGACTTGAATAAACCTATATCTACTGCTACACAAGAAGCTTTAGATGTATTAACTAGTGGATTAAAAGCTATTAATGATTCTTTAGCACAACCTAATGGTATTGCTACTTTAGACTCTAATGGAAAATTAGTTCAGGCACAAATACCTAAGGAAGCTATAAATGTATTGGAAGGTAAATACATTAATGAAACTACTTTTAATGATAAACAAGGACATCCATATGAGCCTATTACAGGAGTTATCTATGTAGATATTACTTCTGGATTGGGGAATAAAATGTATCGTTGGGATGGTTCTATCTTTGCTGAATTAAATCAACTTAATGATGTTAATTCAAAAATTGATGAACATATTTCAGATAAAAATAATCCTCATGGAGTAACGAAAGAACAAGTAGGTTTAGGTAACGTTACTAATGATGCTCAGGTTAAACGTTCTGAGATGGGTGCTCTTAACGGAGTTGCTACCCTTGATGATAATGGAAAAATTCCAGATTCACAACTTCCTGGAAAAGTAGTTCAAGTATTTGGTATTGATCATTTTGTAGATAGTAAAGATCAAATTCCTACTTCTAGATTAGTAGTTGGTACTACTTACTACGTAAAAGAAGATAAGAAGATTTATACAGCTATTAGTGATACAACTGTTGATGAAGGAAAGACTCCTGAAAAAGGAACTATTTATTCTAACAGAGATACTAATTATATCTATAGATGGGATGGTACTGATTTAGTAGAAATTGGAAATCCTATACATTTAGGGGAAACTGAAGGTACAGCTTATGAAGGAAATAAAGGTAAGGCTACTACAGATAAATTAAATGAACATGTAGCTAATACTGAAAATCCTCATAATGTTACTAAAGCTCAAGTGGGTTTAGCTAATGTAGATAATACAGCTGATATGGATAAACCTATATCTACTGCTACACAAGAAGCTCTAGATAAAATAACATCTGATGTAGAATCTCATACTACTAATAAATCTAATCCTCATGAAGTAACAAAAGCTCAAGTAGGTTTAGGTAATGTAGATAATACTGCAGATTTAGATAAACCAGTTTCTAATGCTACTAAAGAATTAATAAATAGTACGAAAGATAGTTTAACTCAAACTATTACACTTCATACAGAAAATAAAAATAATCCTCACGGAGTAACGAAGGAACAAGTAGGTTTAGCAAATGTAGATAATACAGCGGACTTAAATAAACCAGTATCTATAGCTCAACAAGCAGCAATAGATAAAGTTAAGAGTGAAATTCTTCCAGAGGTTGATAAAGTAAATTCATCATTAACTGCTCATGTTAGTAGTGAAAATAATCCTCATAAAGTTACTAAAGCTCAGATTGGTTTAGGTAACGTTGATGATACTAGTGATGAAAATAAGCCTGTATCATTAGCTCAAGAAGCAAGAATTTCTAAAGTTGAATCTGATTTAACTGCTAAAATTACTATTCATACTTCAGATAAGAATAATCCTCATGAAGTTACTAAAGCTCAGATTGGTTTAGGAGATGTAGATAATACAAGAGATATAGATAAACCTATATCTACTGCTACACAAAGAGCATTAGATGAATTAGATAGTAGATTAAGTGAATCTGTAACTACTCATATTGCAGATAAGTCTAATCCTCATCAGGTAACAAAAGAACAAGTAGGATTAAGCAATGTAACTAATGACGCTCAGGTTAAACGTTCTGAAATGGGAGTTGCTAGTGGTGTTGCTACTCTTGATGAATCTGGAAAAGTTCCTAGTTCTCAATTGCCTTCCTTCGTAGATGATATTGTTGAAGCAGATAGTCTTGATGAATTCCCAGAAGTTGGAGAAATTGGAAAGATCTATTTAGCCAAAGATACTAATATCATATATCGTTGGAGTGGATCTAAATACGTTGAGATATCTTCTTCTTTAGCACTTGGTGAAACTTCTAGTACAGCATATCCTGGAGATAAAGGTAAAGCTACTACAGATAAATTAAATGAGCATGTAGCTAATACTGAAAATCCTCATCAGGTAACAAAAGAACAGGTAGGTTTAGCTAATGTAGATAATACTTCTGATATGGATAAACCTGTATCTACTGCTACTCAAGCAGCGATAGATAAGGTTAAAGAAGATTTAGAGCAAAGTATTGGAGAAGGAAGTGAAACACTTACTTCACATATTGCAAATAAATCTAATCCTCATGAAGTAACAAAAGAACAGGTAGGATTAGGAAATGTAGATAATACAGCCGATAAAGATAAACCTGTATCTACTGCTCAGTCAGAAGCTATCAGTGCAGCTAAAGCAGAAGTAACTAAGAGTATTAATGATCATATTGCTGATGTAAGAAATCCTCATGGAGTAACGAAAGAACAAGTTGGTTTAGGTAATGTAGATAATACAAGTGACTTAAATAAACCAGTTTCTAATGCTACTAGAGAAGCTTTATCAGCATTAAGTGATAGTGTTACCCAAATAGTAAATGCTCATGCTCAAAATTATAGCAATCCTCATCAGGTAACAAAGGCCCAAGTTGGTCTTGATAGAGTAGATAATACTAACGACTTAGAGAAACCAGTCTCTAATGCAACTCAAGAATTAGTAAATAAAATTAAATTAGATCTTACTACTACAATTACGTCTCAAGGAGAAATCTTAAATGCTCATGTTGCAGATAAGAATAATCCTCATAGTGTTACTGCTTTCCAAATTGGATTAGGAAATGTGAATAATACAGCTGATATGGATAAACCTGTATCTACTGCTACACAAATAGCCCTTGATAAGAAAGCAGATTTAGTAGATGGTAAGGTTCCTACTACTCAATTACCTGATCAAGTTATTCATAGTTTACATTATCGTGGTTTCTGGGATGCTGATATTAATTCTCCTAAGTTAGAGAATGATTTAGGAAATAATGCGCAAGAAGGAGATTATTATATTGTAAGAGGACAAGGTGTAAGATTTGGTTATGAGTTTTTACCTTATGATATTATATTTAATGCTTATGGTACTTGGTATCGATTAAGTGGATCAAATCAGAGAGATGAAGTTACTAGATTTGATATTACTTCATTTACAGCAGATAAATATGAATGTGAAATTGGAGAAAATGCTACTATTAAATTTAACTGGGAATATAATGGTTTAGGTGAAGGAGAAAATCCTGAATCTCAAAATATTAACGGTAATGTAGCGGAACCTGCATCTAGAACGTTATCAATCACTGACGTTTTAGCTGATACTACATTTGTATTATCTGCCGGATATAGAGGTATTTCAGCTAGTGCAGAATTGCAAGTTAAATTCTATAGTAAAGTATATGTAGGAACTTCAACTAATAATACTGTTAGTGATTCTGAATTACAAGCTATGACTTCATTCTTTGATAATGAGAAAAATAGTCTTCCTTTAACTAAGCTTGATTGTACAGGTGGAAAATATATTTATGTTGCAATACCTAAAGTGAATGCAACTAATTATACTATCTATGCAAATAATATCTTAGTTACTGATGTTGTTGAAACTAGTAGAAATGTTGTAAATGCTTCAGGAGGAAAAGCTGAATATACAATCTACCGATTAAGCAATAAGTATAATGGAATATTGAATATTGAAGTTAAATTGAATAAATAATGCCAAATAATAATTTAAAAGGAACGGTGCTCTATTCGGGCATCGTTCCATCTAATACAGCTGATGTTTATCCTACTCATTCCGCTATATATGGAATGGGTGGATTTAAATCAGTAAAGTCAATTTCTGATAGAGATGCTATTCCAGTTGAAAGATTGGAAGTTGGAGCTAAAGTATTAGTAACAGATGAAGAAACTGGATATTATGTTCAATCTATAAGTGAAGAAGGGGAAGTTACTTGGGCACTAGATACTAGATTATTTGCCGATAGATTATTAGCTACTCCTTCAATATCAGGAACTTGGACATTCAAAGATAATTCTGGAGAAGAAGCTACTAAAGAAGAAGTAGGAGTATCTGATGAACATGCTAAATCAATTACTATTGAAAGAGGTTATAAAGCAAAGTATGTTGGACAATTTAAATGGTCAAAGACAACTACTAATAAAGCCCCTACATCTTGTAGTGGTGATTTAGGAACAAAACTTCCTACTACAGATGTACTATCTGATCCTGTTACTATAGATAATATAACAGCTTCTAGAACAATAAAAGAAACTCTAACTGCAAAGAAAAAAGGATTTATGGTTAGTGGTTCTTCTGTAGTAGAAGCTACTGGAAATGATAATACTTCTGATCAAGTATCTATTAATATATGGTCAAAGTTGTATTATGGAGTAACTACAGCAAGCGCTCCTAATCAAAGTCAAGTGAAAGCTTTGGCTGGATCAAAATTATCTAATAATAACGACTTATCAGTTTCTGGAGTTACAGCACAAAGTACAGAATATTATTGTTATGCATTTCCAAAAGATCTTGGAGCACTAACTACTGCTGTACAAAATGGTGCTGCACCTGTACTTGAGGATTTTAATAGAACTGAAGTTAGTGTTACTAATAATGCTGGTTTAGCTATCACTTATTATGTATACACCTCTAAAAATAAAGGTGCATTCCAAAATGTTAAATTAGACTTTAAATAATAAAAATGATTGAAAATATATTAGTTCATTATAATACGTATAATACTTTTAAATCAGATTTAGATGCCGGACTAATATCCCAAACATCGGTATGTTTTATTAAAGATACTAATCAGATATATACACATGGACAGTATTATAATTCATCTAACAATATAGATTCGCAGAAAATAGAATATATTGAAGGGACTTCTGACAGTGATGGAGTAATAAGTAGTATAAATTTACCTGAGCCCGAAGAAGGATATGAAAATATGATAATCTCTATTGTATATTACGATACTAATGCTGGAATGTGGTCTAATTGCGTTTGCTATAAGCCTACTGGAAACGCACAACTTATTACAGGCGGTCCTAAATATGGAGTATCTATTGTAGTTGGTGGTGTTGAAGCATATAGATGTGGAAATGCTAAATATAGAGTATTTTATATGAAAATTAAATCTTAATGAACTTATTTAAATAATAATATAATATGGCACGTTATCCTGGAACACTTGAGTCTGCAAATACTGATGAATTTGGTATAGTGTTTGCAGATCATATTCAAGGTCATAGAACAGTTGCTAATCTGGAAGCACTATATAAATTGTCCGATGCAATTCTTAGTAAATCTAAGAATAATACTGGAAATGATGCAATTGGTCAAGAATGGTATGTAATTTCGGAAAAAAGTGTATATAGATTAGATGATTGGGCTAATAGAAAACAAGCTAGTGGATGGAGAAAATTACAGAATGTTGATACTGAATTTGACAGTCTTCAATCTCATGGTGCAGATAAGATAAAAAATTTTACCACTACTGCAAATGATGTAACCTTGAATTATAATACTTGGAAAAATTCAGAAACTAGTGAAGATGGAATAGCAGTTATTCCTGCTGCAACCGGAGATAATGCTGGAGTACTAACAGCTAATGGAAAGGATCAATTAGATCAATTAAATAAAATAGGTTCAGTATCTCACATGAAAGATGCTGGAATATTTACTAAATCAGCTAGTAAACTTACATTTAATTATAATTGTATTAGTACAACAGCTGGAGCTACTAGTGCAATTGAAACTAAATATGAGGATATTCCTGCTGCAACTGGAGATTTAGCAGGGGTACTAACAGCTGATGGAAAGGATCAATTAGATCAATTAAATAAAATAGGGGAAGTTACTCATTTAAAAGACGGTGGAGTAATAACTACAGATGCAACTAAGGCTACAATTCACTATACATGCATTGATACAACAGCTGGAGCTACTAGTTCAACTGTAGAAAAAACTGCAGATATTCCAGCAGCTAGTTTAACTAATGCTGGAATGTTAGCTGCTGATCAGAGGAATCAGCTTGAACAGTTGAATAAATTAGGAGCAATATCTAAGATAAATGATTCAGATGATGAAACTACTCCTACATTTACTACTACAGAAGATACAGTAACTTTAAATTATAAGAATATATCATCAACCGCTGGTGCTAATTCTTCAGTAGTTACTAAAACTGCAGATATTCCAGTAGTAACTCAGTCTAAAGCTGGTATATTAACAGCTGCAGATAAAACAAAATTAGATGGATTAAATACTAATAATATTAGTGGAATATCAGTAACTTCTAATGAATCTAAAGCTACTTTTACAGTTAAGAAAGATAATGGAAATTCTGCAGATTCTACTTCTACATTTGATTTTCCAGTATCTAGTACTACTAAAGCAGGTACAGTAACTGCTAAAGATAAGATAGCTTTGACAAACTTAGAAGCTATGACAGCTATAACACATGTAAAAGATGATACGGCGTTTACTAGATCTGCATCAGATGTTAAATTAAATTTTTCTTGTGTTAATCCTAATTCATCAGATGATTCTTTAGGAACTGTAACTGAACATTCTGTTTCTATAGGAGCCGCTACATCATCTTTAGCAGGTGTTATGACTTCTACTGACAAAACTGAGTTAGATAGAATTACAACTGCTAATTTTGCATTAGGTGCAGTAACTCCTAACGCTAGTACAGTAGCAATTGCAGCTACTAAAACTACGATATCAACTGGTGCATCAGCAAATAATAATATAACATTACCTTCTGCTACATCATCTTTAGCGGGTGTTATGACTGCTGCAGATAAAGTAAAATTAGATACTACTTTACCTAATCAAATTTCTGCAGAAACTAGTAGAGCAACCACAAGAGAAAAAGAGTTAGATAATAAAATAGATACTACTAAGAGTGATATTTTAGGAACTGCGACTGAATCTGGAAATACATTAGGAGAATTAGAAGATAGATTAGAAGCTGAAGTTTCTAGAGCTACTACAAAGGAGAATCAATTACAGTCTTCTATTAATAGTAATAAAGGAACTATAGATAATTATACTGTTAATGGTATAAAAATATCTACTAATCCAGTAATAACTGGTGCTAATGCAAAAGTTACTGGATATTCTAAACCTACTTCTACATCTGCTATTGCTGCTACAGATAGTATTAATGCCGCTTTAGGTAAGTTAGAGAAAAAAGCAGATGACCATATAGCAAATAAATCTAATCCTCATGGAGTAACTAAAGCTCAAGTAGGTTTAGGAAACTGTGATAATACTAGTGACTTAAATAAGCCTATATCTACAGCTACACAAACTGCTTTAAATTCTAAAGTACAAACTGTAGAAGTCACAGGTACTGGTAATGCTATAACAGCTGCATCTATTAGTGGAACTAAATTAACTTTAACTAAAGGTGCTACATATAATAATCAAACTTATACAGCTGGAACTAACTTAAGTTTATCAGGAAATACATTTAGTTTGAATAGTACTATATCATTAACAAGAGTAAATGCTTCTAGTGGATTCTTTCAAACTTCTGATAAGAGATTGAAATCTAATATAAAACCGTTAGATCATTCTCTTGAAGATATTTGTTCTATCCCTACAGATTCATTTATCTTAAATGGAAAGAATGATTTTGGAACTATAGCGCAAGAAGTTGAAGATAAATTTCCAGAACTAGTTTCTGAAGCTAGATTAAAAGAATCTGATGTAGATGAGCCTAGCAAGTTTGATAAAGTAGAAATTAACGGCGAATCTTATGTTTTAGTAAAAGAGGTAGATTATTCAAAGCTTAGTATATTAGCTATTGAAGGAATTAAACTTCTTAAGAAAGAAATAGAGGAGCTTAAGAAACAACTTAATAAATAACATTAATAGATAGGGAGGAGACTTATAACCTCTTCCCTATTATTTTAATATATTATGGCAGCTCGAATTGTTTTAAAGAAAAATGAAGAATATTTTAGTACTGAAGAGGAAGCACTACAGGCTCTAAGAAATATTATATTTCAAAAAGGTGAACCTGCAGTAGCAATATATGGAAAAACTGAAGAAGATGCTAGAGTAATTCTTGCAATAGGTAAAGATAATGGAGTTGGAGATTCTTGTTTCGATGTAATTGCTACAACTCAATCTATAGATAATATATCTTCTATAATTAATTCATTAGAGAATTCATTTAGTTCTCATGAATTATTATTAGCTAATGGGGATACTGTAGGACATGTAAAATCTAGTAATGATATAACATTTACTGATGGTGGTGGTATAGTTAATTCTGCAGGGAAAGTAAAAAATAAATTAATTTTTCAAGGGGGTTCAACAGGAGAATTTGATGGATCTAATAAGGTTACAATTAATATTCCATTATCTAGTAATGAAACTCCAAAAATAAATTCAGGTAGTGGATCTCCTGGAACAAAAAATGATTGGTCAAGAGCTGATCATGTACATCCAGAGCAGATTAATATATCAGGAAATTCAGGAACAACTACTAAATTTCAAAATCCAAAATCTATAACTATTAAAGGAGCTGTTAATGGTAATGTTAGATCAGATTTTAGTGGAGATGTTGTAATTAATACTACACTTTCAGATCATACACACAGTATATCTCAGATTACTAATTTAACTGATGAGTTAAATAATAAAGCTCCTATTAATAATCCAGTATTCACAGGGGTACCACAAGCACCCACAGCAAGTAAAGGAACTAATACTAAGCAACTAGCTACTACAGAATTCGTTATAGCAGAAATTCAAGATAAGATACAGGCAGCAATAGCTCTTAGGTTTAAAGGAACTATAGGTAATGGTGGAACAATAACTGAATTGCCAAGTTCTCATACTACTGGAGATGTTTATCTATCTTTAATAGGTGCTCCAAATGTAGGAGATGAAGTATTAGAGCCTGGAGATTTAATTATTTGTATAAAAGATGGTTCTGTAAAGAATGATTCAGATTGGACTGTTGTTCAAACAAATATTGATGGTGCTGTAGTTGGGCCGTCAAGCTGTGTAAACAATAATATTCCAATTTTTAATGGAAATACTGGAAAATTAGTAAAAGATTCGGGATTATCCTTATCCAATTTAGCAAAAACCTCTATAGCTATTCTTCCAGGAAAAGGTTTAGTTGGAGGAGGTGATCTAGGATCTACTAGAACATTATCACATCAAGATAAACCATCCTCTGGGAATGATGCTGGAGGCAGTGGTTCTTTTGTTACTACTGTAAAGATAGACGATTTAGGACATGTAGTAGAAACGTCTAAGGTATCATTAAGTGGGTCAGTTACTGCAGAATCCGGAAAATATATATCAAGTGTTAATCTTTCTGGAACTAAGTTATCAGGAACTACTTCAGATTTACCAAGATTATCTATTACTGGTGGAGAAGAAATATCTAATAATTATGTAACTGGAATATCTGTTAATGATCATTCTATAAAAGTTACTAAATCCCAATTAATAATACCTAATGTAGTTATTAGTAATGGGGAAGAAGAGAATAATAAATATATATCTTCAATTACATCGGAAGGACATAACATAACTATATCTAAAACTTCTTTGCCAGAAGAATCCGGGAAAGTAAAAGTAACCGCAAACGGTCCTGCTAATTATCTATCTGAAAAAATAAAAACTGTTAGTAGAGAAAATAATATTTATCCAATTAATATTGAGCATACAGATGAAGACATAGAATTAGGTGTTACTATAGATAAAATTGATGGATCTGTATCAGATATTATTAGTAAGATTATTCCAGATTCATCTACTCCTAATTTAAGTAATAAAGGAGAAATTGGTATTAAGTTCAGTAATGATGGAACATATGGATATCTCTACTCTAACTCTGGTGATAGTACTATAAGACTTTATCCAAATGCTACAGAAACATTAGATGGATTAATGTCTAAGGAAGATAAAGTTAGACTAAATAATTTAGAAGATTCTACAATAGGAGGAATTGATAATAAAATAACAGAGTTAACTAATAAAGTTAATCAAGAAATTATTGATAGGGAAAACGCAGATACTCAATTAAATACTAAAATAGACGAGACTAATAGTAGTTTAGAGGGGAAAATAAGTGATTTAGACGTAAAAATTGATAATTTAAAAGTAGTAAAGTCTATTCAATTGGGTACTAATAAAGATTTACTATATCCTTCTAGTGATGGAAATTTGATTATAAGTGAAGTTTCTGGAGTTGATGGAAATCCTCCCGGACTCATGAATAATGCAGATAAAATAAAATTAGATAAAATTATTTTTGATGGAACTGGGGAAAGTTTTTTATCTAATTCTGGATATAAAGCAATACAAATAAGTAATGTATATAATTTAAATAGTGAGTTAAGTAGTATAAAAAGTTCTATTGAAAAAGTAAAAGATACTATTGGAACTTCAGAAGACGGATCTTTACCAAGTTTATCTGGAACAAATTATTTAAATGGAAAAACAACTATAATTGATTGTCTTAAAGCATTAGATTCACAAATAAAATTAATTTCCGATAAGATAGATTCTCATATAAGCAATAGTAATAATCCTCATAATGTTACTAGAGATCAATTATCTCTTGGAGAAAGTAATGAAGTTAAATTTAAGAAAGTATCATCTACAGATGGTTTTTTCGATGTATAATATAGTATAATTATTATGAAGAAAGTTATATATTCAGTATTATTAACTATTTTTATTCTTTTTATTGTATCTTGTGCAACTAAAAGAAAGTTTTTAACTACTTTTTTCGAAATATATACAAATACTCCAGAAAATGTAATTGATAGTATTTGCGCTAGTAATCTAATCCCTGAAAGTAACTTTTATAATTGGAGTAAAAGTATGTATTTTGGATCTGACTCTGTTATAACAGAACAATATGTTAAGTATATTCAAAAAGAAGATACTACATACATATTTTCAGTAACAAGAGAAAAAGATGACAGTATTTATTTTATAAAATTTAGAAAGGAGTAATAGTATGGATATTGTATCATGTTTTGAAACTTTTGCTGCAGTAGTGGCATTAATTCCAGTAGTAACTGAAGGAATTAAAAGTTTGATTAAAAAAGAATTACCTAGTTGGGCAAATCAATTAATATCTTGGATAGTTGCTTTATTAATAGCATTATTTGGACAATTCTTTAATCTTGGAGTGTTTGCTGATGTAAATTGGTGGCAATCTTTAATTATAGGAGTTTTTGCAGGACTTGCATCTAATGGTATTTGGGATATTAATGTAGTACAACAGTTATTAAAACTTATTTTTGAAAAAATTAAAATAAGTAGTAGTGATAGTAAATAATTTAAAAATTAATCTATGAAACGTTTTTATGGTTATATTAAAACAGATAACTTAGAATCTTATAAAGAATATAATCCTGAAGTTTGTGAATTACCCAAAGAATATAAACTTAAAGATTTAGGCGAAGTATGGGACCAAGGAAGTAAGGGATCTTGTGTTAGCTGTAGTATCTCTGAGATGTATAATTTTTATCAGATATCTCATGGAAGAAAATTAGATATTCCATATACATACGTATATGATAAGAGATCAGATAAAAGTTTAGATGGTATGCAACCAGCTGAAGGATTTAAGATATTATCTGATGAAGGAAGAATAAAGATGTTTTCTAGAATATCAACACTAGATTCATTAAAGCAGTCTATACTAGCTAATGGACCAGCTCTTATTGCAATGACGGTTAGAGATACAGATAGAACAGATTTTTGGAATGGACCAACTGCACAAAATATAGGACATGCTGTGGCAGTGGTCGGATATAATCAGGATTCTTTAATTATTAAAAATTCTTGGGGATATTCATATGGAGAGTATGGGTACTGGTATTTACCATTTAATGATTTTCAAGTAGTTAAGGAGGCTTGGACTATAATAAAATGAAAGATATAACTAATTATGTTATAATAGTGTTGTCTGTTCTTATATCAATCATAATAAGTTGTACAAATACAATTAATGTATCAGAAGATCAACTTATTGGAATGTGGAGAATTAATGATAACAATGATATAATACATTTTGAAAATAATAATATATTTGTACTAACGGATTGGACTTGTAATAAGGTATATAAAAAAGGAAATTGGGAATTAAAAGAAGAATATTCTATGTTAGAAATTAATGATAGTTTATTGTTTAAAATAAATAGTATTGAATATGATAAAGTGATTTTTAATAGTGATACTATATTCAAAGTTTATAATTTAAATCCCAAATAATAATAAAAAAAGATCATAGGAAATCTATGATCTTTTTTTATTTCTTCTAATAACCTTAATTCCTTATATATGTTATTAAATTCATAAACAATATCAATATATGAAAGGTATTAAAAGAATTATCAGAGAAAAATTACCTGAAACGAATAGTAGCTCGTCTCATAGTGTAGTTATTAGTACTAAAAAAGATTATACAGTAGATGAAACCCTAAAATTAAATTCCAACGGGGATTTAGAGATACCAAGTAGAGACTTTGGTTGGGAATGGGAAAAGTATAATGATTGTATGACAAAACTACAATATGTAGTTGGGATACTTTCGAGGAGTAATAGTAATAATAAAAAATTAAAAAAACTATTTGACATAGTACAAGAAATGACGGGTGCTAATAAAGTACTATATGATGAAACTAATCCTATTGAGATAGATCATAATTCTAGCGACATTTTTTCGGAAATAATAGAATCTAAAGAGTCAATGAAAAGTTTTATCTTTTCTAAAAATTCATGGTTATTTACTGGAAATGATAATTCAGATGAGCCAATTGGATTTTATATATTAAATGAAAATGATGGTACTAATAGCCCTAAAGCCATAGTTACAATTGAATTTGGGGGAAATATAGGAAATGTAGATATAGAACTTTATAGCTACCCGCTTCCTAATGATGATATAGATCTTGCTAGACTTGATAGCGATGATTGTTTTTCTGATATATCATATAATTTTTCTACTAATGAGTTTATTTGTCATCATAATAGATGGGGATATGATAATAATAACACCTTAAATTTATCACAAAGAACTATAGTAGATCCAAGTAATAGCTGTATCTATTATATAAATAAAAATATGCTTGACGAAATTTATAGATTTGCAGAGAAAGATTATGGGAAAAAAGGAAGATATAAAAAAACTATATTAGAATATTTTCATGAATATAAAAATATACTACTGAAGGATTTGAATAATAAATATGTAAAAGTTAATTATTTTGTTACTTCAGATGAGTTTGGTGTAGTTAAGTAAATTTAGAGATGGAAAATATAATTTATTCTTATATAAATGGAAATTATTATGTATCATTATCAAATGATGGTACTAAAGTATATAGAACATTGCGCGTAGGAGAAAGTCCTATATCTAAATTTCCAGATTCAATAGATCTAAAAATTACAAATAAATGTTCTATAGGATGTTCATTTTGTCATGAATCTAGTAATCCTCTAGGAAAAAGTTTTGATGTAGATAAAACTATAAAGATATTGGACAAACTTCCTAAAGTTGGTATTGAAGTAGCAATTGGTGGTGGAGATATTACAGAAGATAGTAGTTTTAAAGATTTATTAAAATTATTAAGTTGGATGTCGAATAATAATTTTGTTTCCAGACTAACAATAAATAGTAAATCTTTAAAGAATTTAACTGAAGATAAATTAAAAGATATATGTGAATTTACTGATTCTTTTGGAATTTCTATAAATAATATCCAAGAATATCACTATGCATCCAATTATTTTAATAATAGCGTAGCAAAATTTAGTTATACTATAGTGTATCACATTATAGCTGGAATTTTTCCAATAACTGATATTAAAAATTTAATTAATCAAGATAGAAGTACCTATAGAAGAATATTGATTTTAGGATATAAGAACTTTGGAAGAGCATTCGGAAATCCTCCTAAATATGATTTATCTGAATGGGAAAAAGAATTAAAATTATCCATTTCAGATGCAAAAGGGAATAGAGATTTAGTAATAGGATTTGATAATTTAGCAATAGATCAACTTGGAATAAAAAGTCTATTTTCTGAAAAAGAATGGGGGAGTAAGTATATGGGAAATGAATTTACTCATTCTATGTACGTTGATGCCGTTTCAGAAGAATTTGCTCCAACTTCCAGAGATACTTTTAGAGTTAGCTGGGATAATATAGATATAATTAATTTCTTTAATAAATATAAAAATGAAAATTGAATTAATTACCAAAAAAGAATATTATGATATTTTAGGAAATAATGTTGATTACTTTTTTGTGAATTATAATATATCTGATAAATATATTATATATCCTTATAGAAAAATAAAGGATACAAATATAGTATTTTCAATATTAGATGATAGTTCTAAATTAGCTATTCCAAAAATATTTGAAGGAAAGTTTGATGTAAATAAACTTAAGAGCAGTATAGAGGGTCTTAAATCATTTTCATATGATAATTGGGAATTACTTTTAGAAGAGAAATTAGATAAAATTCCTTATTTCTTGAATTCCTTTAAACGGAGAGATATAGATGGTAGTATTCCTGAAGAATGTTATGAACAAGGAAAATATGTTATTCATAATTATCAAACAGATGAGAAATTCGAGTTCTATTTAAGAACAGTTGATACATATTTTTCAAAAGAATCTAGTATTTGTAATGATTTTCTACTAGACGTTAATAATTCTAATTATGATAAATCATTATTATTATATTTAATTAAAGAAATATTGAATAAAAATGGAAGAAATTATAAAAGAACTGATCTCGAGGGTGAACAGTACTCTCAACTATTATGAGAAAGATTATATTAGTGTTCAAAGATATCCTATGGGAGAAAGAGAACGGTGCGAAAGCTTCGAACAATATATTGAGGCTAGATTTAATTATGAGTGTTGTAGAATTCCAGAATTTTATGACGCGGTAATAGCAACTAATGGTAGATTATTCTCATGTACTAGTTTAGTTGATCCAGATGTTGTTAAAAGAAGATTTACATCAGCTTCAGTAACTCTTATAGACCCGAAAACACTACCAGGAGCCAGTGAAAATCTTATAAAAGAAATTAATGATATCCAAGCAGCAATAGGAGGATCATCAATTAAGTTCAATAATGTTAAAAAGAAAATAAAATTTTTTATTGAGTAAAACAGAAAAATTATGAAAAAGAATTCATGGAGATTAAGCAGTGATTTGATAGCATTTTTTTCAAATGACTTAGTATATCTATGTTCGCCTGAAAAAAAGTCATATAGATCTGCAATTTTAAAGAAAATTTACGGAAATACTCAATCAACTACAGAGATTAGTATTGAGAATAATCAATTTAATTTAAAAATTGATAAAGATTTTAAAGTATTTGTAAAGTGCAGAGAATTTCCAAATCCTAATCATTTTTATGAAGTAAAAAATTTTTCAAAAGTTAACGATTATAGTGATATTCCGGACATTGGAAGTATTATATCTCAAGTTAATGGTATAGATCACGGAGTATATCCAGATAATATAATCTTTGAAGCAGCTTTTTCTGAAGAAAAACCTGATGAAGTAGTATTTATTAACGACAATATGCCTGAATATAAAGAAGCTTTTCAGGAAATGAAACGAAGATTAAATTGTTCTTTATATAAGAAGACAAAGAAGTGGATTCCTGGTCATAGATATGATTCTTTAAGTGAAACTTATTACTATCTTGGAGAATTCTTAAGTAGAAGAAAAGAACCGTATAACTCTTCTTTTGTTAATAATCCTTCAGATATGCAAACTGTTTATTTAGTTACAAAAGATTTAGATGATAATTCTAAAAAGATTTCTGAGGTCTTTAAGACTAAAATATTTGGTTGTGAAGATGATGATATTTTAGTTCTAGACAAATTACCATCTTGTGTGGATTCTGGAGAAGTATTAGATAATGATGTAACTAATATACAAGATTATTGGGATAATTTGGTAGAAAACTCATATAATAAATATAAAAATATTAATAAATTTGGATTAATAACTTTTGATAATCAAAAATATATTTTTGATATATTCTGTTATCAATCTGCAGGAAAATTAGATTATAATATATCTGAATTAGCGAAAACTAAAATTGAAGATATTATAAAAACAGGAATGATTAATATCAAGGTTAACAGCAAGTCAGATAAATTAAATCTACTAAATGAGTATACTACTAAAATTATAGATGGAAACATAGATAGAGTTAATTATTATACAGAACTATTTAATGTATTACAAATAGATAAGAAACTTGTAGAAGATATAGATAAATTAAATGTAGATTCATTGTTGCTTGATTTAAACTCATATGTTAAATATGGAGAAATTCATAGATACTTTAAAAATAATCCTAAAGTATTAGTAAGTAAACAAAGAATTAATTCTACAAGTTATAAATTAGATGTAATAACTATTGACGAATTATTATCAGGATTTGATGATTTAAAGTCAGTGGTTATTGATATAATTAATAACGCTAGAAATAATTATGGAATAGGAGTATCTCAAATGTCAGATATTAATGTTGGAACGAAAAAATGTCCAAAGATATATACAACCATTTCAATGGATATTTTAGATATAATCAATTATTATAATGGAATAGATAATATTCCAGAAAAAGTAAAATTTGAGATATTAAATAAAAAATTCTGGGGATTAGAGTTAACTATAGATAAAGATGGAGAATTAAAATAATATTATGTCGAAACAAGAAAATCTTACATTTACTGGAGAAGTAATAGAAGAATTGGGTAATAGTATGTTTAGAGTTGAATTAGAAAATTCTCATAAACTTCTATGCACAATTTCTGGAAAAATTAGAAAAAATTATATCAGAATATTAACTGGAGATAGAGTAAAAATCGAAGTAAGTCCTTACGATCTTACAAGAGGAAGGATAATTACCAGATTAAATAATAGCGTAGAAAATAATAGTGATAGTAAACAGAGTAATAAATCTAAAAATTCAAAAAAATGATTAAGTACAATTTATTTAATAGTATGATTGGAAATCATTATCCATTTTTCCTAGGTAACAATAAATTAATGGAAGATGCTAATTACTACCTATATCGAGTAATCAGTCCATCTTTAAGTGAAGATTTAGTTCCATATATTTCTATGGAAAAAATATCTGAAAAAACAAGAACTAATGAACCTAATGGAAATGGAGTAGATGTAATAACCGCATGTCTAGTAAATAATAAAGAAAAAGAAGTTAGTACAGAGAAAGTAATTAATTTCTTAAAAGGAATTTTATGGAAGGATAATCCTATAATTGATGGTAATGGAAGTAAATTTCCTCTTATAGAAATGGAGAATGGGAATAATATTCAAAAATCAATAGTAATTGGTTTGAGAGATTCTTTAAGAAAAAAATATTATAAGTATCATAAAGGTGCTTATGTAGATATTCTCTGGACTCCAACTACTTATGTAGTATTTAAAATCTGTATTGTATCTGCAGGTGGTAAAGAAGATAAAGCATCTATTAAACCAGTAGCAATTTATAAGAATACAGATGTTGAAATGAAAAACCCATTACCTGAAAGTTTGTTAGATACTATAGATTATCCTCATGAAAATTGGGATATCCATGGAAAAACTATGTCAGATTTTAATCAAGCAATTAAAAAACTTGAGTGGGCTAGCTTTAATAGAAAAGAGTTTGAATATTAAAAAATTCATTATTACTATAATTCTTGGGATTTATTGTAGTTCTTTAAGTCCTAAAGAGTTATCTCTCATTGCATTATATTATCATGCACAGAATGGTAGAAAAACAGCTTCCGGAAAAATTATTGATAATAAAAAAATATTATCAAAAGAATATCGATGGGTAGCTGTTAGTAGAGATTTGATAAGAAATAAATCTTTAAGTTTAGGGGATACTATAGAAGTAATATCACTAGAATGTCCTTCTTTAAACGGAATATGGATAGTACATGATACAATGGGAAAAAGACATAAAAATAAAATAGATTTTCTTCTTCATAAGAAGGAACCTGAGAAAATGAATTTTTTAAACCCACATAAAGTAGTAGTAAAAATAAAAAGAGACCATTAATGGTCTCTTTTTATTTTTTAAGCAGATATACTAACATGACTTCTACCTGTACTTCCGAAAACTGATTTTCCAGTAGACTTAGATGATGTTGAGCTACTAGATTTTACAAATGAACTAGAACTTGCATTATTACTTTTAGTATTAACCGATGAAGTACTTGTACTTCCTGTAGATGTAGAAGATTTGCTTAAATTTACAGGTTTAGTAACCGTTTGAGTTCTTGCTTTTACTCCATCAGATATACCACTACTTACAGATGCTGGTGGAGTAACTGACCTACCAGCTCCATCTGTATATGATCCAGTAGAAGGGTAGTAATAGTAGTTATTGTGAGAACTACCACCTCCATCCATAATCCATCTCATCATCATAGCGTCGTATACCCAAGAATGATTATTTGAATCATGATATACTTGTCCAGCTGTAGGATTTCTCGGAAGCGAATCTACTTTCATCACTCCTTGTTCCTCGGTTTTTGTACAACCACTACAACTAGATAAAAACATTAAAGTTCCTAATGCAATTACGCTACTACAATACTTAAATTCTTTTTTCATAACTTTTATAATTAATATTGTTAAATAATTGGATCAAATCTAGAAATAAAATTTATTTTTATAAAAATCTCTTTAAAGTCTTCTTCAGTAATTTTTTCCAAGAAATTTTCCATAATTAATATTAGAGTTCTTATTTTAATCATAGTTTTTTCTCTAATACCCCTAAGAATTTCTCTATCATCAATATCTCCTTTCTTCCAAAAAATATCAAAAATAGTAGAAAGATTTTTTAATAAATCAATAATATCTTCTTTTATTTTAGAAATTTCAATTGGATTATTTTCACCATAAATAACTAGTAGTGGATTATCATCGATACTTAATGCTCGATTTATATTTAATTTACTAGAAAATAGTAAAATTATTTTTGATTTTTCATTATCATTAATATTAATTTTAAATTCATTTAGTTTAAGTTCATTACTTTCTAAATCTAAAGTTATTAATGGTTTAGTTAAAAATAAATAAAATTCCTTTTTCATATCTAAATAATTATTGAGTTACGTTTCTAATTTTCTTTTCTATCTAAAGCTTTTACTCTCTTATAATTTTCATAGAACCAACTTAATAATTCTTTTGTTATATTATCCATCATCTCAGTATCTTCTTCATCTACCTGAGAGGATTTAAATCTAACATTCCAATCAGTCATTACAATATTTATTGGAAATATAAAATCTTCAGAATCAAGTACAGTTTCTATACATAATCCGTGTTCTAAAAATCCTCTACCAGCTACAAAACGTTCTTTCCAAATTTTGTAAAGATTATATGGAACAGGATGAATTATATCATATTCATCTGGCACTACTCCATCCTCAACTACATTCCAAGTAACGTTCTCTACCTTATAGTTATTGAAGATTAAACAAAATTCAGTTTCAAAATCTTCTTTATAAATTCTTTCTAGAGCTCCATACCCAGTTTCAGATACTAATAATACTAATCTATCTTCAGAATCTACAGCTATAACCTGTCCTTTATATAAGAAAACATTCCCAGGTTTTAATTCAGGATCTTCGCCCAAAAAAGCTCTATCTTCTACTTCTTTCTTTACCTCTTCTGAGTCTGGATTGTTAGGATCTGCTTTAGACGTTTCAGTTTTCATAGGAAATCTGCAAAAATCCCACTCTATTACCATATTTAAGTTAATAAGTAATTTTGGTTTTTCAATCGCAGTTATTCCTTTATTACATCCACATTTGTACTTTTGACTTAATACTTCTATAATCATGTTCTTGTAAATTTAAAGTTATTCAATTATAAGGATTTAGGGGTATGAAAAGGAAGAATAAAAAAAGAAAGGGTTAAATTCCCTTTCTTTTTACATTACTTCTAATTCCAATATTGTCCTACATTTTTCTTTATTAATTGATGCTATATATATTGTATTAAATACGTGAAAATACACATCTACTTCTTTTTCATTAAATTCTACATTAAAATCTTCAGAAATATGTAAAATATTTTTCATTTTCTCATTTACTTCTTTAATATATTCATCTCTACTATCTTTAAATTTATCATCTATAGAAGATAATAATTCACTAATAGCATCAATAAGTACTTTTTTAAAATCTGTATCAAACGTTAATATAATATCTACATGAGAATCATCCCCCTCTTTAACATTTAAAGGAATATTTTGAAAATACAATTCCGTATAAATACCGAATAAAGTTTTTCCTCCTAAATAAAGTTTACATAAAGTTTTTTTCATATTTTTTGTTTAAATTGTTATTAATTTTACTTTCATATATAAGGCTTTTAGTTTATATTGAAAGAAAAAAATCCCGCCGCTGCGGGATTGATTAATCAAAAATAATAAATCAAACAAATTATCAGTACAGTTTTTCACAAAAGATACTGATAACAACATTACCATAATGTACTTTCACAAGTACTTTTTATTAAATATTTATTCATATATAAGAGTTTCAGTTTTTTATAAAAGGAAACAATAGAGGAGTTATTAAACTCCTCTATTCATTTTGTTTTCTACTCTCTTCTTAATTTTTCTAAATTGTATTATAGCAAAACAACCAATTATAAAAATTGCTAATCCAATTAATATTAGAAAAATTAATCCAATTGATAATAATACTTCTTCCATAATTAATTTTATTACATATACATATATAAGGTTTTGAAGAAAAAAAAGAAAAGGAAGATAAAACTTCCTTTCTTATAATTTAATTAAATGGATTACTTCCTGGCTTAATAGCTACTTGTTTATAATTATTTTGTACTTGTTGTTGTATAGTAGCAAATTGTTGATTATACTGTTGTATTAGCATTTGTATTTGTCCTTCAGTATAGTTCCGTTCTTCAGTATCCTCTTTAAGTTTATCAAATAATCCTTTTGGTAACTCTATAAACCTTCCATTATTTAGTCGAATATTATATACTTTTCTACCAACTGCGCCTCTTCGAGATTTTGCTATATAAAATACTCCTAAATTATTTGGACATCCTGGAACTTTAGATCTAGTTAAGCAGAAATCAACTGAATGCTGTTTACGACTTGATTCACCTACATCAGCTAATTCAATAATTGGATTACTCCATGTTCCAATTCTCGGCTGACCTAATACCATAACTATACAATCTAAAATTCTAGAAATTTCAACTAACACTGAATAAATTTCTCCATATGCTAAATACATATTTTCCCCAGCTTGATCACATTTAAAGTTAGAATCATAATCTACAATAATTAAATCATATTTCTTTTTAGAATTCATTACAAATTCTTTAAAGTCTTCTACTGTATATACATTGGCTGGAACAATGGATAAATCCAAATGATCTTTATATATTCCAGACATTGCATTATATATACTTCCTAGATTATGATAAGCTTCTCTAAATTCACATCCAACAGTAATAGCTGCTAATCTTACTAGCTGATCTTTATAACTTAAATCTCCCATAGCAAAATAAAGAACATTATATCCATTAGCTGCTGAATATGCTGCTTCATTCAAAGCAAATAGTGATTTACCTGAGCCAGGAGGAAAACTTACTAATAATACTTCTTGTCTCTCAATACCTCCATTAGGAAAAGTTTCATTTATCCAATGATACTTACTTGGCATAATACTATTAGCTTGTTCAGCTATAATACTATTAATATCTATATTATTTAAACTTATAGCATTCAGAGTCTCCCTATCTGAAGTTTGTAAGTTAATATTTTTAAGATATTTAATATATTCAGTTGGATTATCCTGATACAACCTTTGTGCTCTTTGGATTATTACACTGCTACACACATCTTGTAACATTTTTCTAGCTGGCACAATTTGATCTCTTCCATATTTTTTCCATTTTATAATTTCTCCCATAACTTGTTGTTGTTCTACAGGAGATTTTCCGGATTTCATTAGAATTGATCTAAATAGAGGTTCATCAATAGATTCTAGTGGATACGTTTTTATAGCTTTTACTAATTCATCTATTAATGGTGATCCACTAGTAGCTGGATTAACTTTAAAGAAATATTCCAGTTCCTGAATATTATTCTTAGCCTCCTGAAATAAATATTGATTGAAGCAACTATATATCAAATCAAAAATACTATTTCCCATTTTTCTACAGATTTTCTTCGTTTATTTCTATATTAGTAATTTCACAGTATTTGTAATACTGCTCAATCATTTCCTTCCTATGCTCGAATCCCTTTGTATAAACGGGGATTCTCTTCCTTAATTTAGGCTCTAAGGCTATTATATTCATATGTTTACCTCTTGCTACTCTTCCAATACACTGTAATGTAACTCCAGCACAAATTCCTTGAATTAAAAATATATTCTCTAATCCAGGAAAATCTAAAGCTCTATAACCAGAGGATGTACTTGGAATTATATCTACTAATCCATTACGAATATAATCACATGCTCCTTGAAGATCTAAATTTAATTTATTTCCTTGTGAGTCAAAGTAAAGATATCCATCCCCACAAATTAATAATGTTCTTAAACCACTAGGAACAAAATAATTATTTACCCATTCATAAATAATATTATTTAAGTTATTTATAGGAATAAATAACATTGGATATTTTTTTGCTATTTTTACTATTAAATTACATACACTAGGAGTGGTCCATATTTTTGTTAAAACTTCAGTATAAACATTACTATCCTGATCTTCATCAGTCTTATCAAATTTAATTTGATTAAGTGTTAAAGTTCTAATACTAATGTTATCAATAGTTATATTGGTTGGCATTCTAAAAACTAGAGATGGTCCAAAATATGATACTAATTCTTTGTTATCAATTACTGTTTCATCAATACCATTAACAAAGGATATCATATTTCCATTTCTCTTATCGGCTGTTCCAGAAAATGCATATGTTCTTTCTGCTCCAGATAATCTATCATATATCCATTTTCCAGCATCGTTTATAGTATATTCTACCTCATCAACTAAAATCCACTCATATTTACTTAGTTTTTGAGCTTCAATTATAGATAAATTAGTATCTTTTATTTTCTTTTGATTTAAAAATCCTGTAGTAATGACACATCCAATATCTCCGTCTATAGAGGTTGGTATTTTTTCTCCAAATAAGAATTCATACCTTTTAACTATTTCTTCCTTAGCTTTCTTTCCTGGGGTAACTATTAATACTTTTTTTCCTAATTCTTTATAAGCATAATTTGCTAATGTTGCAATAACTTGGGTTTTCATTTTGTTATCTTATAGACTTTTTATTCTATAACTCTTACTCTCTTTTTTTTCAAGTAAGATCGGCATATATATTCTTCTCTACTGAATTAGAGAAGCAGGACACTCTTGGAGGGATTATATTTATTCACCCTCTATGCTCTACACTACTATAGAACCTTTCGAAATCTCTATAGTTAGCACGGTATTGGGAATTTCACCCTCTACCGTGTTTGCCCCGAGTTCATTTATACATTACTGTATAAAGCGGCAATATTTAACATTCTAAATATTTCTTAACTATTTCGGAGACTAATTTTCCATCTACATTAGAGAGATTAGATTTTACTAATTTAATAACCTCTCCCATAGATTTTTTAGGAATAACAGGTTCTTTAGAATATTCAGTTCCTTCAATATTCTTAACCCAATCTTTTTCAATACAAATTTTTAAGATTTCATCCTTAATATCATTTTCTGTAGCCTCCTTAGGTAAAAATTTTTCTATGAATTTAGCTTCATCCTCTTCTTTCATAGCTAAATCTTCTCTCTTTCCCTGTAAATATTGATCTCTACTATCCAATCTCTGTTTAACCATTTTCTTCAAAATAGATACTTCTACTTCGTCTGTCATTGGTTTTGCATTTTTCCCGGTTTTATAAACCAAGAATTCATTTTTAATAGATCTCAAAACTTCAGTGTTTTCTTTTTCTTTGTTTTTGATTGCTTCTGAAATCATTAAATCAATTTTTTCTCTAAGCATAATTTTAATATTTAAATGTTAATAAATAAATTGTTTACCGTAACCCGTTGTACATTGCAAAACAGCTCTTTTATACTTTAATATATGTAATACGTCTTGATTTTGATAATCTCTTAAATTTTGAAATGGAATAGTTCTAAAGGAATCTGCATATATAGTTTCTAGTATTTTAATATAATCAGCTTCAGATAATATTGATTTAAATACATTCACTATATAAGCGGCCCATCCAAACCCAAGACGAAATGTATATATACCATTCTTAGGAGTTCCACCTCTAGGATTATCATATAATTTATCAATTTGCTCAATAGTTCTCCAAGATTTTACCCAAGGTTGATACTTAGTTACTTTTCTCTTGAACTCTAATAAACATTTAACACTTGGATCATCAGTTACTATAATAAATCTATTAGATTGGTTATCTATATTAACTGATATCATTTTATGTTCCAATTAAATTCTGGAATAGTAGTAACTATTCCTGATGTATCTTTATTTATTGGTTTGATCCAATCAAGTTTTTTTCCTGATTTCATATACCTAATTAATCTTTCTTCTGGATCTTCTCCATTAGATTTTATAATTCTAATTGGACAATAATCAATAACACTCTTAACTCTTCTTGCTATTCCTTTAGATTTTTCAGTATCATCCATAAATACTACAATTTCTTCTATAGGTGCATATTCTCTAAGAAATTCTAATTGATAGTCTGATATAGAACTTCCCAAAACTGCAATTGGAGTAAATTCTGGAGCTTGTATTAAACAAGCTATAGCGTCAAATATCCCCTCTACAATTAAAAAACGAGTGTTAGCTCCATGTTCTATAATATATGGAGGTTTTTGAGATATAGGCGGAAAATAGTATCTAATCTTTGAATTCCCAGTAAAACGAACTTGATAATAAAATATATCTTCATGATATTTAAATGGCATAACTATATTTCCATCCATAAATTTAAAATCAAGAATTTTATATAGTTCACTTAAAAATGGATTTCTATTTACTAAATAGTTATATCCTTTATCTGAATAATTATCAAATTCATTATAATACTTGTCTAATGACCAAGTAGGATCCGTTAGAGGAATTAAATTTAAATGTCCTGGAAAATAATTAAATCTTGATAAAAAATCAGGAACTCTAAATGAAGTATCTATTTCATTTGTTACGTGTACATATGATCTTGTACATACAAAACAATGACCAACAGTTAAATCAGATTTAATATATAATTTATGCTTCGTATGTCCCTCTTCTTTACAAAATGGACAATGAATTATATATTCTCCATTGTTATTTACATGTGGTTCTACTTCATCAAATGTAGAGACTCCGTAAAAATCCATTAATAGCTCTTCAAAATTACAAAATACTAATCTAGTACCGTCTTTTTTTGTAACTTCTTTAAAATCTACCATAAATAAGTCCCTTTGTTGGAAATAAAAAGTGGAAATATCTATAGATTTATTTATCTCTAGAAACTTCCACTCTTTATCTTTAAATAATTATTTCTTTACCTCTTCATTGACAACTTTAATAGAATCAACCTTCTTTTCTTCTACTTTGTCATCCTTTTTAATATTTTCTTTCTTTCCTGCTTTTTCTTCCTTTTTAACAGGTTCTTCAGATTTCTTGTCACCTACACAACACGGCTTTTCCTCATCATTCATGACAACTTCTTCTTCCTTTTTCTTTGGCTGAAATCGCTCAATAGCTTCATCTAATGACTGAACTACGAATCCAACTGATCCAGAAACTTGTGCACATAGATTAAGTTCATAAGGTCCTGATACGATCAATGCTAATTCTGAATAATCATAAGAACTAACTAGCAAACTTAGAAAGTCTGAGCTAGCCATTATATCACCGCTAACTGAATGTGCTGGGATAGTAATTCTCTGAGTACCTGTCAAAGGCATGTCAATTTGTGAATTTGTTCCGTTATAAATTCTCATTGTTCTTAAATTTTTAAGTTAAATATTATTTTATAATTATTTTTATTGAATAAGCTACACAACTAAACTTACTCAAATATTAGGTTTTTGGTTTTTTGCAAAGGAGTTTTTTATACTAGTGAATTGTTCTCTTCCATAAATACTATTTCTCCGTCATTAGTAATTGATAAAATAAAATACTTATTAATCTTTTCTGAAACTTTATTTCTAAGAAACATCTTTTTTAATTTTTTAGTTACTTCTTTAGTAACACAAATACCAAATACTTTATCACAAAGTTGTATTATATTCGTACTCCATCCTTGAACTCTTGGAAAATCCATCTTAAGAATATCCATAATTTGATATCTAGCTATAGCTAATTTATCAAAATTATTTCCATCTTTGGGAAATTCTGTTATATTTAATAACGAATAAACTCTTTCCTCTGTATTAGTTCGTAATGATTCTTCTGGAAGATTTACTATAGATTTATTATCTAATTTTCCAATATTAAAAATTATTTCATTTAATGGAAACATTAAATTTGGAGAATCATAATCTAAAATTAAATCTTCTTTTAAGATTAGTGAAGTTTTTACAACTTTTTTAGATGTAATTGGTTTATATAATTTAAAAATACTCTTTTTTAGAATAAATTTATCAAGTATATCTGAGCCAATTATATTTGACTTAATAAAATCTTTAGACTCTACAGATAATCCTAAATCTCTACCACTTAAAAATACTATTGAGGAGTACGTAGAACTAAAACCTAGTAAGTATGGAACCGTAAAACTATCTATCATTGCAGAAGACGATATGTGACCACCAAACGGATTAAATCCAAGTATATCTACTCCATTGTTTTTACACCATGATATAATTTCATAATTAAAGTTAAGTGGGCAAATATCTAGACTAATATACTTTATATCAAATCCTAATAATTTTTCAATGTCCTCTATATCTTCTACCGTTGATGGATTAGATATTCCAAATTCTTTAATTATTCCTGAAGTCTTTAGACCATTTACAGTATCCTTTGCAGAACCATTATTACGAATAATAGCATCTTTCGTTACTAATAATAAATCTATAATTCCATCTAATTTTCCTAACTCCATTAAATGCCCCATTAAAGCTTTTTCTGGGTTATCGAAAAAATCAATTGTAGTTACCAAAGATGGATTATCTATAGATTTTTTAAAAAATGATTTAAGTAAGTAATCATTATTAGAAGAGATAGATGTATGAATATAATCAAAACTTAAATCATCCTTAAGTAATAAATCTTTTATGTTAGTGGTATCTAATCCAACTCCTTGAACTTTAAATCTCGTATTCTTTTCTGCTGTTGTCATAATATAGAAATATTTATATAATTAGAAATTTTTTTTAAGGTCCATGATAAATTTATATTAATAACTTTATCATTTTCAAATGATGATAAAGTATTTCTTAAAAATATACCATCATTAAATTTATTAGATCCTTTAATTAATTTTAATATTATTGAGAATAATAACCTCATATAATTTTTATTTCTCATTAATACTAACTTAATAATAGTATAATCTTGATAATTAATAGTATTTAAATCTATTGGATTTTTTGTGTTTTTATCAACTAATCTAAAAATAGATTTATTATTATCTACAGTATTAAAAAATTTTATACAATTTCCTGTATCTAATCTTATTCCTTTAGTTTTTCGAGATGAGTTAGGATTTAATATATTATACCTTTCTCCAAAATGTTTTCTATTATAAGATATGTTTTCTGGAAGTAATATTTCGTAATCATTTATGATTATTCTATCTTTATCATTAATAATATTATATGATTTAGTTAGATTAACTATTTTTATTCCATCAAGATTATCTTGAGATATTATTTTTGGAAAACCAACTACCCAATCTAAAAACCAAATTTCATCTCTACTTGGTAAATCCATTAATCCCAAAATTTTTTTAAATTCTGAATAATTATGCGTATTGGTTTTCTTTGGATAGATATCATCGACTAAATATAATTGTAAATATCTATCTCCTAATAAATAATCAAAGTAAGATTTAATGTATTTATTAATATTATCAATCATCTCAATTTTCTCAGACTTTCTTATAGAACTATTGAAACAAGATTTACATGGTAAATAATAATAATCTCTTATTACAGTAGTTAAAGGATATCTACTTTGATTACATCTAAAACAATTTGGAGATTTATCATGTAATAACTCTAGTTCAATATATTCTTGAAAACTTAAATGATGATTTTCAAATATATGATTCTCTAATTCATATATATCATCACTCTCAAACTCACATAAAGTACACTTCATTACTTAAGTTTATTTAATCCGTATAATATAAATTGATTTTTAAGATCTCTAGCTAATACTTGCATATCTGGATGAGCATCTTCAGCACATCTAAGATAGAAAAATCCCTCTTTTTCTGGAGTATTATCTTCTGGCTTAGTTATAAAATCTTCTACAAATCCAGTCATCCCGACAATAGACTTTAAGTCATTACATAATATTCCTCTAGCTTCTTCTGGTCTTAGTTTAATCCCTTCATCAGTATTAGTTTCATAGATATACTCATCTTCTATAGCTTTCCAAGTATTATATCTAGAAGCTACAGTTCTATCAAAACAAGATAACTCTCTAATTAAATCTTCACCATCAATAGAAAATAAATAATCTCTAGACTTACCAGTTAATGGATCTATCGTATTCCCTATCTCTGCTTGAGCTCTATAAATCCATTCTGGAAAAATATACGTTAATTCTCCTCCAAATCTTCCTTTACTATATCCACAATTATGAACTACAATTCCGTTAGCTATAAAATTATGAAAACCATCCATCTCAATATCATATACTTTAGTATTTCTACTAAACTCTATACTAATTATTTCATCAGAATGTATTATAGTTAAATTCTTAGAATGAACTCTAGAATGACATTTTTTACATAAAGTAATTAAATTATCTTTCTTATTATTATTTCTATTTTTATCTATATGATGAACTTCTAAATCGTTATTAATTCCACAGATAGAACAATGATTTTCTTTATATTTTTGATAAACTGATGTATCCTCTTTTAATATTTTTTCAGAAGAATCTCCATCATGATGATATTTTCTCAATGTATTTGACATTTTAATTATTCTCTCATCTCCTGAATCTTCTGTTAATCCTTTATTCCAAGGAATTCTTCCTTTATTAAAATACCCAGTTCCTTTTTTCTCAAGATTAAACTTTTTTGCCCACTTTTTTAATGTATTAACATTATAATTAAATTCTTTTCCAATCTGAACAAATGTTTTATTTAATGTTATATTTTGATAATATAACCAGTCTTTATTCATATACAAATGATCTTCATTAACATTATTCCCGTTTACATATATAAAATCACCAACATTTAAATCTTGTAATTCTACATATCCATTTGGAGTATATATCTTATGATCTTTTGTACATTCTAAAGTATATCCTAATTTTGTTTTTATTTTATATACATCCTTTTCTCCATTAAAATATACATTCTTTATTTTAGAATAAATCAATTCTCCAGTATCTTCATTCAAATTTTTAATTAACATTTTCTTCCAAGCTCCATTAGAAGAAGTAATAGTATTTTGATATAATTCTTCTACGGTAAACTTAGTATGTGGATCTTTAAAAGATAGTACAGTATCTCCTGCTACACAATATCTAGTACTCTCAGCTATGAAACTCATTATTCTATGTCTTACTAGCTCTGTTTGAATTCCCCTAGAACATGTCCAAATAGTAGTTACTCTATGATAATGGTCTTCAGTAGGTTCACACCAATACTTTTCCATCTTTTCTTCTTCTTTTAATTTACATATAACTCTATAATTAGTAGTCACGTATAAATAACCACCTACTTTTTCAGATTTAACATAAGGCCTAATTTTATCTTGTTCTAGTTTTTTAATAAAATCTTTATCATCTAAAGGAACATTCATATATACAGTACCTGAATTAAACACTGCCCAATGACCTCTATTGTAAAGCATATTATTAAATTTTATATAAGAATCATCAGTAATTTTATCCTCACTTAAATAAGCAATTCTTCCCAATTTTTCAATATGTTTCTTTAAACCTATTACCCCAGGACCTTGAGGTAATATAGATACACTAGATTTAATTATTTTCATAAATTCTAAATATTTAAAAATTAATAATTACAAAAATAAAGTTAATAGGCTATTATATTAGCAAATTTATACTCAAAATAATTAACGTCTATAAAACACTAAAAGCCTTATATATGAGAAAAAAAGAAACACTTGTGAAAGTGTATTTTAAAGTTTTATTTTCATAAAAAAAACATTGTATTTTTAATTACAAATCCCGCAGAGGCGGGATTTTTTTTCTTCCTTCTATTATCAACTGAAAGCCTTATATGTGAGAGAAGAAAATGAATGTTTAACCATCTCCTTAAGTTTAGCGAAACTTGAGGAGATTTTAATTTTTATATATTATGATGACAGTTGATAATTTAAAAGTCGTAAAATGTGCAGTAAATCATTTGTTCAATAAATATAACAATGCTGATATTATTTATATCGGAGAGATATGGAATAATGATGGAGAGATAAAAAAAATATCTAGATTTTACACAGATTTGGAAGATAATATCGAGAGATTGAAAGGTACTAATCTAACGTCCGTAGATGAAATTCTCTATAATAATGAGAATTTATTATTAAATCCGGAAAATATAGAGTATTTCTTAATCAAAGAGATAGATTCACTTAGCAAATCAATTGTAGAGGGTATTGATAAAACTCCTAGTAAGAAAGATTCAGCAATTTCTATTTATATAAATAGAAATCTTGACATCTGCACTACTAATGAGTACGACGCAGAATAAAGGTCTTTTAAAGACCTTTTTCTTTTTTTCTTCCTTCTATTATCAACTGAAAGCCTTATATATGAGAAAAGAAAATAAATGTTTAACCATCTCCTTAAGTATTATTAAAGCTTAAGGAGATTTTAATTTTTTATATTTATGGAATTAATTGAAAAAATTGGGAAGATATTCGGTTTCCAAACAAAACAGAGTCTTGATAAAGATTATAACGTGATCAAAAAAAGCTCTTTCTTATGTTCTTATCTTGAATGTGAAATTAAGAATAACAAAGATCAAGAAATGATAGATGACCTAAAAAGAATAAGAATAGAGGAAGAAAATTTCATTTGTTCTTCTAACAAAGATAAAAAGAGAAAGGCCGAAGAGTTTATTAATGAGACTTTCAAGAAATACTACTCAAGACTTCAAGATTAAATTATAACTAGGGATTTTATCCCTAGTTTTTTTATTTTTTTAGTTAAAATAATTTCCGTCTATTAATCCCTAAAACCCTTATATATGAAATAGAATATTAGATTGTTTATAGCAAAGTTCTGGGCTTTATCAGAACCTTAATTATAGTGCGTAATTAAAATTAGACTTGCTCGTACTATCAATTAAGTGGGATAAAATAGCAAGTCTCTAAAGAGGAAGTATTTTGGTAACTTCCTCTTTAGTTTTTTATTAATTACCAAAAAGAGTACTAGGCAACTAAAAACCAAATCCTTTCCTAGTAAGGTGATTATTATGACAAATGTAGTTGACATGAAATTGAAAGAAATATTCAAATATGTAGCTATAAAGGAAAATAGTATTTATAATACTGAAATTCCTAATTGTGCTAAAAACGTGAGCACTGAAATTATTGAGTCTTACTTTACTGTAACTGAAAGAGGTAAAGATATAAAGGCAGCAAAGGTCGATTCGATAGTATTCGTACCGACTAAACGAACTTCTCAATACTGGGAAGGGAGAATGTTTAAACTTATCTATAATATTATAGATAATAATGAAAAACGCGCTAGTAGAACCATAGGATGGAGTTGGTCTCCTAATGGAGGAAGTGATATATATGATGATAAGCGTGGTTTATTCAATAACAGGCTAGATTGTATACAAGCGGGATTAATGAGACGTGTGTACTATGATAACTATGAAGAGAGAAATGGTAATAGATTATATCTTTACCTAGTATGGAGAGATGGTGAGTTCATAGGTACAAAACTTCTGCCTGAATTATAAAGAGAGAGAGTTTTTCTCTCTTTATTTTTCCTTCTATAGAATCTTCAAAGCCTTATATATGAGAAAGAAAATAAATGTTTAACCATCTCCTTAAGTATTATTAAAGCTTAAGGAGATTTTAATTTTTATATATTATGAAATTATATAGTTCATTTGCAATGGGGAAAGATAAAAAAAGAATCCTCATTAATGGATCAAATCCATCATTAGAGGATACAATATCTAAATCAGTAATTGCATTAAAAGAAATGATGGAAAAGCAAAACAGAAAACAGGCTATCTTAGAGATAACGGAATTTGAAGAGGTAGCTGTTGAAGAAGGGATTGACTATACAGACTCAAAAATCACACTAGAACTGTTAGTCAATTTATCTAATAAAGGAAAGAAAGTGCTGGATTAAGTTCCGGCGCTTTTTCTTTCAAAACCTTATATATGAGAATAAATAAAATTAAATTATGTATAAAAATAAATTTATATTATGAAAGTATATGGTTCATTTATGAAAGGGGAAAATATAGATATTTTCCTTTATGGAGTAATGCCTTCATTAGAATATACAATTGAAAAATCTGTATTTAAGGCAATAGAATTAATGAAAGAAGAATTAAAGATAAGACGTACTAATATTATTATATATGAGTATGATTTTAATTTTAAGTTTAGTCTTGATTATGATGAAATATTCAAAAATACTTTAAATCAAGAGCTTAATATGAAAGTTGCGATGGAACTTACAATTAGTACGGAAAGAGAAGGAGAAGAAGTAGATTAAATTCTACTTCTTCTTTTTTTCTTTCAAAACCTTATATATGAGAAATTTAAAATAACTATAAATTATGATGAATAAAGAATTAATTGACGATAGAGATATTAAAATATCTTCGTTAAAGAAAACAATTGAATCATATAAAAAATATGATCAAGAGAGAAAAGAGTATTATAAAAAAAGTTTAATAAGATTAGGTGAATTAGAATCATTACTTTCTGAAATTGAAGAAGGAGATGATAAGAATAAGAAAACTATTATTGAGCAAAGGAGAGAATTATGTAAGTTAAATCTAATTATTAAGTCCAAAGATTTAAAAGAAGTTCAGGACTATTATTTAGAAAACGATGAAGAACTACAGAACCTTAAAGAAAAAGAGCAAAATATAATTTTAAGGCGAAGAAATAAGAAATTAAAAGAAGAGAATAAGAAATTAAAAGAAACGATTTCTAATCTTCTTTCAAAAATTAATAACGGATAGGTTTTCCTATCCGTTATTTTTTGTATATAGTTAATACTTTTATAATTTATTCATTTCCAGTTTCTACTAATATATATTTTTGTGATAATAACTCATATGCCTTTATCCTCTTTCTAGATCCATCAGGCTTTTTATCAAATAAAGATACTTCCTTTACTTCAAAATAATTTTCGATATCGCTTGCTTTTGGAGTTTTACTATAATTTATTTCAGAATATATATTAAATAATTTCTGCTTAATTTCTGCTAAACTTAACTTATCTCCCACTTTAAAATCATGATATATGTGATTCTGTAATAATAAGGGGTTAAACATTACTATTCCTAATTCTTTTTTTATATATGTTTTATTATAAGCTAATGCTCTTAATCTCTCTGGACCTAATGTAGTATAATAAGACTTAATTTCATCACTATCTGACATTTGACCTAATACTATTTCTATTGCTTTAGGGGATAATTTAGATTCACATAACATCTTTAATTTTTCATACATAGTTGGAAGAGTGTAAAATACTTTCAGAAAATTATTAACCTCTTGATTTATAATATCATCTTTCGTTAATTTATTATGAATAGTGGAAAATACGGTAAATCTATCCGCATAATCAATTTGCTGAATCTGAAATGCTCTTAATTCATTAACATATACTAATTCATTTACGTGAGGTACTAATATCTTATCTCCTGTAGCATCATTATAAATTACATCAACCCCTACATAATTTCCTTTGTAGTTAGCATTTTTTGCAATAAATTGATAATTTTTTGCAAGACTATACTTTACTGAATTATCTTTAGAGTCAGTGTAAGCTTTTAAAAGATTCTCAGTTTCTTTCTGTTTATCTGCTAATACATTTTTAAAATCTTCTGATGACATCTTTCTATAATCAGATGTTATGCGATAGAAGAAAAATGCTGAGTTAAACCATGGATTATCTTCATCTCTTAATCTACCTAGGATCTGACTTAAATCTTCACTTATATCGACGGCAAGTGAGTCGATATTAGCATCACTAAATATATAAGTAGTTGCTGTCTTACTATAAAAGTCCACTCCTAAATATGCAGTACGAGTACATAAAGTGATAGCTTTAGCTTTCTCTCCCTTTAATGGTATACTTCCAATATCAAATACTTTTCCTAATTTTTTCTTAATCTTCTTCCTATTCTCATCATTATCAGCACATATTATATTTACTTGTTCAGCAGTAAGATTATTATTCTTTATAATACTGATAATATGATTAACTGAATTAACGTAGAAAATAAGTTCATCTGAAAATATTACCTTAGGATTACCGTTTTCATCTGGAACAATTGCAGTTTCGTATTCACCTTTTAAAAATTTACTTAATATCTCCTTTGCTTTAGTACCAACTGATCTCATTGTTCTAATTTCTAAATGAGGCTTCTTTACTCTACTTGGATTTTCAACTGCCCAATCTAAAATATAATAAGGAAGATCTCTAAAATCTTTTAATAAATCTAAATAATTATCCAACATAGGTGTAGCTGATAGAAATATAACTCTCTGAGATTGTCTAAGATATCTCAAGAATTGATTTTCTGTAGAAGATTTAAATCTAGCATCATGAAGAATAGATTGAAATTCATCCACTACTATAAAGAATTCGCTAAATATTCCTAACTCTTTGAGAATTTGATAAACTATTCTATAGGAATCGTATGTAACAAGGATCTTATATGGTTTTTCTTCACTCTTTCTTTTATTTATATATTCAATGATCTCACTGTATAGTCTTTGATAAATTTTATTATTTTGCTCTTTTCTTTCAAGTTCTATTTGTTTAATTTCTTCTTCTGTTAGAACTTTACTATAATCTTTTACTTCTTTAGAAAGATCTTTGTCTGTAGAAAGATCTTTATCCATCTCATTTCTGACTAAATAAACATCTCCTTTATGTTGATCATACTTATTTGATCCCAACATTTTTCTTGGTACAGCTCCAATTACATTTTCGTTAGATGTTAAGAAATATTCAGTAAAACCACAACCTGGTAATTGCTTATTTATTATACATTTATCTGGAAACATAGATAAATTAAATCCATTCCATTCTGACATATACCTAACGTAATAAGGTACGTTAATCGTAAACTTATTCATATTTGTTATATAATTTAAATTATTAATACAGAATCCAGTTAAATTATTATAATCTTACTTTTTTCTGAAGACTTAGGATATTGTAATTTCTGGATTCAATTGTAAGAGTATTGGTGGATTTAAAGAGCAAAGTGTTAACTTTAATATAGAATTTTTTAATCAAAAGTAAAGAAGTAGTTTGTGCTAAAAAAAAGTTAACACCTAAAGTGAAAGAGAAAAAGACAAGACCAGTCCTCGCCCTTTAAAGGCGAGAGACGTGGTCTTTTTCGATTGAACGATAAATATGGATATTAAATTCGAAAAGAGACCGACCTCAGACTCCTTAAAGAGTCTGGGTCTCTATTCGTCCTTTTCTCATTTAATAAAGAAATATTTATAGATTTCATTCAAGATTTTCTAAATTTCTTCGACTCATGATAGGAGAAGAAATTTGATTAATTTAAAAATATCCTGAGTCTTCGATAAAAAGTTACGGGAGCAAAAAAAAATAGTAGTGGTTTTGGCCAACCTTACTTCGAAACCCCCCACTACTCACTTAATAATGCAATCAAAGACCTGTGCTATTGCCTATCTCTGTCATTGCTTCTTTCTATTAACCTATATCACAGCAAAGGTAGTCTTTTAAGGATAATTGATTTGAAATTAAAGACACTTTCAAACTTAAAGTAGATAACCTATCGATTCTATAATAATAATGTACACTCTTATTATATGCACCTCGCGAAATTACTTTTCCTTTCATATATAAGAATTTAAGGGTTTTTAAAAGAATAAAATAAAAGAAGAGTATTGTAAGTACTCTTCTTTTATCAATAATAAACCAATCTTATTCGAAATTTATTATTTAATTTGCCTAATATCATAATTAATATCTATCTCATTGAGCTAGTTTTATTAATTATCTCTTTCAGTTTAACCATAACTACAAAGGGATAGTTATTAAGGAAAATTGGGTATGTATAAAACTTCAAAAACATACACATCAAAGATAAGTAATCTTTGTTCCTCCATATATAAGAATTTAAGGGGTTTTTAGATTCCTATATTTTTTTACAAGATTAATAAAATCTTTTAGGTAATTGTCTTGTTTATTTGAGTAATCTATTTTTAAATAATTCTTTATATAAATTGGAGGTTGATCTATTATATTAAAAACCCATTCTGGTATATTTTCATAATTCATTAATATATTCCATTTATTTTTATCTTGATTTATTTCAATAAGCCAATTTATTTCAGAGAACGTATATTTATTAGAGTCGCAAATTATTAAATTTACCCCATATATATCGTTCAATAAGTCTGTTATACTTTTTATTAAATTTAAATTATCACTATTAATAAAAAATGTATTATTAAACAAATTATTATCGACTATACTTAAATCTTTCTTAGTTAGTATAATAGTTCTATTTATCAATATGTCAGGATCATTAAAGTAATTATAAATTTTATCAATTAGATTTAATAATAAAGTATTTTTTATTATAAAATTATTAGTAATTATATCACTGTAATCTATATAAATATTTCTAAGTAATTCCTTATTTAAAGAATCTAGTATTATGTTTTTGAACTTATTATAATATTTATTCTTTTTAATAGTAGATTTTCCATACTCATAATACCTAATTGTAGTGATATTGTACTTACTAAGTAAATAGATATCTCTTGCTCTGTCATATATTAATTTATCATCATGATAACTAGAATCTATTTCTACGCATATCTTTAACTTTGTGAATAAAATATCCAATAGAAAATAATTAGTATTTCTTATTGGGTTTAGTTTATCTACCTTTAATCTATCTAATATAATATTCCATAAATTTTTATCAATAATAATTGGAAATTCATAAATAAAATCTAATTTAATATTTAATTCTTTTTGTAATTGAATTAAATCATTCTTAAAATTAGTAGAATAACTACTATTCGAGTTAAGTTTTGAATTATTTCTATTTCCCTTTAAATCTATTGTACTACCATCATCTTTATATAAGAAACTAGGTATTATATAACCTTCCTCAATTTCTTCTGCATAGTATTTGTTACTTAATGCATGAATTTTAATTAAATCTCTGTTCATAGTATATATAATTAATTTACTTATTATCTTTTATATAAGGTTTTTAAAGAAGAAATAAAAGAAGAGGAATAAATCCTCTTCTTAATTTATTTTATAGAATTCTTGTAGATAACTTTCAAATTCTGGATTTTCTGAAAAAAATCCTTTAATAAGACCTTCATATAATCCATTTTGAAATTCTGATGAAAAAGTAGGATAAAGATATTTAAAGTTAGGTATAAATCTTTTTAAATCAGCTATCAATATATGTTCAGAAGTGTAGGCTGATTTTCTATACACTAATTTTGTAAAAGATCTGTTAAATATTACATTAAAATTATTATTGTATAGTATTGAATTAAAATTCCCTTCTTCAATCACCTCATTACCTCTTACTAAATCTACTTTAAAAAAATAATTATCACTTTCAAGAATAGATTTTAGTTTACTATTTTCTTTTACTTTTCTACAATATGTAAGAAAGTCTAATACAATTAGATCTACATCACATATAGTATTTATATCAAATTTAATATTATTATTTTGTAGTAATTTAATTAACTCTAAATCTAACAACGGGTTATCTCCTAATTCTATTCCTATTTTTTCATATTCCATAGTTATACAATTTTTGTTCCATTTCTCACAAGATTTATAAGAAATTCTTCAAATTCCGGATTTTCAGAGAATAATCCCCTATTTAAAGATCTAATTATCCCAACTCTATAGGGAATTGGAAGACTATATAGGTATTTAGAAAATATAGGAGCGAATTCTTTCATTAGTTCAGGAATAGGAATCATACCTATCATGTGATCAACGTTATAGAATAGTTTTGAAAAATCTTCATTAAATATATCAATAATTAAGTCATTATTTTCATCTGTATCCAAAATTGTATCTAGGTCTCCCATTCTTATAATTTTTCCAGATTTTGTTAGATATATATCTAACTTATAATTATCTTTTATAAAATAATATATCTTTTCAACATGATTAATATTTCTATAGTATATTAAGAAATCAATAATTAATATGTTTGATTTTTCAAAATTACATACTTGATCTAAATTAATAATATCAAATTTAATATTCATTTCTTGTAATATTTCTATTAACTTTAGATCTATTTTAGGATTATCTCCTAATCCTATTCCTAATTTTTCGTATTCCATAATTAAGAATTTAAATAAAAAGAGGAAATTAATCCTCTTTTGTTATTTAATTTTATATCTATTATGCCAGTCTAAGTATCCTGGTTCTAAAGATTCTATTATATCAGCTGCTCCTTTTAATTGAATTATGCAAGGCAAACATAGATTTACATTAGAATCTCTTGAACTATAAACTAGATACTTCTTTTCGTTTACTTCGGGTAATCCAGGACTTCTACTACATATCTCTTCCCAAGCATTAAACTGGTACAAAGGTTTTCCACATAGTCCACACTTACATTCCTGATATCCAGTTTCTTGATAAATTTTTTCTGGGTGTTCTATGAAAGAGTGAATTAGATGTTTTATAAACCTTTTATACTGCTCTGTTCTATAAGCTTCTACTAGAAGTCCTATCTCAGATAAATCTTGAGTAATACTTCCTGGATAATTGCTTTTCCTATTACTAATAATCCTCTGAGGAAGTTCCATATCTAGTAATGGTCTTGGGAATAGATATAAATAAATCAAATTTTTCTCCTCAACACTAAGATCATTATTTATTTTTAACTGATTTAATACATCATGTTGAGAAGAATTTTTGAATTTTTCAACGTAAAATTTAATATTATCCATTTTATATAAGATTTAAGTTGTTATTACATAAATTAGGTTTTGTAGGTTTATTAGTAGAGAAAGAAAATAAAGAGGGTATTACACCCTCTTTATTTTTAATCACATCCACAATCACACCCACAGTCACAATCACAGGATGAATCATAGCTGCTATCACTGTAACTACTATCTCCTCCACTACTATAACTACTACTATAATAACTACTACTATGGTAACTACTATCATTATCAAAACTTCCCATACTTTCTCCTTGAAGAGAATTTCTAGATAAGTCTTCGGTAGTCTCGTTAGGATAGTTATAGTTATCCGGTTCACTATCTAAAATTCTATCTACTTCTTCAGTATTCACTATTTCATTTATTAATATTAAATCTGTAGGATCTACTGTTGATTCAGATTCTACAAAATTAATATCATCATTCCTTTTTCGTTCCTTTTTTAAATAAGGCGAGGGAGGATTGTTGGTGTTTGAAGTAGTTTGTTTAATTTTAGAATTAGATAGTTTTTTCTCTTGCTTTTTTAATTTTTGGTTCTTCCACCAATTTTTAATTTTACTAAACATAATAGATAATTTTTAAAGTTATACTAACATTTATAAGGTTTTAGGCTAATTTCCTTATAGTTGTATTAATGTTTAATTTTAATATATTGTTATGAGAAATAAATTATTAAGTATAAGTTTTAAAAATTTTTCAAAATTATTTAAACCAGATGATAAGGTTTATTCTCTACTACCTGATAATTCTGAACATATAGTTGGGAAGTTTCAAGTTAGTAAATATGGAATTTATACAGAAGATTCTAGAATACATATATTATTTGAATTTATTAAATCACTAAAAGGAACAACTTCTATACCATTTCTTTATTCTCCAGAAAAAGGAAAAGAAACTACTATATCTTTAGTATTCATATTTGAAGAACATAGGTATGATTATAGTATAGTGTATAATAATTCTTCTATATTGGAAGAGAAGTTATATATTGATTTAGAATTAGCTGCGATACATGATAATAATGGAATTAGAATAGATTCTGGTTGGGTAAGATATAGTAACTATAATGATGATAAGTTATTAATAGATTGTTATTATGATAATAAGAGTAATTATATAACATATCCAATATTAATAAATTCTGGAACTACAATTAGTAATAATTTGTCCAGATTTATAGAAGATTATTTAATTATTTATGATAGTATTGTTTATGATGATGAAAAAGATGATTATTATAAGTATTTATCTAGTTATGATAAGTCTGTATTAGATATATTTAGGGATATTACTCCTAAGTTATTTCCTGATTCATCACTTAAAGAAATAACAGAAAATTTAGATATCAGATTAAGTAATGATGAATTAATATCATTAAATAGTAATTTTAATTTTGGGTCAGGTTTAAATCATTTTTTAATATTTGGACCTATATTGGTTGATTCTATGATTAATAATAAAGTGATATTGGCTAATTGTTATTTTAATGAATATCATCCAGTTTTATTTAGAACTATAGAGAAGCTGTATGCAAGTTATGGCAATGGCCATTTAATTTATATAGATTAAAACACAGTAAAATTAAACCAAAACTCTTATTATTGTAGAACAATTTAAAATTTTAAATTATGAGATTAGTTAATAAAGGAAGTTATGAAATTAACTTATTTAGAGATGGAATTAAGGTTGATAGGAATTTATTAAAATTTCGAAATTTAGAAAAAGCGTTAGATACTGTTAAGATAAATTCTAATGATAAAATAGACGAGAAAGGAGTTTCTCTGGAGTTTAAGGTTGTTACAGATCCTGACGAAATTACTCCAGATGAATATGTATTTTTGAAAGAAGATGAAAAGAATAACGTATTATCTAGTTTATCTAGATTAAAAAATGTAAAAGATTTTCTTAGACAAAATGATTCTTCTTTATTCAATCTAAAAATTTCTAAATATTTGCTCAATCTTGTTAAGGCTAATAGATTTGCAGCATTAAGTGATAGTAATAACAATATTATATTTAGAAATAGTATTCAAATTGTTGGGGAAGGTGATGAAAACAAGAAAAAGAAATCAATTTTTAAGAAATTAAAGAATTTCTTTAGAGAGAAGATCAATGAAATTAATAAAAATAGATCTAATGAAGAATTTAGCTTAGACGTATTAGATCTATTTGATCAAGTTAAGTTTATATCCAACAATAATGAAAAGGAATTTATTGACAGAACTTCATCTTATATGGCTTTAATTAAGAAAGCTGACATACTTCATCAAGAAGCACAGAAAGAAAAATTACTAATTGAACTAGTAAATCATATATATGAATCTGTAATCAGTGTTTCTGGATTTAATCATTATATAACATTTGATGATCTAGTTAAGTTGCAGAAAAAGTGTTCTAAACAATTAGATTTAGATTATATAAAAAATTTTACTAGAGTTATCCCGGATGAAGTAGTTTCTAAAAAAATAATTGCAGATAGTTTGCAAGTATTTGATAATTATGTAGTTCTTCACTATGATCCCGAAGGAAAAGCTTTTAGTTGGACAGAAGAAGAGAAAGAACGTGCTAAGGATCCTGTTTTATTTGGAGTAATTAGTGGATCTAATAAATTATATTATATTGGATCTTGGGTAGATGATTACTGTGATTTAACATGGGATAAAATTGTAGAAAAAATAGGAGAAGATAAAACGTTATTTGAAGAAAATAAATAAAAACATAGAACATAACTTATTGGCGATAATAAGTTATGTTCTTTTTAATCTTAACTTTAATTATTTTAAATTATGTGGATTTATGTAATAATTACGTCGGTATTGTACATTGTTTTATGGTACTCTTACTTAATGGCTAAATGGAAAAATAAAATAGGAGTTAGTTTGTTTTTTCCAGGATTAGTAGCTACTGTAGTATTGATTGTTGGTATTGAATATAATTTTCCAAAAGATATAAAGTTAGTCAATTATCATGTTGATAGAATTGTATCTAAGAAAGAAATATCTAGTGGAGAAATTATAGAAAAATACTACATGAAGTATACTACTATTAACGGAGAAGAAGAAATGGATATATCAAAAAATACATATCAATATTTTTCTTCTTTATGGGGTTCAGATAATATTACTACTAAGAACTATGATTTTAATAATAAAGTAGTTGAAGTAGTAAAGTGGGATAACAATCCTTCAACAGCATTAATATATTCTAAACCTGTTGTATATACCAATTATAAACAAAATTTATTAAGTGTTTATAATATAAATAAGGTCTCTTTAGTAGACGCATTGAAAAATAATTTATTTATTAGAGAATCTATTGGTGTAGTTAATGAAAATAATGTGTTAGAACCAAGACAGAATTTGGTATTAGGTATTAATATTCCAGACTCACTTGAAAGAAGAATAAATTATGTAGCATCATTGGATTCAGAGTATAGACCAATACTATTAGTTTATTTGAATGAAAGTAGAGAAAAAACAAAATTACAAAGATCATTCTGGTCTGGGGGAAGAGAGAATGAGATAGTATTTTGTGTTGGAATAAATGATAATGATACTATTATGTGGTCTAGTTCATTTTCTTGGTTTGGAGATAAAAGATTAGAGAGATATATTAAAAGTAATGTATTAGAAAAAGGTGAAAAGTTAGATATAGAAAAATATGTGGAATTTTTGGAAGAAAGTTATAAGAATGGATATTTTGATTCTGGAGATAAGTCTTATGAGTCTTACAATTTTATAAAAATTCCATTAGAAGAATTATTATTAACGCTAATGATGATATCAGTAATAATTATTAATATTATTGTTATTATAAAAGCATTTAGATTTAAAAAACAACATACTACCTGAGTTTCGTCTCAGGTAGTTTCTTTTCCTTATTATTGATAAATAAATTTAATTATGAAACGAAGTATATATATTAAAGCAGAAAAGCTATTAAAAGAAATAGTAGAAAAATGGGAATTTGGGGATAAAGTTTACTATGTTGGTGGATGTGTTCGAGATTTACAACTTGGAAATATTCCTAAAGATATAGATTTATGCATAGATGTAGATAATGGGACTGAGAAATTTATTGAATACTTAAGAAATTATCAATCCGATCTATGTCATGGATTTACTGTATTTCCTAAGTACGGTACAGCAAAATTCTCTTTAAAAGTATTTCAAGAGAATATTGATATAGAGTGTGTTATTCCTAGAACTGAATCTTATAATGATGGTCCTAGAAAACCAGATTCTATTAAGCAAACTACGATAGAAGAAGATGCTAAAAGAAGAGACTTTTGTTGTAACGCATTATATAAGAATATATTGACTGGAGAAGTATTGGATCCTACAGGAAAAGGTTTAGTTGATTGTACGAATAAAATTCTAAGAACTCCTTTAGATCCATATAGTACTTATATTGATGATCCTCTTAGAATGATGAGAGCAATAAGATTTTCTTGTACTAAAGGATTTGTAATAGAGGAATTTACAAGAAAAGCTATTTTCTATTATCCACAATTTGATCAAATTTCAGTTGAGAGAATAAGGGACGAGTTTGATAAAATATTAATGTCCCAATGTCCTATAAAAGGATTAGATATTTTGATAGAAACTGAATTAATGATTAGAATAATAAAAAGATTTGTTAAGTATAAAGATTTTGATCAAAATAGTAGATATCATAATCTTACTTGGAAGGGTCATACATTTTCAGTTCTTGATAAGGTAGTTAGTCAAGGAGCTAATTTAGAAACTAGATTAGCAGCATTACTTCATGATATTGCTAAGCCAACCTGTTATCAAGTAAAGTCTGATGGAACATATTCATTCCATGAACATGATATAAAATCTGCAGATATAGCAAAATCTATTCTTACTTCTTTAAAATACTCAAATGATATAATAGATAAAGTATGTTTCTTAGTAAGAAATCATATGTGTATAAAACAATTTTATGATTATAGTCTAAAAACATATACTGGAAAACCAAAAGTAACTAGAAAATTAATTCGTTTACTAGGGGATAATATGACAGATGAAATGATGTTAATAGATGCAGATAATCTCAGTCATTCCCCTAGATGGAATATGCCAGGGCAAGTTTCAAGCTTTTTAAATGAAGTAACAAGAATAAAAGAATTAGGAACATCTAATAATAATAATTTTTCTATACCTGTTACTGGTGAGGATATTATGAATCACTATTATATTTCCCCAGGAGTATTGGTAAAAGAAATAAAAAAGATTCTTCAAGAATACTATGATGATAATCCCAATTTATCAAAGGATGAATTATTACTTGAATATGATAAAGAATTTCTGAAAAAGAATTTATGGATAATAAGAACTGATTATCGTTATAGTGTATTTATTCTTGAACCAAAAATTACTGATTCTGATATATCATTTGATTGTAAAGATAGTCCATTAGATTTGACTGAAGGTGAACTACTTTCTTTTGGTATAGAGAGAAGATATATTCCAGAGAAAGAAAATACTTATACTAAAGTTTCAGCAATATACGCACCGAGATTGTATAGAAGAAAAAGTAAGCATTTTAGATTTTATACAACATCAGTAGAAATAGCAAAACTATTAGAATCTTTAGAAACAGACTGTGGAGGATATAAAAGTTTTAACTGTAGTTTAGAAATGAATGATCTTTCTTTCAGAGTTGAGTGGGAAGATGGAACTATAGACAGTGTATTATGAAAAAGAAATCTTATTTTGAATCAATTAGTGTTAATGATTTATTCAGAACTTTTCCTGGATTCATATTTCGAGATGCTGGATTAGAAATTGTTGGATATAATCCACAAAATAATCAACATTTAGTTATAGATGACGGATTATGTGTATCTGGAGATTATGGTTGGTGTGTTCACATATATCAACTTAATAATCCACCAAAAGATTATAGTTGGTTAACTTGGAAATATATAGTTGACGAACCATGGGCGAAGAAGATATTAGAAAAACGTTATAATTTTTAAATTTAGATGTAATATGGAAATAAAAGAATTTGTAAAATCAGTTGATTATAAAATTGATAAGTTATTTGGTAGTAGATCAAGTACAGCTCAAAATCCTGATGCTACTTTTGATCAGAAGACTGCTGATATTGACTCTATTAAAGTTGTTGAAAAATATACTGGAGAAACAGTATATGATCTTATAAAAGGAGAATTTCCTTTAATGAAATTTTTACAGGACAACTTAGATAAGTCAACTTTAATTACTAGTAATATAGATCTTACATATTACAAAAATTTAGAGTTAAGAAAATTAAGTTTTGAGGATTTTAATGTATATTTCTTTACTTATGTGTCAGGAGTTAGTGGGAATATACGCGTTGGTTCTGTATATATGAATGTTAAACGAGTAGATTTACCTCCTAAGAATGAAATTAAACCAGCTAAAGATGGTAGATTATATATCTTTAGAGGAAAAGAAGATAATAAGATATATAAATTGCCATTTCTTAATTATCCAAGTAATATATCTGATTTTGTAAAATGGTTAAAGAAAAATAAAAAAATTTCGGTAACTCCAAAAGAATTTTGGAATAAGAAAGATAATATTTCAAATTGGGGCGAATGGATGAAGGAGCATTATATTCCGAAATTTAATTTAAAGACTCAAGATGATATAGCTAATTATATAGAGTATCTTGAGAATGATTATTTTCCTAAATATCAACCAAAAAATAAGGTAGTTCTTTTAAAAAATCCTATAGAAATAAACATTACTCAGGATGATATTGTAAAATTTATAAATGAAACTAATAATAGGTATAAAATATATCGTTAAACTCTTATAGTTGTATTAATAAATTTAAAAATTATTAGAAACAATGGAAGAAATGAGTTATTTTACAAATGAGTTAAGAGAAATTTTTAAAAAATCTTATAAAACTGTAGAACAATTTAGGTTAAAAGAAGTTCCTCTGGACTTAATTATATCTAATATAATTAAATATTATTTAGAGGAAGGAGGAGAATCTGAAGCATTATCTAATTATTTGGAAAGTAAATTTGAATTTGATAATAGTAAATCTCAGATAATTTCTAGTATGGAATTCTGTATAAATGATAATTATTTATATAATGAAGATTATATAAATAAATTACCAAATAAGTATCATTTAAGTCACGACTTAGCGATTGCATCTAAAAAATTAAAAGATTTACTTGGATATTTAATTAATAAAAAAGATAATTTACCTGGATATACTTTTGGAAATAATTTTAAGATAGATACAGTATTATTTCTTGGTAGTGCATTGGAGGAATCTACTAAAATAACCGAATTGTTAAGAGATGAAGCGGATATTACTAGTGAAGATCTAGCAGAATACTTAAAGAAGTTTTTCTCTAGTAAAGTATCCGAGTTAATTAACTCAGGTTCATCGGGTTCAGGAAATATTTTTGAAAAAAGACTGGATTTCTCTGATGAAAAATCAAATAGACCAACTCCTGAAGAAGATGATAAAGAATTCGAAATGGCAGGACAGAGTAATGTTAACCAATCATCTAATGTAGATCCAAATTCTACAACTCCATTTCTGGATACATATTCTGTAAATCTAACTAAACAATGTAAGTTAGGGAATTTTGATCCAGTAGTTGGAAGAGATAAAGAAATATCTCAGGTAATAGAAATTTTATCATGTAGAAAAAAGAGTAATTGTGTTCTCTTAGGTGATCCTGGAGTTGGAAAAACTAGTATTGTTGTTGGATTAGTTCAGGCTATAGAATCTGGTAACGTTCCTATTGAATTAAAAGGAAAAGAAGTAAGGTCTTTAGATATAGCTGGAATGGTTAGTGGCAGTACTTTTAGAGGAGATTTTGAAAAGAAATTACTAGAGTGTTTAAAAGAACTAGTAGAAAATCCAAATATTATTGCATTTATTGATGAAATGCATCAAATTATGGGTGCTGGTTCTAATACTCCTGGAAATGGAGATGCTGGACAATTGATGAAGCCGTATTTAAGTGGTACTGCGGGAAAAATAACTGTAATTGGTGCTACTACTGCAGAAGAATATAGAAAATTCGTAGAGAAAGATGGAGCGTTAAAAAGAAGATTTCAAGAAGTATCAGTAGAAGAACCTGGAATAGATGAAACTGTTGATATTTTGACAAAAATTGCTCCAAAATATGAAGAATATCATAAAGTAATATATTCTCCTGAAGTAATACGTTCTTGTGTAGAATGGTCTGGAAGATATATTGATAGATATTTCCCAGATAAAGCTATTGATTGTTTAGATATTGCAGGATCTCTTACTAAATTAAGTAGAGGGGTTAATACTAAAAAATTAGATAAATTAGAAGATGATCTTAAACTTTTGAGTGAAAAGAAGAAAAACTATATTTCAGAATCTGAATTTGAAAAAGCTAGTAAAGTTAGAGAAAAAATTATAAAGCTGGAATCAAAAATAGAGGAAGAAAAATCAAAAATAAGTTTATCTAATAGTGATAGATCTAATTGGATAAATGTAAGTTTAGATACCGTTGCAGAAGTAATTTCTAAGATGTCAAAAGTTCCAGTAGATAAAATTAGAAAGACTTCATTTGATAAATTAAGATCAATGAAGAGTACTATGGAACAGAAAATTATAGGTCAACCCGATGCAATTAGAAGCGTTAGTATGACTCTTAATAGACAATTCTTGGGATTTAAGGATAAAAATAAACCAGTATCTCTTATGTTTATTGGAAAAACCGCTACTGGAAAAACTTATCTATCAAAAATTTTAGCTAACGAAATTTTTGGAAGTGATAAGAATTTAATAAGAATTGATTGTAGTCTTCTTGCTTCTGGTGGAGAAGCTTCTGGAACTAGTTTGTTGGGATCTTCTGCTGGATATGTTGGATATGATAGTCCTACTATCTTTGAGGAAGTTAGAAAACGACCATTTAGTGTAGTATTGTTTGATGAAATTGAAAAAGCTCCAGAAGGAATAATTAATACAATTCTTCTTCCACTTTTAGATGAAGGATATGTAACTTTAGCTAATAATACTAGAGTTAATTTTAGCAATTGTATTGTTATCTTTACAAGTAATATTGGAACTAAAGAAGTAGAAGCTAAAGGTAAAGGTCTTGGATTTAGTAAACTTGATGGAGAGTTGAAAAATAAAGATGATGAATCTACAATTATGAAGGCTATTAAAAAGAAGTTTAGACCAGAAGTAATTAATAGAATTAGTGAAATTATATTCTTTAGATCATTGAATGAAGAAGATCTGAAAAAGATATTTGATTTAGAAATTGCGAAACTTAAGGATAGATTATCAGAAAAAGGATTTACTTTAAGTGTGACTGATTCTATGAAAAACTTTATAGTATCTAAATGTGATCTTAATTATGGTGCTAGAGATTTGCAGCGTCATATTGTAGAATACTGTGAAAATAGTATTTTGGAGTCTATGCTTAATTTTGAAAACATTGATAATTGTGGAAAAAATATAACAGTAGACTTAATAGATAATAACCCAGTTGTAAATTTTAATACAACTATAGTGCTTGATAAAAGTGCCGTAAAACAATTATCTTAAAATAAAAAAAAAGAAACGTAGTTTTTAACTACGTTTCTTTTTCGTTCTTATATTTATATATAGGACAATCATTGTTACAGTCTAATATACAATAACTAGTACAAAAATTATTTATGTCTTTTGCAGAAGAATATATATATATCAATATCAAAAAATTCTATAGGAAATCTAAAAGCAAATCCAAGTTCTGCAATTGAAATATAATATGATATTCTTTTATTCTTAATTGAAGACACTCCATCAGCTATTGAAAACTCACAAACTACTACCTCTCTATCACAGAATTCTAGTATTCCTACTGTACTGCTAAGTGATAGTGGATTATCTTTCATAATTATAAAATATAAGTTCAATTATAAGGATTTGAGTATAGTCTCTAATAAAGAAATATACCGCACTATAAACCTTAATAGTGAAGAATTAAACTAAATAATTATATGAAAGGAATTTATAAATTTGAATGGGATTTCTCTTATGGAATATTAAGTGGAATTTTTATAGCTGATTCAGAAGATATCAGTTTGTTAGAAAATAATAAAATTGTATTAAATTTTGGAGAGGTTCTTGGAAAACATTCATGTGTTAATGAGGTAAATTTAGATCCTGGAGATTTTATAAAATTGACAGAGGATCAAGATTTAGTAGCGGCGTTTGAAAATAATAACATGTTTTGTGGATATAATCCATTTAATATATTTATATCTAAATATTTTATGAATATCCCAAAAGAATTATTGGATAAATATCCAAATGAAGATTGGGAAGATATGACCGCTGGAGAATATATAAATTTATTAAAAACTATAAAATAAAGAATAATATGAATTTACCTATTAATTGTTCTGGTTGTATATTTTTTGGGCAAACCAATGATATAACCTATTGTACTGCTGGAAAAAATGATTTAGAAGCAAAAACATGTAATGATAAGAAACAATGACAGCAAAAGAATTATTTCCAAAATATGTAAAGATATTTGAGCTTGTAATTGAGCAAGCTGGTGAAGATACTGGTAATAAAGTGTATAAAAATATATCTAAAGTTATATCAGATAATAAAGACAAGATAGAAAATTCTATAGAAAATGATGTTCCTTTTAGTATGTTTGTTACAGTATTAATAATGATCGTATTATTAGAAGTACATACTGCAGAAAAACTTGATAAAATGTCTAAAGAAGATACTAAAGTTTTGATGGATGATTTATTTGATAGGTACTTGAAAAAATCCACAAGAAAGTTTACTGCTAGTTATGGTTTACCGACTATGAATTGTTTAGAATACGGGGCATTTATTCGATTAAGAGATAATGATAGATTTTAGAAAAGGAAATATATTCACTACAGATAAAAAAGTGATAGTTAATACTATAAATTGTGTTGGGGTTATGGGAGCTGGAATAGCATTAGAGTGTAGATTGAGATTTCCTGATATGTTCAATACATATAAAGATTTATGTTCTAATGGTCTCATTTCTCCTGGATTATTATGGCTATACAAAGCTAATAGTAATAGGTGGATATTAAATTTCCCAACAAAAACACATTGGAAATATCCATCTAAAGAAATCTATATTGAAAAAGGGTTGGAGAAATTTGTAGATACTTATAAATCTAAAAATATAGAGTCTATAGCTTTTCCTCTTTTGGGAACCAATAATGGAGGACTAAACAAGGATAGAATATTAGAAATTATGTGTAAGTATTTAAAAGATTGTGATATACCAATATCAATATATGATTATGATCCTTTAGCAAATGATGGTATAATAGATAACTTTATTAAAAAATGGAAATTACTATCAGATGTAGATAAGATATCAATATTTGGGAAATTACAGTTTGAAAAATTAACTAAGGTTATTAATTACAATAACCTTAGTTCATTAATATCAATTCACAATATTGATAAATCTATATCTATTAATACTTTAGAAAAATGTTATAGCTTATGAAAAAATATTTAAAAATAGTATTTTTACTTTTTTCTTTTATTTTATTAAGTTGTGAAAATCCTGATAAAAATAAACCTATAATATACTTAGGGGAGAGTGAATTATATATAAAAGGAGTTGGTAAATATAATACTAAAACTTCTGATTATAATGTATATTATGTGGGAACCTTATATGGTAGAGATACTCTATTTATTCTTAAAGAGAAAATAAAATATTTATATAAAAATGGATCCAGAGTAGAGATAAAAACATATAAGTTAGGTGATAAAATTGTATTTTCAAAATGAAAAATTATATTACTTTAATAGTAATGATTATATTGACTAGTTGTTTAAATAATAATCATAGGAGTTCATCAAAACTATATTTATACGATGATAGTGATTTGTACGTAATAGGTGTTCAAAGAATGTGTGTAAGTATTACTAAAGGACTTGGATATTATGGAGGACATAGTGAGTATTATTACTATAATTACTATCTTGGAAAATCCATCACTTCTGAAGATACTGTTCTAATAATTTCTGGATATAATAAAAAAAGTAAAGTACTTCAAAAACAAGAGTATAAAATTGGAGATAAATTTAAATTATTAAAACAAAATAATTAATGATCTTAAATGATTTTAAAGAAAAAGCAAATAAATTTCTTAAAGATAATTATGGAATTGAAAATTATATAGATGATAATGACTTTAAAGTAAGTGTTTTAAAGTTTTATACTTATATCAGTGATAATGATTGTTCAGATTTTATTGATAAGGTTGATCAAATTTCTAATATTATTTTATCAGATATAGTATCAACTGACTATAGGAAATTGATAGAGATAATCATATTTAATTTCTTATTTGAAAGAATTCCTTGGTCTTATTGTGGATCTAATCTTTCTTTTATATTTGTAAAGGATATTTCTGATCCCTTTACTAAAAGAGAAGAGGAAATAAGGAATTTATTTCTTGAAAATACTGAAAAATATTTGAAGTTATTCGGATCTAATAAACCAATAGAAACCAAGAAAAAAGAACTCAATTATTGTTTACAAGATATTAAATCAGATAAACTATTGATATCAATGTGTTTTGAATTTATAATCGATAAATGTCTTAAAAATATACTATATCAGAGTTCTTATGATAAGAGTACTAGAATAAACTTTGAAGAATTTTTAAATATTATTACAACATGAAAAATTTTAAAGTAACATCAGTAGAAAATGGAAAAGAGTATTGGATTTCAAGAGCTCATGCAGTTGTTGGGATAGTTTATACTATTCATAATGGCAATATATTATTTTTAGTATCTAAGAGAGGATGTGGATGTCCAGATAATGTAGGGTATTGGGCATGTACTTGTGGATATCTAGATTGGGGAGAAACTAGAAAAGAAGCAGTTAGAAGAGAATTATATGAAGAATTAGGATTAGATCTTAGTGTTTATCCTAAAGAGTATATAGAACATTTCTGTACTGTAGATGATCCTAATAGAGATGCTAGAGAAAATATAGTATCTAGGTATCTTATAAAAGTGGATTACAAATCTACTAATGATAAATTAAGTAAAGGAGAAATAAATAATAATACTGAGTCAAGAGGAGGAGAGAAAGATGAAGTAGAAGAAATTAGATTTATTGAATCAGAATTTATAGATTATTTTGAATGGGCATTTAATCATGGAGAGATATTGAAGGAAGTTGTCAAGTATATTAAAACCGGTCAAAAGCCTAATTATTGTGATGAATAAATTTATTAAATAATAATGAGATTAATAATCAGCAACAATTCAAAAGTTCATCACAAAGAAAAAAAGAAGAGGAATAAATCCTCTTCTTTATTTTTTATTTGTAATATATTTTTTAATAAATGAAATCGTACTAAATAATGGACAGTCTTTTGAACATTCTTGTATACAATAATTACTACAATAATTAGCTATACTATTATTGACTAGCATTGGTGTATTTATATTAAAACATCTAATATCCCATAGAAAATCACACCCTTCTATATAATACATAAATTCCTCTATATCAGTATTATATGTTATTCTAGATATTTTAGCAATCTTACCAAAATATTTAAACATTTCAGGAACTATAATATTATATCCGTCAATTGTAAAGCTACGAGTATTTTTTCTATGATCAATAATATATGTATTAATATTAAACCATTCTGCTGTATGAATTAATACACTCTCTCCTATTTCTAATCTATATATTGTTTTCATGAATTATCTTTTTTATTGGACAATTTTCTTGACATTCTTGTATACAAAAATATTACAGTATTCATTTAATTTATCTTTTATAGATGAATATTTTTCTGACATTAATACATCTGGATAAACTTTATAGATTACATTATCATTATTACTACCAATTATTTTGATAATATACATAATAGATCCATACTCTATCAATGTTTCTCTACTATCTATCTAATACTTCAACAATTTCTCCCATTAATCCAGCATAATCTAGTAGATTCACAGTTAATGCTTTTATCCATCCTTGTTTTAATAAATAACGATCGTAAAGATAATATCCTCCTTGAGAAACTATTTTACAATTATTTTCAAACCATTCTTTTGGCTTAATAATAATTCTATCTCCAACTTCCAATACTATTTTTAATTTCATAATAAAGTATAAATTAAATACATATATAAGAATTTAAAGGAGTTAAGAAAAATAAAAAGAGAGCTACTAGCTCTCTTTATTCTATTCCATTCAATACAAAGTCTATATTAAATTTTCCATAGATATTATTTGCTCTTCTCCAGTCTCTTCCAAAGGAAGTATGTACCCACACTCCAATTAAAGAAAAAACGTCTAAGATTTTCTCATTTATCATCATTCTTTCTCTTGCTTCTTCAACATCTATTTGTGACTTAAAAGTAACAATAAGCCTAGACTTTATTTCAATTTGAGGAATTTTAATGAAATTTCCATTTTTTGTTGTTATTCCAAATATTATTTCATATTTTTTCATAATACAAAAATTAAAATCTCCTTAAGCTTCATTACTTAAGGAGATGGTTAAACATTTCTTTCTTTTCTCATATATAAGGCTTTTAGTTGATATTAGAAGGAAGAAAGAAAAAAAATCTCCTCACTCTAGAGGAGATTCATCGATACGATTTTCCCAAACCATATCAGATATAAATTCTTTTATTTATGAGTTATAATCTATAGGCATTATATGATTTTCCCAAACCATAATACCCAACTGTTAAAAATTATATTCATATATAAGGTTTTGAAGGAATTAAAAGGGAGCTTAAAAAAGCTCCCTTATTTATAAATAATTCTGTTATTACTGAAATTGTTATTAATATAATAATTATTGGGGATAATAATACAAAAAGTTTATTCCCACCATATATTATTACAAATAACTTTTTTGTATCTTCTTCATTCTCATCTACTAATCCTATATTTCTTACTAAGTTAATGAAAGATTTTATAGTATAGAAAGAGATAAGACATAAGATTAAATAAATTAATACTACTATTAAAATTGTATTCATTTTAAATTTTATTATTTTATATATCTATAAATCGTATATAAGGCTTTGAAATTATTATAGCCGGAAATCCTTATATTTGAAAAAAAATAATATTAAATTATGGAAACAGATGAAACAATGAATGTATTTATTAAACATGAATGGAAATCTTATCCTATTCCAGAATATAAGAAGAAAGAAGGAATATTAAAATTTTTTCAAAAGAAATTTAATCATTATGATATCAGTTTGAGTAGTAAAGTTAATGACGAGTTTTATATTAATGCATGGTTTAGAGATCTTTCTAAGGCAGAGGGTTTTGAGAATCTAAGAGATTTGCCTTCCCCTAGATGGTATTTTGATGTACAATTTAACACTATGGAAAATAGGACTATAAATATCACTACTGTATATTGGAAACCTACAGAAGGGCAAACACCTGATGATTTTATAAATGAAGTAGAAAATTATTTTATAAAACTATATAAATTTTTATATTGCAATGAGTAGTAAAAATAAATCGTATTATTCAAGTAGAAAAATAAAAATTTCTATAGAATCTCCGTTAATTGGAGAAGTTATAATTAAGATATGGAGAAAGAAGGGAGAATATTATTTATTGACTATTTCTAATACTTCAGATGAGCTTTTTGAAGATTATGAAACTACTCTTAAAATCTTAACAAAATTAAGATGTAGATCAGCTAAGAAATGGTTTATAAAAGAGTTTAATAAAAAAGATCTTAAAGTATGATTAAGAGTAAAATTATGATAAGACTAGCAAGATTTTTTAAGTCTAAGGATCAGTTTAACGGCTCATCTATGTGTTTTAGATCTAAGTATGGATCTTCTGCAAAAAATTATCAACAGATTTTAGAAGATAGAATAAAATTAATAAAAACTCAAATTATAAATAAAACTGATATATCTAGAGATGAAAGATTATTAGTTTTATCTATTCCGCACGAAGAAGAAAAACTTTATGAAGATATTAAGAAATATTTTTCAGATAAGGGATTTATTACTTTCTATGCAGATAAAGAAAAAATAAAAGAACTCAAGGAAAGAAAGTATTTATTCATTTCTTGGGATATTAATTAACAATTATAAATTTAAAATTTTATGGAAAATTACAAAGGATTAAACAATTCAGAAGTTTTGATTTCTAGAAGTAAATTTGGAGAAAATGTATTAACACCACCAAAGAAAACTCCTTGGTGGAAACTGTATTTAGAAAAATTTAAAGATCCCGTTATCGTTATCTTATTGATAGCCGCCGTAATATCTATTATAGTAGGTATTGTAAATGGAGATTATATTGAACCAATAGGTATTATAATTGCAATTCTCTTAGCTACTGGAGTAGGATTTTACATGGAGTTCAGTGCTAAAAAGAAATTTGATATCTTAAATCAAGTTTCAGATACTGAACCAGTTAAAGTTATAAGAAATGAAGGAAAAGTAATGGAGATTAAGAAGACTGAATTAGTAGTTGGAGATATAGTAATTCTTAATTCTGGAGATGAAGTTCCAGCTGATATAGAGTTATTAGAAGCTACTAATATTAAAGTTGATGAAGCATCTTTAACTGGAGAATCTGTTCCAGTAGGTAAAAGAGCTAAAGAGTATGGTGAAAAATATGAAGGGTCTGGTTTTCCAGAGTATCTCGTACTTAAATCTACTAATATTACCGAAGGAAATGCAATTGGAGTAGTAGTAAGTGTTGGAGATAATACCGAAATTGGAAAAACAACAAGACAAGCAATGGAAGAGACTAATATAGAAACTCCATTGAACAAGCAATTAAATGGATTAGCTAATTTAATAAATAAATCTGCATTTACTGTTGCTGGATTATTGTTACTATTCTTAAACATACATCATTTTGGATTTACTGACTTTGATAGTTCTCTAATCGGAATAGTATTATCAGAGATTAAATTCTTTATGATGGCTATAGTTTTGGTTATATGCGCTGTTCCAGAAGGATTGCCGTTGGCTAGTACTTTAAGTTTGGCTTTTTCAATGAAAGCTATGGCTAAAGATAATAATTTAGTTAAAAAGCTTCATGCATCTGAAACTATTGGGGCAATTAATATAATTTGTACTGATAAAACAGGAACACTTACCCAAAATAAGATGAAAGTAGTAGATGAATCTATTAAGAGTTATTATAAAGTAATAGTTAATGGAGCAATAAATTCTACTGCTAATCTTAGTGTAGATGAGTATGATAAAGCACGAATCAAAGTAATTGGTAATCCTACTGAAGGAGCAATATTAATGTGGATTGATGAATGCGATGCACAAAAGATATATGATGAAGTAGTAGAACCAGAACAAGTTGGATATATCGGAATACGAGATACTGTAAAAGTAGTAGAACAAGTACCATTTAATAGTACTAATAAATATATGTCTACTAAAGGTTCAGATGGGGTTTTGTATGTTAAGGGAGCTCCAGAAGTAGTATCTAAGTTATGTAAGGATGATTCATATCTAGAAGAAGTAGCCAAACAACAAGAGAGAGGAAGAAGAGCTATAAGCTTTGCTAGTGGTTCTGATATGGAACATTTAGAGTATGATGGAACTTTATTTATTGAAGATCCTATTAGATCTGATGTTCCAGAAGCAGTTAAGAAAGCTTATGAAGCAGGAGTAGATGTGATGATGATGACTGGTGATAATATTAAAACCGCATCAGAAATTGCAAGACAAGCTGGTTTCAAAGATATCTATGCAATTGAAGCAAAAGATTGGGGAAGAATTCATGATGATTGGGAAGATAATATTGGAGGACCTATTAGAGATTATCCAAATGTTATCGCAAGATGTAAACCTGATGATAAACTAAGAATTTTGAAAGATTTACAAAAACATAATAAAGTATGTGCAATGACGGGAGATGGTGGATTTACGCCCCATATTATAGCAATATAGTATGTGAATCCCTTTGAATTGCTGGAAATTAGTAATGTCTTAAGTACTACAACGTAAGGATGAAATATGCCTAAGCGTGAATGTTAAGGAAACTTAGAAAAAAACTTAAGAATGTGCTATGCTGAAAATGCTAAGGCATGTTAAAATCTATAATCAGCAGGAAAGACTCGAATAGAGTAATCTTCATCGACTATCCGAAAGGAGTAGAGTAAAATTATTAAAGATAATTTTATTCGAAGCGGAGGGACAACTTCTTATTAGAAGTTGAAGATATAGTCAAAAAAATTATTAATTTAAAATATAAAAGTTATGACGTTAGATGAATGTTTAAATAAGTCTATAATTATTGAGGAATATTCTGAATTAAATTTATCTATGAAAGGTGTTAAAAAAACATTTAGAGTAGGTGATACTATAGGAAATTTAACTATAGTTAAGTTAGTTCGTTTTAAATCTACAAAAAATAGTCCAACTAGAAAAGGATGTATCTGTAAATGTTCTTGTGGAAATTTTATAGGACCCTCTAGATTAGTTTCGTTAGTTAATGGGGACCTAGTTAGTTGTGGATGTTATCAAAGAAAGATTCATAGTAAGATTATTTCAAATAGAAATAAAAAACATGGATTTTCTACTAGAAACAATAGAGATCCCTTATATGTTATATGGGGAACTATTAAAGATAGAACTACTAACTTGAAAAGAAAAGATTCTAAATATTATTCGAAGAAAGGAATATCAATTTGTGATGATTGGAAAAATAATTTTCCAAATTTTAGAAACTGGGCAATAAAAAATGGATATAAAGAAGGATTATCCATAGATAGAATAGATAATTCTAAAGGATATTGTCCAGAAAATTGTAGATGGGTATCAAAAAGTCTGCAAAATAATAATAAAACGAATAATAGGTTTCTAACATATAAAGGTGTGAGTAAAACAATTACTCAATGGGGAAGAGAAAGGAATCTGGGATGGAATACAATAAATAGAAGACTTAAAAAAGGAAAATCTATTGGACAAGCTTTAGGTTTTGAAAATTAATAAATTTAACTCTAATATAATATTAGAGTTATTGGTAAATGATAGCCCGTCATTAAATCATGCTAATGTAGGAATTGCTATGGGATCAGGAACTTCTGTAGCAAAAGAAGCAGCCGATATAGTACTCTTAGATGATGCATTCCCTAGTATCTTGAAAGGATTAGTATGGGGTAGATCATTGTATAAGAATATTCAGAATTTCTTAGTATTCCAGTTAATCATTAATGTAGCTGTATGTTTAACTGCATTGTTTGGTCCTATTCTTGGAATTGATATGCCGTTTAGTGTTACTCAAATGCTATGGGTTAATATTGTAATGGATACGTTGGCTAGTTGTGCAATCTCTTCTGAACCAGCAGATGAAAATGTATTAAAAGATAAGCCAAGAAAATTTGATGCATTTATCATTACTAAACCAATGTATAAAACTATTCTAGGAATGGGAATATTCGTATTCTTACTATTATCTACTATAGTTTTTGATATTGCTCATGGTTCTAAAGTATTTGGACTAGATTTAACAGAATTATTTGCAATATTTATGGTAATTAATTGGTGGAACTTATTTAATATCAGAGTATTTGGAAAGAATAGAAGTATATTCCATAATCTCTTTGATAATAAAATGTTTGTAATAAGTGCTATTATTATGTTATTAGGAACTATTCTTATAGTTCAGTTTGGTGGAGAAGTATTTAATACAAGACCACTTTCTATGTCAGAATGGCTTATAATAATAGGGGTAACTTCACCAATAGTTTTAATAAGAGAGTTATGGTGGAAGATTAGTAAATAAAAGAAAAATAAAAGAGATTAATTATAATTAATCTCTTTTATTTTATTAATAATTATTATGGAAAGATTAGACTCTGATAAAAAACCTTATGGAATAATATGTAATATTAGATTATGGAAATATATAAAGCCTAAATTACAAGAATGGAAATATTATCCAATAAAGGGATTTGATGAAGATTGGAGTAAACCGTCAATGTTATTAATTCGAACTTTAGGTGGGGTTGGATTATGTAATAAATTTAATTTGCCTACTAATTTTAATTTTGAAATAGAATTAATACATAATGTTGATGAATTTCTTACTAAAGCAGCAGAATTAACTGGATTTAATTATGAATTATATAATAAAAATGAAAATATGGTGAAATTAACTGTAGAACAGGTAGAAGATATATTGGATATTCCACATGGAAATTTGCTAATTATTGAATAATATGGAAGAAAAAGTACCGTGTATAAGATGTAATAGGAGAATTTGGAGGTATATAGAACCTTACCTAAGAGAGTGGAATTATAAAATTGAAGATATTTATAATTGGTCAGTATTCTCTTTATTAATTATAAATAGAAATAATATTTTGGGAGAAGTTACTAACATAAAAGGATTCCCTGAAGAAGAGGAATGTAGATTTCTTGTAAAAGATATTGATGAATTTCTCACCAAAGCTGCAGAGTTGATGGGATTTACTTATACTGGTCATTATATTGGAGATGATAGTAATATAGTAACATTAACTGTAGAGCAAATAGAGGATATATTAGATATTCCACATGGAAATTTAATAATAATATAAACTATGATACCATATATTGAATGTAATGATCGTCTTTGGGCTTATATAAAACCTTACTTAATTAAATGGATGTATAATATCAATGACATTGATAAATGGGGAAATTTTCCATATCTTATTATTAATAGAAATAATATTCTAGGAGAAGTTACTAATGTAGATCATAGTGGTGAATCTTATACTAGAACTTTAGTAGAAGATGTTGATGAATTTCTTACTAAAGCCGCAGAATTAATGGGATTTACTTATACAGATTGCTATAATGATAGTGTTATAAGATTAACAATAGAGCAAATAGAAGATATATTGGATATTCCAAGAGGTTTATTAATAATAGATGAATAATATGGAAAAATCAAAATTGATTCCAAGTACAATGTGTAATGATGAATTATGGAAATATGTTAAACCATTTTTAGAAAAATGGGGATACTCTATAAGATTAAATGATGATGATTGGAGTAAATACCCAGTATTAGTTCTTAATGAAGATCATAAGTTTGGAAATGTCACTAATTTACCATCATATAGAGATAAGTGGGGAAGAGTATTAGTAGAGGATATTGATACTTTTTTGAGAGAAGCTGCTAAACTTATGGGATATACATACGATGGTAAATGTATACTTAGTAATCTTACATTCTTAACAAAAGATCAAATAGAAGATATATTAGATATTCCAAGAGGACATTTAATAATTCCAGATAAATAAAAAAATAGAGAGGATTTATTCCTCTCTATTTTTTTATTTCAATATTATGTTTTCATTTTTTAATTTAAACTTAATTTCTTTAATCCCAAGATTCTTCATTAAATCAGGATTAAGGGTATTTTTATAGGTATTTATATCTCTATTAGCTATATTTTCATCAGCATAAGATACACTATCCTCATGTTTCTCAATAGAACCGTCAGTATATATAATAATTTTAACTATTTTATATATTATTGCAACAGTATCAGTTCCATTTACTAAAAATTTAGATAATCCTTTATTTTTATTTATGCAAAAGTTCTCCATTTTTCCCAAATACTTTATAATGTGAGTTCATAATAATTGTTGAAGTTTTTCCATCCGATTTTTTTATAACTAGATAATCATCAGTGGCATCATATCCATATCCGATTATTATTCCTTTATTATTTTCAGACAAATCATCTTCAGCAATTAATCCAAACCAATTAGGTAAGTCTTTTATATAGTGATTAGATTCACAATAAGCTTTATTGAGTCCTGGCAATTTAAATTCGCTATTTCTCAAATCTTGTGGATCTTCTATCACAGTCCAAGGTCCAAACTGATAAGGATTAAGACCATCCCAACCATATTCTTTTTTGAGAATATTTAGTTCTTTTTCCTCTTCTTCAAATGATTCGCTATTTTTATATTTTTTTATAATTTCTAAACGTTTATCATAATACTCAAGGGATTTTTTATTATATTCTTCCCAAGCTTTGACATAATGTTTATACAGTTCCTTCTCCATTTAAAAATTTTTTTAAATATTCATCATAGATTTGTGGAATATCTTTTGCAACCATAGAGTTTAATCCTCTCCAATCAAATTTATTATCGTAAAGATTTTTTATGGTAGAATGATTCATTATTGCAAGACCTTCCCACATTTCATCTATATCAGTCTCTGTTAATCCTAATTCTTTAATCCATTGATTATTTTTAGACTGTTGTCTACTCATTTTATAAATAGTTGAATAATATTTTTGGCTGTTATAGCATCTGAATACTCTTTAAAGTAATTTCCAGATGTATAATATTTATCATCTATTTCTGAATTTTGTTCTATAAAACTACATACTTCTAAAAACTCGTTTATATAATAATAAGTTTCTCCTTCTTTAGCTCTTTCAAATACTTTATCTGATTTATCTCTATCCAATCTATAACAAGTAGCTGCGATAAGATCAGAAGCTAGACTTTCAGCAAAAGGAGTTTCTTTAATTAATTCACTAACCATATCGAAATAAGTATATTTTTCTCCACCAGATATTAAATATACCTTATCACCACAATTATGCTGTCTTATCTCAGCATCAAAATGTTTAATTAATCTTTCTCTTAGTATTTTGTCCATAAAATAGATCCTTTATATCACTATCATAACCTATAAGTCTAGTTAATATAGAAATAATTATTATTGTGAGATTAAAGAATATATGATAACTTCCAAAACTTACATGAAGTACTACATCATCATATGTATGTACTTTATCATATGGAAATAATAATATTCCAAAATATAACCATTATAAAAAATTCTACTAATATTAGAAAAATAGTAAAGATATATCTTCTTATAATATTATAATTTTTCATTCTCTTCTTCCTAACATTATATCAATAAATAATTTCCACTCTTTAGTAAATACATTTTCTAATCTATATTTTTCAGTTTTACTGTATATATTTTCAGGATTTAATTTATTTATAAATTCTGCAAATTCAAGATTAGTTTTAAATTCATCTCTTGATATAGAAAATATAGAATCTTTATTGTATAGATAATCCTTAACAGTATTAGAATCTCCTTTATACTGCTTCACTAGTTCTTTTCCAGTAACCGTAATATAATCACAAGAAGTTTCTAAGAAATACTTCATCTCTTTTGTAGTAGTTATACCTTTTAATTCTGAATCATTTTCAGAACTTAGGCTAAGGTTCCTTCTTTTTAATTCATTTTCTAATATTGGAAGCCATTCTTGTCTCCAACCACCACTACTTTTTATTTTCTTAATTGAATTAATAATGTGAGTAGTTACCATTTCTGATACTTTGATGGATTTTCCGGCTGAAGTTGTCCAAATAGCTTCGTTAGTTTTAGAATCATACTTTATCATATTACCGTCTTTTATAAAAATTAATCCCATAATACTGTTATTTCTTACTCTGTTTATCTTTTCGAAAACTAGTTTTCTTATCAAACCCTGCAGATTCTATCTTAATATCGTTACTAGGCTCTGGAATAGGTATCATTTTTTGCTCAATTAAGAACTCTTCTATTCTACTATATATTGAAGTATCTGCAGAAAATTGTTCCAATGAAATTTTACTAATTTCAGAAAAATCTGGATTTATAGAAAAATTCCAATAAGGATATCCAAAAGAATTATAATCTCCAGACATATGTTTTGGTAAACTTTCTGCCATATAAAATATTGGGGATCCTATAGTATGAAATAAATCCCTATATTCAGGACTTCTCAAATCTTCTTTTGAATCTATTACTATATCTTCAGAAGACATATAGTTATTTAGAAAAAAATAAGAATTTTCAATATCTGAATATTTTCTTAATATAATTTTATGAATCGGTTTTTTATTTTTTCCTTTTCCTTTGAATTGTACGAAGTCCATATTATGCTCTTTTCCAATCTCGGATAAGAACTCTGTATTAAATGGAATATCTATATCATTATAGTGTTCAATTTCTTTATAATTATATGGTGCTTTATAACTTATCGTGATGTTTTTATTTAAAATAGTTACAGTTGGTATTAAATATATATAAGGATATATTCCTACTATACTGTATTCAAATCTCATTTCATTTTCTGGACCTTCCATTATTTTATTATAATAATTGTATGTCCACTTAAAACATCTACTTAAAATATTAAAAGATTTCTTATCCTTCAATTTTAAATTCTCTATGTATGTGTTAAAATCCCCTACATTAGATATATAAGAGGGAATTCTTCTAAACTCTATAGTTTTATCACTATCATAGATTGTATTAAAATCATAAAAATCTTTAAATTTAGATACTATTTTCATACTATTTATTAATTAATATTGTCAATTATAAGGATTTTAACTCTCTGTTATAACTCTGATTAATAATTTTTCTTCTGTAGCTATCGATATCATCATCTTACTACCTTTATTTTCTGCTTTAGAGCTTAAAAATACAATACAAGCGTTGCTAACTTCTGCCATTTTCTTATTTCTTAAATAACCAGCTCTTTTACCATATTTATCCCAATTAGCTGGATATCTTTCTATCTTGTATCCTCTCTCTTCTGCATATTTTTCTCCTAGTGTATCAGCCCCTCTAGCTGTTCCAGAAACTATAACTATTTCTTCCCCTTCGTTAACTTTTCTAGACAAGATTTTATCACATTTCTCTTTTAACATGTCATAATTGTCAAACTCTCTAGATCCTGCTATTATTACTTTAAACATAATTAATTAATTTTAATTGTTAATATTTCATAATTAAGGTTATTGTAGTAATTGTTTAGCAAATTAATAAGCTAAAAGCCTTATATATGTAATAATAACATGTAAATTATAAAATTATGATTCCAAAAGAATTTGTAGAAAATTTATTAATAGCATCGAGATGTTTTTATATTAGTCTTGTTGCTAAAGTTCTTTTAGAGGTTGCTGAAGAGAACGAAAAAAAAACGGATAATTGAAAAAAGAAGAGGATTAATCCTCTTCTTTTTTATTTTATAAAATTATTTCTTTAATCGGAGTAAGATCGAAACTACTTGGAGTTATCACTACTTTATCTTTTTCTAATAATACATTCTTAGAAAAAGTTTGTTCTGGAAATATATTAATATTTAATTTATTAGATTTTTCTATAAATGGTATAAATTTAGCTCCGAAAGATATATCACTTATATTTTCTCCAGACTCTTTTAATTTAAGTAATGATTCCTCTAAATAATCAAATTCTTCTTGTTTCATTTCAGAATTACTTCTTCCATGCTTAACTAATGGAAGAAGTACATGATAGTGAATTTCTCCAGGATTATATGACTTTCGTATTTCAAAAAATTCATTAATACTCTGAATATCTGATATAATATGGTGTATTGTAATTTTTATATCTCTTCCTAAAAGATTATTAACAGCTCTTAAAGCTTGATCTCTAAGTTTCTTATTACCAAAAGATATTGCAACAGCTTCACAATATTTTTCAGTAGCATTAATCATATCATCCCTTCTCTTTATTTCCTCTAGATCATTACCATCGTATCCTAGTATTTTTCCAGAAGTAGTATAATTAGGTATAACTCCTGTTTCTCTTACAACTCTTAAAAAGTCTATAAATTGTGGATGCAAATCGCTGGATCCTCCCGACGTTGAGGAAGTTATATTTCTATAACTAACAGAATACATTTTCATCTTACAATTAAATTTATCAAATTATAAGATGCCGCGCCCTTCAAAGTTTTATATTCTTTATAAAATATATAAAGTTTCATCCATACTCGTTACATTACTATAGCATATTACCTCTATAGTTAACACGGTATTACCATGCTAATTTTAAATAGTTTAGGCTTCACCGTTAGCACTAATATTTAGTACCCTTAATAAGATTAAGTTGGCGCAGTTCCATTAATAGTATCACTACTATTAGGGGCTATTAATATAATTTTTTCTAATTTTATAATAAAATCTTTTATATTGAATTCATTGTTTTTGTGATTACAACTTTGTAATTTTCTTAATATAGTTCCTTTCATTCTTTTATATTTTTTATTATAAAATTTTAATATTATATTTTAATTAACCAATTGCAATTTGCAGAGGAGCATTAGTTACCTCTATGTTACCTATCTTTCTACGAAACCAATTTTTACTCCATTTCTTCCAAGTTTCACAAATATCTTCGTAAAATATTCCACTATTTTTTGCAGAAGTATAACAGAAGGGACAGTTCTCAGGACAATACGTTCCTAAACTAATATCATAAAATTCACTATTCTCTGGTGGTAATTCTATAAAATTTTTTCCATGATTTTTAAAATCAGCAAAAAATCTTACAGTAATATTATTTTCCCAAAGCGCACTATAGTTATACTCTGGCATATATCTATAAATTCTTCTATTCCTCTGATTCTTCGAGTACAGCTTCATCTTTTATTGTATTTAAACATTTTCCTAATAAATTTAATCCCCAAAGAGAAGTATTGAGTAGGTTAGGATGATTTTCTCCCATTCCAATACCCCAAATACTATCGTGTGGACTAGCTTCTGCAAAATCAACTTTACTACTTTTAGCAGCTAATATCATCTTTCTGAATTCAAGATTTTGTTTGAATTTAAGTCTTAAAGCTGTTAACATTGCATTTTCTCTTTCTTTTTCCCACAATTCTTCAGAAAAATTCTTTACTTCTCTTCCTAATTTTTTTGCATCTCTAGGAGTTTTGCTTTTTAGAATTTTTTCAGCAGTTTCTGTATCTTTAAAGTATATAGCTTTTAAATACATGAAATAATGTTCAGATGTAGGAACTGTTACGTTAATATCTGGTAACACTAATGGAGTATTTGCCCAATTACTTAAAATACTTCCTCCCCAAAAAAATATATAATTTTTTGTAACTTTCATAGTACCTCCTCCAAATTATTGGTAATATCTTTTTTAGGGATTATTGATTTAGATACTAATTGCGGAATCATCTTATAATGATATGATAATTTACTATCAATACATTCATAATACAAAGATCCTTTAGGAATTACACATAATAATAATGATGCTCCTCCTGTATTTTTTGGAAGACACGTCTTTAAAAATTCTATATAACTACTTTTAAAAGGTTCTTCCATTTTTGATAAATATCTACTATCTATCGGATAACTGTAGATTCCCTCAGTAGTTTCTCTCTTAAATAAAGCATTAAATATACTTTTAATTCCGAAATTAATATCAGTTCGTTTATTTAATTCGTATGAAGTATTAATTTCTTTCTTACCTTTTATACTCTTCATATACCAAGGATAGTATTTTACCTGTCCTTTAAGAGTTAATTTTAATACAACTATATCTCTATTAGCTCTTTTTGGTAATAATGTTAATGTTGTACTCATAATTTTAATGTTTTATATATTGAATCTAGTCTATGAATAGTTCTTTGACAGGATTTTAATAAACTCTCAGAATCCCTTAAAAGTTTTCTAGCAAACCTTAATTCTGTAGGTTCATTAATTGTATCTATTTTTGCTCCTTTCTTTTTTCCATAGAACTTAATATATTCTTTGTCATAAGTATATTTTTTCTCTTTAGATAATTCCTCAAGATCTTTCAAGGAATTTTTAAGTTCTTCTATTCTTGATTTACAATCACTTTCTAACTTATCATTTTCTTTAACCAAATTTTTAAACATTAATTTTAGAGGTTTTAATTCATCTAATAGTTTATTTATTTGGTAATTATGATTTTTGATTACTAGATCAAGAATTTCTTTTGGAGTTTTCATTTTCTTAGACTCTAAGTGTTTTATGATAGTTTCTAAAGATTTGATTTCTTTTTCTTTAGCCTTTATAATATCACCAATTGTTAATCTAATAAATACATGATTTCTATGACTAAGATATCCTTTCTTTTTCTTAACTACTATATTATAAATACATTTAGAAGGGAATATATATTCACCAAATCCAAAATCAAAGTAATAAAATTTATTACCATAAAACACATTTATCTGACCTTTATGATTCTTTTCTATGAATCCAGTATATGTACCATCTGGCAGAATCGTTATATTTCTAGATTCTAATCTTCCAGTAAGATCAGATTCATCATCCACTTCTACATCTTCATCTAAAATTAACTCACTTTCATGTTCTTTTACCAACATTTCTAATTCTTGATCTTTTTTCTCTTTAATTTCCTGATAACGACTTTTATCAGAATCTTTTTTAGTTGTTCTCATTTTATTAAATTTAATTTGATTATTAAAAATATTTTAAATCATTTATAAGGTTTTTAAGGCAAATAAAAAAAGTAAGGAATTACTTCCTTACTTTTATTTTAAATTGTTTATCTAATATTTGGTGTAATAGGACCGTCCATTAACATAGTCCAAGCCCATCCATCAATAACAGTTATTGTTTTAGGTATATTAATCTGTGGAATACCTTTAAGAAATGTAAAATTATAAACTTTGTCTAAGTAAGTTATCATTCCTACATGTCCACCAAATTTTCCCTCATATATACCATCAGGAACTTCTGTGAATCTATTAGTTGATCTAGTCTGAAGAGTTACATCATATTCTTTTACTACTCTTCCAGGTAATGGTATTTCAAGATATCTTAATACCTCCTCTTCATTAATCCTATCAGTATCACAGTTACAACATAATTCTAAAATCCATTTTTTTCGATTAATATTATATCTAGCAAATACATAATTAACTAGTTTATATTGATATGGACCATACATTTTTACTACACATAAGCATAATCTAGAATTACCATTTTGATCTACTTTTGGCAACCCATCAATTTTTGGATTTCTAAACTGCTCTACAATCCAAGTATCATAATCTTCTCTGTTTCTCTGAAAATCTTCTCCTTCTCGATATCCTTCAGAATAAGAAATATTTGATAATTCTACAGCATCTTCATATTTTATTAAATCAGATACTTTAGGATCATGGCCACTAGATAATAAATCATTTATATTAGTAAGATGCTCTCCCAAAAATTTTTCACCACTTTGACTATTCATTTTCTAAATTATTTATTAAATTTATTAACTCTGTATTATTATTACTTTTTTCAATAAGTTTTTCTTTAAATTCATTTAGCGCAAATTCTATAATATCTTTGCAAGAATCTTTACTAATCACCTCACTGTAAGATGCTCCTCCTCCATCCCACCAACTGTCATTATACACTATAAATCCTACTTTCTCAATAAAATCATTAACTTCCTTACTAATCATATTATTTATAATTAAAGTTATATATTTATATCATTTATAAGGATTTCCAGGCAAAATTCCTTTAAAGCCTTATATATGTAATAATAAAATTTAAAGTAATTATGATACAATTATTAATTTTAGCAGCTGGGGCTATAGGCCTAGTTAAAACTATTTATGATACATGTAGTGAAGAAAAAGAAGCTACTAGTATGAAAAAAGAGCAAGAAAAAGTATTGCTTCCTATTATTGAAAAAATTAAAATACTTAAAGAACATTTTTTAAGAATAGGAGCAGAAGAACAAGTGAAGGAGTGCGATGAACTATTAAAAGATATAAATACAAAAGATAAAAATGGAGGATTTACTACTAAGTTAGCACTCTCAGAAGAAAAATTTGCAAATGTAGTTGTAAGATTTAAAAAATTATCAAACTATGACAGCTACACAAAAAATTATTCAAATTAAAAGTAGAGAATTATTTCTCTACTTTTAATTTTTCTTCTTCTTTAGCTTCATCATATAATCTAACTGCTAAAGATAGTGCAACTCCATATAATAATACATTAATTAACATTAATGTTTGATAAGAACTTTCTGGAAGTCCAACCATTACATTAGCCATCTGATTTCCACATAATCCAGCCAAAGCAGTTGAAGATAAAACTAATCCAAAAATTTCTGATATATCTTCAATACCATATCTTCTATATAATATTATAGGCATAGTGCTAAACATAGCTCCATATCCAGCATTACATATTAATACAGCAACAGGAATAAAATTAGAAAAAGCAAATGCCATTAAACATGATATAAAAGATACGCTTAATATCAAGTTAAGTAATTTTTCTTCATGTTTAAAAGAATCACTCCACCAAGCTAGAGAAAATCTTCCAAAAGAGTTGAATATTGCAGCTAATATTGTTCCAGTAATAATTCCAATTTCTGCAGCACTAAAGAAAAATCTTTCATAACTAATTATAGCTAATCCTGATGTAGTATTTAAGAAAAATATCATCCATATTGTTCCTAGACCTGGAAGAAGGAATAATTCTTTTCTATGTTTCCACCATATTTTTAATCTTTCATATGATAATTTTTCATGATTTTCTTCCTTACTTGACTTTCTAATTAAACAAGACGCTAGAAGTATTAAAACAAAATAAAAAACTCCTGCATTTTTAAGAGTACTAGATATTCCATAACTATCAATACTAAACTGTAAAATAGGAGAAGCTATTAATTTTGCTAATCCAAATCCAGTTAACGCTAAACCAATAGCTAATCCCATATGATTCCTAAACCACATCATTAAACTCTTTATAGGACATAAATATCCTATACCCATTCCAATACCCATAAGTACTCCATATCCTAGAAGAAAAAGTGAACGATTATTATATTCACAAGCAAATCCAGATAGAATTAGTCCTCCGCCAAAAAGTATAGCTGTAATTAATGTCGATAATCTTACATTTCTTTTTACTAATGGACCCAATATTGCTGACGATAATCCTAAGAAAAATACAGATAGTGAAAATGCCCAAGTAATATTCCCATCTACATACGGACTAATATAATCGTATAATAAAGACCAACAATATATAGATCCTATACTACAATAAATTAATAGTGCTGGTATTGCACTGTATTTAAATTCATCCTTAAGTTTCATATTATAAAAATTAAAAAGAATACTATAAGGTTTAATTACCTCATAGTATTCTTATATTATTTATTTTTTCTTATATTTATACAGAATACAATCTTTACCACATTCCATTATACATTGAGAATTACAAAATCTATTTAGATCTTCTATACCATTATTATCTTTTTTCTCGACATCTAATGGTATTAAGTCACCTCCTCTTATATATCTAACCCTGAAGTCTTGTACAACAGACTCTGAATTATTTTTAATATTATTTTTAGTAACTATTAAAAATATTTGCCTTTTTGGATCTACTAAAGAATTAGATACTCTAATTACATTGTCTCTTTCTACAAGACTGATGGGTCCTACTACAAAACCAAATTCTCTATCACGAATATCAAACACTAATTTCCCAGTTTCTAAAGATTCAGAAATTCCTAGATTAGAAAACATATTATCTCTTTGTGTCATACAAGATCTTATTTCAGGTATAAGATCATTGTAACTATCTACATCCATAGATCTACAAATGTATTTTAGTAAATCTTCCGTAATCATAAATTTTATAATTTTGTTAATAAATTAACTATTTCCTCTGTATCTTTACCAAACATTATCCAAATAAGGTTAGGAATATTAGAGCAAGATTTTAAATATTCCCAATTCTTCTTTATATTATATATTAAATTTGTAGTAGCGTCTTTTATCGAAAAATCTTTATAATAAGCCACAATAAACTTTGTCAATATAATATCTCTCTTTACTGTATCTGAATTACCTTTATCAAATAACGGATAGATATTTTCTTTAAAAAATTTTTCAGAAAATAAACTATCTACTTTATCACCAGTAAATCTATTAATATTTTGAAATACACTAGATAGTATTAATTCTAAATTTTCTTTTTCAGTAATTTTAATTACATCTAGAAAATAATTCACTATCTTTGTAATTTCTTTACTTTCAGGATCATTATTTTCTTCTTCATTTGCTAATGAAGAATTGTTAAATGGTAATTCTTTAGTAGATGTAATCTCATTAAAGAAGTCAGAGAATGGATTTGCAAATGATACAGTTTCAAATTTTTTACAATCATTATTACATTTATCACAAGAAGATTTTTCTATTTCACTGTCATCTTCGTTATAGAAATCCCAATCATATATTTCACTAGACTTAGCTAAATATTCATAATTAGATTTTGTATCTTCTATTTCAGCTATAAAAGTTTGGGTTGTATTCTCATCAAACTCTTCACTAAATTTTAGATTTTTTAAAACTTTTTCTAAATCTTTTGTTTTTACTGTTAATTTTATTTTACGATACATGGATTAAAAGGTTTAATGTTAGTATTTAAGTAAACTATTTGGGTTTCATCTTCTGGGTCTAGATTAATAACAGAATCATATTTTAAAAATTCAACTTTAGATGGATATTTACAATGTGCATGAATAGAGCAATATTCTGATTTCCAAGAATATCTCCTAGAAAAAGTTTTATCATATTCATCCATATCTCTATTTCCATATATTGCATTTCCTATGAATTTTGGACTTAATTGTTCCAATCCTTTTATGCCACCATGAGTACATATATAAGTTAAATTATTTGTTTTTATAATATAATATGGAACAAGCTTTTCGTTCATAGTTTTTATATAACTCCAACAAGTATTAGGCTCCAACGCTTCAAACTCTTTAGCAGTAGTACATAAGAATTCATCTGGAAGCGTTTCCCAAATAATTTTCGCAGCTTCTTGTCTTTGTTTACTAGAAGATTGAGAAATCCATCTACAATAAAGATATTTTCTCAACCTTCTTTCATGATTCCCTTCTAAACAAATATTGTATCCCCCAGCTTTATATAAAACATGGTCAATCATTGATTTAGATCCACCAACTTTAGGACCATCTATATAATCGCCCAAAAATACTTTATACTCCTGAACAGGAATTTTAGAATTTAATTGACAAAATAAATCATAATTAGAGTGTATATCAGAAAAGAAATGTATATTAGAATTACTACAATCAATTAAATTTAATACATATTTATTATCCCAAAATTTAACAATATCCTCATAACTATCGATAATATTGGTTTGAGATAATTGAAGATTTAAAAAAGATTCAACATCTTTTTGTAAATCCTCTCTTTTCTTTTTCTTAAATCCATTTATACTATATTTCCCTGGGTTTCCAATATAATCTTGTGGTATTGGGAATACTTTATTAAATACTGTATAACCATAAACAGTAGATAAAGTTTCTATAGTACTTGTTCCTATTAAATTTAGATCTATTACTATTAAACATCCAGATTCTAGTCTATTTATTACGGCTCTTAAGAACTCTTTAAATACTTTACTAGTATCTGATCTTCCCAATATACATTCATCTTTAGAATTACCTTCCGGGATAGAGTATAATATATTAAATGTATCGTAATCTATGAAAAAATTTTGTAAATTTTCACTTATTACCCAATTTTTCTTCTGATTTTTATCTAATCCTCTAAGTAATATTAATGATTTCATAAATAAAATTTATTCTGGAAGTTGATATCTCATTATTTCTTGGAATTTTGGGGTAAATGCCATCATCTGTGATAAAACAGATAATACACTTCCAACTTTTCCAGGTAATAATGGAACATTGTGCTGTCTACAAGCTGAATATACTGTAGAATAGTTTATATATTCTTCTGGACATCTAACTACTAATTTTCCACTAGCACAACAATATCCAAATAAAAACATTGGAAGAGTTGCTGTAGATTTTTTTAAGAAATTTAAAAATATACAATCAGATGCAGCCATAGATGAATATATCCAATCCATTTTTCCCATAAATTCAGGATTTAGTACATTTGGAATTGGATTTTTTGGAACTACAAAACTATTCATTATAACAAAGTTTAATCCTTGATATTGAATTAATCCTTTCTGTGGATCAGTTATTTCAGCTAAACCCTTTATAAACTTGTCTGCCCAATCAAACTTCTTATCATCTCTCGTATCTATACTTCCTCCGAGAAATAATTTAATTGAATTCTCAGTCCCTTCAGGAATAACTTCCCCAGGGTATATTACTATAATATTATTACTTACTTGTTGCATTTTATAATAATTTTAAATCCATTCAGTCTTTTTATATAATGGCTCTACTAATTTTCTTAATTCCTCTATTTTATCATCCAGTATTAGTAAAACAGTCTCTGCCCACAAATCACTTTTATACTCTGCTATTACTTGAGTAAAACAATATTTTGGAGATTCTTTTGAATTACTAAAATCTAAATATTCTTGATAATCTTTTATAATACAGAAATTTCTTTTATTTTTAACAGCCTCTTTTACATCTTTTTTAAGATCTTCAATAGGATATCCAAACATTGGAAGAAATTCTGTAGTTTTTAGAGTTTTTCTCAATGCGGCATTACAAAATCTATTAATAGAATCATTCAAAATTTCCATACTTAATGGATTCATTGATACTGCCATTTTCTGTTCATCCATTTTCATTATTTGCGAATCTACTGGAAGTGGAAAAGATATTATAGCTGTATTTTTTCCAGTCTTCTCTACTCTAAGTTGATCCTCCGTTAAGTCTAATCGTTTGCTACTATTTTTAATCATTCCAGAAAAATTTGGAAAATAATTATTTAATAAATTAGAAGTAACGATTAACTGAATTCTTTTTTCGTTAGGATCAAATGAATTTCGTATTTCCATATTATTACAAGAATTTAAAAATTTCAAAATAAATTATTAATTTTCAACAAATATAAGGGAATTGGCTCATTTTTCTTGCCAAAATAAATTAACATTATTACTGTCATTTATTTTATTTCTTATATCTTTTTGAAAATCAAAAATAACTGGATTCTGTATTGGTTCTAATGTTCTAAGAAATTTAGTAAAATCTCTAAATTTTCCTTTTTGAATATCTGGTTTCTCTAAATTTGATATTCTATATGTAAAAATTCCCAAAGATTCATTATATTTATCCCTAATAGAGTCATATTGAGAAGAATGATAATCACTATCTAACTCTAATGCTACTCCTATACCGCCAGACCACTTAAGATTAGCAAAGAAATAGTCTAATAAATAAAATGATCCAGTTTGATTATTCAACCTTCCAGAATTTTGTATAATTATAGGATACTCTCTATACACTATTAATGGCTCAAAGTATCCAATATTTAATAACATATCCATCATTTTAGCTTGAAGACTTCTTTTAACTAATTGTTTTCTTCTAGTATATTTTTTAGAACTTCTAGAATTAGGATATAGTATAGTTTTTATATTAAATATTCTATTGGATTCTGAGATAGCATATACAGGAATAGGTTGATATGGAATATCATTAAAGAAAAAAGTTTCTAAATAATTTATTTCTTTTTTCTTCATAAAAATGATCTAAAAGAATACTGAGGAAACTAGGGATATTTCTTCTCTAATTTTCCTCAGTATACATTAAACATTATTTTTTTGATTTCTTAGTAACTGTTTCTTCTTTCTTAAGCACTGTAACCGGAATATTTAATTCACTAACAGTACTGCTATCTTCTACCTTAATTAAAGAAACTTTTACATTATACTCACCCTCTACTGAAAATACAGCTTTAAGAGGAGTATATGCCAAATAAGGTTGATCAGGTTCTACTGTAATATCAAATCCATCACCTCCCCAATCTCCATTATTTACGAAAGAGAAATCGTGTCCTTCTCCATCAGAAATAGTATAATTTACATCTCCAGGACCCTCTGTAGAAAATACAAATTTAACTCCAGTAAAACTTTTGTTAGATGTAAATCCTACAGTTACGCTAACTTCTTCTCCAGAATATATTTTCTCTGGCAATGTTGGAGAAATAAATTCTACTTTTTCATCCTCTTCTGTGTTGGAACTTTCTTCTACAGCTACATTCAGTGTAGATACTAAACCATCTACTGTAGTACAAGTAATAGTAGCATTACCAGTTTGACATGCATAAGCTACATTATCAATAATCTGAATTACTTTCAAATTATTACTCTCAAATGTAGGATATTGAACATTAGCTATAAATGGTTCTGCCTCTACTTCTAATCTAAATGTAGCTCCAGGAGCTAATTTAATACTACCATTATCTGTTCCTAAAAAATTAATCTCAGTAGCTTTATGAACATTGATATCTTTATCTGTTTTTTCTGCTACTTCACTAAGAATTTCATTTCCTCTAACAGGAGCCATAACATCTAATTTTAGGCTCTTGTCATTATAAAAATCATTTACCATTTTCTTAAAATTAAATTATTAAAGTTTAACATTTACAATTATAAGGCTATTTCCTGATTTTTTCCGCGTTTTAACCTTCTAAAAAATAAGACTACAATCTTCTCAGATTGTAGTCTTTTCGTTCATACTAAAATGGATAAACTTTACATTTTTGCATATATAAGGTTATTAAGGATTTTCAGAATCATCAGTATCTACAAAGAACATTGATTTTACTACTTTATTCACAATAGCATTCTTTATATCACTAGAATTGTATAATACTTTTTTTATTTCTTCCTTAACTAAATAGTCAACATCAGTCTTTTTAAAAGTATCATCCAAAATTAATTTGACCTGATCTTTTATAGCGTCATCAATCCACTCTCTAATATCTGCTTTTGTAATTCCTAAATCATTGTACATAAAATTTCTAAACATTATCCATTTTTCGTTCTTTTCAGCCATAAGCTTGTAAATTAATTATTAATATCTTTTATAGTTTTATTCCTTTTTTCTTCCCATAGTTTCTTTGCATATTCTTGCAAATCTTCTACTTTATCTGTTTCATCAACTATTTCAATTCCTAATAACGTTTCTACAACGTCTTCAAAACTGGCTAAACCTACAAATGTTCCATATTCATCAACAACAATACTAAGATGTTGTTTAGTTTTTAGGAATATCTCAAATAATTTATTTATACTAGTAGTTTCTGGTATAAATATTATGTCTTTATCATAATCCGTATCCTTAATTGTAGTCTTTGGATACTTTTCATCCCAATCTTGATATATATCTGATTTATAGGCTATTCCAATAATATTATCTTCTTCTCCTTCCCAAACAGGTATTCGAGAAAATTCAAAATTATCTGGAAAATCAGTTAATTTTGTATTAATATCAAACGTTTTAGCAACTGTTCTAGGAGTCATTATATCCTTAACGGTAAGTTTGTCTGAGGCTAGTAAACTTTTGATAATAGTACTTTCTCTATTTGAGAATACTTTTTCTTTTTCTCCAAGGGATGCCATACTTGACACTTCCTCTCTTGAGATTAGAGACTCATGAACTTCACCTCCAGACGCTATTTTCATAACGTATCTAGACATTACTACTATAGGATATAAAACTTTTATTAATATATTTAATGTATTCGCTGTTAATCCGATAAGACTCCTCCATTTATTAGCCCCAAGAGCTTTAGGTGCTAATTCAGAAAAAACTAGAATACAAAAGGTTAATAAACCTGTTACTACTCCAAACCACTCTTGTCCTAGAACTTTTGTAGCTTCCGCACCTATTAAAGCACTTGCAATAGTATGACTTATAGTGTTAAGTATTAATATTGCTGAAATTGCATCATTTATCTTTTCATTTTTTATTTTCATAAATATCTCAGCAACTTTAGATCCACTATCTATTTTAGATTGCAAATAAGATACTGGAGTACTTAATAATGAAGCCTCTAATAGACTACACATAAAACTAATAAAAATCCCAACAATAAAATAAATTGTAATTAATAAATAAGAATCCATAAAATTTTAATTAAATTGTTAATATACTGGTATAAATAACTCTATCTACTTTAGAATAATTTTCTTTACTTAAATACTCTTTCCATTCCTCTTTAGGATCTATACTTCCCAAAATCATATTACTACAGTCTTTTTCTATACTTAAAACTTTTCTGATATATGGTTCACAATAATCATAATATAATATAATAATATCCCCTTTAAATACCCTATAAATGGGAACAGATTCAGTTATTACTAGATTACATGTATCTTTAGAATTGAGTTTATAGTAAAATTTATCTTGATGTGGAGAATCTAAACTTACCTTAAGAGTAAAGTTATATAAAATATTCAATTTATTCTTTTTAATAGATATTGTATCTAAGTTAAATTTTAAACCATTATATCTATATGGTATTACTTGCTTTAATTTTACATACTTATGTCTTATTATAAAAATAAATACTAAATAGATTAACAATAGCAATAGTCCTACAACTATTGCATTCTCAAGTAAATTTATTGCTGAATTATCCATATTTAATTAAATTATTACATGTATAAGAGATTGAGAGCTTTATAATTGAGTTATAACTAAAAATATTTAAATATATGAAAAATTATAAGAAAAGTTTGTTTATTGACTGGAAAGAAATTATTGGAAATATTTTAGAAGGAACTTTTCCAATTAGTCTTGTATTTTATCTGATAATCTCTAATGGAACAATTAAAAAAGATTATATAATAATATCTATTATATTTTTTATTATAATTTCTCTAATAGTTTCACTTAATTGGGGTGAAGTAAAAAATAAATTCAATAAACAAAATATTAATAATTAAATACATTGATTATGGAAGAAGAGAGTAAAAGTAAATTTATTGTAGGAAACTATTATTTAATAAAACCAGATCCTATAGTTTTTAATTCAAATTCAGATTATTCTAATCTCGTTAAATATTTTAGAAAAGCGGGAGAGTTAGAAGTATATGGTCCAATTTATAGTATTATAAAAATAGATTCTGAAGATATAACAGTTTTAACAAGAATGCTTGAACCTATACCTGAGGAAGATCAGATAATTATTAGCTATTGCAAAAATAATTGTCCAAATAGAGAAAATTGTATTACTGATTGTGCTTTATTAGAATATAAACACTATAAAGCAGATGTAATGTCAGAATATAATAAAAAATAAAAAGCTAGGGTTAATCCCTAGCTTTTTTTATTTCTACATTTTTCCATTTTCCTTTAGTATCGCCAATCGGACTTAATAAATCTATAGTCCTAGTATATCTTGGGTTCATAGTATCATGAACTTCATACTCACCATTAATACTTGGATCATGATCACACTTAATAATAACTTTTTCTCCATATTTAAAATGTTTTTTTAGATCTCTACTTACAGCCACCCATTTTAATTTTCCTGCATTTAATTTATTCAAACAAATTTTACTATTGTCTGCAGTAATTAACGGATCCTCATCACATTGTTCTCTAACTGGATTATATTTAGTTACAGTTACTTTAAATGTTTTACTATTCTTTTTTATTATTTTTTTATTAATATTTTTAGATGACGATACTGCTTTCTTTTCATAAGAAATTGGTTTTTCTTCCTTTTCTGCTTCCATAATTGAGTCTAAAAATTCTTCATACTCAACTTCTTCTGCATCTATCCAATATTTTTTAACTGGCTCTCTACTAAATATTATAGAACCAATTATCATACATAAAAACATAAATACAACAGTATAAATTAATACTGTATCACTTAATCCAAAAAATTTTTTCATAATTTATTTATTATTTAATTTGTATAAAAAAATTATCCTTAAGATATTTTTGCATCTTAAGGATTTTATATTATCATTTATAAGGCTATTAAGGAATATAATCTGGAAATTTATTTAATCGTAAAGTAATATCTAAAAGGTTTTATAACCTTATATTTGATATTGTGTATAAATACTTCCAGCATTCAAAACAATACTGGGAGTTAGATATTAAATTAAACATTAAAAATGAATAGAAGATTAGTTTTAATTGATCAAGTTGAAACCCCAGACTATACAAAATATTATAGTGGGGATTTTGGAAACGAAGTGTATACTTTACAATATTTGAATTCACTTCTTAAAAGTGACTCAAGTAGAATATTAAGTATTGGAGAAGGAGATGCAGCTTTATTAGTTGGGGCAGAACCATTTAAGTTTTTTCAAGAGTATTATCATTTCGGTGTTCGCTCTGAGAATTACTTTGATTGTTCTAAATTGAGAAGATTATCTATTGAAGGAGGAGCCTTTGTAAAATGTGTTACTGAATATCCAAACAGAGAGGAGATTAACGATTTTATGTCAATGGATTTTACTACTCCTAGAGATTTTTCTTGGTTTAAACAAAAAGTACTTCACACTTTTGAAGAAGCATGGAAATTCTTAGACTGGATAGAATCATTACCAATAGAAGAACCGCTAGGATTTGACTATGAAGCATCTGGTATGCCATTAGATAAAGTATTTTATTTATCTGGAGCATCTATATGTAATATAAATTATGGAGGTTTTATATCATTTACTGATATTAGAAGAACTTCATCAGAATATGCTTATAGAGGATTATTGGAAAGACTAGGAAAAATTCTTCTAGAAAGAATGGATTATATATGGGTTTATAATATGCAGTACGAATTTCAAGTATCTCATAGAGAACTAGGGGTAGATTTATATAATCTTTGCGATGCCAGTGTAGTAAACGTTCTTGACGGAAATCATTTAAAAAAATATTCGTTAAAATGGACTGGTCAAAAAGTTCTTGATGGAGTAATAACTTGGGATGCAGATTTTGATAGACTATCTGATTTGATGGACTCTATGTTTTATGAAACAGTTGGAAAATTAAAAAAAGATAGAAAAAAAGTATTTAAAGTAACTTTAGACGATTATCAAAATACAGAAGAATGGAAAATTATTTGCTCAATTTATCCAGATTATGTAGGAGAATTTGAAAGATTGATTAATGATTATTGGGGATTTCCATTTATGTGTGTACCCTCAGACATATTAGGATATTACTGTAATTTGGATGCTTTCTATACTTTAATGATTTTTAAAGAAAGAGAGAATACATACAGTAAAGATGCATTTAGAACATTCTTAGATAACATAAGATTAGGAGCTAGACTACATTCGAGTGGCCTTTATATAGATGAACCTTATAGACTAAAATATCAAGAAGAATGTCATAAGATGATGGCTTGGGGTATAACTTACTGTGCTACCGCAAGATGTAAAATTAAAATGGATAAACATTCCAAATTAATGGCATCAACAAGAAAAATGAGTCCATTTATAAAACTCTTGATTGAGAAAGAATGCTTCTTTAATGGTAATTCTCAAGAAATAGTAAAAAACATTTTACTAAATCATATAGATACATTAGATGCTTATAGTACAGGAGTAAACGAAGGACTCTTACTAATGAATTTCGGAGAGCAATTTGCTGAAGGTTTCCTAAATATATTAACTGACTCCATGAAAGAAATTAAATTTAAAGGAAAAATTGATGCAGGAGTTAAAAATAAAAGAAAGTTATTAGGAACAGTAGCAGCAAAATTAGAATCATTTATAGGATTAGATAAAATTAAGTTAAATAATAAACATGTTGAGCTAGAAAAGTTTTACTACTATAAAAATGCTTATGATGAACTGGTTAATATTAGCAATACTCAATTAAATGATATTAATAATATACCACAAAATATAAAAGCTTTTGGAAAAATTTTTAACTTACTTGACTATTCTAAATTCGTTAGTGATAATTACTTTAAATGTAAAAGTCCACAAGAAAATGATAAAATAGTTACTGAAATGTTTGAGCTTTATAGATCTCAAACAGCATTCATAGCTGCATTAGGTGAAAGTATTCAACAATTACCGATTGATAAAAAAGAAGATTTTTATACTAATTTAGGAATATCTGAAATACAAGATGCCTTTAATCACTTTATGTCAGAATGGAAAAATTGGTACGAACATTCCTCAACAGAAGAAGCCGAATATATAAGTAACTTATATCCAAGCAAAATGTTTCATTTAGCTATGGATTTTTGGAAAAAAGGAATAGAAGTAGAGACGGCAAAGGATGTGTATCCTGTTAAAGATGTATGGGCAGATTTTTTTGGATTTAATACTCAAGCGCAATTCTTTAATTACTTTAAAGATCAGTATGAATCATATTGTAAACCATTTTCAGATACGGATCTAATCGGTGATGATTTCTTTCTAATGAGAAAATTTTCATTAAACTATCTATTATATAAAAAATATGCAAAAGTATTAAGTACATATATAGATGGTATGTTTAAAGCAAATAATAAATGGGTAATAGAAGGAGAAGATCATATACCTTTAAGAGAAGCTGACCCATCTGAACCTGGAGCTGTAGAAAAGTGTTTTGCTCATTTTGAAGTAAATACTAAAAGTAGTAAAAGATGGTCCTCTGGATTCCATACTATTATCTCACATTCAGATCTTAAGGATTGTTTATCAACTCCATATCATTATGATAGATTTGGAAATAGAATAATAGAAGATTTCTTTGAAACATATTTTGATATTAGTTCAGCAGAAGTTAAAGCAGCAGGATTTGCTAGTGGAGACCCTGACCTAATAAATAAATTTCAAATTGGGGAAGATATATATATTTACTCAGCTAAATTATATCTAGGAGAAGAATTTGATAGACTTGAAGATCATGTAAAGAAAATGTGGAGAAAACGATTTAAAACAATTTTCTTAGGAGTACTTTATGGTCTTGGAAAGAAGAGTTTAGCAGAAAGATTAAACTGTTCTGAAGCAGAAGCAGAAGAAATTATACAAGGACTTTATAAGAGTTTCCCGAAATTAAGAGAATATGTTGCAATTCAACAAAAATATCCTCTTGAACATAATGGATACATCAATACCATGTTGGGCGATAAGTTAAAAGTATCTGAATATGATTTACTATTAAAATCTACTTCTGAAAGAGAAAAGAAGAATCTTATTGCTAGAATACAACGATTGGGAGTAAATCTTCCAATTCAGGGAGGAACAAGTTCAATTATGGCTAGTGGATTTATGAACAATATTAGAGAATCTATAAAAGAAGGCTGGAAAAATATACTACAGCCTATTATTGTAGTACATGACTCTAATACTAATTATGTCCCAATTAGTAAAATCTTCGATATTAGAAAATTTTATGATATAAATTATACTGATTACTGTTCATCCTTTGGACCTAGAATTAAATTATTATTTGATTTGTTATCTGGAGTTTCTTACGAAAAAGCCTGTCCTATGAAACAAATTGATGAAAATACTATCGAATATAAAGGAAGTGCTTATTCATTATTAGCTATTTATGATAGAATAATGAGTTGTAAAGATCTAAAAGTAGAATGTAATGTTTCTAGAGATTCATTAGTTCCAAAATGGATAACAAATCCTATGGATAGATTTATAAGAGAAAATGGTACTAGTATAGTTAAAGATATAAGTAAGTATACAATTCAATTTAAAAGATTATAAAAAAATAAGAGGGGAATATCCCCTCTTATTTTTATCCTCCTGATCCAACTGAAAGATTAAAGTTAACTCCTTCATTATAGGATACTCCTTGTAACGTAGCAGAAGGAAATCCATTAGCGAATTCGAAAGTAAGACCTCCATAAAGTCCACCATTAAAGCGGTATGTAAAATTGGAAGTATTCCCAGTAATCATTTTAATATTATAAGTATTTATTGTTACTGTATTCGACGAAGTACTTCCGTACGGGATATATAAAGAAATTTCAGTTCTTTCAAAAATTTCTCGTTCATAAGTATCTCCTAAGGATATACTACCTCCATCAAATACTACCCTATTAATATTTCCTGTAGACGAATATGGAGTAAACTTAATAGAATCAATTATTACATATCCTGCCTGTCTTAAAGGAATATTTAATTTATATTAGAGTTTATTATAAATATAAAACGTTCCTTTAAGTCAGGAAGGTAAGCCAACAAGAACTGTTGGAATATTTATGAGTAGATTATCTTATAGTGAATGGAAACTTACTGGTATGTGTGGAGGACAAAGTTATTCTATAAATTCCCCAATGATATCTACTAATTTAACTTTTGAAGGTTCTAGTAAAACTACAATAATGGTAAATGGAACTTATTCATATAGAGATGGACTAGGAGCATGGTCTGTAGGAAGAGTATTGTTCAGCCCTTCTACTGTATCTTATGAAGAAGGAGAATATGGATTTAGACAGTTTGATGCTAGTTGCTATGAGTAAATAAAAGGTAGAGGTTCAACCTCTACCTTTTATTTTTATTCTAATTTTTCATCTGATATTTTTTTATTCAATTTTTCTTCATCGATATCTCCATATACTTCTGGTATCCATCGCTTTAATACTTTTACTATTATATCATTTCTTACAATATCTTCTAATCCAAACTCTATTATCCCTATTTCTTCTAAATCAAATAATTTTTCTTTAGCATACTGTAATCCACTAATATTTTTCTTGGATTTAATACTACCATTATCTAATTGTTGATGATCTGAGTTAAAGATATACTTAGAGTTAGTTCCTATACGAGTCAGAATCTTTAAGAAAGTATCTTTTGAAAAATTTTGAGCTTCAGATATTACTACTATTGAATTATCTATAGTAGATCCTCTTAGAAAAGTTGCAGATTTAACTTCAATTTTTCCAGATTCAACCAATTTCTGAATTATCTCTTTTCCATTTTTCCCCGAAGCATTTATTATTTTTTCCATAGTATAGAAATCTGCTTCTTTGTAAACAGAAAGTTTTTCATCTAATGTTCCTTTTAGAAATCCAATATTTTCATCTGGATTTGTTGCTACTGGATAAATTAATACTATCTTTTCATACCCATTTTCCGAACTATGTTTAAGCAAATCTAATGCAGCATAAAGGGATACGTAAGATTTTCCAGTACCTGCAGCTCCGTAAACCAAAGTAATTTCTTTTTCGTATATCGACTTTAGAAATTCTTTTTGATGTTTAGTTCTGCACTTAAAATTTATCTTAAAATTTAAGATATTATTCTTCTCACTTCTAATTTCTTGTAACTCTTCTTCAAGATCTGATTTAATAGCTTTCTTTCTAGCCATAGGTTAAATTATTTATTATTAATAAAATTACTAGATGATAAAGAGATAATATTACATCTAGAGTTTTTAAATTCACTAAGACTTCTAGAATTAGTGTAAGACATAGCTGATCTAAGGTATGAATTAAAATTATCAATCCACCCGGATATAGTATATTCTACTTCTAATTCTTCAGTCTTCCCTTCAGAAGTTTTTAATTTTTCTTTGATATTTTCTAATGATTTTCCTAAAATTTTTGCTTGAGCCTCTTTAGTTGACATTCCATAATAATGTCTATATACTTTACCATCTAATCCTACATAAGTATCACCACATGCTTCTACAGCTTTAGCAAATACTCTCCCCATCATAACATAATCTGCACCTAAAGCTAAACACTTTATAGCATCAGAATAACTTCCAATACCTCCGTCAGCTATTACTTTAGTGCTAGTATCAATATTTATATTACATCTTATCTTTGAAATATTATCTAATAAAGATGCCATCGGGTAATGAATACTAGTTTGAGTAGATGTTAAACATCCTGATCCCCCTCCAATACCAACTCTAACATAATCAAATCCAGAGTAATTATAGTATAAATAAGTATCAGGATTAGCAATATTTCCTCCCATCAATACTACATTACTTCCATATATCTGTTTTAATTTACTTCCTATAGTTAGTTGTTTTTGTAAGTGTCCGTTAGCAATGTCGATTAGTATATAGATTTTATTAATTATATTAAATTTATTTACAATAAAATTATCTTCTACTTCTTTTAGAGAAAAAGCACAAAATATATTTCTACATAATTTTAATCTAGTTTTTAACTCTATATTTCTTGGAATAATACATGATATCTTATTGTCATTAAAAATTTTATAATTATCCTCTGAAATAATTGATGCCATTGGAGCTACTACTATTGGGTAATAATTAGAATTTGTTCCTTCAATATTATTAATAAAAGGAATACATTCAGATCTACTTTCGATAGTAACTACTTCTGAAGGAATTATTGACACATCAGATAAAGAATACAGTAATTTATTCGTTTCTAACATAATTTATTAAATATTTAATTATTAATTTCAATAATAAGATATTAAAGGTGTAAGAAAAGCAAAATAGACTATCATAGGATATGATAGTCTATTTTTATTAAATAAATGCTATATTCATTATTATCCTGCATTAAAGAATATATCTATACTATCTCCTGCAGAGCAATTTCCACTACTAGGTGAAGTTGTTGTCAGTATTTGTACTGAAGTAGAGTCATGAAAACTGTACCAAGCGCCTGAAGTACTCCATGAGAATAAATCTGTATTTTTAACTCTAACATCTACTGTTGTAGTACTTCCAGGAGTAGGTCCTGAATCTGATACATGTTGTTTAGTTCCATCATAAAAGTTAGAGCTATTAATATAAAATTGAGCACCATATGTTTTAGTGGTTAAACTTATACCCCATCTTACAATAAAATATACATAATATGTAGGAGCACTTTGTCTTAAAGGAACGTTTTATATTTATAATAAACTCTAATATAAATTAAATATTCCTT
>ERZ773116.55-NODE-55-length-111165-cov-6.560463_pt1 | contig 111165 bp, 97 predicted proteins | sample MGYA00580563_ERZ773116 | MGnify/ENA primary metagenome ERZ773116 (study PRJEB29015, sample SAMEA2737864) | human gut metagenome | biome: human gut; feature: human-associated habitat; material: faeces | place: China | collected 2012 ... | reverse complement strand
CCCTGCCGAGGTATGCCGCATTCTTGCGTTCAAATACGCCTGCAAAATTGGGGTCATAGCCCGCGCTGACATCGCAGCTGAGCATACGGCAGGCGGTGAGTGCGCGGCGAACGAGCAGGTCGGAGTATTCGCCTGTTGCGTTTACAAGCTCTGCAACAGCGTTTTCGAAATATTTGCCGTGCATACCGGTTGCGCCGACGGAGCCGATTTCTTCCTTGTCGGCAAGCAGGCAGCAGCAGGTGTATTCGGGCGTTTCGTCAATGCTGAGGATCGCATTGACGGAAGCATATGCGCAAACGCGGTCATCGTGGCCGTAACCGAGGATCATGCTGCGGTCAAGACCGAAATCGCGTGCTGCACCGGCGGGAACAACTTCCAGTTCGGCGGAGAGGAAGTCCTCTTCTTCGATATCGTATTTTTCTTTGAGCAGAGCAAGAACAGCAGCTTTGACGGGCTCTTTTTCTTCATCGTTGAGGGGTTTGCTGCCGATGATAATGTTCAGCTCTTCGCCTTCGATAACAACGGAACCCTTTTTGCTCATCTGATCGCGGCTGAGGTGAGGAAGCAGGTCGGAAATGCCGATGACGGGATCGGAGGGATCTTCACCGACAACGATGTTAACAAGCGTGCCGTCCTTCTTTGCAACAACGCCGTGCATTGCAAGGGGCATTGCAACCCACTGATACTTTTTGATGCCGCCGTAGTAATGCGTGTCGAGATATGCAAAATCGGTGTCCTCATAGAGGGGATTCTGCTTAAGGTCAATGCGGGGGGAGTCAATATGAGCGCCGACGATGTTCAGACCCTTGAAAATGGGCTGTTTGCCGATTTTGAAAAGCATGAGCGCTTTGCCCATGAAGTCGGAATAGACGCAGTCGCCGGGGTTGAGCTTTTCGCCGCTTGCAATTACGGTGTTAAGGTCGCGATAACCCTTTGCTTTTGCCATTTCAACAGTCTGTGCAACGCATTCGCGCTCGGTTTTGCCGTTGTCAAGGAACTTGACGTATTCGGCGGAGATTGCGTTGAGCTTTGAAATATCTTCTTCGGAATAGGTTTTCCAAGCATTCTTTCTTTCCATAGAAACAATTTATCCTCCGTTTTTTGATTGGGTAAACGCCGGTTTAAGGGCTTTGCGCAAAACATTCGGAACATTTTGCACAAAGCGCGGTTTAATCACCGTTCACCCGAGAGCAACTTTGCGCCGCCCGTTCCCGTCAACGGGCAAAGGCGGCGGGGATGCCTCTGTTTTCAAGCAATATGGTAACATTTTTGAAGAAAATATTCAATACCCGGACGTAAATTTTTTGAAACATATCGGGTGTCGTGTGTACTTTTTTTCGCCGAACGGACAAACGGCGGATTTTGAGCCGAAATCGTTACAACGGGGGCTTGCAAAGTTCTTCAGTCGGATGTATAATAGCGTTTACGGAATCATTCGAATTAGATTAGATTCCGAAAAAATTTTTTCATTTTGAAAGGAGAATCTTATGAAAAGATTTATTGCGGCAATGACGGCGGTTATCATGCTGCTGGCACTTGCCTGCACACCTGCGCTTGCACTGAGCGTTTGCGACGCAGCATTGGATGCAGCACTGAACGTTCCCGACGGAAACATTCAGTTCGTTACGGAGGGCGAGTATCCTTGGACTGTTGACGGTGCGAACGGTTGGGCAAAAAGCACCAACTTCCAAGTCAGCAGTTCCGAATCCACCGTCACGGCAACAGTCACGGCGGAAGAGGGCGATATCGTTTCCTTTGACTACAAAGTCAGCAGCGAAGCACGTTATGACAAACTCGTTTTCGCTGTCGACGGCAACCCCGTTGCTTCAAGCCCCTGGACTTTCTTCTCCGGCGAAATTGACTGGACGAATGTAAGCTATGCACTCACCGCCGGCGAGCATGTTCTCAGCTGGAGTTATCAGAAAGACAGCAGCTCCAACAGCCATGACGACACCGCCTACCTTGACAATGTTTATGTCGGTGTTCCTGCTGCGCCCGAAAGCCTTGAACTGACTCCGAGTCTGACGGTGCAGACTCAGCGCCGCGCGCAGCTCAACTGGACGGTTCTTCCCGAGAATGCATACAACAAGGAAGTTACCTTTGCTTCCGCGGATGAAAGCATTGCGGTCGTTGATGCAAACGGACTCGTGACCGGCGTTTCCGTCGGACAGACCGTTATAACCGCAACCACCGTTGACGGCGGAATCACCGCCGAGTGTGCGGTCACCGTTGAACAGGGGCCTGCGGCTGTAACGCTGAACGGCTTCTTCTCCTCAAAATGGTACAGCTTCATCGATGCGGATCCCGCTGCCGCTTCCGAGCTGCCCTATACAATGACTGCAAATGTCACCGCTGCCGAGTTTGCGGGCGGCTATGTTTACGGCTATATGACAAAGGATTATTTCATCCTTAACCCCGAAACGGGTGAAGTTACCTACCCTGCGATGAACACCGGCGATGTTACGATTCGCGATATGGCATATGACCACAGCGCACAGAAAATGTACGCAATCGGCACGGGTGCCGCTTCCGGCAAATTCCTTTACACCGTTGATATTTCAACCGGTGCGGTCACGGAAATTGCACAGATTGTATGCGGCAGTGAAACACCCATGACGCTTGCGATTTCAACCGACGGCACGGCATATGTTCTTACCGAAAGCTACTCAAATGCAAGCAAACTGTACAGCATCGACCTGCAAACCGGTGTCGGCACGCTTATCGGCAGCACGGGTTTCGGTCACAAACGCTTCCAGTCCATGGCATATGATCACAACACGAACCAGCTCTTCTGGGCAAGGTTCTCCGATTACGGTAACGGCGGCCTTGCCGTTATTGACACGGCAACCGGCGCGGCAACGGACCTCGGCATGATAAACGGTTCGGCGGTGCTCGTTTGCGGTCTTTATATTGCAAATAACCTTCCCGTCGGTTCCGTTATCGGCGATGAATGCACCGTAACTTTTGTTGACGGATTGTCGAGTGAAACGATTTCGACGGCAACCGTTGACAAGGGCAGCGTACTCACTGCGGCTGACTTCCCCATCGTTCCCGCACACGAGGGCTATGCCTTCACGGGTTGGGATTACAACGGTGCGGCAGTCAACGCAAACATCATTGTGACTGCAAATTATTTCGATATCACCAAAGCTTCCGTAACGCTCCGCGTTATTGACGAAGTGTATCTTGACGGTTCCGGCTTCCAGATGCTGCTTGATGCGGATGCTGTGGAATACGGCGTCGGAATTCCCGAAACGGGTGATGTCCTGGCTTACGGCGCAGAAGGCGCGGAAGAGCTTTATTCACGCTTTGAGTATAAGCTCCCCGAGAATGCGGACGGCAACTTCATGACCGAAACGGATATCGTTTTCAACGGCGAAAGCGTCACCGTAAGCATTCCCGCAGGCACATACGACTGGTGCATTGCAAACCCGCGTTATTGGCATGATGACGGCCCTCAGATCGGGCTTGTCAGCGATATAGGCACGGCGCACGGCAGAAATGACAACTATGTTTTTGAAGCAGGCAAGAGCTATGTGTTCACGGTTTATCGTTACGGCGAACTCGGTGCGGTCGATGTTGAGATCACCGATTACAATTCCCAGCCCGGTACGGCAGGCGATATTGACGGCAACGGCGTTGTCGAAACTGCGGATGCACTGCTTGCACTGCGCGGGGCAATGGGTCTTGACGCACTCACGCCCGAACAGGCAGAGCGTGCGGATATGGACGGCAACGGTGTTGTTGACACGGTTGACGCGCTTGCAATTCTTCGCCGCGCAATACTTAACGGCTGAGTTCGGCAGCTGAATTAATCGGCAGCTGAGATTCACGGCTTTGAAACTGTGTTCGGCGCACTCGGTTCGGGTGCGTCGAATTCTTTTAAACAAAACATATTGATGAGAACATCAATGTTTATAAAAAATTGATGAAACGATGAATAACAAAGGAGCCTGAAATGTCTGTTGAAGTTGAAAAAGAAATGCTGAATGCGATATTTGCCGCGCGCGATGAAGAATATGCGGATTTTACGGCAAAGCTGATTCCGAACGTTCCGCGGGAAAGCATTATCGGCGTGCGCACGCCGCAGCTCCGCAGCATTGCAAAACGGTTCGGGAAAAATGCGGGAATTAACGAATTTCTTTCCGCACTGCCGCATGAATATCACGAGCAGAACCTTGTTCATGCATACATTGCGGAGAGCATCGGTGATTTTGATTTCGCCGTAAAAACGATTGAAGCGTTCCTTCCGTATGTAACAAACTGGGCTGTTTGCGACAGCATGACTCCGCGCGTTTTTGCAAAGCATACCGGGGAGCTTTTGCCGATAATAAAAAAATGGCTGCAATCGGCACATCCTTACACGGTGCGTTTCGGGCTGCGGATGCTGATGTGTTTTTACCTTGAAAAAGAGTTTGCTTTCGAAATCAATGCCCTTGCCGCCTCCGTATGTTCGGAAGAATACTATGTGAATATGATGCAGGCATGGTATTTTGCAACTGCGCTTGCAAAGCAATACGATTCGACCGTTCCCTTTGTTGAAGAACACAGGCTTTCCCCGTGGGTGCATAACAAAACGATTCAGAAGGCGGTTGAGAGTTTTCGCATAATGGCGGAACAGAAGGCGCATCTTAAAACGCTGCGGCTGAATTTGCGCCGCAAGGGTGCGAAGCACGAACCCGTTTCAACTTCAAAAAGCGACAGCAACGAATTAGAGCGAATTGAAGTTGTTGCTGCAATCATTGAAAAGGATGGTAAAATTCTCATCTGTCGGCGTGCGGAAAACAAAACCCGTGCGCTGAAATGGGAATTTCCGGGCGGAAAAATCGAACCCGGGGAAACTCCGGAACAAGCCGTGCTGCGTGAATGCCGCGAAGAATTGGACGTCGATCTTTGCGTAAAGGGCGAATTTATGCGCGTTTTGCATTCATATCCGGATATTGAAATTCAGCTCACAGTGTTCCGAACAGCGATCATCGGCAGCGACCCGCGCTGCATTGAACATAAAGAAATCCGTTTTGTTTACCCGTCGGAACTTGCAGACTTCGAGCTTTGTCCCGCCGATATCACGGTTGCGGAAAAAATTATTTCGGAAGCGCATCTTTTTTGAACGAAAGTATGTATGCGGGGGGAAAAAACAGAAACGGTGTTTAAAACCAACCGATAATAAACCGACGGAAATTGACCGTGAGCAGAAGTTGAAACAAGCAAACATGCCCCCGAAAGAATCGATCTTTCAGGGGGCATGTTTGCGGATTATGCTGCGATAAACAGCAGAAAACATTTTGATTACGGACTGTTATCGAAATGTTTTATATTTTATCAAGCATCAGCAAACGGTAGTGCCTGCCTTGCCCTCAAGAGCTTCAACCGCCTTGTCGAGGGAAGTGATGATGGCCTTCCTGCCGGGCTTGCTTTCAACGAACTTGACGGCAGCTTCAACCTTGGGCAGCATGGAGCCGGGTGCGAAATGCCCTTCCGCCATATAGCGGCGAGCCTCTTCAACGGTCATGGTTGCGAGGGATTTTTGTTCGGGTTTGCCGAAATTGATGCAGACCTGTTCAACAGCGGTCAGGATGACGAGTGCATCGGCATCGATGTCCTCAGCGAGGCGTTCTGATGCAAGATCCTTGTCGATAACGGCTGCCGTGCCGATATAGTTGCCGTTTTCGTCCTTGATTACGGGGATTCCGCCGCCGCCGACGGTGATGGCGATGAAGCCGCCGTTCATAAGGCATTTAACGGCGTCAAGCTCAACGATTTCAACGGGCATGGGGGAAGCAACAACCCTGCGCCAACCCCTGCCGGCATCTTCCTTCATGGTGTAGCCTTTTTCGGCTTCAAGCTTGCGGGCTTCGTCTTCGGTATAGAAGGGGCCGATGGGCTTTGAGGGTGCTTTGAACTTCGGGTCATCCTTATCAACAACAACCTGCGTAACAACAGTCACAACGCGCTTTCCGTTTTTACGGGCGCGGAGGACTTTCTCAAGCCCTTGCTGCATGTGGTAGCCGATGTAGCCCTGGCTCATTGCACCGCAAACGTCAAAGGGCATTGCGGGGGTGACGGCGGAAGCATATTCGTTCTGAAGCACGATCCTGCCGACCTGCGGGCCGTTGCCGTGCGCAAGAACGACATCATAGCCGCTTTCGATGATGTCTGCGATGTATTCGGAAGTTTTTTCAACAACTTCAAGCTGGGACTCTGCGGTTGCGGGCTTGCCTGCTTCCTGCAATGCATTGCCGCCCAGTGCAATAACGATTCGTTTCATTTTTTGTTTCTCCAAAGAAAAATAATGCGGCGAACATTGCGCCAAAGTCAATTATGCCAAATATCTCGCAGAATGTCAACAACTTTTTGAATTTTCCTGCTGAAAAATCAAAAACTTATGCAAACAGGTATTCATTCGACCGCATTTTCGCCGAAAAGAGCCTTAACAGCGTTGAACGTTATTCCGATGTTTCTGCTGCCCGCGGAATAATCAACCCTCCGTTTTCCTGTCGGAGTTCAAGTGCAACTGCGCAATACAGGGAAAATCATCGCACGGGACTCAGGGCTGATTGCGGCTTTTTGATTTTCGACAGCAAAAAAGTCCGGGCGAAATCGCTCGGACTTTTCTTTGGCAGGGGTACTAAGGCTCGAACTCAGAAGAACGGTTTTGGAGACCGCTATGTTACCATTACATCATACCCCTAAGGCTTGATAAGTTTATCACACTTCGAGGCATTTGTCAACAGTTTTTTTAAAAACTCTTAATAATTAAGAAACATCATTGCTGACTTGGTTCGGATCGTCAACGGCGACGGGTTCAACGGGCTTTTCCTTTGCGGATTGTTTATACTTCTCGTTAATGTTTTTAATATGCTGTTGTTTTACGGATTCATCAACAGAAGCTAACGGGGAAAGCTTTTCGAAAATTGCATCGATCTGTTCAACGGAAAGCTGATTTCCCTTTTCTGCATAGTTTTTCTGAATTCGTGAAAGCACATCGGCGCGGTGAATGACGATAGTGTGCGTTTTTTCAAGCTTGACATTCTTCAATTCACAACGATCACTGAATAAAACGTATGAATATATAGGAAGACGGTCAGAAGCAAGAAAAGCTTTGAGCTGCTTGATATGCCCCGCATTTTGCATTATCGGGTTAAAAAAACGCGACTTTTGAGATTTACCCTTCCCGGAGGGCAGAGTTTGGGTCCAAAAGGTCTGCGACTCGTTCCCGAATATCCAACCGCTGTAATTTTTTGATTCAAAAACATAGATTCCGGATTCGTGAAGAAGAATGACATCAACTTCGGTCGTTTCTCCGTCGGCCTTGGGAAGATAACAATTAAAGATGAACTTTTTGTAGCCGTTGAGCGGAGCAAGGCATTGATAGGTAAAGTACTCTCCGATAAGCCCTATATCTTGCATTACTTTGTTGAATGGATTCCCTGTTTGAACAAAATATAAAGTTTTTTCATATTTCTTTTTCTTGTAAAGATTGATACAGCCTGCTGCGGCGAAAAGAACAACGATGACTGTAATAAAAATAATTGCTATTTCTTTCATGGTATACTCCTGACAGTGCTTTGAATCGTTAACGAATCAATGAGTGCGGACGGACTGCGCACATGCAGTGTACACAATCCGCCCAAGGGTTAAATGCTGTTTATTCCCCAAACTCCTCTGCGCATTTTTTAAGCATGCTTCTTATCGGCAGTCCGTAGGGACAGCGGGGTTCGCATTTGCCGCAGCCGATACATGCGCTTGCTTTTACGGGGAGGGTTTTATAGCGTCCTTTTGCCCAATCGGCAAGCCCGTAGCGTTCGAGATAGCCTGCAAAAAGGAACACATTCGGGATGCTGATGCCGACGGTGCAGGGGGCGCAATAGTTGCAGCGGCGGCAGAAATTGCCCGTCAGTTCGGAACGGATTTTTGCGATCTCGGCATTTTCATCATCGGTAAGGGGCGAAGTGTCGGAACCGGCGGCGGAATTTGTTTGAACTTCCTCTGCGCAGTACATGCCGGGGATGGCGACTGTTACAAGCTCGTTTGCGGCAAGGTAACGCATTGCAATCCGCCCGTCTTCAATTGCACCGCCCGCCATGGGTTTCATTGCGATAAACCCGATATTCCTGTCTCGGCATTTTTGCAGCAGGGGTTCGCACTGGCTTTCAACAATGTTATAAGGGAACATGATCGTTTCAACCCAGTCAAGCTCAAGCGCACGTTCGAAAACCGTCAGAGAGTGTGCGGTGATGCCGATATGCCCGATTTTGCCCGCATCACGTGCCGCAAAAAGTGCCTCCAGTGCGCCGCCTGCACCGATTACGGTGTCAAGCTGTTCCATGCTTGGGTTGTGTACCTGATACAGGTCGATATAGTCGGTGCGGAGGTTGCGGAGGCTTGTTTCAATGTCTGCCTCCATTGCTTCGCGTGTGCGTGCCATGCTCTTTGTTGCAAGAACGAACTTGTCACGCCGTCCGTCGATTGCGCCGCCGATGTATTCTTCGCTGACGGTGTAGCCGCGTGCCGTGTCGATATAGTTTATTCCGCATTCAATAAGGGCGTCGATAAGCGGCTTTGCCTTTTCCGCATCGATGCGCTGAATGGGGATGCCGCCGAAACCGACGCGGGAAATCTTAAGCCCGGTTTTGCCGAGTGTTACATACTGCATGAGTGTACCCTCCGAATTTGTATTAATTATTGCTTTTTAAAGTTAAATTCACTCCGCCGCATACTGTGCGGATGCGGATTCCGTTTACGATATTATAAGCTTTTTTTCGCAAAAAAGCAAATTAATAAGAGCGTTTTAAAAAAGAGAACGGACGGGCCGCGCACTTTGATGCCGCAGTGTGTCAATTCCGCAACATCGTTCCGTATTCGCTTGACATTATGTTCGGCGGGGGTATAATATAGATGAAAGACAACGCTCGAAAGGAGACAGTGTTTTTAATATGCAAAAAGTTACACACAGCGAATACATTGCGCAAAAGAAGCCGCTTGCGAAGCAGCTTCTTGCAAAGCTGAACGAAAAATACCAATATGCATCCGTGCTCATCACCGATAATTATGAAAAAGGTTATCGTGCATCGCGAAGCGGCGTTGCAATTTCCGCAACAAACGCATTCGGCGGCAAGGGCATGATCGTGAAGGTCTATGACGGCAAAGGCTATGCCGAATACAGCACAAACGAAATCACGGCAGAAAACCTGCCCGAAATTGAAAGAGAAATCGAGCAGCAGCTCATGAATCCCGCAAACTTCATTCCCGAAGGAACCGAAGAAGCGGAGTACAAATGCATCAGCGATGAACCCTGCACGCTTTGCGAGGCAACGGATTACGAAATTCATCCCCGCGAGGTCGGCGACGAAAAGTTGATTGAAACCGTGACCGCGCTGCGCGAAAAGGCTGTTAAAGCCGATGAACGCATTCTTGACGCAATAACGGGCTTCAACTATCAGGAATATCACAAGCTCTTCCTTTCCGCAAACCGCGAGCTTGAACAGTCCGTGCTCTATTCAACGGGCATCATGGCTCTTGTTGCGGCAAAGGGTGAGGAAATCAAGCAGAGCTTCCGCGGATTCTCCAACCTCGGCGGTGCGGAGCTGCTTGATAAAATGGAGTCTGCAATTCCGCAGTGCGTAAAGACCGTTACGGATCTTTTGAACGCCGAACCCATGGAACCCGGCACTTATGAATGCGTCTGCACCCCTGAAGTCACGGGCATGATCGTTCATGAAGCGTTCGGTCACGGCGTTGAAATGGATATGTTCGTTAAGGACAGAGCTCTTGCACAGTCCTATATCGGCAAGCAGGTAGCATCCCCGCTCGTTACCATGCACGACGGCTGCGCTCAGCGCGAGGTTGCAACCTATTTCTTTGATGATGAAGGCACCCTGTCTCACGACACCGTTATCATTGACAAGGGCATTCTTAAAGCAGGCATCAGCGATGCACAGTCCGCAATGTTCCTTGGCACCGTACCCACCGGCAACGGCAGGCGCGAGAGCTATGAGCGCAAGGCGTATACGCGCATGACGAACACCTATTTCGAACCCGGCAGCGATAAAGTTGAAGACATGATCGCTTCCGTAAAATACGGAATGCTGCTTGAAGAACCCAGCTCCGGCATGGAAGACCCCAAAAACTGGGGCATTCAGTGCATGGTCAACTTTGCAAGGGAAATCAAGGACGGCAAGCTGACAGGCAGGATCTTTTCCCCTGTCGTGCTGACGGGCTATGTTCCCGACCTGCTCAAGTCCATCACGATGATGAGCGACAATATCGAACTCGGCGGCTACGGAGCATGCGGCAAGGGCTACAAAGAATGGGTCAAAGTTTCGGACGGCGGTCCCTACATCAAGGCGACGATTCGTCTGGGCTGATGAAGTTCGGAAAGAATTTTGATTCGAAAGGATGCTTTTATTATGATAGATATTATTAAAAACGCATTAAAAGAAGCTGAAATCAAAACGTGGCGCATCAACGAAAAGAAAGAACACACTGCGGAAGTTTTCTTTATCCGCCGCAGGCAGGATATGCGCCGCATCAGGGATACCCATAAATACAACGTTGAAGTATTCTGCGATTACGAAAAGGACGGCAAGCCGATGCGCGGCAGGTCACAGGTCACCATTGTGCCGTCCCAGTCGGAGCAGGAAGTGCTGACCCTCCTTAAGGAAGCGAAACATGCGGCGTCTTTTGCGGGCAACCCGTATTATGAACTGCCTGAAAAACAGGCTTGTGAACCCATTGCGGCCGCAGGCAGCCTTGCGGAGGTTTCGGCTGAAGAGGCGGCAAAGCGTTTTGCTGCGGCATTGTTTGCGGCAGATAACGACCCGCGTGCATTCGTGAACTCTGCGGAGATTTTCTCAAAGCAGGTCAAAACCCGTATCCTCGGCGATAACGGAACGGACGTTTGCTATTATAAAAACGATGTTGACGGCGAATTCGTCGTTCAGTGCAAGGAACCCGAGGATGTTGAAGTTTATCATGCATTCGGCTACGACAATCTGAATTGCGATGCGCTGCGCGAAAAGGTCACAACCGCGCTCCGCGAGGTGGCGGACAGGGCAATTGCCCGTGCGGAACTGCCGAGCGGAACTTACAACCTGATTCTCTCGGGCGAAAATGCGGCGGAAGTGCTTTCCTATTACATTGCGCGCAGCAGTGCGGGAATGGTCTATCCCGGATATTCAACATGGAAGGTCGGAACGGATGTCCAGCCCGAGATGAAAGACGGTGAAAGGCTCAACATGACCCTTCGCGCAAAGGTTCCCTTCAGCAGTGAAGCGATTCCCATGAAGGATCGTCCCGTGATTGCCGACGGCAAGGTTGAAACTTTGCACGGCGGCGCAAGAATGAGTTATTATCTCGGCATTGAGCCCACGGGCGATTATTCCGCATACAGCTGCGAGAACGGCAGTATTTCATTTGAAGAAATGAAAAAAGAACCTTATCTTTACGCCGTTACATTCTCGGATTTCCAGATGGACACAATGTCCGGACATTTCGGCGGAGAAATTCGCCTTGCGTACCTTTTCGACGGGGAACGCGTTCGCATCGTGACCGGGGGTTCGGTAAACGGCAGCATCAATGCCTGCAGCGGCGGGATGAAGTTCACAACCGAACGCTACGACAGCAAGAACTACAGCGGACCGTTTGCGGTTATGCTTCCGGGCGTCCGCGTTGCGGGTTCGCTTGCCGAGCAGGAATAAATAACTCGGCTGCGAAAGTACTTTATTAACTGAATAAAGCAGAAAAACAGGCACTCGCTGTTGTTCGGCGGGTGCCGATATTTTAACGGGAGTACCAATTGTATGAGTATTAACATTGAAAAAAGCAGAAAACTTGCTTTGGTGGTTGACATGTACGGATGTCCGAACCGATGCAGGCATTGCTGGCTCGGCCGATTGCCGAATATTCCGCCGGAAAACGGTGCAGACGAAATGCTTGTGAACAGCTTTCGCCCGCACTTTGAACAAATTGAATATTACAGCTGGCTTCGCGAACCGGATTTTTGCGGGGAATACAGAGCGCGCTGGGAACGCGACAAGGCGTTGAGCGTTAATTGCGAACCGCAAAGGTTTGAGCTTGCAAGTTTTTGGCGGCTCGTCAGAGACGGGGAGTATGCAAAGTTCCTCCGTGAAGTCGGCGTAAAAGTCGTTCAGCTCACATTCTTCGGCGGAGAGGAAACGACGGATAGATATATCGGCCGGAAAGGTGCGTATTCGGAATTGCTGAAAGCGACGGAAATTCTGCTGCAAAACGGCATTGCACCGCGTTGGCAGGCGTTTATAAATGCAGAGAACAAGGATGAAGTTGCGGAACTTCCGAAACTTGCCGAAAAGCTGAAACTTGCCGAACGCTGCCGGCAGATCGGGCAGAATTTTAAATTCTTTGTTCATGCGGGAAGCTGTGACGGTGAAAATCGCAAGCTCTATCCGATTCGAATTATCAAGAGTGACATCCCGCAATGCCTTGTGCCGTACTATTGGCAGTATGAAGAATTGCGCACCGAAGCGGAATGCGTTGAAAGTCTGCTGAAGCGCAGCGAGAATCCGGATTATTCCAACGGAGATTTCATTGTTCTCAATATTACGAATAACTTTGACATTTGGTACAATTACACGCACATGTCTCCTGAATGGAGAATCGGAAACCTGAAAATTGACGGTATTGAGGAAATAATGCGTCGAATTAACGAAGAAGACACTTTTGCACAGCGCGAAGCAAGGAAAATCACGTTTGCGGAGCTTGCGGAATGGTACGGCGATGCAGCCTCGGAACGTGCATTTTCCATCGGTGACTATGAATCCTATCTGTTTAATAAACACCTCGAACAGAAATATTCGGATTAAGTCGAAATATTCAGCAAGGAACCGAAGAATTTTTGACTTTATTTCCCGGGAAATTGAGCCGATCGGGTCGGACGGAATAATTATTTCCCGGGAAATTGATTCCGTTTACGTCAGTTTATGAAATGATGAAGGGCATCTCCGACAGGTTAGGAGATGCCCTTTTGAAATAATTCGATATGAAGTTGAATAATAAATTTACAAACTTTCAAAAATATCGGTTCCGCTGCGCATTAGCCACGAACGCAGTACCGCAGAAAGAATCATGTTCAGTGCAAAAAACAGCATGAGGTAAAGCTCCGCTCCGAGTGCATGTGCGCCGAGAAACCAACCGGCCCCGAACAGCAATACGTACAGCCACCCGCCGAAAAGAGCGAACATCACGCTTGAACTCTGTTTTATGGGCGTGATTTCGGTCGTCCAATTCAAATTCGGCTTTTTGAGATCAAGGAACAACCCGAATTCGGCAAGAAGAACAACGAGGGAAAGACATGCAAGGATTACCGCAATCGTTGAACCTATCGGCACGGCAAATGCGATGCATGTGCAGATCGCGGCGAAAAGCACCGAAATTCCGGACAGCAGGAGCTGCATTGCAAGCTTTGCACGAAAGATCTGCTGCGTGGTTACGGGCATTGAACGCAGAATCCAAAGCGTTTTTCCTTCCAAAGAGACGGACGGCGCAGTCATATCGTTCATTGTGGACACAAGGCAGACGGCGGCGGCAGCAAGTATCGCAATCGTTCCCGTGCTGCTGTCGAAAAGCTCAAACAGCATTGAACGAAGAGCTGCGCCCCTGATGAGAAGCAGAATGCCTGCAATGGGCATGATTATAACGCCAAAACCGCAATTGAGCATATATGCAGGGCTTGCGGTGAATCGGCTAAACTCGCGTTTGAGCAAAGCGGAAAAAACGCCGCTTGCCTTTTGTCGTGCATTACGATTATACTTTGCGGTTACGGTATCGGAAGAAGCGGTTGCAAGCTTTAAAAAACTCTTCGACATAACATAAAATGTAAGCAATGCAAGCGCGGCTGTGCCGAATACGGGCAGCGGAGCGGAAACAAGGTTTCCCGCCGACATCCGCCCGAAAAGGTAAACAGGGTAAGCAAAGTTTTTGACGCCTGCCCCTATTGCGCCGGCATATTGCGTAAACTGCATTAAAAGGGTCGTGATATTGTTTACAACATAATAATACCCGCCGATAAACACAAGCGATATTACGACCGTGAGGAAGCTTTTCCGTTTCAGCTTGGAGGCGATTTTTGCAACCACCCAACCCAATGCGCAGGACAGAACAAAAACGAAGACGGAGATTGACAGCATCCCGAGAATGCAGCCCAAAAGCGTGCCGACGGAGAAATCAATGCAGAGGTAAACTATCGCTGCCGGAACGAACACAACCGCCGAGAACATCAGGCCCATAAGATAGACGCCCAGCAGCCGAGAAAGCAGAATGCTTCCGACGGGCACGGGAAGGGAGAGCAAAAGGTCGTTGTCGTTTGCTTTGTAGAGCGCGGCATAGGTGTTGAACACACTGCCGAAAACGCCGAACATCAGCCCGATTATGCCGAACAATGCAAAATAGAGCCAGTCGAGCCCGGCGGCACGGAGCGGATTTGCAAGCTGATAAGCGCAAAATGCGAACATTCCGCCCAGCACGCAGACCATAAGAAGGGCATACAGCACGATGAACGCGGCGGATGCGAACTTTGAACGGCTTTTGCCCTTTTTGGGGTCATAGAAAAAGCTTCGGTTGAGTTCATAGAGCTGCCGTTTAAGAAGTATTTTAAGCATAAGTGCGCCTCCGAAGTTTATTCGGCTTCAAGCTCGAGAAAAACGGATTCAAGACTTTCATCGCCTTTGACCTCGTCCATGGTTCCGGAACGGATGAGCCTGCCGCCTTTGATGATCGCAACCTTATCACAAAGCTTTTCCGCAACTTCAAGCACATGGGTCGAAAAGAAGATCGCACCGCCGTCATTGCAGACTTCCCGCATCAGTCCTTTCAAAGTATGCGCTGCTTTGGGATCGAGTCCGACAAAAGGCTCGTCCATAATGATAAGCTTCGGAGAGTGAATCCAAGCTGCGATAACGGCAAGTTTTTGTTTCATGCCGTGGGAATAGGATGAAACAGGCTGCGCAAGCGAGGCGGTGAGCTCAAACATGTCCGCATATTTATTGATGCGCTGTACCCGCTCCTCCGCTCCGATGCCGAAAATATCCGCGATGAAGTTGAGATATTTGATGCCTGTCATAAACTCATACATGTCGGGATTGTCCGGAATATAGGCGATGAGTTTTTTGCAGGTCAGGGGGTCCTTCCGAACGGAAATGCCGTTCACAAGTATTTCGCCTGCATCAAACTGAAGGATTCCGACGCAGCTTTTGAGCGTTGTTGTTTTGCCTGCGCCGTTATGGCCGATAAAGCCGTAAATCTCACCCGGTGCAATGTGCAGAGAAAGGTCGTCAACCGCCTTTTTGCTGCCGTAAGTTTTTGTTAAGTGTTTGATATTAAGCATATTTTCCTTCCTTATAAAAACACATGAAACGACACATGAAATATTGTGTCGGTTTTTTAGGATAACACAGTTTAAAGATAACCGGTGCTTGATCATTGCGAATATTTTTTTCGCCGGTTCACACCGCATAGTATATTCAGCAGAACAAACAGCGCGACGAGCAGCACCGTTCCCCCGCAAAGGACGGCGAACATTGCCGGAAGGCTTACATCCGTTCCGAAAAAGCTGAGCCTGCAATCGACGGATTTCTTAATTATGTCAATAACTTCGGGAGCAAGACCCGCATCCGCTGCCGCGGAGAACGCACCGCGGAGGGCATGATTGCGAATAAGGCTTGTTCCGTATGTTCCGGGCAGAAACATAAGGATGTGCTGCAAGCCGGTGCTGAATTGTGCGATCGGCATATATGCACCGCAGATAAAGCCGTAACCCGAGCTGACGATCGTGCCGACGGCGGAAACCTGCCCCTGAGTCGTCAGAAAACGGTTCACAATGCTTGAAAGTGCAGTGCCGAAAAGCACAAGCAGAACAATGTCCGCAAACAGCAGCATCACGTCGGCAAAGGAAAGATACCAGCCGACCTTTGCAAGATAGATAAATCCCGCACCTGCCGCAATAAGGCAGACAAGCAGCGTTGAAGCAAAAGTTGCAAGATAATAGCTCAGCGCAAGCGTGGACTTTTTGACGGGGGAAACGGTGAGATCCCGTCTTGCACCCGTGACCTTGTCCAAAACCATGGTCATGTTGCAGCAAAATGATACCGTGATGCAGCTTACCGCAAGCAGGGATGAAACCAACTGCCCGCCGACAATGCCGCCGATGAGCTTTTCCGCAGCGGGGAAACCCTCCGGAAGGGCGGAAATAAAGCTGTCGCGATACACATTTGCAAGAAATGCGGCATAAAGCACCAAAAGGATAACAGGCGTTATCAGCGAGGCAAAGAACATGCCTTTATCCTTGAAAAAAAGTTTGCAATTGCGAATAAAAAGATTGTAACAACCTGTCATGATTCAACACCTCCGGAAAGCTTTTTGCCCGTTGCGGCAAGGAACACATCGTCCATTCCGCCTTTTTTGATTTCGTAATCGATGAACAGTTCGGGATGTTTCAAAATCAACTGCGTTGCTTCCGCCGTGTTTTTTACGGCAATGCGAATGCCGTCGCGTGTGGATTCAACTCTGTATTCGCCGAGAGCGGCGGCTTTTTCGGGCGTGACGCCGTAAAGCGTTACAAAATCGCCTGTGAACCTGTTTTTCAGCTCCAGCGGTGTGCCTTCAGCAGCAATGCTGCCGGAATCCAATATTACAACGTAGTCTGCATCGGCGGCTTCTTCCATATAGTGAGTGGTCAGAAACACCGTAAGCCCGTGTTCGGCACGAAGCTGCATAACAACGCTCCAAAGAAGGAGGCGCGTCTGCGGGTCCAGTCCGGTCGTGGGCTCGTCAAGAATAAGAATCTCGGGTTCGTGCAAAAGCGCACGCGCAATGTCAATTCGCCGCCGCTGCCCGCCGGAGAGCTTGCCGACGGTTCGGTTCAGAAGATCACCGAAATCGAGAAGTTCCGAAAGCTCCGAAAGTCTTTTTTTGAACGCTTTTCCGTTGATGCCGTACAGTGCGGCTCGACTGCGGAGGTTTTCCCGAACGGTCAATGCCTGATCCAGCACGGAATTTTGAAAAACAACGCCGAGTTTTCGGGAAACGTGCTCAAAATCCCGCTCCGCATCCATGCCCAAAATCGTGACGCTGCCGCCGTCCCGGCGGAGCTGCCCCGAGATTATGGAGATGGTTGTGGATTTGCCCGCTCCGTTAACACCGAGAAAGGCAAAAAGTTCACCTCGGCATACACGGAACGAAAGGTCTCGAACGGCCTTTATCTCTCCGAAAGCTTTATTCAGTCCGTCAATGCGGATGATCTCGCGCTCGGTCGAAGCGGAGTGTTCACCGCACAGGTTGTCATATTGTGTGTTACTCATTAACATTTCCTCCGTTTTACTTCTTGCCATGTTTTGAAGATGCAGCGGGAAGCGCATTCAAAAAAGCCGAAAGTGCGGCAAAAATAACGCCCGCAACGGGCCAGATGACCCATGATGTTTTGGGATTGCCGCCCTTGATGACGAATGTTATAAGCAGATAAACCGCGGTCACAATCAGCCAATAGCAGGAAGATATGCGGCTTACGAATCCGCTCTTTTCCTTCTTTACGCGGGTGTAGTCGCCCTCTTCGAGAAGTTTGTCAACGGCAGAATTATATGTTCCTCCAAGCACGAATGCGGCACTGCCGATGCCCGCAATAACAAGCGTAAGACTTACCGCCGCAGCGGGAGCAAAATCCGCATTTTCAAAGCAGACGGAAACAAAAATCGGAATCACCGAAAGTATGCAGAGCATGGTTCCGATGATATTGAGCCTTGAGGAGGTGTGCGCAAATGCAGCTTTGCGTTCGCGCAGCATACCGGCCACGCCGTATTCCGTTTCAAACGGTTCTTTTGCAAGAAATTCATATTCCTTTGCCTTTGCGCCGGCTGAAATAAAAAGCAGGACACCGATTGCGGCAAGCAGAATCAAGGCACAAAGACCGATGCCGCAGGCAAGGTTTTCGCTGATATTAATAACACGACTGTCGCTCATTGCGGCAAGAAAAATCAAAGGTGCGGGCGAAATAACGCAAAGAAAAGCTGCAAGCGCAATTCGCGGCGCAGAAACACGGCGAAGCTCAAGATAGGCAGAGGCCTGTTCCATTGTGACGGTGCGAAGCGGAGGCTCGGCACTGTCGTCGGAGGATTGAAAGGAAGGTTCGCATTCCTCGATTTCATCTTTAAGAAGATAATCGGTTGAAACACCGAAAATGCGGCTCAGCCGAAGAACTTTGTCCATATCGGGTACGGACTGTGCGCCCTCCCATTTTGAAACGGATTGGCGCGAAACTCCAAGCTTTTCCGCAAGGTCCTCCTGTGACCAGCCCGCTTTTTTACGAAGATTGATGATTTTGTCTGCAAGTATCATTGCTGTGACCGTTCCCTTCCGTTTAACTTTTTCCGCCGCCTGTTCGCGGGCGGGTTTACTGCCGTAATGATACGCTTTTTTGCCGTTGCGGGCAATAAAGGGAGGCGGGCAATTTGTCAACCCGTGGCTGCGATATGCGCAACTGAGACGATTTTTGCCGTAGATACGGAAAAATTCCCATCACGGGAAAACCGCACTCCGTTCCGCTCCCGAAACAGGGGGATTCAGGGTGTGAACGGAAAAATATTTGATAACTGCAATTGCGCAATATCGGTTTTCAGTATAGCTTTGTTGACAGTCGTTGTCAATATGGTTTGAAACAATATATGCGGCAGCTGTAAATTTGCCGTCCGACGCCGCTGAATTTCCATATTTTTTGTTTCCGAAAAAACATGAACACTTTGCCCGGGTTGAATTGTTCGGATTCCGGGCAGAGGAGCATTGCGGTCGGAAACTTTTTCGTTAAAAACAATTAATCAGCAATTATCACAAAGAAAGCTTGACGGCGAGTATTTATAGGGATATAATGAGCAATTCCGGGATGACGCGTAAAATATTAAAATACTCGGGAAACATACGATTTATTCTTGCAAACAGCATTGCGGAGGTGCAAATGGAATTAAACAACAGCAAAAATGCTGAGGCCGTCTTTTCACTTTCATTGCTTTCGGGCGGCGCGGCGCAGAAAAATGAAACGGGGCTGCTGCTGAAAAGCAACGAAAAAGCTCAAAAATACGGGCTTGTTCTTTCCCGGAAGCAGGCGGCAGCGATTATCGCAACACGAAATGCTGCATTGCAGCGCACGGGAAGGATGGAATTCGGTGCAGGCATTCTCGGCAGGATTGCCGAAGCATTCTGTGATTCGCCGTGGATTTCGCAGGAGGATTATGAGCAGACCCTGCATGAGGTCACCGGACTGTTTTATGAATTTAAAAATGAAACGATGGACATCGTTTCGGACGATGAACTGATTGATTTCATGAAGGAAGCTTTCAATGGGTTCTGCAAGGGTTCTCTCGAATTGCTTGCGGGACGTGCGCTGCCGATGCTTGCGGAACATGTTCGCAGCGGGGAACCGTTGGAAAGCTTCATTTACCGTGCGGAACAGTATGAACAGAGCTGAAAACGGCGGCGGTGTTTTGCAGCCGAAAAGAAGCTGAGGGATAAACAGCCGACTGAAAGGAGAACGACGGGAGCAATGGAAGAACACGGAGTTAAAATCCACGGAACGGAATCGGTGAAGGCATCCGACGGATTTGCAGCATCGGCGGGCGACAGCTTGGAGACGCACGGGGCACATGCGCTTGACGGCTTCCGTCCCGATCCGACGGATTATTTTGCGTCACTTGTGCAGGCTGCAAACGCTGCAGGACTGCTTTCGGAAACGGATGTTTCAAGCTTGCAGGCGCAGCTTGCGGATCTGCTTAAAACGTTGGCGGATAAGCGAACGGGGGGCAGAAGCAGTTCATTGCCCGTTGAAGAGGGAAGAAAGCTGCTTCTTTCCGCAACATATATAATCGGTTTGAACCTGAAAAAGTATTCGAGTGCGGAAGAGGCGGCGGAAGCCCTTGTCAGCACTGCGCTTGTGCAGCTTTATAATGACGGCATGGCGGAAGCAAACCTTCGTATGAACCGCGCGAGGGGGATTCAAAAACGCATTTTGCGTAACTTTTTCAAAAATCCCAACAGATTCTGGTTTTCAACGGTTTCGGACGGTATAAACGGGTTCTTTAAACTGTATTCGCCCGTGTTTTCGGCGCGGGAGATTCACATAACTGCGGACTATCCGCCGCTTGCGGGCAGGCCGAAACTTTGCGGAATCGAATTTGTTGAGCGTTATTTGCGTTATATTGACGCTGAAAATGCCTTTTTGCTTTTATTCCCGTCGGATAAATGCGATGGGCTGCTTCGGGAGCTTGCAAAGGATTATGCCGACAGCCCGGTGAACCTGTTTGAACCGATTCTGCTTTGCGCACTTGCGCTTGCACATTTCGGGCGCGAACCGCAGCGGCTGGACCTGTCGGCAAAGGAAGCGGAAACACTTGAAGCGGAACTCGTTTCACTCGACTTGAAGCAAACTGCTGCATTTCTTATCGATGCGCTGGATAAATTGGACGCCGTTTTGGAACTGCCGAAAAGTGTCGGGCTGTATATCGTTCGCTGTATGCCGATTCTTGCAAGAACGGTTCATAACAATGCAAGTATCGGACGAAGCGTCTTCCCGCGGGTATCGGAAGCGTTCCGGATGGGTGAAGTCAATGTTCGGGACGGTGAAAGGCTCAGCGATGCAGAATACAGAGGGCTTCGCGAAAATCTGCTTGCGGCTCAAACCGCAGGCGAAAAGCTCGCGCTTATCACGGAAAACGTGCATTCCGCAGCGGACATAATTGATATTGTGTGCGATGATTTGCTTGACAGTGCTGAAATGAACGCGCTTGTCGAAATGCTTCCGCTGCCGGCATTCGTTTTGCTTTTGAAACGCTTTCCCTCCGTTGAGTTTGAGGAAGGCCGAAACGAAAAACAATTTGCGGAAGCCCTCAAGGCGCGCCGCAGCAGCCTTCCCCCGGAGCAGAGCCGCAAGTTGGAGCTGATACTTGAGAATATGACTGTCGGGGAATGATTAACGATTATTTGTGAACCCGGAAGAAGAACATGTAATCACAAAAAGGGCATTGCAAACGCCGAGCGGCTGCAATGCCCTGAATTTATGTTATGTTGCTTCCGAAAAAGTCAGGCGGCAGGATGCGGCGTTAACTCTCGGAGCCGTTTGCGAGGCTCATTCGGGAAGATGCTCGGATTCATGTCCGGAAAAAATCCGACTGAGCTTCGGGTCAACAAAGATTAATACTCAAAGAAGCCTTTGCCGGTTTTTCTGCCGAGCAGACCTGCGCGAACCATTTTGCGCAGCAGGGTGCAGGCGCGGTATTTGGAATCATGGGTTTCGTTATACATGGTGTCCATGATTGCGAGGCAAACGTCAAGGCCGATAAGGTCGCCCAATGCGAGCGGTCCCATGGGGTGATTTGCGCCGAGCTTCATTGCGGTGTCAACGTCTGCGGGGGACGCAACGCCTTCCTGAACGATGGTGACAGCCTCGTTGATCATGGGGATAAGAATGCGGTTAACAACAAAACCGGGAGCTTCGGCCACTTCAACGGGTTCCTTGCCGATTTCGGTGCAGAGAGCTTTGATTGTTTCGAAGGTTTCGTCGGAAGTGTGCATACCGCGAATGATCTCAACAAGCTTCATGACCGTTGCGGGGTTGAAGAAGTGCATTCCGATGAACTTGTCCGCGCGCTTGGTGCAGGCGGCAAGCTCCGTGATGGAAAGGGAGCTTGTGTTGGTTGCAAAAATGGTGTGCTCGGGGCAGATTTCATCGATTGCAGCATAGAGATTATGTTTGATTTCCATATTCTCAACGATTGCTTCAATCACGAGATCTGCGGTTTTGAGGTTCTCATAGTCGGTAACAAAGGTGATGTGTGCAAGAATCGCATCCGCTGCTTCCTGCGTCATCTTGCCGCGATCAACGCGCTTTGCAAGGCTCTTTGTGAGTTTTGCGGAGGATTTGCCGATGCTTGCATCGGTTCTGCCGTATGCGGTAACGTTGTAGCCCGCAGTTGCGAAAACCTGTGCGATGTCAAGGCCCATTGTGCCTGCGCCGATAACGAATACGTTTTTCATAATGCTTAGTTCCTTTCGGTGAAATAGTTGTTTGGTAAACTTCGGGCCGAAGCCCTGATGTTATTTGCCGGTGAATTCGTCTTTTTTTGTTTTGGAAACGAATGCCGTCATTGCCATTTGCTGATCCTGCGTTTCAAAGCAGCTTCCGAAAAGCTCTGCTTCGGCGGCAAGGTCGTTGTCAAGCGAATTCATGTAACGAATGCGCATTGCCTTCTTTGCGGCACGAACGGCAATGGGTGCGTTTGCAGCGATCATTTCGGCAAGCTTCATTGCTTCGTTCATCAGCTCCTCGGGGGGAACAACTCGGCTCACAAGCCCCATTTGAAGAGCTTCCGCCGCGCTGACGGTGCGTGCGGAAAGGATGAGGTCGGCCGCATATGCACGGTTAACCGTGCGGGTCAATCTCTGCGTTCCGCCGAAACCGGGAATGATACCGAGACCGACTTCGGGCTGCCCGAACTTCGCCTTTTCGGAGGCAATGCGAATATCCGCACAGAGCGAAAGCTCACAGCCGCCGCCGAGTGCATAGCCGTTGACTGCCGCAATGACGGGAACAGCAAGGTTTTCAAGTGCGCAAAATGCTTTGTGACCGTGCATACCGAAAGCGAACGCTTCGGGACGGGAAAGATCCTTCATTTCGGAAATATCCGCGCCCGCAACGAAAGCTTTGCCCGCGCCGGTAACGATAAGGCAGCGAAGCTCCGTATCATGTGCGATTTCGGTCACTTTTTCATAAAGGCAGTCAAGAAGCGCGGAATTCAGCGCATTGAGTGCCTCGGGACGGTTGATGGTGAGAATGCCGATATTGCCGGCTTTTTCATAAAGAAGCATGAAAAAAATTCCTCCTCTGCCTCAGTTTTCCTTTTCAACTGCAATTATACTCCATTTGAAGGCAAAATTAAATGCTTTTTAAATAAATATATAATCATTGTCCGATCAAGCGCAGAATTCAAACAAAACAAAGCCGAACAGCCGCAGCGTTGCTGCAAACCGTCCGGCCCGTTGATGCAGGATAGGAGAGAATTTATCTTACCTGCATTGCAAAGCGCATAACGCTTATCGCATCGGAAATGCTGATGTTTCCGTCCGCATCGATATCCGCCATGTTGAAATCACAGCTGAGCGAATTCACGCCGATTGCACTGCGGGCGATAAGAACGGCATCCGCAACGGAAATGTTTCCGTCCCCGTCCGTGTCGCCGCCGAAGCAGGCGGTCAGGCGTTCAAAATCGGAAATTCGGCAGAAATTATTGGAAGAGTACAGTTCACCGTCGGCATACCAGCCGAGGAAGCTCCTTGTGAAGCTTTCCGCTTCAAAAGTAAACTCGTTGTTTTCGACGTCAACATATCGGGGATCACCGTAAACAGCTTCCCTGATGACACCGTTGCCGAAAACGTCGATGGTTGCCGGAGTGTCGCAGCCGGAGGGCTGAACAACAAGGCGGCGGGTGTTGGTTCTGTAAAGGTTAATCTTTTCAAGGTTGGAGCAGCCTGAAAGAAGAATCTCACGACAATCGTCGGCACCGACAAAGTCAAACATGCGCAGCTGATCGCAATCGGCAAGATTGATTCCGGTAAGTCCGTCCGGAGCGGCAACGAATTCGCCGATGCTTGTGCCGGAAAGGTTGAGATAGCCGTAAAGCTCAACAAAGATGGTGGTGGTGCAGCCGTTGGGGTCGTTGTAATCGGGGTAATAGAAGCACAAACCGCAAACGGTGGGTTGAGGATAGAAGGGACTTGACGGACTTGAAATGATAACAAAGTTGTGAATAGCATTAAGCTTTGCTTCTTCACTCTCGTTATATGCCGCCATACCGTAACCGAGACAGTACTGCTGACCGTTGGGTTCGCCTGTTTCCGGATTTATCGTATCCAGAAACTCAACAATGTTCTCGTACTGGTCATCCGGAATCCCGAGGGGATTTGTGCGTGTTTCGGCACGGGCAGACAGGCCGACCGCGGCAAGCAGAACGAGACACATCAAAAGACTGAGGATTCGTTTGAGGCTCACAGAGGTTAACATAGATTTTCTCCTTTCAAATTTGGTTTTTTATTCAGAAATATCACTGTTTATTGTGATATACTGAGACGAGATAATGCTTGCTTCCGCCGGAAGGACACTTGCGGGAATATAGCTGTATTCGACCTTGTTTTCAGCATTTATGAAAATGGTTTGCGTTCCGACAAAAACGCGATTGGTGTTTCCGTTGCTGTCCTTTATGTTTGCGTACACATTTCCGCTGTACAAACCGGTGCTTTGATCATATGAGGTTGCACCAATCGCAGTGGCCAAGCTTTGCGCAAATGCGGCGGGGTTAGTATCGGTTCTGCCGCGAAAAACTTTAAACCGATACTGTGTAAACATACCCATAAGCTGTTCTTCATCCGGCTCGATGGATATGTTAGGCTCGCGCACAAGCGAGTATGTAAAAACACAGTCATCATCGAACATTTCGATCGAACTTAAAACAGCATCTTCAGGAAGACCAGTAATCAAATAATACCCTGATGTATTCCCGACATGGTTCGTTTCGTTGGATGAGGGTTCCGTAACATGTGATACATATTCTGCAACGGATGAAAAAACATAATGATTGGTTTCATCACTGGCATAATCACCTGTTTCGGATACAATACTGCGCTCAATACTTTGAACATTTGCAACCTTATTTCCGACGCCTATGATCGTTATGATTAGGCAGCAAACCGCAACACATGAGACACAAGCAGACAAAAATACCTTCATAAATCTTTTCATATAATATTCCTCCACAAGCTTTAGTTGTTGCCGTCAAATATTCCTATGTTGTTTGCAAAGCGCACTCGACAACTATTGCACCAAAGGTTATTGACGGAAATAACTCCATCAAAGGCACCGGACATAATACATGCTTCATTGGCGGTACAACCACCGTCAGGACAACCGAACACATGTGAGAGTTCATGCTGGAAAGTATGAACAGTAGAAATCATCCTTTGTCCTGAAACGTCCGTAGAATTCTCCCAACCGGTATAGTTAAGGATACCGGAAACACACAAAACTTTAGAAGCGGGTCTTGTCATTCCTCCGCAATATGAATGAGTATAGCCGCTGTAGACATTGCCGGTAGTATAGCACAAGTTATGTCCAACGATTGTGGCAACAACATCATAAGGAACAAGATCGCTTTGGAGATACGCTTCAGTTGCATTCAAAATCGGTGCTTGACTCGTGTGGTGATAGCCTGTAACGGGACCGTCACAATAAAGGTTGTGATTACAGTTGCAACTTCCGTAATGGTTCCATTTCCTATAACGATCCTCTCCTGATTTATAGTACTCCCAATGCCACAGGTTGTTGCAACCGTTTTCGCCTGCCAATACGGAATTAGGCGCACCAATAACATCTTCATAAGACATAATGGTAATGTCAAGTCCGTTGTTCCACACATTGCTGAACGGACGAGCCGCTAACTTCATAATTTGGGCAACAATATCACTGTTGTATTCGCCATAGCTGGATTCCAAGTACGCACGATAGCTTTCATCGCACAAAACCAAGACTTTGGTAGATCTCGCCGGATAGACTTCGGCAGAAGCGATAGGTGGGTTAAATGCAATGCAAAGCATGATGACAGCAATTGCAATTGCAAATATGGAACGGTGGATTTTCATCAGATGATACCTCTCTTTCGATGCAGATATTTTATGCCGATGGCACAGAAAGATGAAATCTTACAATCAATCTCAAAATGATAGAGAGACTGTTGATTTCGTTTGCCAATTTAATTATACAATACAAAAGACAAGAAAGCAAGCTAAAAATAAAAAGCAACAAAATATATTATAATTGACGACAAATTCTTGGGCATTGCCAATGCCCCCTGCTTTATGGTAAAATATAAATGAAGAAAGAACCCCGGGCGGAGACCTGCAAAAGGGCGATGCTCCGTACCTGAAAGGAGAAATTTATGCATTACACTTACAAGACCGGCGGAACATGTTCCACGATGATCGATTTTGACATTATCGACGGAAAACTGCACAATATTGTGTTCACGAACGGCTGCAACGGCAACCTCAAGGCCATCGGTTCGCTGCTTGAGGGAGCCGATCCGAAGTTTGCAATCGAAAGGCTTTCCGGCATTTGCTGCGGATTTAAGAATACATCCTGCGGCGATCAGCTTGCGCGTGCAATACGGCAGGCGGTCGGCGAATAAGCTCTTTTGCAGCAGGGCAGCCGAAGATGCTTATCACAAGCACAAAAAACGAAATTGTAAAATCTGTGCGCCGCCTGCGGGATCGTTCGGCGCGGCGGGAGAGCGGGCAGCACCTTATCGAGGGTGAACGGCTTGTTTTTGATGCGCTGGAGGCGGGCATTGTGCCGGAAACACTGTTTATTGAGCAGGGACGCACGGATTTTGAAGCACGGGTTTCGGCACTCGGTGCGGAGTTTTTTTCCGTGAGCCGCGCCGTGCTTGAAACGGTGTGCGACACTTCCGCTCCGCAGGGGATTGCGGCGGCGGTAAGAACGCCGGATTTGACTGCTCCCGAAAGCGCGGAGGATTTTCCGCACGGGCTTATTGCTGCGCTGGACGCATTGCAGGACCCCGGCAATCTCGGAACGATAATCCGCACGGCCGATGCAATGGGTGCGGCGGCGGTTCTTCTCGGCACGGGCAGCACCGATGCATTTTCCCCAAAGGCTTTGCGTGCCGCAATGGGCAGCACATATCATCTCAGGATTTTTCAATGCGAACTCTCCGAAACTCTGCCGAAGCTGCGGGAAAGCGGGTTCTCGCTTGTTTGCGGACATTTGGCGGGCGAGGAGCGGCTTCCGACGCTGAACCGTGATTGCGTGATTGTTATCGGGAACGAGGCGAACGGCGTTTCGGACGGCATTGCGCGGCTTTGTTCGCTTTGCCGCCTGCCGATGCTCGGGCGGGCGGAGAGCCTGAACGCATCCGCTGCGGCGTCAATACTGATTTTTGAAACGGCAAAAAAAATCAACGGAATCGAATTCTGATTTTTGTTTTTATCTTACAGATTTTTGATATTTAATATTTGAACGAAGCGGAGTCAATTCAATCAAAACTGTTTTACAAAGCTGACTTAAAACCGAAACGGAGGCTGCGGAATGGGTGCAAAGCTGAACATGGATACCGGCGGAGAAATCATCAACTGTGCCGCAAAGCTCTTTGCAAAGCGCGGGGTTGGAAGCGTCAGCCTGCGCGACATTGCCGACGAACTCGGAATAAGCAAAGGCACACTGCATTATTATTTTAAAACGAAAGAAGATTTAATATGTTCATGCGCAGAGAATTGCGTTGCCGTCATCGGCGACGGGGTTTTTGAGCTTATGAACGGTGCAGCTCGCGGAGGAAGTGCGGAGAGCGTTTGCGAAAAATTTGTTTCCGCTTTTTTTGACGATGCCTCGCTTCCGAAGCTTCTGGTCGGGCTGCTTTGCTGCGAGTGCGGAAGAGCGGCGGAAATCTGCCGCTCCGCAATTGAAGAATGGCGCGTGATGTTTGAAGTTGCCGCACTTCGCCTTTCGCCGCGCAGCGGAGGGCAAACGGAGCTTTCGCAAGCGGCAATTCCAATCATTCTCGGGTTTGCGGCAGCTCAGGCCGAGCCGCAAGCGGCGCAAAAAGCAGCAGCAGAGGCCTTGGCGGCTTTGATTTTGAAAAAATGATTAAGCAATAAAAAGTATACGTCAGAGGATGCGGGGCGGAAGAAGCCTTTGCATCCGTTTTTTTGCGAAAACATGCATAAAACGGATTATTTGAAGCGTGGGCAGAGCCGCCGCAAAAATAATAAACCCGCAGCGGGTCAAGTCGTGCTGCGGGTTTATTGAAGAAGATAGAAGCCTTTGAAGATTTGCAACAGCATAGTTCCGAAAGGGAGAAAATAAGAACTTGGACTGAAAACTTCAAGGCCATGAAAAAGCAGTCGTGCAGGAACAATCAGCCTCTTGTTCGGCGTTTGCCGCAGAGAACCGTTCCCGCACCGCAAACGATTGAAGCGATGCCGTATGCGATGATTGCACCTGTTCCTGTTGACGGAACGGACGGGGAGGGAACATCTGTCGGAGCAGCGGGTTCGATTGTCGGATCTTCGGGAACATCCGTGGGATTTTCGGGAACATCTGTCGGATCTTCGGGAACATCGGTCGGATCTTCGGGAGCATCGGTCGGGTCTTCTGGAACATCTGTGGGATTTTCGGGTGTATCTTCGGGGTATTCCCAGCTTACGCCGTCGAAATACGAACACCATTCGTTAAGACTGGCTTCATCGGCAAAGATATTCACAAGGTGATTCGGCCATTGTTCGTCGGGAGCGTAATCCTGATTGATATAAATCTGAAGATCGCTGAAGGGGTAGCCCGTTGTGTCCGTTGTGTCTATGTTGCTTGTGAAAACATAGCAGCCGTTTTCGGTCGGCATGTCGGTGAAATAATGTGGTTCATAAAAGTCGTAGGCAATTTGAACAAAACTGCGTGCGGGGTCCGCGGCGGCGGGCAGGGAGAAGCGGATCGTGACCTCGGATGAATGCGCAAGACAGTATTCGTCGGCAGCATCATAGCCTAAGCTTTCCTCCGGGTCGTGAACGATTATCTGCTCCGCAGGGAAATCGAACGAAACGGAAACGGGCGCATCCCGCCGCGAATCCGCAACGGCGGCACTGCTGAAGCAACAAAGAAAGAGCATCAGCACGGAAGTAAAAGCAAGCAGTTTTTTCATAGAACGTTTTTTCATAGAACGCCTCCTTAATATGATATGCCAAGCATAACAGATTATAGCGCAAATGTCAACAGCTTTTTTTAAAAAAAATGGCAAAAAAATGAAATTATTTGAAAAAAGAAAGGCGGAGCGGGCCGATGAGCAATATCGAACCCGTTCCGCCGCGCATGGGCTTTGACACAGCCCCGTTCAAAACGATTCAAACAATTTAAAAAGCAGCTTGCGGCATCAATTCAGAACCGGAAGCAGAAGCTCAATCAGAAGAACGCCTCCGACGGCTGTTGCAACTGCATAAACTACCGACAGTAAGAACAGTAAGAAGGCTGATTTTATCCCCACCCGGAGAGCCGCTTCTCGCGCAAACGGAAGAACGCAGGCAAAAACGGCTATTTCAAGCGCCTCCGACGCATAAAAAAGGGGACTTCCTTTCAGGTAGAGGCTGTAAGTCAGGTATGTCGTGCCTGCGCTGATATAAAGCAGAAGCGCGGTTGCGGCAAGAAAAAGGAAGATTTTTTTGAGAACGGCTTTCATTGCAGGTTCCTTTCTTATTCATGATGGAGACTGTATACTGAAATACAGTCTCCATTTTTAGTGCATCTGACATATGTTCGTGTTCTAATAATTGTAATAAACTCCGAACTTATCAATACGCCAATCACTGTAAATTCCGGGGAATGGATTTGGAATCGTGGATTTTCTGGGTATTGTGGTGTAAAACCGATTGACCATGTCCGATGACCACATAAACTCAACTTGCATATACTGATTATGCGACATCTTTTCGAAGCATTTGAGCATAGCAGATCGATCCAAACTACGTAACCAGTTCCATCCCATCCCGATAACGACACTAACGGCTAAAGACGCAATAGCTGCAGGAGCTTTTGCTAATCCCAACATAGAACAAATTTTGGCACTTAATGCAGTTTCAGTGATACCAAGAGCAAATGACTCGCTTAAGTCTTGAAAGAAATTATAGTTCGCACTTGCAGCGAGAATGGTAGCGGCAGTATCCCATGTCAAAAAATCAACTTCCAAGGTATATGTACCAGAAAAAATTTCAGCAAGTGTTAACGGAGAACGATCTGAAGATGTGTCACGAGTCCAAGCAACACCAATTTTTCCAGAGTAGTATTGACCACCTGTGGTTGGCTGAACTCCGCAGGGAGAGTATATATTTTCTTCTTGCGCTGTTCTAAACAGATCCATGGCGGATTGGAATTTCAACCCGAACGATAGTCCAGATATCCCCATACGGATTTCATCTTCAGAATAACTATTTGAAGAAACATGAAAAGCTTTTTCAAATAGCAATGAAGCTTCTACAAGCGATAGACTTGCCAATTCTTCGTCACTCATAATCACAAGTTCTTCAACATAATGCCCAACGATATTGTTAGGATCTTGCTTTTGCTGTGCAAATGCTGTTGCTGAGATTGCCCATATCATAGACAAAACAAGCAAAAACGAGACAATTTTTTTCATTAGACGTACCCCCTCGCAAACAAATATGTTATATGTTGATTGTAACATAATATGTTAACAATGTCAATAGTTGGAAAAGTAAAGTTTCTATATTTAACTCTTAAAAACGTATTAGACGGATATTATTCGATTGTGTTTGCTATAAGTTGGTTTTTAAACATGATATCACGACAATAAACTAACAAAATCACGCTTTTAGATAATACACCTATTAACACAAAGATACATAAGACGGTCTTTAGACGCAATTAAACAGCCGCACCTACCTTTGTCGCCAGTAATTAGAAGAGTTAAATTTTTTCTCTTTTAATTGTGATATATTCAATTCAAAACAAATGTCAGTCCGCGCGGAGAAGCTCCGCAAGCGTTTCAAAAACAAAATTCACGCTTGCATTGCGGACAGCCTGCCTTCCCGCCGCACCGAAATGCATGGTTTTTGAAATTTCGAACTTCGGAATGCCGCATTCCGCTTTCCCGCCGAAATAAAAGCCGAAGCAGACGGTTCCGACGGGTTTTTCGGGTGAGCCGCCGGAAGGCCCTGCAATGCCGGAAATGCCGACGCCGATTTCGGCATTTGCTGCCGCCGCTGCGCCTTTTGCCATGGAGAGTGCGACACATTCGCTCACAACCCCGTGTTCCGCAATGGATTCCTCCGCAACGTTCACGAATTTCACCTTTGCTTGGTTTGCATATGTCACGAATGAGGCATCGAGAACATACGAAGCGTTCGGCACGTCCACGATACGTGCGGCGGCAAGCCCGCCCGTGCAGGATTCCGCAAAGGAAATATGCAGGCCGTGCTTTATCAGCGCATTAACGACCCGTTCCGCAATTGCAAAGCACGCAGCGCCTTGTTCATCTGTCAAAACAGATTGAGAGCATTTGTTTATAATATCGTCCATGATGATTGTTTCCTTTCTTTTGGTTTAAGTCCGCATATACACAGCAGTCATATCTATGAGTTTATCAGACGGCGGCGGGAATTGCAATGCCCGAATTCGGTTTGAAAAATGCAATAAAACTGCAACAATGAAAGTTTAAAACAACATGAAAACACAACAATTTAACACATCTGTTTAAAAATTTTTTCACAAATATTCCCCGTTTTGGGCTTAACAATGTACCGAACATGTGCTATAATATATGCATTCCGGCAGCATCGGACTGCCTGCAAAAAAAGTTCGAAAGGGAAAACCATGGCAAAAAGATTTTTGAGTGCGATACTCGCGCTTTCGCTCGGATTGTAAAATTCAAATCGGGTGAGTTCAGAATTTGAATGAACCGAAAGTAATCAAAAAATAAAAATACTCCGCTTCGGCTTTTCGTCGGAAGGTTGGGGCGGAGGATTAAATTTATATATATTGACACATTGTACCGAATTTGATATACTGAACACAGACAGAGCAGCTTCACTGCCGCCGAAATGTGCAGCGGAATCAGCGGCACGGTCAAAAAAATATTGGAGAAAGAAATGTACGAAAACGACCAAAACTCCGTTAACGGAGAATTAAAACAGCCGAAAGGCTTTGAACAGAATGAAAACGATGAGTTTGCTCCTGCGGGTGAGGACTCAAAAAACGAATTTACTGCCGCGGAATCCGAACCGAACGGTGAGCCGGCGGGCGGTTCGGAATACGAGTGGAATCACTATGATAAAACCGCCGCACAGCCCGAACCGAAGCAGGTCATATACAAAGAAAATGTGTTCATGGGAGTTTTGGGCGCGGTTCTTTTCGCAATTCCCGGCGGTGCGCTGACATTCGCACTGTCAATTTTCGGTTACATTGCTGCCATAAGCGGCATTGCGACCGCCGCACTTGCAATGCTCGGATACAGAATCTTTTCCGGCGCAAACAAAAACAAGGGCATGAAATCATCCGTTGCTTCCATTGTGACTTCGGTTATTGCAACGCTCCTGATGCTTCTTCTTGCGGAGTTTGTTGTTTACAGCTTTGTGATGTCAAAGAACTACGGATTAACAATCTTCGAAAGCATGTCCGTAATGCCCGAGCTGCTTCGGGATGCGGAGTTTCGGAAATACTTCATCACCGACGTTCTCGGAGTGTGGCTGTTTGCTGCAATCGGAATGGGCGGATATATCTGGTCTCTTGTGAAAAAGGGTAAAACCGCCTGACATTCGACGGCAGTTGAATGTCTGACATCGGCGGCAGCTGAATGTCTGACATTGGCGGCAACCGAATGTTTGACAACATCGGCAGCCGAATAAGAACAAAACAGCCTTGGCCGTGCTTTTTTGAAAGGCGGCTGAGGCTGCGTTTTCGTTTTACGTCCGAATCAAATCATTTGCGCTTCAACTCTATTGAAACATTTCCGTCGTCATCTATAACAAGGGACATGTTTCGGATATGCTTTTCATAGAATTGTTTGCGCTCCGCAGCGGACATTTCCAGCCGCGTGTTTCTCAGCGCGGCATCAAGCATTTCGTTCACATTGAGTTTGATTGAATCGTCAATCCAGCGGTACATTTCCTGAAAGAGCGCGTTGAGTTTGATATCTTCGGCATTCCCGGAATAGAAATCGTCAAGATAACAGTAGAATATTCCGGAATCGGCAAGCGCGGCTTTCATATCCGGTCCGCATTTTTCGCGCTCGATCATAACAAGGAACCGTGCATCCGAAAGGGAAGAAATAAGCCCCCAGTAGTCGGAATCGCTTGAAACAATAACGAAGGAATCAACTTGGTTTTGATAATGCTCCTGGCAGGCTCTTGCGGTCAGCTGAATGTCCACAAGGGATTTGTTCTGCTTAACGCGCTCTGTCATTATGTGTTCCACAGGGATTTTGACGGAGTATTCAAGAATCTTCCATGCGTTCACGGTGTGAACATCGTCAAAAAGGATTATTTTTGATATTTTCTGCATGACTTCATAGTCAAGGTTTCGCAGGGCGGCGCACAGCTTGTACGGGTCGGAGTTTTCGCAGTCCACAACGACGACGGTTTTTTGACTGTCGTTTATAAAGTCATAGATGTTATTCTTAACAAAAGCTCCCGCATCCGAAACGCGGCTGTATTCGGTGAACACGTCATGGTGCCATTGATACAGAAGAGTCACGAATTTTTTATCGTTAAAAAGAATGTTCCCTTCATCCATCGGTTTCCAGTTGATATACATCTGATACGGATAGCATTGCAGGTTTGCATAGTAAATACTCGCGGCATCTCTCGTGCCCCCTTCGGCAAATCCGTTTGGCATTATAAACAGCTCTTTGACATACGACCAATTAATCCATATCGGGAAAAGGCTTTTGCAGTTATTGATCCTGTCGGAGACAATACGATTAATTTCAATAATATGATGACAAAGTTTGGTGCTGGATTTTTTGATGAAAGAGACTCCGTCCTCGCTGAGCTGCTGAATGCATTCGGAAGGGATGATTTCCGGCATGGACAAAAGTCCGCGGTAATCCGTTCGCATAATATCATTGATTTTTTTAAAATTGCGTTCTATGGATGTTCGGATGATGCAGAGATTGCGGATGATTCGTGCATTTTTGTCTTTTGAAAGACGGTTGAAAACATCGAGCTGCGGAGCTTCGTGCTCATTTTCAAAAATGCGCTGAGGGACGCCTATAAGAAACGCGACTTTTGAAACAAGTTCATATGTGCTGTCTTTATAAGCAATTTGTTCGCCGGAATAGTCGGCACTGTTCGAGGTTGCGGGTGTGTTCATGGTTTACTCCTTTCAACGAAACACTTGTATTGAGAGTTATTGATTTCGACAGGCACGATTTGAGATAAAACGGTTTTGCTGCATACACCCCTTCACCTGCCGGTCGATTATAACTCATAGGATATTATACACGAAAATCCGTTTAATTTCAATCATCAAAAGTCCGAATTAATAAGAAAACGGCTGTCGAATTAACGAAAGGATGCTCTGAATAATCTTTTTTTTGCGGAAAGGGGCTCTGTCTGCGGTGCTGCTGTAGAAATTTGTTTGGAACTTTATTCGTAACGGAATTTTTGAAAAAGGACTGCCGCAGGCAAAAAGCCGTTTGCAGCAGCCCGGTCAATCTCGGTTTGTCGGGTAAAAACGCAAAATCAATCCGCAAAGTTTGAAGCGGAGTCAATGCGGTCGGTGTTCAGAATTTCAAGAAGTTCCTCAAAGGGGCAGACAACGCGTTCCGCCGCAGGGTGAAAATAGAACGTGCATGTGCGGTTGTCGAATGCGAATTCATCACCGGTTTCGCTCCAAAGTATTATGCGCTTGTTGCTGCGTGTTGCGAGAGCAACGCCAAGTTCGGTATGTGTGCCTTGCCCGCCGGGAAGAAGGGCAACGACAAGCTCGGCGTCGCGGACGGCGCGCAGTTCGTTGAAAGCAACTTCGCTCATGCGCTCTGCGCCTTCGTGACGAATGTCACCGTGGGTTGTCCAGTCGTACGTCTGTTCATGCCCGTTGCGGCGCAAAACCTCGGCGGCTTTACGCGCATGCTCGGCATTTACAAGACCTGTTGCAATATAAAATCTCATAGCCTTTCCTCAAGATTGCAAAAAACCGTTCGCGGTGCGTTTGATATGCACAACGAAAAAACAGCTGCAATCGCTTCGATTTTTAGATTTAAAATTAATCATTGCTAATTTTGCCCTCTGCCCAATGTTTTCGGCAGAGACCTATATATTTATCGTCGGCACCGAGGACGACCTGTTCACCGACTTTGGTAATTCCGCCTTTACCGTCAAGCCGCGCGTTCATGATCGCTTTCCTTCCGCACCAACAAATTGTTTTTATCTCTTCAATCGTGTCGGCAAGAGCCATGAGAGTGTGACTGCCCTCAAAAAAATTGCCCTGAAAATCAGTTCTCAGCCCATAGCATATCACAGGAATATTGTATTTGTCAACTGCCTCAACAAGCAGCATGACCTGCGCTCGGGTCAAAAACTGCGCTTCGTCAACGATTATGCAGTCATAAACATGATCATGCACATCGTTCCACGGAATATCATCGAACAAAATGCATTCGTCGGTCAGCCCGCAGCGGGAACGCACGATGCGCACACCGTCGCGAATATCAACAGCCGGCTTCGCAAGCAGAGCTTTTTGCCCGCGCTCGCCGTAGTTGTATTTGACCATTATTGCCTGAGCTGTTTTTGAAGAGCTCATTGCGCCGTAACGAAAATAGAGTTTAGCCATAGTTCGAAATCCCCCGTGCCGGGAGATTATAACATAATTATGCCGCAATTTCAATCACTGCGGATAAACAGGGACGGATTTATATGCCGAGCGTAACCGATAATTGACGCAGGAAAAGCAAATGCCGAAAAATCGTATCAACCGCTTGACAAACGTGCAGACTATGATTAAAATATAAACTGCGGGGATTTATCAGCGGTTAATTCCGCATTAATCTCTGCCGAATTTCATAGGGCTGTGACGGAAAGAGTACGGACAGCTTCCGCTTTCAGAGACCCGGCGTTCGGTGCAAGTCGGGAGCGGGGTATCCCGAACATGGCTCCCGAGCCCCCGAGGTCGAACCGAAATATGCACGCATTGCATACAGCCGTGCAGAATTCATTAAGACACGGCGTGTGCGCACGTTACAGCGCGAAATGAGCCGACACGGCATGTTTGCGCATACAAACGCCTTTTGTCGGGAATTAGGGTGGTACCGCGACAACGCCGCATACCCGAACAGCGTTTCTGCCGTTTTTGCGGCGGAAAGGTTCATCGTGCATGACGGACGCCCCTATATCCCTTGACCGGATATGGGGGCGTTTTTAATTTGTTTTCAAAAAATTCAAAACGCAAATATCCGGAATACTTCCGAAGGAGAGTTTTTATGACGGAAATCATGAAAGAAAAGAAAACTTATTACATCACAACGCCCATTTACTATCCGAGTGCAAAGCTGCATATCGGACACACCTATTGCACCGTGAACACGGACGCGCTTGCACGCTATAAGAGAATGCGCGGCTATGATGTTTACTTTTTGACCGGTGCGGACGAACACGGACAAAAGATTGAACGCAAGGCAGCGGAAGCGGGAGTTACACCTCAGCAGTATGTTGACAGCATCGTTGCGGGGTTCCACAGCCTTTGGCAGCTTATGGATATTTCCAACGACGGCTTTGTTCGCACGACGGATGATTACCACGTTGCATGCGTTCAAAATGTATTTAAAAAGCTCTATGATCAGGGCGATATTTATAAGAGCAGCTACAAGGGCATGTACTGCACGCCCTGCGAGGCGTTCTGGACGGAGACGCAGCTCAAGGAGAGCGGCGGAGTGTGCCCCGATTGCGGCGGCAAGGTTGAAGAGGTTGAGGAAGAAAGCTATTTCCTTAACGTCAGCAAATATGCGCCCCGCCTCATCGAATACATTGAGACTCACCCCGAATTTATTCAACCCGCCTCCCGCGCAAAAGAGATGCTCAACAACTTCCTGCTTCCGGGGCTTGAGGATCTCTGCGTCAGCCGCAGCACCTTTAAATGGGGTGTGCCCGTCAGCTTTGACGACAGGCACGTTATCTATGTCTGGTTCGATGCCGTGCTGAACTATCTTTCAAAGCTCGGTTATTTGAGCGATGATGATTCAATGTTCAAAAAATACTGGCCCTGCGATGTTCACATCGTCGGCAAGGAGATAATCCGTTTCCACACCATTGTGTGGCCCATCATGCTGATGGCTCTCGGCCTTCCTTTGCCCAAACAGGTTTACGGCCACGGCTGGCTTGTTTTGGACGGCACAAAGATGAGCAAATCCCTCGGCAACGTTGTTGACCCCGTCAAGCTTGTCGAACGTTACGGCGTGGATGCAATTCGCTACTTCCTGCTGAGCGAATTCCCGTTCGGAAGCGACGGCAATTTTAACAACGAGGTGCTGATAACGCGCATAAACAGCGACCTTGCAAACGACCTCGGCAATCTGCTTTCACGCACGGTTGCAATGATTGAGAAGTATTTCGGCGGGGTTATCCCTGCGTCCGATGCGCCCGTTGAGGAAGAGGATTCAACCATCGTTCCCGCAGCAGCCGAACTTGCGGAAAAAATCGATGCCTGCATGAATGCGCTGCACCCCAATGAGGCCTTGGCAGAGATTTTCAGACTTGTTCGTCTTTGCAACAAATATATCGACATTACCGCACCGTGGCTGCTGGCAAAAGATGAAGCAAAGCGTGACAGGCTCGGAACCGTGCTTTATAACCTTGCGGAGTGCCTGCGCATTGTTGCCGTTTGTCTGCGTCCGTTCCTGACCCGCACCGCGCCGAAGATTTTTGAACAGCTCGGCGTTGCGGACGAAACGCTTAAGGAGTTCGATTCCGTTGCGGAATTCGGAAAGCTGCCCGAAGGCACGATCGTTAAAAAGGGAGAGGCGCTCTTCCCGCGAATCGATGTTAAAAAGGAGCTTGAACAGCTTGAGGCACTGCTTCCGAAGCCAAAGCAGGCAGCGGAGGAGAAGGCGGAGGCAAAGCCTGAAGCGAAGAACGCGGACACGGAGGCAAAATCTGAGGTAAAATCCGAGGAAAAGCCCGCCGAACCCGCGCTGCTGCCGGAGATAAGCTATGACGACTTTGCGAAACTTGATCTGCGCCTTGCAAAGGTCATTGCCTGCGAAGAAGTTAAAAAATCCAAAAAACTGCTCAAATGCACGCTGCAAATGGGCGGGGAAGAGCGCATTGTGCTTTCCGGCATCAAAAAATGGTACAGCCCGGAGCAGCTCATCGGCAAAACAGTGGTTGTTGCTGCAAATCTTGCGCCGAAGACCATCTGCGGCATTGAAAGCCACGGCATGATACTTTGTGCAAGCGATGCATCGGATGAGAACCTTTCCGCACTTACAACCATGGGCGATATGGCAAGCGGACTGAAGGTGCGCTGAGGCGGCAAACGGAATCGGGAACACTCCCGGCGGCAAAAAACGCAAACGGGAGTTTCCGACGGTTCGTTTTTCAACCGAAAATAAGGGGGAGATTTTTATGACGGCGATAACATATAAACAGCTGCGGGAGGATGCCTCGATCCGAACCTACATCATTCGTGCGGACGAATCCCTGCTTGCGCTCGGATTCACGGAGCATTCGTTTGCGCATGTCACAATGGTGAGCGAAAATGCGGCGCATATCCTTGAAACACTCGGTTATTCCGAACACGAAGTGGAGCTTGTCCGCATTGCCGGCTATCTGCACGATATCGGTAACCTTATAAACCGCGTTGACCATTCACAAAGCGGTGCACTGCTTGCGTTTCGGCTTTTGGAGGAGCGCGGAATGAGTGCGGAGGATATTTCCCTTATCGTAACGGCGATCGGCAACCATGACGAGGGCACGGGCGTACCCGTAAACGCTGTTGCCGCTGCGCTGATACTTGCGGATAAATGCGATGTTCGCCGAAGCCGTGTGCGCAATCGCAATATCTCGACTTTTGATATTCACGACCGCGTAAATTACTCCGTTACGGAATCAAATATCCGAATCGATGACAGCAAGGCGACTCTTTCGCTGAATCTGACCATCGACACGCAGTATTGCTCCATTATGGATTATTTCGAAATATTCATGACCCGCATGAAGCTCTGTATGCGTGCCGCGAACAGGCTCGGGTTGAGCTTTGCGTTGTTTATCAACGGACAAAAGCTGCTTTAAACAGGCACGGCCGCGTCGGTTTTTTTGACAGTGTAAATGCAATTCGAAAAATTCAATACCTGCAAAAAGCTCTCACCGCACTGTTTGCGGAGGGGGCTTTTAATTAAACAAAAAAGCCGCAAATGCGAATATTTCCGCGCTGCCGCTCATATCAATTCACAAAAGGATAAAGCCGATTCAGCGGCAAAACAGCAATCGGAGGTTATTATGGCAAGCACAGGCATTTATCGGGATATTCAAAAACGTACCGGAGGGGATATTTACATCGGCGTCGTCGGCCCCGTTCGAACGGGCAAATCGACATTTATCAAACGGTTCATGGACCTTATGGTTCTTCCGAAGATTGAAAACGAATATGCCCTGGCCCGAATTGTGGACGAATTGCCGCAAAGCGGTTCGGGCAAAACGGTTATGACAACTCAACCGAAATTTGTTCCGAATGAGGCGGTCGCGCTCACCATCGGCGAGGATGGCATTGAGCTGCGCCTGCGCATGGTGGATTGCGTGGGCTATATGGTGGAAGGTGCGCTCGGCAGCAGCGAGGGGGAGCAGCCGCGCATGGTAAGAACACCGTGGTTCGATTACGATATTCCGTTTGATGAAGCCGCGGAACTCGGCACGCGGAAAGTCATTACGGAACATTCAACAATAGGCATCGTCATTTTGACGGACGGCAGCATCACGGGAATTTCCCGCGAAGCATACGCGCCTGCGGAAGAGGCGGTGTTGCGCGAAATGCAGAACACGGGAAAACCCTATATCATCATTTTGAACAGCTCCGACCCAACGGGGCAGGCGGCAGCGGAGCTTTCGGCACAGCTTTCGGAAAAATACGGTGCGCCTGTAAAGCCGCTGGACGTTCTCGGAATGGAGCTTTCGGATATTGACTCATTGCTGGAAGGCGTTTTGCAGGAATTCCCTCTCGGCAGCATCTGCATTGAAATGCCCGAATGGATGCGCGCTCTCGGAACGGAGCATTGCCTTGTTAAAGCTTTGCTTGACAGGGCGAAAGCGGCAATGCCGAACCTGAACAAAATGCGGGATGCAGCATTGATTCAAAAGGTGTTCGGAGGAATGGAGGATTATAAACCCGTTGAGCAGGTTCGTATCAGCCTTGGCAGCGGCAGTGCGGTGTTCCGGCTTGTTCCGAATGATGATGTGTTTTATCGTGTGCTCAGCGAGGAATGCGGCTGCGAAATTAAAAACGAAAGCGAGCTTATTGCTTCGCTGAAGGATTTTGTTCTGGCAAAAAAGGCATATGACCGCATTGCGGGCGCACTCACGGCGGCGGAGGAAACGGGTTACGGCCTTGTTCCGCCGCAGATAGATGAAATGCAGCTGGATCAGCCGGAGATAGTCCAGCATGGTTCGCGTTTCGGTGTTCGTCTGAAAGCAAAGGCTTCCGGACTGCATATCATTCGCGTTGATATCGAAAGCGAGGTCAACCCGCTTGTCGGCACCGCCGAACAGAGCGAGGAGCTTATCGAATACCTTGTTGACAAGTTCGAAAACAAACCGGATGAGATATGGAGCACGAACATCTTCGGAAAATCGCTCTATGACCTTGTTAAGGACGGCATGGCGGGCAAGGTGTCGCGCTTGCCTGCGGATGTTCAGATGAAGCTGCGCGACGCGATAACAAGAATGGTAAACGAAGGCTGCAACGGGCTGATATGCATCATGCTTTAAAAGCGGGAAAGAAAACAACAAAAAAGGGAACTGTCACAGCTCCCTTTTGCTCTGTTCGTATTTAATTGCGGAGCGGGTTTCAGTCCGCAAAATAGTCAACAAGCTCATCAAGCTTGACGGAGGTTTCAAAGCCGTCCGCCATGCATTTGATTTTTGCTGCTCCTGCCGCAAGCTCGTCATCGCCGAGAATTGCAACATATTCCGCAAAAATCTTGTTTGCGTATTTGAATTGCGCCTTAAAGCTGCGCTCCATGTGGTCGAACTCGGCAAAAACTCCGTTTTCGCGAAGCTTTTGAACAAGGCCGAAAGCGGCAAGGCGGGGCTGTTCGCCCATTGCGGCGAAATAGACCTTCACGGGCTTGGGCTTGGGAATGACGGCGTTTGCGTTTTCCATGACCATCAGCAAGCGTTCCATGCCCATGCCGAAACCGACGGCGGGAAGGGATTGCCCTCCGAGTTCTTCAACGAGGTTATTGTATCTGCCTCCGCCGCATACGGTGCCCTGAGAGCCGATGCGGGTGGAGACAATTTCGAATACCGTGCCGGTATAATAGTCCAACCCGCGGACGATATCCGGATCGACAACGTATTTCACGCCGCAGGTGTCGAGACAGCGCTTGAGTCCCTCGAAATGTGCACGGCAATAATCGCAGAGGTAATCAAGCGTGCGCGGTGCGCTGCGGCAGATTTCCTTGCAGCGTTCCTCTTTGCAGTCGAGAATGCGCATGGGGTTGCGCTCAAGCCTGTCCTGACAGGTTTTGCACATGCCGTCGATATGCGATTTCAGATAATCAAAAAGAGCCTTGTTGTATTCCCGGCGGCATTTTCCGCAGCCGATGCTGTTAAGGTGCAGCGTCAACTCGTCAAGCCCCAACCTTCTCAGAAGGGAGAGCGCAAGCATGATGATTTCCGCATCGGCTTCAAAGGAGGACGCACCGAAAAACTCAACGCCGAACTGATGATGTTCGCGAAGCCTTCCCGCCTGCGGCTTTTCATAGCGGAAAACCGGAGCGTTGAGATAATACATCTTTTGGGGAAGAGCCTCGTTGAAGAGCCTGTTTTCAAGGAAGGCGCGAACCATGCCTGCCGTGCCCTCGGGCTTGAGGGTGATGGAGCGGTCGCCCTTATCCTTGAAAGTGTACATTTCCTTTTGAACTATATCCGTCGTGTCGCCGACGCCGCGCATGAAAAGCTCGGTGTGTTCAATTATCGGCGTGCGCAATTCGTTAATGCCGTACAGGCGGCACAGATCGCGCATTTCTTTTTCGATATACTGCCACTTATAGCTTTCGCCGGGCAGAACATCCTTTGTTCCCTTCGGTGCCTGAATCTGCATTGTGTAACCTCTTTATATAAAATAAAATAATACCTTTCGCCGAATGCCGTTATACAGAACGTTTTCTGCTGTACTTTTTCTGCTAAACTTCGGTGATTTCAACCCCGAAAAGCTCAGTCGGAACGTCCTTTTTTGCAACGACGCTTCCGTCTTTGAGCACAAGCTCGACGCCGTGCGGCGCAATGCTTTCGCCCGCCGCGCGTCGGAGTTTTGCCTTCACCTCGGGTGTGTTTGCATAATTATAATTGGAACGCTTTGATTTGTCAAAGCAAATAAAAAGATTTTCGTTTTCGAGCCAATGCGCTGCCGCAAGCTGAATCTGAATGCCGAGCATCATATCCGTTTTCATCAGTGCCGCCATGAATGCGCGGAACAATTCTTCCGCTTCGGGCGTTGCGGCGGGCACTTCGAAACTGTCGGAAACAACGGGCGGCGTCGGAAGCGCCGGTTCGGCTGCTGCTTTTCCATTTTCGGAAGATGCGGAACCCGCTTCTTTATTGCCCGAATTGTCCGAACGGCTGCCCGAACTTTGAGCCGAATCGGAGGCCGCTTTTGGCTCGGCGGAAACAAATGCGCCGCTTTTGAGCCTGCGTTCAAGCTCCTCCATACGGTCAACAAGGGCGGTCATCTCGGTTTGTTCATCCGGGTGACAGACTTTAAGAAGCGTGCTTTCAAGCAAAACCCGCGGCATGGTGACCCAGCGAAGGTTCGGCTGAAGCTGCATCAGAGCATCAAGCGTTCTTTCGAGCCGCGCCTTGCCGGCTGATTCCGCCTGCGCAAGGTAGCGTTCCATCGTGTCCTGCGTGCAGTCAAGAATATCCGCACAGCTTCCGCAAACTTTTGCAAGCAGAAGCGAGCGGAAATGGTTGGAAAGATCCTGAACGAAAACGCCGATGTCGCGCCCGCCGGAGACAACCTGTTCGATGTTTTTCATGACCGCCGCCGTGTCGGAATGCAGCACGGAATCCGCAAAATCAAACAGAAAATCCGCATTCATGCTGCCGAGAACGGACAGAACATCCTGTTGAGTGATAAGTTTTTGCTCCGTGCCGTCCGCGTCGCCGCAGAAGCTCAGACACTGGTCGGCAATGCTCAGGCAGTCACGCATTCCGCCGTCCGCCGCACGCGCAATACACATCAACGCTTCGTCTTCGATTTCAGCCCCTGCGGAACGAAGTACGCGCCGTGTGTTTGCCGCAAGATTATGAACCGAAAGGCGGCGAAAATCAAAACGCTGGCAGCGGGAAAGTATCGTTGCGGGGAGAGCCTGCGGTTCGGTCGTTGCAAGAATGAAAACAACATGTGCGGGCGGCTCTTCGAGAGTTTTCAGAAGAGCGTTGTTTGCACTTTTTGAAAGCATGTGCGCTTCGTCAATGATATAAACCTTTGTTTTAAGGTAAATCGGAGCAAACTCGGCCTTTTCGAGGAGCGCGCGCATTTCGTCAACTTTGGAATTTGAAGCGGCGTCCATTTCGATAATGTCTATGCTTTCCGAAACGTCCGTAAGGCAGGCAGCGCATTTGCCGCAGGGTTCGCCGTCCTTCGGGTCAAGACAGTTGACGGCACGGGCAAGTATTCGCGCCGTGCTTGTTTTGCCCGTTCCGCGTGAACCGCTGAAAAGATAAGCGTGGGCAATGCGCCCGGTGCGGATCTGGTTGCGCAGAACATCGGTGATATGCTCCTGTCCGACAACTTCGCAGAACCTGCTCGGACGGTACTGCCTGTATAATGCGTGGTAACTCATGCTGCACACCTCAATTGCTCAATTACTCGGTAGGTACGATTGACAAAAAACCAAAAATACACCCAAAACCCCGTTTCCGAATTAATCGGTTTAATTCGCGTTTGTTCAGCTCAATTTTTGAATTTCATCCGCCCAAAGCCTTTGAACGGCGTCACTCGGCATTCGCCAATCTCCACGCGGGGAAAGGCAGACGGAGCCGACTTTCGGCCCGTCGGGCAGACAGTTGCGCTTGAATTGCTGATTGAAGAAACGGCGATAGAAGTTTTTGAGCCATTTCAAAATCGTTTCATTCGAAAACTCACTTTCGCGGAATGCCTGCTTTGCAATGCGGAAAAGCTTTGCAGGCGGACAGCCCCAACGCAGCACATAGTAAAGAAAGAAATCATGCAGCTCGTACGGCCCGACAAGATCTTCTGTTTTTTGAGCAATATTGCCCTTTTCATCGGCGGGAAGAAGCTCGGGAGATATCGGGGTTTCGAGTATTGCGGTCAGGGTGTCGTGCAGCGCAGGGTTTTCGCAGTGCCGCGCATAATAACGCACAACGTATTTGATAAGCGTTTTGGGAATGCCTGCATTCACGCCGTACATGCTCATATGGTCGCCGTTATAGGTTGCCCAGCCGAGTGCAAGCTCGGAAAGGTCGCCCGTGCCGACAACAAGGCCGTTCAGCGCATTTGCAAGATCCATCAGCACAAGGGTGCGCATGCGCGCCTGTGCGTTTTCGTAAACAACGTTGTGACAGGTTTCATCGTGCCCGATGTCGCGAAAATGCGAACGCACCGAATCCGCAATCGGAATCGTGTGAAGCGTTACGCCGAGGGAATTGCAAAGAGCAACGGCATTTTGTTTTGTGTGTTCGGTGGTGCCGAAACAGGGCATGGTGACGGCGTGAACAAATTTGCGGTCAATGCCCATAAGGTCGCATGCCTTTGCCGCAGCAAGCAGCGCAAGTGCGGAATCCAGTCCGCCCGAAATGCCGATGACCGCGCTCATTGAATGCGTGTGTTCAAGTCGGCGTTTGAGCCCGAGAGCCTGTATCGTCAGAATATCTTTTGCGCGTGCGTTCAATTCGTTTTCGTCATGCGGAACAAAGGGATTGCGCGGGAAGCGGCGGGTAAGTTCCGTTTCGGGAAGATCCTCGCGCGGGGCGGGGGCGCATGAACCGAATCCGAGAGAGAAATCAACGAAAAGACCGGAATGGGCAGCATTGCCCGCGCAGAAGCTGTTCACGCGGCGCCTGTCGTAAAGCAGCCGTCCCAAATCAATTTCGGTGATAAGCATATCGTTCGCGTAGTCAAAAGGCGCTTTTTCGGCAAGCAGTGTGCCGTTTTCGTAAGCAAAGCAATGCCCCGAAAAGACCATATCGCTTGTTGATTCACCCTCACCCGCGCCGCAATAAAGGTACGCGCAAATGTTTTTTGCGGATTGAACTTCCGTGATGCGCTTGCGGTAGTCCGCCTTGCCGATGATTTCATCTCCGGCGGAACAGTTAACGATCACGAGCGCGCCGGCAGCGGCAAGTTTATCCGACGGAGGGGAAGCAACCCAAAGATCCTCGCAGATTTCAATGCCGAAACGGAAATCGGGATAATCCGTGCATGAGAAGATGCAGCCGTCGGGATTGAAAAAAGTCTGCAATGAATCAATATAAGGCGCGGCGGCGCCGAGTTCCGTGCGGGACGGCACGGCAAAATGCCGCAGCTCATAGAATTCGCCGTAATTCGGCATGTGCGTTTTTGGAACGACAGCAAGAATCAATCCGCAGGATATGACAACGGCGCAGTTGTAAAGCTTGTCCGCGCAGCGAATCGGCGCACCTATGACGGCAGCAAGCCGAAGGTTCGCGGTTTCGCGTGCGATGCGGAGAAGCTCGGTTTCAACGCTGTCCAAAAGCAATTCGTGCATGAAAAGGTCGCCGCAGGTGTAGCCCGTCATTGCAAGCTCGGGAAATGCGGCAAGCCGAACCCCGTGTGCCGCGGCGCGGTGCAGCGCGGCAATTATAGCATCGGCGTTGGCTTTCGGGTCTGCAAGCACAACTTTCGGTGAACATGCAGCAACTTTGATGAATCCGTCCTTCATATTTTTTTTCTGCCCGCCCGCACCGGTTCGGCATCGGGGAGCGACCTTTCAGTTTTTTAAAATTTTATAACTGTTTTTAAACATTTTGCGGTTTTTTCGCCCGCGAGAACATCACACGGCAGTTCCCTGCGGGCAGACAGAACTCCGCAAACCGCTGCATCCGTCCCGCAAACGTCGGAAGGTTTTGCGAACCCGAAAAGTCGGCTTGGAGAACAGTTTGTGCAGCTTTGCGGAAAATAAAACTCTTCCGCCAAATACATTATAGCACATCGGGGCTGAAATGATAGCCCCTTTTCAGGGAATATTAAGTTTTTTTCGCTTTCTGCGCACAAAACGCAGACCCGGGGAGCTTCGTGAAAAAAGGAAACAAAAGTTTTGCATTTTAAAACGAAAGACAAAAAGGCTCAAAAAAAGTCCGCCTTCGGGAAGGATCCTTTCCCAAAGGCGGAACAATTTATCTGAAAACCTGCACGCAGCAGGTTGTTTCGATATTGCACCCCGCTTTAATGTGCGGCGGTGCGTTTTGGTTGTTCAAGCATAATCAGCGACTGCATTATTCGGCGGTTTTTGCCGTGCTGCGCTGGCCGAGAGTTACGGAAACATCGATTTGCGAATTGCTGCGCAGAATGGTGAGCGTTACGGTATCGCCGACTTTGAACTTGCTGACAGCGATGTAAAGTCCGTCGGAGCTTGAGACCGTGTCGCCGTTGACAGCCATGATAACATCATCTTTTTTCAGTCCCGCCTGCTGAGCCGCACTGCCGTCTTCAACGGATACAATGCAGGGGTAGGTGTAAGCACTGGTGAAGAATCCGTAACCGGAGAGGGAAACATCCTGAGTGGAGACACCGAGATAGGGACGGCCGACAACAAAGCCGTAGTCCATAAGGCTGCCGATAACTTCACGGGCAAGCGTGGAGGGGATTGCAAAGCCAAGGCCTTCAATACCGCTGCCGCTGCTCTTTGCATTCACAATGCCGATGAGAGTGCCGTCCGATTCGCGGAACAGTCCGCCGCCGGAGTTGCCCTGGTTGATTGCGGCATCTGTCTGGAGCAGGGTCATGGTCACGTTGTCAATGGTAATGCTCCTGTCAAGGCCGCTGATGGAACCGCGTGTGTATGTGTTGGAAAGCTGGCCGAGTGCGTTGCCGATTGCAAACACGTCTTCACCGACGCTGAGCGTTGAGGAATCGCCGAATTTGGCGTAAGAGAGATTGTAGGCATTGATTTTGATAACCGCAAGGTCGGTCACGCTGTCGGTGCCGACAAGAGTTGCTTCGTAGTCATTGCCGTTGTCAAGGTAGACGAAAATTTTCTGTGCGCCTTCAACAACATGGTTGCAGGTCACGATATAGCCGTCCGCCGAAATGATGACTCCGGAGCCCGAACCTGCAAGCACACTCTTGTGCCCGCTCTGCGCCGTGACGTCGATGCTGACAACGGAGGACATGCAGTTTTCAATGGTTTTGTATTCCGAATCGGGTCGAGCCGAACTGCCGGCGTAAGAAAGCTTGTCAGAAGGAAGGTCGCCGGTCTTGTCGCCTGATGAACCGACGGTGCCGTTTGAGCCGGAAGGTGCCGATGTTGCTTGGGCGGAAGCGTTCTTTTCGGTCTGTGAGGCAGAAAGCGAATTGTTGATAAACCTGGCGCCGGCAACGATACCGACGGTCAAAAGGGCAACTATGAGAAGGCACGCAACGGCTGCGCCGATGGGCATCCTGATTTTTCTTTTCTCTTCCATGATGTTACACTCCTTTAATTAATAATGATAGTTTCTGCGAAAAGAGCTCGGAGTAAACATTGTTCATGCTGCTCCGCGGGTAAAACCCGTTGAACAGTCCGCCGCCGCATCCCTGTCAGAGCACCCTTGCGGGGCTGTTCGCCGGCCCGATTCTTTTCATGCTCCTATTATAACACGCGAATGCGGCAATTTTGGTTGCCTATCGGTGTATATTGCCTGACAGAATATGTACCTATTTTGTCATTCGACGCGAATATGCCGCTGATTGACCGAAAAAAGAATATTGTGACAAAGTGCGCATCTCGATATGTCAAATAAAAAAAGTGCTTGAAACTTTGCTTAAAAGGCAATATAATATAAATGCACCAACCAACAAAGGAGCGTACAAAGTACTATGTCAGTCAAACAGCAGATACTGATTTGCGATGATCAGCATATCATTCACGAAACACTCGGCGTCTACCTCAGAAACGAGGGATTCGAGTGCATTTCGGCATTTGACGGCGAACAGGCGATTGAAGAATTCAACCGCAAAAAGCCGAACCTTGTTATTCTTGATCTCATGATGCCCAAAAAAAGCGGAATGGACGTTTGCCGCGAGATTCGCCAGAACAGCAGTGTTCCGATTATAATGCTGACGGCGAAATCCGAGGAGATCGACCGCGTGCTCGGGCTTGAGCTCGGTGCGGACGATTACATTGTAAAGCCCTTCAGCGCGCGTGAAGTTGTTGCAAGGGTCAAGGCCGTTCTGCGCAGGTATTCAATGCAGGAAACGGAACCCGCAAAGATTCTGCATTACGGAAACCTTGAAATCAATATAAATAACTACGACGTAAGGCTGAACGGCGAAAGACTGCCGCTCACCCCGAAAGAAGTCGAGATCCTTCAGCTGCTTGCCTCACATCCCGGAAAGGTTTTTTCGCGCGAAAAGATCCTTTCAATCGTATGGGGCTATGAATACTACGGCGATACGCGCGCCGTTGACACTCAGATTAAGCGCATTCGCCAGAAGCTGCAGTCTGCGGACGATTGCGGATGGGAGATAAAAACCGTTTACGGTGTCGGCTACAGGTTTGAGGCATACGGCGATCCCGATGACAGACAGGACAACGAGGAACGCAAAAAACTGCCCGAAACGCCGAAGGCATACGATTTCGTTGAAGAAAAGCCGACGGAATGAAACGGACAGATTTTGCCCTTTTGAACCGTTTTGCAAAAATGAAAATGAACTTCAGGGCGAACCCGAAAGGCTGAAACGCTGCGGGTTCGCCTGCTGATGTTTTTTCCGAAATGCGTGTGCGGCGTGTTTCGGCACGGCACCGCAGAAACCGAGAGATATGAAAAGATCAAGCCTGTTCAGAATAATTCTCTATATTGTGTGCGCAATCACGGTGCTGCTCGTGATACTTGTTGCGTGCCTTTTTTCCGTTGTCGGGCATGAAATGTACGCCGGAATGAAAATCGACGAACTGAAGCCGAAAGCGCAGTCAATATCGCAGCGCGTGACCAAGCTGTATGAATCAAACACGGACAAACGCACGCTTGCGAGGATGCTGCATCTCGGCGAATTTTCCGCATCGGATGCAACAATTTACATAATCGAACCTAACGGTGCGGTTGTTACAACGGCAGAACAGGATGAGTACGACCAAAGCGTTGAAACCGTCCGCCGCTGCTTCCAAACGGTCATTCAGGGGGAAGAAATCGCTCTTCCGTCAACCGATATAGGCATTGTTGTCGGCACGCCGGTGTATTCCGATTCGGGTGATATAATCGGTTCCGTGATACTTGTTGTCGGTTCAAAACAGGCTGAAAGCACGCTTGCAAAGCTTGCGGTGGAGCTCGGCCTTGCAATGCTCGGCATTGCACTTTTGATGCTTATTCCGATAGTTATCATATTCAGCAAGGTAACAAAGCCCATTCGGCACGTTTCAAACGTTGCGCTGCAAATGGCGGGGGGAGACTTGACCGTTCGCGCCAAGGAAGAGGGAAGCAACGAATCGCGTCACCTTGCGCAATCGTTCAATATTCTTGCGGAAGCTCTTCAAAACAATATTGACAGCCTTGTTGTTGAGCGCAACAGGCTGCGCACCGTGCTTGACGGCATCGGCGAGGGCATTATTTCCGTGGATAAAACGGGCGTTGTCACGCATTACAACTCCGCTTCCGTGCAGCTTTTGGGCGGGAAGGAAAATACCCACCCCGCAGCGGCGGCCGGTTATCCGAAAATTGCTGCCGTGGCGATAGAAGCTCTTGATACGGACGAAGTGCGCAACTGTGATTTCACGATCGGCGAAAGGATGCTCCGCATTGCGGCAACCCCGATTCACGAGGAGAACGGTTCGCTTTTCGGTGCGGTTGTGCTGATAACGGACGTTACCGAAAGCGAGAGACTTGAACAGACGCGAAAGGACTATGTTGCAAACGTCAGCCATGAGCTGCGCACGCCGCTTGCATCCATTCGAAGCCTTGCGGATGCGCTTAACGACGGAATGGTGCAGGATGAAAAAGACAGAAAACGTTACTACGGCTATATCCTGCGCGAATCGATACGCCTTTCAAACCTTATCAACGACTTGCTCGAACTTTCAAGGCTTCAGAGCGGCGGCGTTGCGTTCTCAAAGGGACGGGTTGAACTTTATGAAATTGCATACGATGTTGCGGACAGGATGAACGATGCGGCGGCACAGCGCGGCAAAAGCGTGCGGCTTGAAGCTCCCGAGGGCGAATACTATGCATACACAAATGCCGACCGCATTGAGCAGGTGCTCATAGCATTGGTTGACAATGCGATAAAACACGGAACGGACGGCTGCACTGTCAGCGTGAACCTGTTTGAAAATGCGGAAAAGAATCGCTACGAGTTTGTTGTCAGCAATCCTGCGGAAGTTGATCCTGCCGACCTTGAGCATCTGTTTGAACGATTCTACAAAGCGGATCATGCGCACACGGGTGACGGCACCGGACTCGGCCTTGCGATAGTTTCAGAGGTGCTTAACCTTTTGGGCGAAAAAATCGATATCGAGTACGAGAACGGAATCATTGCGTTCCGTTTCACGGCCGAAAAATGCAGCACGCCGAAAAAACACCGCGCCTTGCAGAAGGCGGAGAATAAAAATGAGGACGGGGAACCGACGGCCTGAGACGGAGGAGTCGGAACGGAATGAAATGATTATTTCGGATATTTCATCGGAAAAAACAAAAATGCAGACAGAGGGCATTGAAGCCTGCGGACTTTTTGCAAACGGCGGAAAATCATGCAGGCTCTGCCCGCTTGAGTGCGGGATTAACCGTGCGGAACATGCGGGCGTATGCGGTGTGGGCGGATTTGCAGCGGAAAGCCTCGGAAACAGGAACCCGTACGAAACCGCGCTCATTGCAAGAGCGGCGCGGCATTACTGCGAGGAACCGCCGATTTCCGGCGCGGAAGGCAGCGGCGCGATCTTCTTTTCGGGCTGCAATATGGGCTGCGTTTTTTGCCAGAATATGGACATCAGCCAATCTGCAAAGGGCGTTGTGAAGGATGCGCGGGAGCTTGCGGACATAATGCTGCGCCTGCAGGAACTCGGTTCGAACAATATCAATTTGGTTACTCCCGCACCGCATGTGCGCATGATTGCAAAAGCTGTTCCGCTTGCACGAATGCGGGGATTGCGCATTCCGATAGTTTACAACACGAATGCTTACGAAAAGGTTGAAGCTCTGCGCCTTATGGAGGGGCTTGTTGACATATATCTTCCGGATTTGAAATACGTAAGCTCCGCCGCCGCAAAAAAATACAGCCGAAGAGAGGACTACTTTTCCGCTGCCGCTGCCGCCGTGCGGGAAATGCAGCGTCAGTGCGGGGTTTTGCAGATTGATAAGAACGGAATTGCAAAGCGCGGAATGATCGTTCGCCATCTTGTTCTGCCCGGTTCGGTGGATGAAGCGCGCGGAGTGCTGGATTTTATCAGGGAGAACCTTCCTCTCGAAACACATATTTCACTGATGAGCCAGTATACACCGATGTTTGAGCTTCAGCCCCCGCTTAACAGAAGGCTCCTGAAGCGCGAATACAAAAGGGCCGTTGATTATGCACTTTCCCTCGGATTCGAAAACATCTACACGCAAAGCCTTTCATCCGCAAGCGCGGAATTCACTCCGGAGTTTAACGGCTTTTTCGAGTGATATGCGAGCGGAGAGAACGCATTGCGAATATAAAAAAGCGAATAATAACTGTTGTATACTGCCGTGAATGCGCATGACGCACACTCGCGGTTTTTGATTTTTGCGGAATGCAGGCGGCAAAAGGCGCATAAACTGCGGCATGAACGGATTTCAAAAAACGATTGCGGCTGTGCTGCTGGCGGCCGTGCTGCTGTTTATGATCTATCTGCCGAAATGTGCGGGAAAGATGCTTGAACGGGATCAATATCGCGAATGGCTCGAACCGGAGGAGGAGGAATTTTCGGGCGTTATAAACGTTTGGCATGTTGTCGGATTCAAGCCGTATATGGGCAGTGTGGGAGCATGGCTCAAAAAAATTGCGGACAGAGCGGAACGACGGCATTTCGGTGTTTATTTTGAGGTTGAATCGATTTCGGAAGCGGAAGCGGAAGCGAAGCTTCAAAACGGAGAATTTCCGGACGTGATAAGCTTTCCTGCCGGTTTTTTGAACGGCAGGGAGCTTCGAATCATGAACGGAACAGAGATTTTCGGTATCGACGGCACGGCTGTGGATTTCGGTGACGGATACGGGGCCGGGGAGCTGCCGGCGGGCTTTGACTGCGGCATGGACGGGCGGACGCTGCGCGCACTTCCGTTTGCGGCCGGGTGCAAGCTTGCGCTGTTTTATCCGGAAAGGGTTACTGCGGCGGAAATGACCGAAATACTGAAACCTATTGCGGAGAACGGCGAAAGCAAAGCCGGTGCCGATTCTTATTCAAACGACGGATTCGGAACCGAGGCAGGGAAGTTTGAACGGAGCAGCGTTGATGAATTTAAAAAGGGCAAGGGGGATTTCTGCATCGGTGATGCGCGCGCGGCGGGAGATATGGAAAGACTTGCTGCCGCAAACAAGGCAAAATATTTCGAGGTGCTGCCCTTTTGCAATGAAACGGACGAGGTGCAGTTTGTGGGCATTTCGGCGAAAACGGAGCGCGAAAAAATGGGCTGCATTTCGGAATTTATTGCAGATATGCTTTCCGCTGCGCGGCAGAGCGAGCTTTGCACATTGGGACTTATGCCGATGAACCCTGCGGCGGAGAAAAAGTTTGAACAGTCCTTTTTGACGGAAGCATACGGGCTTTTGAGCGAGAGCATCCTTAACCTCCCGAACGCTTTTACCGGTGCAGCGGCGCGGAGAGCCGCTTTTTGACAAACGCCCGCCCGTTTAAGCCGTTTTCAAAAAAAGATGAGGACGAAAAACCTTTACAAACGCCTGTTTTTGCTGTAAAATACAACATGGGGATTTGTGCCGCGGCATGCATTCCGGAACGGGAAGCATTTGAACGCGATCCCCGAAACAGGAGGAGAGGAAACGGGATTTTTAATGGAAAAAAACGATATGCTTGCAAGGGCTCTCGGAAATCTGCCGTTCAGGCGGAATGTTCGGGCGCGGGAATTCACAACTTTCCGCATCGGAGGTCCCGTAACTTTTTTTGCGGAGCCGAAGGATGCGGACGAGCTTTGCGCAATGCTTTCTGCGGCGCGGAGCTGCGATTACCCTGCGTATGTTATCGGCAACGGCAGCAATCTTCTCGTTTCCGACAGCGGCGTTGAGGCTCTGTTCATCCGAATCGGTAAGCGCATGGCGGGCGTCGGGTTTGACGGAACAAGGCTGAAATGCGGAGCGGGTGCACTGCTCTGCACGGCTGCAAAGGCGGCCGTCGCCGAGGGACTTGCGGGGCTTGAATGGGCAGCGGGTATCCCGGGCACGGTCGGCGGTGCGGTTGCAATGAATGCAGGTGCATACGGCGGGGAGATAAAACAGGTGCTGAAAAGCGTCACCGTTGTTGAATGCGGACGCATTGCAAAAAAAATCGTTCATGCGGGCGATCTTGGATACAGAAGCTCTGTTTACGCCTTTCCGAATGCCGTTGTTGCGGGAGCGGAGTTTGAACTTGCTGTTGATGCCGACGGGGAAGCTCGGCGCAGAATGGAGGAATTCAATATGCGCCGCAAAGAAAAGCAGCCGCTTGAGTATCCTTCCGCAGGAAGCACTTTTAAACGGCCCGAGGGGCATTTCGCAGGTGCGTTGATAGAACAGGCGGGGCTCAAAGGCACAAGAATCGGCGGGGCGGAAGTCAGCCCGAAGCATGCGGGGTTCATCGTCAATTGCGGCGGAGCAACATGCGCGGATGTGCTTAACCTGATTGACCTTGTGCGCGAACGCGTATATAAAGAATTCGGTGTTCTGCTTGAGCCGGAGATTAAAATTATTAAATAAAATTCGAGTACAACAATATAAACAAAAACGGAAAACATACATCGGGATAAAACTGAGGAAAACAGAATGTATATTTTAATCGTCACAGGGCTTTCGGGTGCGGGAAAATCTCAAGTTCTCGGCATTCTTGAGGATATGGGCTTTGTATGCGCAGATAATATGCCCTGTCAGCTTGCAAAACAATACATTGAGCTTTGCAGCAGCAGCGAAAACAACATCGAACGCGTCGCGCTTGTTATCGACAGCCGCGAATCGGTGTTCGGCTACAATCCGCTCAACACTTATGATGAACTGCGCCGGCTTGAATGTCCGTACGAAATAATGTTCCTTGAGTGCGAGGACAGCGTGCTTGTGCGCCGATACAGCGAAACGCGCCGCCGCCACCCGATGAATGACGATGTCGGCATAGGCATTCAGACCGAACGCGAAATTCTAATCCCGTTGAAGGAGAAGGCGAATTATATCGTTGACACGACGAACATGCGGCTGAACGAGCTTCGAAAAACGGTTGAGGATATTTTAATGCGGGGAAAGAACATTCCGCTCAGACTGATAATTTCAAGTTTCGGCTTCAAACGCGGAATTCCGAAAAATGCGGATTTTATCTTTGATATGCGCTACACCGCAAACCCGTTCTACATTGAAGAGCTGCGCTGCAAATCCGGCAGGGATGAAGAGGTTCGCCGATTTATTTTTTCCGATGCAAATGTCCGCAGGCAGCTGAACATGATAGAAAACATGCTGGATCTTGTGATTCCGGAGTTTATAAAGCAGGGCAAGCGGCGGCTTATGGTTGCGTTCGGATGCACGGGCGGCAGGCATCGTTCCGTTGCGATGGCGGAAGCACTTCACGACAGAATGAAAGATAAATGCTCCGTTCTGCTTGAGCATCGGGATCTTGTTTCCGAAGCGGATGACATAAGGACGCGGTTTGAACCGAAATAGAACAGTATTGAGATAAGTATTGCGGCGGCGAATAAAAAAGCGCAGCGCAAAGGGCGGCACGAACGTGCACATTTGAAATGAACGAAAAAAAACACAACAGCAAAATCGACGGCAGCGGTTTTAAAACCGAAAATGCAAAAAAAACGGCGGAACAGAGCGAACACGAATGCCCGTCGTTCTCTGCCGGAGTAAAAAAGGAAATTTCGGAGCAAAAAATAAAGCGTGAGGCCGATGCGCACGCGCTTTTAAGCGCATTCACTCTGAGTATCGGTGCGCTGAAACTGATGCCGGCGATGCGGCGCTGGGGTGTGCACTATGTGCTTGAAAGCGAAGCGGCGCTGAGCCTTGTTTCCAAGCTGGCGGCACAGTATTTCGGGCTTGAAAGCCAATTGAACCGCGTTAAGCACGAGCGATTGAATGCGGAATACTGCGAACTCCTGCTCCACGGGAACGGTATTGATGATTTTTTGACGGCGACCGGGCTTGTGAGCTTTGATGCGGAGGGCGAAAAGAGTTATGAGCCGCATGTTCCGAAGAGTGTTATCGAAACAGAGATGCAGCGGCGCGCATTTATTCGCGGGCTGTTCCTTGCCTGCGGTTCGGTGTCGGAACCAAAAAAAGCATATCACTGTGAGCTTGTGTTCAAAAATGCCGAGCTTGCAATGTTTTCAAAACGGATGATTTCCGATTTCGGAATTCGTATCAAGTGCACCGAACGCAAGGGCAGCATTGTGCTGTACATCAAAGAATCGGAGACACTGTCGGATTTTCTTGCACTTGCCGGGGCATCGGATGCAGTGATGGTGCTTAACGAACAGCGAATCGTGCGCCAACTCAACAACACTGTGAACAGGGGCGTGAACTGCATAAATGCAAACATTGAGAAGGCAACGCGCACGGCAATGAAGCAGGCGGAGGATATTCGCCTTGTTCTGAGCGTTGTCGGCGCGGAGAATCTTCCGCCGCCGCTTCGCATTGTCGCGGAAGCGAGGCTCAACAATTTTGAAATGCCGCTGTCCGAACTTGCGGAGGAAATAGGCATCGGAAGATCCGCCGCAAATTATCGCCTCAGAAAACTGTGCGAAATGGCGGAAGACATACGGACGGAAATGCCGGACTGATTCAGTGGGGGCGGTTTCCGCGTTTTCCGCAAACAGTGCGGCATGGGGAAAAGGTTCATCGGCACATAAGGAGGAAAAAATGGGTTTTACGCATCTTCATGTTCACACCGAATACAGCCTGCTGGACGGCGCGGCGCGGATACGCGAGCTTGTTTCGCGTGCAAAGGAATTGGGCATGGATTCGCTTGCGATAACGGATCACGGCAATATGTACGGCGCGATAGCATTTTATAAAGAGTGCATGAAACAGGGGATAAAGCCTGTTATCGGCATGGAAACCTATGTTGCGCCGAATTCAATTTACGAAAAACAGGGCACGAGAGAAAACGGCCACCTTGTGCTTTTATGCAAAAACGAAACGGGGTACAAAAACCTTATCAAACTGTCCTCAATTGCGTTTGTGGACGGTTTTTATTATCGGCCGCGCATTGACTATAATTTACTGGAAAAGCATTGTGAGGGGCTTGTATGCCTTTCGGCATGTCTTGCGGGCGATATTCCGCAGCTTCTGCTGATGAACAGATACGATGAAGCGCGCCGCCTTGCAAAACGCCTTCAGGGCATGTTCGGCGATGATTTTTACATTGAACTGCAAAATCATGGGATCCCGGAGCAGCTTATAGTTCTTCCGCGTTTGGATGCGCTTGCAAAGGAACTCGGCATAAAGACTGTTGCAACAAACGATATTCACTATGTCCGAAAGGAGGATGCGGAGGCGCAGGATGTTCTGCTCTGCATTCAAACGGGGCATTTTGTGGACGAAACCAACCGAATGCGGATGCAGGCGGATGAATTCTATCTCAAATCGGAAGAAGAGATGCTTCGCCGCATGAGCGGCTATGAGGAGGCGGTTCGAAACACTGCCGAGGCGGCACAAAAATGCAGCCTGACGATCGAATTCGGCAAGCGGCACCTGCCGGGTTTCACCGCGCCGGACGGCATGACGAACGAACAGTATCTGCGCCGGCTTTGCACCGACGGACTGCGCCGCCGCTACGGTGAGCCGACAAAGGAACATCTCGAAAGGCTTGAATACGAACTGAACGTTATAATCTCGATGGGGTTTGTGGATTATTACCTTATCGTGTGGGACTTTATTCACTTTGCAAAAACGCACGGCATACCCGTGGGCCCCGGACGCGGCAGCGGCGCGGCAAGCATTGCAGCATACGCAATGGGCATCACGGACATAGACCCGATTCGCTACAACCTGATTTTTGAACGTTTCCTGAACCCCGAACGCGTCAGTATGCCGGATTTTGACGTGGACTTTTGTTACGAACGGCGTCAGGAAGTCATTGAATACGTAAAAAACAAATACGGCAGCGATCATGTTGCGCAGATAGTGACTTTCGGCACGATGGCGGCACGCGGTGCCGTTCGCGATGTCGGCAGGGTGCTTCGCATTCCCTACCAGGATGTGGACAGAATTGCAAAACTCATCCCGCAGGAAAAGGATATCACCCTTTCACGCGCAGCGGAGCTTGTTCCGGAGCTTAAGAACCTTTGCGAAACAGATGACAGCGTGAAGCGGCTCATGATGCTTGCAATGAAGGTTGAGGGACTTCCAAGAAACACGTCAACTCATGCGGCGGGTGTTGTTATTTCATCCCTTCCGACGATGGAGCTGGTTCCGCTTCAGCGCAATGATGAGGCTGTCACGACGCAGTTCACAATGACGGAGCTTGAAGAGCTCGGAATGCTGAAGATGGATTTTCTCGGGCTTCGGACGCTGACCGTGATTCGTTACTGCTGCGAATACATAAAGCAGTCCGGGGGAACGCCTCCGGACTTTGACAACTGCAATTACGACGACAAATGCGTATACGACCTTATAAGTTCGGGCGACACCGTCGGAGTTTTTCAGCTTGAGTCGGGCGGGATGACGCATTTCATGATGCAGATGAAGCCCACAAGCCTTGAGGACATTATCGCCGGCATTTCGCTCTATCGCCCGGGTCCTATGGATCAGATTCCGCGCTACATTGAGTGCAAACAGAATCCCGGAGCGGTGAAATACGAAACGGAGCTTTTGCGGCCGATTTTGAACGCAACCTACGGCTGCATGGTCTATCAGGAGCAGGTAATGCAGATTGTCCGCGACCTTGCGGGGTATTCGCTCGGCAGGAGTGACCTTATCCGCCGCGCAATGAGCAAGAAAAAGCACGATGTTATGGCGCAGGAGCGCAAAAACTTTATCTACGGCGTTGAGGAAGACGGCGTTGTGAAAATTGACGGTGCACTGCGGCGCGGCGTATCGAAGGAAGCGGCGGAGAAGATTTTTGATGAAATGATGGACTTTGCATCATATGCATTCAACAAGGCTCATGCGGCGTGCTATGCGGTGGTTGCTTATCGAACTGCGCTGCTCAAATGCCTGCACCCTGCGGAATTCATGACGGCGCTCATCAACAGCTATCTTACTGCGGCGGACAGGGTCTCGTTCTATATTTATTATTGCCGCAAGCACGGAATAAAGATTCTTCCGCCGGATATAAACCGCAGCGAGGCACGTTTTTCGGTTGAAAACGGTTCTGTAAGATTCGGCCTTGCCGCGATACGCAACGTCGGAGAGGGAGCGATGAACGATGTGCTGGAGGAGCGGAGCCGCGGCGGAGCGTTTTCGGATTTTTCGAATTTCCTCCGAAGAACTTCCGACGGGCTGAACAAACGCCTGCTGGAGGGGCTTATAAAGGCTGGCTGTTTCGATTGTTTCGGCGTTTCGAGAAAATATCTGACGGCTCATTTTGAACAGGAGTTCACTGCGGCCGCCGCCGAAAGAAAAAGACTTGAAACGGGACAGCTTTCGCTTTTTGATTTCGGCGGGGATGACGGCGGAAGCATGATGAACACGGTTTCCGAAGCGGATAAGGCCGATATGAAAACGGAGTTTGAGCTTGATATTCTGCTCCGTGCCGAAAAGGAGGTTCTCGGCGTATATGTCAGCGGGCATCCGCTCATGGAATATGAGGCTGCGCTTTCTGCATTAACGCCCTGCATCGAGCTTGCGGAGGCGGACGGTTCGGGTGCAATACATGATAACCAAACCGTGACGGCGGGAGGGATCATCGGTTCCCTGAGAACCCGTGCGGTCAAATCCGGCGCAGGGTTGATGGCGTATGCGGTGCTGGAGGATATGAGCGGAAGCATTGAGATTGCGGCGTTCCCGAGCATTTACCAAAAGTATGCTTCCCTTATCGCAAACGATAAATGCGTTGCTGTCCGCGGCAGGTTCTCCATGCGGGAGGACAGGGACAATTCAATATTGATTGACGAAATTGTTCCGCTGCAAAAGGGTTCAAAAAACGCGGGGGAAAAGCGACTTGCGCTGAATTTTCTTTCCGACGCGCTGCATCTTCGGAATGCGGCTGTTGAACTGCTGCACAGATTTCCCGGAAACACGGAGGTTTTGTTTCGCGATGCGGCAACGGGAAAGGTTTTGCTTGCGCCGTGCCACTGCTGCGTGAACTGTGCGGAGGAGCTGCTGTTTGAACTGAAGCGTATGCTTGGGGAAGAGAATGTAAAAATTGTCCGCAAAAAATAATATTGAGATTAAGGCGAAATAAGCAATTAAGGGGCAAAAGATGAAACGAATCGGAGTTTTAACAAGCGGAGGCGACACTCCGGGCATGAATGCGGCGATACGCGCCGTTTTCAAAACCGGGGTGGATATCGATTTGCAGGTAATGGGCATTTACCACGGCTACAAAGGCCTTATTGAAGGCAGAGTCGGGTACCTTGCCCATGCCGACGTTGAAAGCAAAATGCACAAGGGAGGAACGATACTTCGCACGGCGCGGAGCGAGGAGTTTAAAACGGAGGGCGGAATCGAAAAGGCAATTTCCGTTCTGCGTGCATACGAAATTGAAGGGCTTATCGTCATCGGCGGCGACGGCAGCTTTAAAGGTGCGGATGCTCTCGGCAAGCGCGGCATTCCCGTCATCGGCATTCCGGGAACGATCGATAACGATATGGGGTATACGGATTTTACCATTGGGTTCGATACAGCCGTGAACAATGTTATGAACGAGATTTATAAAATTCGCGACACGATGCGTGCGCATGACAGGGTCGGCGTTATCGAGGTCATGGGAAGAAGATGCGGAGATATTGCACTTTGGGCGGGTGTTGCAGGCGCGGCAGACATAATTCTCGTTCCGGAACGTCCTCTTTCATGGGCGGATGCGGCGAACCGGCTTGCCGCAAACAAACTCCGCGGACAGCTCACAAGCATTGTTATGATCGCCGAAGGCGCGGGCAAAGCGGAGGATTTCTGCGAATATGTCCGAAAATACACCGATGTTGAGATAAAGGCGACGGTGCTTGGCTATATCCAGCGCGGCGGCAACCCGTCCGCATTCGACAGAGTGCTTGCCGCTAAAATGGGGCAGCGTGCGGTTGAACTGCTTGCGGACGAGGCGAATATGCGCGGAACGGACCGTGCGGGAAGCAGAGCGGCGGAAAATAACGATTTGCGAGAGAACTTCGGATACGCCGTGGGAATAAGGGAAAACCGCATTATCAGCGTTCCGCTTGCGGAAGCAGTTTCAACGCGGGATTGCTTTGATGATAAACTTTATGACCTGAATTCGGTTATGGCAAAATTCTGAGTGCGGCTCAGTGAACGGAAAAGGAAGCAAACAGAAAAATTCATGGATTTAAACAGAAAACGAATGAATGCCGGCATAACCGCCGAGGATAACCGTTCGGAGCTGTCGGCAGGTTCGACGGTGACGCTTGAAATCACGGCGTACGGTTCGGAGGGGCAGGGGATTGCAAGGCATAACGGCATGGCTGTATTCGTGCCGGGCGCAATTTGCGGAGAAACCGTTGAAGCGGAAATAAAAAAAGCCGCACCCTCGTTTGCGGAAGCGAAACTTCAAAAAATCCTTCGGCCGTCGGCAGAAAGGGTAATTCCGCCCTGCCCGCATTATGCCGAATGCGGGGGCTGTGATATTCTTCACATGAGCTATGCGGAGCAGCTCCGCATGAAGCGCGAAACCGTGCGCAGCGCAATGGAGCGTATAGGAGGCTTTCGCGGGATTAAAGTTCTTCCGTGCATCGGCGCGGACAAGCCCGAACATTACAGAAACAAGGCCGTTTTTCAGTTTGCAAATGCCGAAAAGACAAATAAGAAAAACCTTCGGCAGGTTCTTTCGGGCTATTACGAACAAAAAAGCCATAAACTCGTGCCCGTTGAAACATGCATGATTCAGAACGAAGAGGCAATGACGGCGAAAAGAATCGTTGCCGAATGGGCGAATTTGTTCGGCATCCGCGCTTTCGATGAAAAACAAAAAAGCGGGACTTTGAGGCAGCTTATGGTACGCAGAACCGAGGGCGGAACGATGGCTGCGATAGTAACAACAGGCGCGCTTCCGCATTCGGACGAGCTTGTTTCAATGCTGAAACGCGGTCTGCCGTCGCTTGCATCCTGTATCCACGGAATCAACCGCAACCCGCGTGATCCGGGTATCGGAAGCAAAACCGAACTGCTGTTCGGCAGCGCGGAACTTGCCGAAACGGTTTGCGGATTGAAATTCAACGTCGGTGCGCACAGCTTTTTGCAGGTGAATCCCGAACAGACGCAAAAGCTGTACCTTGCCGCCGCAAATGCATTGAACCTGACTGCAAACGATGATGTTGCGGATGTTTTTTGCGGGATAGGCACGATTTCCTTGCTTTTGGCTCAACGCGCCCGCTCCGTTCTGGGCATTGAAGCGGTTCCGCCCGCCGTTAAGGATGCCCGTAGGAATGCAAAACTCAACAACATCAAAAATGCGGAATTCATCTGCGAAAATGCCGAAACAGCCCTGCCCCGCCTCGTTGCGGAAGGCAAACGCTTCTCGGCAATTTTGCTCGACCCGCCGCGCCGCGGAGCGGAAAAGCCCGCTCTTGATGCAATTGTAAACAGCGGAGCCGAACGCATCGCATATGTCTCCTGCAACCCCGCAACGCTTGCCCGCGACTGCAAAATACTCGCCGCCGCAGGCTATTACCCGATGTCGGTTCAGCCCGTGGATATGTTTCCGATGACACATCATGTTGAGACGGTAGTACTGCTTTCCCACAAAAAGCCCGACAGTCATATCAACGTAAAAGTTGAGTTTGGCGAGGGTGAGGGCAAAGTTCCTTTAAAGGCAATCTCTGAAAGGGCAGAAGCCTATAAGCCAAAAGAGCGAGTAACCTACAAAATGATAAAAGAGTACATAGAAGCAAAATACGGCTTCAAAGTACATACTGCATATATTGCAGAGGTTAAGAGAGATTTGGGTTTGCCGATGTATGATGCCCCCAATGCGGTAGAGGAATTGAAACAGCCGAGAAAATATCCGACAGCGGAGAAAGTGGAAGCGATAAAGGATGCATTGAAGCATTTTGAAGTTATTTGACTAGAGCGCGTTCACACAGTTGACAATAAAGGAATATCTGGTATAATGGAGCCATGCAGATAACGCAGGAGCAGTACGAAAAGATAGCGAAATATCTTCCGAGACAGCGCGGAAACGTCAGCATGAGCAATCTTCAACTGATCAATGCGATCCTGTATGTCACGGAAAACGGCTGCAAATGGAGGGCGCTGCCGGAAACCTATGGAAATTGGCATACAATCTACGTTCGCATGAACAGGTGGAGCAAGAACGGAGTGCTCAGCCGAGTGTTTGCCGCATTGCAAACGGAGGGAATCATCCAGACCAATGTGGAGGTGGTATGCCTTGACAGCACGACTGTCAAGGTTCATCCGGACGGAACCGGAGCTTTAAAAAAAGAGGACAACAGGCGATCGGAAGATCGCGCGGAGGACTCACCACGAAGATTCATATGGTTACCGCATCTGACCGATCGGCTGTCAGCTTTTCGCTCTCCGGAGGCGCAAAACACGACTCGCCGGAAGGAATGAAGTTGTTGTTCTTTACCCCGGCCTGCCGTATTGGTCAGTCGCTTCTCATGGATCGCGCGTACGAGGGAGACAAAATGCGTGCTGTAGCCAAGAAACTGGGTTACAATCCGGTCGTTCCGCCGAAGAAGAATCGCATCGATCCATGGGAGTATGACAGGATACTCTATAAACGCAGAAACGAGGTCGAACGTTTCTTTCGAAGAATCAAACGTTTCCGGAGGATCTTTACTCGCTATGACAAACTCGATATTGTTTTTGCTGGTTTTATCCTGTTCGCCATGATTTTTGATTCTTTAGTGTGAACACGCTCTAATAGATACGCTAATATTTCAAGGGGATAATTTGATGTTAAATATTGATGAAAATAAATTAAGATTATTGTTAGAACAGAAACGAAAAATGCTTGAACAGAAAAAATATGATGGAATAGGAGAGATTATTTCTAGTATATCCCTAATGATTACTTTAGTGCTTTCAGATTTCAGTCAATTAACAATTATAGAGCCGTTATATTTCAAAATTATTGCATGGGGTATTTCGATTGCTATATTGACATATGGGATTTATACATTTGTAAGGAGCATAAAAATTTATTCTGTAGATCAATTATATAGCGAAATAGCAGATATAGACCCAAAGATAGAGCATCCGTTTAATATTGTTGTAATAAGGGATAGCTGTGATAATGGAAGATATTTGGTGTTTAAAAGTAAAAGATGGAAATGTTGGCTATTTCCAAACTATCATTGTTTGAATGAGATCTTTAGTAAAGCGAAAGAATTAAAATATATACAGGAGTGCATAAAAAGAGATCTAAAAATACCAGAAGAAATAGAATTTAAGTATATAGGTAATAAAATAAGTGAGAAATATTCCGTGGGAGATAAAGTGAGAAAAAATATAATTTTCATTACTTTCAAGCAACGAATATTGTGATTGATTTTAATAATAAACGAACTTTTCGTTGCAATGGGAAAAAGTATTGCTGGAAGACTTTGGATCAGATGTATTCCGATAAAAATATTATAAAGAAAAATAAGGATGTATTGGACTATGTTCGGCGGATGTGTGACATTAGCTAATTGTTATGATTTCGGTAATATAATGCTTACTTAAAAATTTGTTGGAAATAGTATGAGCAAACGGTTTGGTTATTATGAAAATATTGCCCATATTTCCGTGATTTTGTGGGGATATGATTTGGCTTTGTATGCACGTAGAGACGGTGGTCCTCTTGTCACGGGAAACCGCTGCTGCGGGACTGAATTAAGCAAACTGCATTATTGCATATCAAGGCATACATGCAGCATTAAGGAAAGAGGAAAGCAATGATTTACTGGATAAACGGTGCATACGGCGTCGGAAAATCGACTGTTGCGGAGCAGCTCAGGGCGAAGCTGCCGAAAGCGCATATATTTGATGCGGAAGAGGTCGGCAATGCTGTCAGGGACAATTATCCCGAGGAATGCAAACACAGCATTATTTTTGAGGGATACCCGCTTTGGAGGGAGCTGAACTGCAAACTGTTGAAGGATATAAGCAGCAAATACGATGGAGACATTATTGTGCCGATGACGCTTGTGCTTGATGTTTCGTATACTGAAATTATTCAGCGGCTGACGGACGGCGGCATTTCGGTCGGGTATGTTATTCTTGACGGCGATCGGCAGACAATTCACGACAGGATAATTAAGCGCGGAGAGGATGAGGAGTGCTGGTGCATGAACAATATCCAAACATGCCTTGATGCGCAATGCGGGGATATGCGTGCCGAGCACATAAACACCGTCGGAAGAACGCCGGGCGAAATCGCGGATGAAATAATTGAACGCTTCAAAAAGCTTTGAGAAAATCCGCAGATTTCGTGTTTATAACATCGAATAAGGGTTGAGGATATCGGCAAATGATTGAAAAACAATTCACGGCACTGCTGCGCAGTTTTGTGCAGGATACTGCGCCGAAAACGGAAGAACCGTGGAACATGGCGGAATTGCAGCGGGCGGCGGCACAGCAGAATATGCTGCCCGTGTTGGCGTATGAAAACAAGCGTTGGAGGCTCTCGACTGATTCGGAAGTTTGCCGCCGACTGGACGGTTTTTTGTACGGTGCGATTGTCGGCAACCTGAACCGCCGCGTGGACTTTGAAACTTTATCAAAAGAATTTACGGTTCGGGGTATTGCACATATGCCCGTTAAAGGCTATTATCTCCGAAAGCTTTATCCCGTTCCGGAGCTGCGCACGTTTGGGGATATTGACATGCTGATCCATCGTGAAGACAGGCAAAAGGTACACGAGCTGATGCTTTCGCTGGGCTATTCGGTGAAACAAAACTGGGAGCCGACTTATTCCTACATTAAAGGTGCGGAATATTATGAAATCCACACGAATTTAATGGACGGCAATCTGGATAACAGAGCCGATTTAAAAGCATATTTTGATGCTGCATGGCGGTATGCGGAACCGGATGACGGGCTGCGGTACAGACCTGCTTTGGATTTTCATTTTATTTATACGGTGTGCCATCTTGCAAAGCATCTGTACGGCGGCGGAGCGGGGCTGCGGATGTATTTGGATATTGCCCTGTATATGAAGAATGAGAGCGCACGGCTGAATATGGAAAACATTGAGCGGGAGATGGCAGCTTTGCAGCTGACCGAGTTTTTTCATACGCTGATGAATGCATGCAGCGCATGGTTCGGCACGGAATGCGGCTGCTCGCTTCCGCCGCCGGACGAAGCGGCGATCAAAAAGCTTCTCTGCTATACTCTGGATTCGGATCTGTTCGGCCATTCCCGTGACCATGCAGTGATAGAGCTGCGCAATTCGGAATCGAAGAAGACTGCAAAGGGCAAATTGATACGCAATATGCTTTTTCCGCCTGCGGGTCAAATCGAATCGCGCTATACCTTCCTTCAGGGCCGGCATTGGCTGCTGCCGCTGGCGTGGATCGTGCGTGCGGTGTCGAATTTGCGGCTGATTCCAAACAGACTGCACAGCATGAAATCCGTTGCAGAAACCGATATCGACCGCGTGGAAACGTATGACGGGTTTATGCGCCGAATCGGACTTTGAAAAATGCACGCATCGGAGCGGAAAAAGCAATGCGGATTGAAACAAAAATCTGTTCGGCTTTAATCGGCTTTATCTGAAAAGTTAAAAAAACGAACAAAAATTGACCGCCGAGAGATTCGGCGGTCTTTTTATGAAATTCGTAAAATTCTGCTGTTGTGATTATTCGGCAGTCACGGCCGAACCGAGTTGTTCGCCGCTGATTGTCATTTCATTGATGGCAGAGTTCCAAGCCTCGAAAGATTCGGCATCATACAGCTGTGCGGTGAACATTGTCAGCATATCACCGGAGTAGATGTAGCATGCAATGACGTATGCACGAACATCGTCGACATCGACGGTTGTTTTGTAGTAAATAACCGGGTGATCACCGACGGTCAGTTTATAACATTTGTCGTCGGAAACGGTTCCGCCGAAAGCTTCTTTGAAATAAGCTTCAATTTCTTCAACAGACTGACTGAAATTGATTGCGGCGTCATCGCCGATGGGTGCGTTCATGTAAATGACTGCATTCTGTGAATTTTCATCCACGCTGCTGGCAAAAGCAACGATTCCGCCGATGTTCATAAGCATGTAGCCTTCGGGTGCGGTCAGCTTGATGAAGTCGGTTGTAAACTCGCGTGTGGTCTGGTTGAAGCTGTAGCTGTCGGCAGGTTCCGCAGTGGGTTCTTCCGTGGGCTCCGCAGTGGGTTCCGCTGTAGGTTCCGCTGTAGGTTCCGCGGTGGGCGTCGCGGGAACTTCTGTGGTGGGCGCGGGAGTAGGTTCTTTCTTGTTTCCGCCGCATGCCGCAAAGCTGAGCAGCATCAGTGCAGCAAGGATAATCGCCGTAATTTTTTTCATTGTGAGTTCTCCTCTGATTTTTTAATTTTACACAACATGATATAGACGGGTGCAGTGAACAGCCGCGCCATTAGCTGTGCATGACCTGATTATTATACCACGCTGAACAAATATGTGCAATACGGAAAACAGAAAATATACATATCAAGGGCTTTTCTGCAAAGCAATAATGAAAACAGCAAACAGGACAATCCTTCGGGAGCTGCCTTGTTTTTGTTTTGAGGTTTGTGCAGCTTCCGAAAAACAATTGTGCAAGCTTAATCGAAAGATTATTGCCTGCTGATTCCTGCCTGTTTTAAAAAAATAACCGAATACGCAAGAAAGCAGACAAGATCGCTTAATGCCGAAAAAAATCTTGTGTGATAAACAAAAACACTGTAAAAAAGAATGCCCGTTTCCGCAAACAAAAATACCGCCGGCATTGTACGGAGCAGTTTTCCCCATATCGTGTTTTTTCTGCCGGACCATAGGATTATTCCCAACACGGCACATACAAAAGCGGGCGGAAAGCTGTATAGCAGCCAGCCTCCGATATGATTCGGTATCAGTTTGGATAATGACTCCTGCTGCATCGCTCCGCTGCGGTAGAGTCGGAAGGATTGGTGTACGGTCGTAATAAGGAACATCAGGAATATGTAAATTCCCGCATTGATTGCCGCACATTTTCTGTTCTCGCTGAATAAAACAATCAACGAAGTCGAAAACATCCAGAAGCCGAATGTACTCGAACTCCAATAATAAAACGACCAGAAACCGTTGTCAGGCACTTCAATGAAAAACACAACGGTGAGCCCTGCAAGCAAGCCTAAAGCAACAACAAAAAAATAAGATTTAAGTTTGTCTCGGAATAAAACTTTCAAGTGAGTTCCCCTCTGCATTTTATTTATTGGCTGAAGCATATCAAATTGTGACTGCGTATCGCCGTTTCAATCCTTCCGCCGCTCGGAACGGCAGAAAACACAGCGACCGCAATCACAGCGAAAATCCGTGCAGAAAAAGGCATTCGGCACAGAAATTCGGGAAAAGAAATTTAATGTGCGTAAATGTTATTGATTCAGATCACGCAATTCAATTCTGTATCCCATTTTGACAATCAGCTTCAAGGTTTCAAGCGCGGTGTTCCTGTCATATTCCTTCTCGCTTTCCGCAAGCTCGTCATACGGAACGAGCAGGGGTGTTGTTTTTAAATCGTTGTCCTTCTTTTCACCGTAAGTCCAACCTTCGGCAATTCGGCCTGCGGCCCACACTTCATGAACGTTTTCGGCAATTTTTTCCGTAAGAGCAAGCAGCTCCGCAGGAAGGACAACATCGCTTGTGTCGATGGGTTTGGGTTCGTACATATTGTAAATAACCTCCGGGTTCATTGTTATAAGTCTGACGGTATGCGCCGAGCAGCATATGCATTCAGCTTTGCCCGTTCGCAAGCTTATTTATGAGATTGCCCGCAACTTGGACAAGAGTGTCGGGCAAACTGTTTTTTGCTGCGTAAAGTATATCACGAAAAGAACAGAATTCAAAACAAATTTTCTGCGTTTTAATCTTTTGCGAAAACTTTACGGGTTACGGGCGGTTTTTATATTTGTTATATAAAATCAACGGTGCATATGCAGAGATATGCATGAGAAATATGAATGTACATATATTTTAGCGTTCAAATTTAAACATGTCAACCGCTTTTTTAAACAAAGTTGAGTCCGGTATGAATAATGCTTATCGTCCGCCACAATTCTTCTGTCGTGAAAAAGGCAGATTTTCCGCCGCATTTCGACTTGAAACTCGGATATATTTATTGTAAAATAATATTGCCGAATTACAGCAACGATTTTTTTCGGTGTGCGGAGCGAATATGCGGCACGGGGAACGGGCAGGCACGGTTTTGGGTTAAGATTTTGCAGCCTCCGCTGTTTTACAAAGTTGTTTCGCAGGAGCATCCGCAGAATGAAAAAACGGGAGGAACGAAAAAATGGGGAGAACATCGAACAAGGATAATAAAACTCAATATCAAATTTGCCGTGAAAACATGGGCTATTCGCGGGAAAAGGCGAGCGAAGTGCTGGGCTGGATTTCGGCGGATCGCATTGAACGAATTGAAAACGGGGGATTTGTGCCGCGTTCGGACGAAGTGCTTGAAATGTCCCGCGGGTACAGAAACCCGAATCTGTGCAATTATTACTGTGCGCACGAGTGTCCCATCGGGCAGCAATATGTTCCGGAGATAAAGGTCAAGGATCTGTCTCGAATTGTGCTTGAAATGCTTGCATCGCTCAACGCAATGCAGAAAAAGCAGGAACGGCTGATTGAGATAACGGCGGACGGACAAATTTCGGAAGATGAAATGATTGATTTTACGGGTATTCAGGCCGAATTGGAAAAGATATCCGTAACGGTTGAAACGCTTCAATTCTGGTTTGAGCAAATGGTTGCCGACGGAGAAATCAAACTTCAGAAAAACTATTGCGAAGCGGAAAAATAACACGGGCTGCACAGGTGCAGATTAAACCTGAAAACGTCGATTTATGTATTTAATCGGCGTTTTTTGCATTTTTTAGGGAAAACGGCAGGGTTATTCCGCAGTTTTTGCCCTTTTTCCGAAGGATGAACTGCATTATAATTCAGTCATACAAAAAAACAACAGCCGAAAGGAGATTTAAAATGACTGTTAAGCAAAGGGTTATTGCCTCGCTTCTCGTCGAAAAAGCGGCAGAGAACAGAGAACTTGCGGACAAGGTCGGACTTATCTGCCGGTTGAAGCAAATCGAGGCAATGCGGAAAATTTCGGAAACGAAGGTAGGCGAAGAAGAATGAAGATCATCGGAAAAATTCTTTTGGGTATTGTCGGCGTTATTGCGGCACTTTACCTTATTGTATTCATCACGGCGTGGCTGTAAGAGGAGGATGCGGACATGAAGAAATTTTTAAAGGTTTTGGGTGGGATTTTTGCCGTGTTGCTGGTGACGGCAATTGTGTTCGGAGTCGGATACTTTTTCGGAAATCGTTCGAACGGCGGAAAAGCGGAAGTTGTTCCCGCAAGCAGCAGCGGCATCGATCTGAAGCTTCCGGGTGAAGTTGAAAAATCCATCATCACTGTGGATGAAGTTGAGGCGAAGATTCTTGAAATCGGTGAGCTTGCAACATGCGAAGGAGATTACACCGTGACCCGGGGGAAGGATTTTACCCGCTATTTTGTGGACAAGATTCCCATTCCGGGTTCAACGAACCATGTTGAATTGACCTGCACGGGCATAGTTAAAGCGGGCTATTCGCTTGAGGACATTGCCGTTCGGGTGGATAGTGAAAGCATGAAGATCTATGTCGCTTTGCCTCAGGCGAAAATCATGAGCAATCAGCTGATTTGGGACAGCGTTGTATGCAATGAACAGAACAGTATGCTGAATCCGATCGATTTTGAGCAATATCAAACGCTGATTTCGGAGATTGAATCGGAAGGACTTGAGGAGGTTCAGAAGAAAGGTTTTTTTGACACCGTTGAATCGAATGCAAAAAAACTTATCGGAAACTTTCTCGGCTGCTTTGCGGACTATACGGTAGAATTTATTTAAAACTGCGAAAGAGTTTGAACCAATGCTGACTGTTGCTCCTGTTCAAAACGTCATTTTCTCCTTATCAAACATATCGATTTACTCCAAAAATATAGTGATTTTACTCCAAAAACAAAACCGCCTCCGAAAAGGGAAGCGGTTTTGTTCCTGTTTGAAGTTCAATAAAAAGCCTTTGCCGTTCGGTTAAAAGTCTGCTGTATCAATCCGAATCTCTTGCCGCGGCGGGTGCGGAAAGAATCTCATTCCAGATAATGCCCTGGGTAACTGCGGGTTGAGCCGAGATGGCTTTAAGCAGCCTGTCCGCTCCGCTCTGCACTTTTTTTGTGCCTTCAACCGGTTGTTTTTGCTCATATGCGGGATCATCATCGGGTCGGACTGCGGCGGCGGGCTGCCGTGCCGCAGTTTTCTTTGCCGTTTGGCTTGCTGCGGTTTTTTTGCCGGAGGATGCATTGCTGCGCATGTTTCCGCCGCCGGTTCCGGACGGGGAGCGCGGAGCGCGAACTTCGCCCTCATGAGCACCTTCGTGAATGCTGCCGCCGGTGCAGTTTGCCGTGCCGCAATAGGAGTCGGATGCACTGTATGCTCTGCCCTCGGTTCGGTTCTGTGCGGCAGGCTTCGGTTTCCCCTGCGCAAAACCCGTTCCGAAGGCGAATTCGTCCGATTCGTTTTCGGCAAACCGATTCGCAGCACCGTTTTCGGCGGTTTCGGGCTGCTTTTTCTTGCTTGACGCAAGAATTCTGAGAACAAAGAAGCCGATTGCCGCAATGAATATCAACAGCTGCATGGCTGCCTCCTTTCGATACGTTTGGATTCTGTTTGTTTGATTCCGTAAATTAAATCTCGTTAAATCGATTGCCGACCGTTTCCGCAACTGCTGCATGACAGCCGCGGAAACGGGTGCATTTCGACTGTTTATTTAACGTCGGCGGAACCTGCGGTGGTTTTTCCGATGGATTCGCGCATTTCGGTGTCGGCGGCAAGATTCTTCATTTTATAGTAATCCATGATGCCGAGATTGCCGCTGCGGAACGCTTCAGCCATTGCAAGGGGAACCTGAGCTTCGGCCTCGATAACGCGGGCGCGCATACCTGCAACCTCCGCCTTGTTCTCCTGCTCCTGTGCAACCGCCATTGCGCGGCGTTCCTCTGCTTTTGCCTGTGCAATGCGCTTATCGGCTTCCGCTTGGTCGATCTGAAGCTTTGCGCCGACGTTCACGCCGACATCAACATCCGCAATATCGATGGAGAGTATTTCAAATGCCGTGCCGCTGTCCAAACCCTTGTTCAAAACGGTCTGAGAGATGGAGTCGGGGTTTTCAAGAACATCCTTGTGGCTGACGGAAGAACCGATGGTGGTAACAATGCCTTCGCCGACGCGGGCAATGATCGTTTCTTCGCCTGCACCGCCGACAAGACGGTCGATATTGACGCGAACGGTGACTTTTGCCTTTGCGCGGAGCTCAATGCCGTCCTTTGCAATTGCGGCGATAACGGGTGTTTCGATAACTTTGGGACTGACGCTCATTTGAACTGCGGTCAGAACATCCCTGCCTGCAAGGTCAATTGCGCATGCTTTTTCAAAATCAAGTGCGATGCCCGCACGCTGGGAGGCGATGAGCGCATTCACAACGCGGTCAACATTGCCGCCCGCAAGATAGTGCGCTTCCATCTTGTTCAGATTTAAATCAAGACCTGCCTTCGTTGCCTTGATGAGCGGTTCAACAATGCGATGCGGGTTTACTTTGCGGATACGCATACCGACAAGCTGAAAAAGCCCGACATGAACCCCCGATGCTCCTGCCGAAATCGCAAGCCCGACAGGGAAGAAGGAGAAGAAGAATATCAGCAGGATGACTGCGCCGATTATGATGCCGATGATTGCGCCGACAGACATGCCGGCTGCGGGGGCATCGGCGAAAACCAAAGAGCTTTCGAATTGAATAAGGTTCAGTGCGTTCATTTTTGTATTTTCCTTTCAAATAAATACTGTTCAAATACTGTTCCGGAATATATGGCTGCGATGCGATACCGTTTGCGGCATCGGCGGCAGCCCTTTCCGGCTCAGCGCAAAGCTAAGGCGATAAGATACAGCAGTGCGATGAATGCAGGTACGCCGATAAGAAGAAAGATCCAGTCTCGCTTGCGCCGCCTGTTCAGCTCTTTGCTGCTCATTTCGGTGTTGTATGCATTTTTGCTTGCCGCTTCAATATCCGATGCGTCATAAAACTGAGAATAGAAAAACGGCCGCTTGTTCTCTTTTTTGTCGTCAATAGGTTTCTTTTTCATTGAGTGTGGATAAAACTCCGCTCCGGAGTCAAGGACGATGAATCATTCCGCTTCGTTCGGGCGTCGAACGCTGATGCGCAGACCTTCAACGGCACAAACAACAATCGGTTCATCTTTTGCAATGAATTCACCGTCGGCAAGCACATCGTAACGTTTTCCGTTGATAAGTGCAGCACCGCTCGGCCGCAGCGCAGTGAGCGCAATCCCCTGTTTGCCGATGAGCTCGGCTGATTCGGCGGTCACGCGGTCGGTCGCTTCCGCTGCAATGCTTTCGTTAAGCACAATGCGGGAGTTTTTTGCCGTTTTCCGTTTGCCGAAAACAACTTTGAATATTATGACCGCGGCGATGCTGAGAATTACAACAAGTATTGCAACCGAGAACAGCGCGGATATTGGGTCGTTCGAACCTATGATAAGCCCTGCAATCACGGCTGCCGCGCCCGATATGCCTGCAATGCCGAATCCCGGGATCAGCATTTCGATGATTATCAAAACCGCGCCGATAAGCACGAGTATCAGCCCGCCGAGGTTCCAGCCTTCAAGCCAACGGCTGAAAAAATCTCCGCCGGACAGCAGAAGCATTGTGTTCAGCAGCATATTTCTTCCTCTCTTTCATGTAATGAATGGCGTAAAGGGTCGTTTGCTTTAAAAATCAGCTGCCGCGCATGAAAAGCTTCACATACCCTTTCACAGCTATATTATACAACGCAGAGGCCTCGGTATTCAATAGGTTTACGCGAATTTAAATGTAATAATCTTGTAAAGAACCGCATAACAATGTGACATGAACATGAAGAAAACGATCGGAATGCTGCTTGCGGCGGGAATTGTCGGCTTATCGACCGCAGTTCTTTCCGCCGTGTCCGTCGGGGGACGAGTCCCGGCGCCGCACACGGCAGGCAGTGTAAATGCGGGCCTTGATCTGATGCCCGACATTGTGAGCGGTTTGAATCTTCTCGCAGGCGAAAAGTATGAAACGATACCTTCGGCAAACGGAATCGGTGTTTGGAACGGTGAGGAGGTCGTTCCGATGGATACGGAGGACTACATCATTCATGTCACTGCGGCGGAGATGCCCGCAACGTATGAAAAGGAAGCATTGAAAGCGCAGGCTGTTGCGGCCCGAACCTTTGCAATGAAGCACCTGACGGGTGAGCTTCGCTGCAAAAGCGGACATACCATCTGCACGGACTATGCCTGCTGCCAAGCTTTTCTGACAACGGAACAGCTGCGGGAACGCTGGGGCAGCTCGTTTGAAAACTATTATGCACGCATTGAAGCCGCCGTGCACGAAACGGAAGGGCTTGTTCTGACAAGCGGCGGGGAACTGGTGACTGCATTGTACCATTCTTCCTCCGGCGGGCGAACGGAAAACTGCGAGGCTGTATTCGCTGTTGCTCTGCCCTATCTTGTTTCGGTTGAGAGCGGCGGGGAAGAGGATTCGCCGGAGTTTACTTCGGAAAAATGCTACACGACGGCTGAGTTTATCAGCAAAGTGAATTCGGCTTTTCCCGATGCGCAAATGACCGACCCGGCAAAGGATGTTGACGTTTGGCAGCGCACGGAGAGTGGGCGGATTCAGCTGATTCGTTTGGGCGGCACCGTTGTTACCGGGCAGCAGCTCAGGAACGCACTTAAACTCCGCAGCACCAATGTTAAGTTTTCAATCACGCAGTCGAATGTTAAAATCACCTGCTTCGGCTTCGGTCACGGCGTCGGCATGAGCCAGTGCGGCGCAAATGCAATGGCAAAAAACGGCAGCAGTTTCGATGAAATTTTGCGGCATTACTATACCGGAGTGGACATAGAACGGTTTGAAGTTGACAGCGGGGAACTGTGCCTGCTTCCGGAGCAGACCAATGAATAGAACAGAAGCACCGAATCGCAGGGTTCGGTGCTTAAATTTTGAAAACAGTCTTCAATGGAGTATTTTCGAATCATTTGATTGACTTTCCAAATTGTATATGCTATTATAACTTCAGGAAGACTATTAGGAATTAGGAATTAGGAAGGAGGAATTAGGAATTAGGAAGGAGGAAGTAGGAATGAAGACAAAAAGGGTTTGGGTATTCATAATCATATTTGCGGTGCTCGCTGCTGCCGTTTTGGCTGTACCGATCCCGAAGGCGGCACTCGACGACGGCGGAACGCGGGAATATGCGGCGATGACATACCGCATTGTTAAATGGAAAAAGTTTTACGCCGGCGGAACATACGAAAAAACAAAGGTTTATTTCGGAAAGGATCTCAAAAAAACGCTTGATGAGCTTTGGGCAGAGGAAGCAGCGGGCATTGAACATGTTTTTGATGCGGAAATTACGGAGATTAACGGAAGCGTTGTTACGGTTCGTCCCGCTGCGGGCACGGCGGAAGCCGCAAGCAGCGATAAAATTCAATTCGACACAGGCAATCTTGAACGGATCGGATTTAATGTCGGGACGGTTGTGCAGGTGACGTATAAGGGCGGCATAAGAGAAACTTATCCCGCACAGATAAACGCAATAAGCTGGAAAAATGCGGACGATTTGAGGGACAGAGACTTTGATGGGGAATGACTGAACAAATCAACGGCCGAAAAAATCGAAAAGGATTCGACCGGCCACGTTATAATTACAAGAATATATGCGGATTGTTTCTTTGCAAGCCCCGTTATCCCATCGCCCTACGAACTGAAGCTTAACGGCAGGCTTTCGGATGAATACTGCGTCGGCGATCATGTTATATGCAAGGTGGAAAACTACTGTGCGGACAGCGAAGCCGAGCGTCACGAAGCGGATGTTCTGTCCGTTGAGCCGAGCGATTGGACACCCGATCCGTACGTTGCTTTCGTTAGTAAAACGTTTGTATATTGATTGTATAATAAATAGATTAAGCCCGAAAAATGGTACATGCAATAGGTTTTTATGGGTTTATAAGATGTTGACAAAACGAAGTTTTTGGAGGTGATGGAAATGTTGATTCAGGAAGTATGTGCGTTGCTAAAACAGGAACTTTTGGAGAATGGCTACGAATACGGATTCTTTTTGGATGGCATCACACACAAACCTGATATGACGAAAGGTTTTGATAAAGAATTCTTTGAACGTCTATTGACTGAATATCGCATTCAAGATCCAAAAGACACTATGAAGGCAAAAGTCGGCACGTGTAATGATGTTGTTGTTCTGATGAAATCTATTCTGGATGACCTTAGCATCCCAAGCAAAATATGGCTATTACATGATAAGCAAAACAGCAAATTCCATACCGTTTTAACCTTTTTTCTGGAAAGAAAAGCTGTTTATTTGGAGCTGACCCCACAGTCTGGAAAACCGTGGTACGGGCAGGAAATTGTTTTCGACAGCGAACAGAGTTTTGTAGATGAATATGCAAAAGATGATTGTGAAGTAATCGATGTCACCGAAAACGTTTTTATAGGCAAAGCTCCTGATTTCCTGCTGTCAAGGATGGTTTAACAAATGAGCGAAAACTGCACTTTTATCGGCGCGTATGACGGTGAATGCGATGATGAGAGCATTCGCGGCGCGGCAGGCGGTGCCGATGCGGAAAACTGTATCGGACTTGCGATAATGCAGGAAGGCTTCTTTAAGTATATGTACCTCTGTGACCTGAAGGTCAGCGCGGCGGCACGGGGCTGCGGCATCGGAATGAAGCTTATCGAACGCGCGAAAGAGCTTGCGTGGGAAAAGGGGTATCGCGGGATTTACGTCATTGCACAGGACAATAATCTCGGTGCATGTCTTTTTTACCTAAAATGCGGGTTTCGCATCGGCGGATTTGACACGGAAGTCTATCGCGGCACGGCGCAGGAAGGCAAGAGCGACATTATCTTTTACCTTGACTGCTGAGCCGGACCGCACGTCAATATAACGGCGCAAACACAGCAAACACAAAAACGCTGCACCCGAAAAAGGATGCAGCGTGTTTTGTTATTCAATCGGATTCAGTTGAAGCGCAAAACAAAATCAGGCGCGGAATCCGAATTGCCGAACGGCAGGGCAAAGCTTATCTGCCTGCGGTTGCGACCATAACGGCCTTGATGGTGTGCATGCGGTTTTCGGCTTCGTCGAATACCTTGGAGCAGGGAGCGCGGAAGACTTCGTCGGTAACTTCCTGTTCTGCAACGCCGTACTTTTCGTAAATCTCTCTGCCGACGGAGGTTTCAAGATCGTGGAAGCTGGGCAGGCAGTGGAGGAAGATGCAGTCGGGGTTATGGGTCATGTTCATCATGTCCATGGTTACGCGGTAGGGGGTGAGGAGCTTGATGCGCTCTTCGAACTGAGCCTCTTCGCCCATGGAAACCCAAACGTCGGTGTAGATAGCGTCCGCACCGTCAACAGCGGCGATATCTTCGGAGAATTCGATCTTTGCGCCGGTGGTCTTTGCAAGCGCGCGCATTTCTTCAACAAGATGATCCTCGGGGAAGAGAGCCTTGGGAGCGATGCCGACAAAGTGCATACCGAGTTTTGCGGAGATGATCATGAGGGAGTTGCCCATGTTGTTGCGTGCATCACCGACATAAACGAGCTTGACCTTGTTGAGGGGCTTGGCGATGTTTTCCATGATGGTGAGGCAGTCTGCAAGAACCTGAGTGGGATGATACAGGTCGGTGAGGCCGTTCCATACGGGAACGCCCGAATGCTTTGCGAGCAGCTCAACGGTCTCCTGCTTGAAGCCGCGGAATTCAATGCCGTCATAGAAACGGCCGAGAACCTTTGCGGTGTCCTCAAGGGATTCCTTTTTGCCCATCTGGCTGTTGGAAAGGAAGGTTACATGTGCGCCTTCGTCAAGCGCGGCAACCTCGAATGCGCAGCGGGTGCGGGTGGAAGTTTTTTCGAAAAGAAGAACGATGTTCTTGCCTGCAAGCAGATCACCGGGAATACCGGCACGCTTTTTTGCCTTAAGGTCGGCGGCAAGGTTGAGAAGATAACGGATTTCATCGGGAGTGAAATCCTTGAGGGTAAGCAGGGAACGCCCTTTAAGATTAACAGGCATGGTAAATCTCCTTTGTGTTTGTTTCGCGCAGGCCGATCGTTAAACCAACGAAGAAACCCGCGCATTTTCTGACATTTAAATTATAGCATATCGAAACGGGATTGAAAAGAGAAAAAAACCTTTGAAAAATTATATTATCAAAACAAAATGCAGCCGCCTGTGCGTATGAAAGCGAACGCAGTGCGGCTGTGCGGAACAAAATCGGGAGTTTAAGCAAGGCGGGAAGCAAACGCGGCCGAACGGAACGGGTTGAGGAATGCTGCATGATGAGACAAATAAAAAGATGATAATATATTGCAAAAATAAAGTAAAAACAGGCTCGGATGTGCGAATTCGGGCTTGACAAAACGGGGGCATTGCGGCTATAATAACTAATTGTGACACTATGGGGTTTTCTTCGGAAATCTGCCGAGCGAAACTTTTTTCGCCGAAAATGCTCCTTTGAGCATGGGTCGGACAGATTGCGATATTCCCTTGTAAATAAGCAAGAAAGAGGTACTGTACACTATGAAGATGACTTTTCAGCCCAAAGTTAGGCAGAGGAAAAAGGTTCACGGTTTCCGCAAGCGCATGAGCACCGCCAACGGCCGCAACGTGCTCGCACGCAGGCGCAGCAAGGGCAGGAAGAAACTGTCTGCATAAGCCTTTTCTATGATTTGCGCCGTGTTTTTGCCCAATGCGGGGGGATTGAACTTCCGACTTTTAAGCAAAACATGCGCGAATGCGGGACTTGCTTTTCGGCAGGCTCGCTTTTTTGAGACCTCAAACGAGGAAAAACGGTTTGCAGCCTGCGGCGGATTTAACCGGGCAGCCCGCTGCGAACACTGCTCACAAAGGCTTTTTACAAGAGCTTTTTCCGGCGAAGATCCCGCTTAATATGTTCGCCCGTACGGCGGAGCGGACTCGGTGTGCGGCTGTGCCGCACCCGAGGCGGTATCATTTCATAAGTTCATTAACATTTTGAACAACTGTGCTCCGATGAGGCGGCAGGCGTTCGGTGTGTTTTCGGTTGGTTTTGTGTTGAGGAGCTTTGCTTGCGCGTGAGTTTCACAAAGCCATTGAATTGCTGCGGAAACGCTGTTTTGAACGGTCTTTGAGTTTTAACGGAACAAACGGAAAAGTAGTCGGCACCCGAACAATAACAATATAAAATATGTCGCGCGGCGGCACCGGATTGCGCTGCGCAGCATACGGTTTTAATATATGTTTTGATGTGCGGTATTGCCTGAAAAAACGACAGACCAACTGAACAAACGCTGATTTTTAAGAGTTTTTGCTAAAATCTGTATTTTGATGTGTATTCAGTGCTTCCTCGGCAAAAACGAATCGGTCGGCATATGCGTGATAATCTGAAAACTGAAAGTGAAGCGTTGCTATTCTCTCAAACGAAATAAGGAGTTCCGCAGAACCTATCGTATCGGGAAATCGGTCGGGGGGCGGAGCGTGGTTTTGATTTATGCCAAGGGCAGACAGGGCGAAGTCAAAATCGGTTTTTCCGTGAGTAAAAAAATCGGCAACGCTGTTGTTCGTAATAAAACAAAACGCCGTATGCGTGAGGCTGTGACCCCGCTTATTCCCTGCATAAAGCCGGGATGCAGGCTTATTTTTATTGCGAGACAGCCGATAGTTGACGAAAAGCTTCCGGACATTCGCAGCTCAATGAGATATTCTCTCAAACGGGCGGGGTACTTAAATACGAACCCACCGCAGGAGAAGGAAAAACAGCGGGCAAGCGAGGCGGAGGCGGAAACGAAGGAAAGCGATAACGAAAATTGCGGCGGGAACCCGACATGAACTCATGGGGGCGCGAAAATGATTCCGAACGCGAACGGCTGAGTTTACCCGCACGGCTGTTTATTCAGCTTATAAAAAGCTATCAGCTGTTTGTTTCGCCGCGCAGCGGTCCGTGCTGTCGTTATACGCCGAGCTGCTCCCAGTATGCAATCGATGCTTTGAGAATACACGGAGCGTTCAAGGGGTTATTCCTTGCGGTTTGGCGCATAATGCGCTGCAACCCGTTTTCAAAGGGCGGATACGATCCCGTTCCGAATAAGACATCCGAAAAAAAGCTTAATCTGATGCGTTTTTTTCGTTGCCGGAAGGCGGCAGCGAACGAAACGGAATCGGGCGGTGCGGCCGAAAAAGGGGAGACCTGTACGCAAAACGTACGGTATCGGAAAAATAAGTGCCGCAGACTGACGGACAGAAAGGATAAAATAACAGAAAATGATTAACGATTTCTTCCTTACCGAGTGGTTTTTTGATTTGCTTCGTTGGCTCTACAGCGTGCTTGGCAACAATTATTTTCTTACGATATTTATCGTTACGCTTGCTTTGCGCATAATTCAGATCCTTCCCGATATCAACAATCGCAAAAATCAGCGCAAACAGGCAAAGATTCAGCCCGAAATTGAAAAACTGAAAAAGAAATATGCCGACAATCCGCAAAAGCTCAGCATGGAGCAGAACAAACTCATGCGGGAAAACGGCATCGGTATGCTTTCAAGCTGTCTTCCTCTGCTGCTGACGCTCCCGCTTTTCTTCTGCTTCCTTGCAGCATTCCGCTTTTGGGGCTATGAACAGACCGTTCGGCTCACATACGAAACGATCGTTAACGAGGAAAAAGCGCAGGAGACTTTCGACAGCTACAGCTTCCTCTGGATTACGAACATCTGGCAGCCGGACAGCGGCTTTGCGCCTGTCGTCACGCCTGCGAAAACCGTTAAAACTTACGGCAATTCTTCGACCTGTGCGTGCACAAAGTCAAACAACATAGGCAATCTTAAGCTTTTCCACACCGGGTACACCGATGCGGCCGGCAATAAGATTGAAGGCAAAGTGATTTGGAAAAAACTTGTTGAGGCCGGACTTGCAACCGGTGAATTCGGCTCGAGCAGCATGGATCTGCTGCCGACGGACACCGCCGTTGAAACATACGATAACCTGATGAAAAAATATCAGCACGGAAACAATAACGGATGGTTCATCCTGCCGGTGCTTGCAACCGGCTTCCAGCTGCTTTCGGCGTGGCTCTCAATGCGCCAGTCCAAGAAGCTGAACCCCGGTGCCGCTCAGCAGCAGCAAAGCATGAATTTCATGCTGTGGCTGTTCCCGATAATGAGCTTCTTTGTATGCTTGAGCTCCACCTCGGCATTCTCGCTCTATTGGGTTCTCAGCAGCGTGCTTCAGATTATCACGTCCCAGCTCACGAACCTTATCATGAGCAGAAAGGAAAATGCGGATGAAGTTTCTTCCGCAAAACCTTCAAAAGCAAAATAAAATTCACTTAATCGGTGCGCGGTTCCGGCGGCGGGACTGCGTACCGCATCGTTCATTTCGGACTTCCGCAGGTTGCCGAACTCCGTCCGAATTGCACGAAAGCAGCGAACCGCCGCAGCAAACTTCGGATTTTATCGGGCAGAGCAGCACATTATGACGGCGTCTTTCCCGTCCGCCCGTGTGAAAACAAATTTAAACACAATTAACGAAAGGATATGCCGCACAAACAGGCGCGGCAGCACTGCGGCACACCGTGCGTACAGCACCGAGTGCGCAGATGCTTCAAGGTAAAACACATGCGTTCAATCCAAGCAACGGGAAAATCCGTTGATGCAGCCATCTTCAGCGGTCTTCAGCAGCTCGGCCTGTCAATCGACGAGGTCACAATAAATGTTATTCAACACGGAACAAAAGGTCTTCTCGGCATCGGTGCAAAACCTGCAATCGTTGAGTTGACGGAAAAACCCGCCGAGGAAGTCGTTGTTCCCGATTTCACGGCGGAACTTGCCCGCGAACGCCGCGAACGCACCGAAAGGCGCGGAAACCGCGATAACCGCAGCGGACGTGACAACCGCGAGAATCGCGACAATCGCCGCAGAGAAGACAGAGAAACCGTGACAGCAATTGCAGAGGGCGTGGAAGAAACACGCAAAGAGATTATCGAACCCGAAATTCCGGAAACGGATATGCCGGTCGGAACGGGAACCGCCGCAGCGGAAGCGTATGATGAAAATACAAAGTACGATGTTCCCGAAACAGTGAACAGGGCGGAGGACGAGTTCACCGCCAAACCCGAAAGGAACGAAAAATACGAAAGAAACAATCGTGCAAACCGTGACAGCCGCGGCAATCGCAGCCGTCCGCAAAGGCAGAACCGCGAGGAAGAACCCGCGCCCGAAGCCGTGAAAGAACCTCCCGTGAATTACACCGAGGAGGCTGCCGAGGGTGAACCTGCGGCTCAATTTGTGACGGAACTTATTGAAAAAATGGGCATAAGCGGAAAGGTGCTTGCGGCAAGGGAAGAGGATGCGATAAGGCTGCGTATTGACAGCGACACAATGGGCGTTCTTATCGGTCACCGCGGCGAGACTTTGGATGCAATTCAGTATCTGACAGGGCTTGTTATTAACCGCAATCGCAAGGTGGACGGCTATACACGCGTTACCATCAACACCGAGGACTACCGTGAAAAGCGTGAAGAAACCCTTATCCGTCTTGCAAGGCGCGTTGCGGCGCAGGTTAAATCAACGGGCAGGCCGAGAACCCTTGAAGCCATGAATCCCTATGAGCGCAGGATTCTGCATTCCGCTTTGCAGAACAACCCCTATGTTACCACCCACAGCGAGGGCGAAGAGCCGAATCGCAGGGTTGTTGTTGCGCCGAAGCGCGGCAGAAGACCGCAGCGTCCCCGCGACAAGGCATAAACACGGTAAACTCGTTTTGGCAGCATTGAAGGCATGAAAAAAATTAACACATGCAATGATAATATTTTCGCACTGTCCACCCCGGTGGGCGGTGCGATTGCTGTAATTCGGGCAAGCGGAAGCGATGTTTTGCCCGTTCTCAGGGAGATTTTTTCGGGCAGAATCGAACATCGGCAGCTGAATTACGGCAAAATAACCGACAGAATTGAACCCGACGGCGGACAGGGCGAAGAACGGAAGGAAAACGATGCGGGTGCCTTGGCCGTGCTTGACGAAGCTATGGCGGTTTATTTCCGTGCACCGCATTCCTACACGGGTGAAGATATGTTTGAGCTTAATCTGCACGGCTCCTATTCTGTCGTTTCGGCCGTATCGCGCGCGCTGACACGGCGGGGGATGCGGCTTGCGGAAGCGGGTGAATTCACAAAACGTGCCTTTTTGAACGGAAAGATGGATCTTGTTCAGGCTGATGCGGTGATGGATTTGATAAATGCAGAAACGCGGCGCGGAGCGAATGCGGCGTTGGAGCAGCTCGAGGGCGGATTGAGCAGGAGAATCGGCGCAATTGAAGAAAAGCTGCTTGATTTTGCAAGCGAACTTGCGGCAGCAATGGACTACCCGGAGGAAATGGAGGATGAGGTGCTTTCGGCTGCGCCGGAGGTGCTGAATTCGGCAATTTCCCGCATAAGGGACTTGATTGACAACGGGAATTGCAATAAAATTATACGCGAGGGGGCAAAGCTTGCCATTCTCGGAAGGCCGAATGTCGGAAAATCCAGCCTCCTAAATGCACTGATGAATGCGGAACGTGCAATCGTTACAAACATTGCGGGCACAACACGCGATGTTTTGGAAGAGAAAATCGATTTGCTCGGTTTGCCTGTTCGCATTGCCGATACGGCGGGCATTCACGAAACCGGCGATACGGTTGAAAAAATCGGAATTGAACGTGCTCTGCACGAAGCCGCTTCCGCAGAATGTGTGCTGCTGCTGTTTGACGGTTCGGCGGGCATAACGCAGGAGGATGAGAGACTCGTTCAAAAAGTTTTCGGCATGAATTGCCGAAATGTAATTTTCGTAATAAACAAATGTGATCTGCCGGATTGCGGGACGGCGGCTGAACAGCTGAAAAATATTGCGCCCGAAAATGTCGGGAGCATAAGCCGAATCAGCTGCCGCACGGGTTTCGGACTGGATGAGCTGAAACACCGAATTGCGGAGGCGGTCGGGCTTTCCGAGGGGCGTGCCATTGTGACGAATGAAAGGCATATCGAGTGCCTGAGTGCGGCTTGTGCGGAACTTTGTGAGGCGGCGGAACTCTTTTCAAAAGGCGGGAATGCGGCCGAAATGCTTCTTCCGCAGACCGAGCTTGTTGCGGAATCGGTCGGGAATGCACTGCACTGCCTCGGCGAAATAAGCGGCAGAGAAGTTTCGGAGGAGCTTCTTGATCGCATTTTTGAACGGTTCTGTGTCGGAAAATAGCTGAACGGAAATGCAGGGCGCGGCGAAGGCTGAACCCTGTAAGTTAGGAGCTGAAATGGACGAAACGGCAGTCTATCTTTTTAATCACGGCGAAAATGCATATGCTTATCGCGCGTTGGGTGCGCACGAGCGGAACACCGGAGGCATCCGATATTGGGAATTCTCCGTTTTTGCACCGAATGCGGTTCGAATATCCGTTGTGGGCGATTTCAACAATTGGAAACAGGGCGCAAATCCGATGGAAAAATTCGGAGAAACGGGCTGTTGGAGCTGCCGTATTGCGGAGGCAGGAAAGGGCGACAGATACAAGTTTGCAATTACCGGCAGGGACGGGCAAACGGTGCTTAAATCCGACCCGTTCGCATTCCGTTCGGAACTTCGGCCGGGAACGGCAAGCGTGCTTCACGGCATTCCCCGGAATGTGTGGACCGACGGCGAATATCTTAAACTCCGTGCGCAGAGGAATCTTTTCGCCGAACCGATAAACATATACGAGGTTCACGCCGGCTCGTGGAAACAGGGCATGAACTACTCTGAATTGGGACGCGAACTCGTCGATTACTGCGTAAGAATGGGTTATACGCATATTGAGCTTTTGCCGCTTGCCGAACACCCGCTGGATGACAGCTGGGGTTATCAGGTCACGGGCTATTATGCGGTCACGGCGCGTTACGGTGCGCCCGAACAGCTTGCGGAGCTTGTGGATTATGCGCACAAATGCGGCATTGGGGTTATAATGGACTGGGTTCCGGCGCATTTCACAAAGGATGAGAGCGGATTGCGCAGATTTGACGGAGGAACATTGTTCGAACCCGCAGAACCGCTCCGCGCCGAGATGCCGCAATGGGGGACGCTGCTGTTTGATTACGGGCGAAGCGAGGTTGTGAGCTTCCTGATTTCGAACGCTCTGTATTGGCTGCGCGAATTCCATTTTGACGGTTTGAGGGTCGATGCTGTGAGCTGTATGCTCTACCATGATTTTTGCAGGGATGAATGGCTCCCGAACCGTTTCGGCGGCAGAGAAAACCTTGAAGCGATAGAGTTCATTAAAAAGCTGAACGCTGCCGTGCACAGAGAGTGCCCGAACACGCTTATGATTGCGGAGGATAGTTCGGCTTTCCCGAAACTTACCGAACCGGTTGCGTTCGGAGGGTTGGGTTTCGATTTTAAATGGAACATGGGATTCATGAATGATACTCTGAAGTATTTCGGTGCGGATGCGGCGGAAAAACGAACCATGCACGAAAAGCTGACTTTCCCGATGGTATATGCGTTTTCCGAAAAGCATGTGCTGCCGTTTTCGCATGATGAGGTTGTTCACGGCAAATTATCCCTGATAAACCGCATGAAGGGCAGTTACGAACAGAAGTTTGAACAGCTGCGGCTTCTTTTTGCATATCAACTTGCGCATCCGGGCAAGAAACTCAATTTTATGGGGAATGAGTTCGGGCAGTTTATAGAGTGGGATTTTAAAAAGCCGTTGGACTGGTTTCTTTTGGACTATCCCGCTCATGCGGCAATGCAGGAATTTTCATGCGCACTGAATTGGTTTTACCGCAGCACGCCTGCACTGCATCGCGAGGATGAAGGCTGGCAGGGGTTTCGCTGGCTGAGCGCGGATGATTGCGAAAATTCCGTCATTGCATTTGCGCGGACCAACGGAAGCGATACTGTCGCTGCTGTTTTTAACTTTTTGCCGAGGGAGCATTCGGCATACAGGCTGAATATCGGCGCATTGGCCGCGGAGCTTGGGACAGCAAAGAGCAGTACGCACAGAATTGGGTTCGAATGCGTGTTTTCAACACATATGCGCGGCGCGGTGACCGTTCGAGTTAAAGGCGGAAAAACAGGGCGGAGGCGAAAAAAAACCTTGGGTGAGGCCCGTCATACGGTGGATGAGCTGTACTGCGAAATTCCGCTTTACGGCTATGAGGGTGCATTTTACCGCTTAAAGCGTATCGATAAACCCGTTCTTGAAAAAAACAGGGGAAACGAATAGAAAAAACGTTTCCGAAAACAGGTTCCGCAAATGAAAAGACAGTTGAACAAACGGGGGGAACATATGCGCGGAGAAATTGACAACAGAACATTTTTCGCGGGAGCCGAAACACAGGTTCTTCCGTCCGAAAAGCGATTTCTGCTCGGCAGAGTCGCAATAATCGACCGTGTGGCGTGCCTTGACTGCGGGGACTGCGATTCGGCATGCAGCTTCGGCGCAATTGAACAGGGAAAAAACAATGCCGACGAAGCATTTGCGGGTCACAGGATTATTTACGAAAAATGCATAGGCTGCGGCGGCTGCCTGAGCTGCTGCGAAATGCGGGCAATTCGGCTTGCTGACGGGGCCAAAGGTGCGCTTGATGCGGAAATTACGGCGCGCCATGATGAAAATCCGCTGCCGGAACTCGGAAAACCCGTGGACGTGTTCAATGCTTTCGGTGAAAAAATCAGCGGAGGACGCGTTACCCAGGCTCTTGCGGGCTCGAACGCCGGGCGTGCGGCAACGATTCGGTTTCGACTCCCCCGCGAATTCCTGTCGGATGGATGCTTTGCCCATGCGGTGCGTGAAGGCTGAATGCCGAAAGCTTCGGAACGCCGAAAGAAAATGCGAGATACGGAATTAATGAATCGGAGGATGCAAATGATAATTGTTGGAATATGCGGCGGCAGCGGCAGCGGCAGCGGCAAATCAACTTTTGCCGAAAGAATACGGGACGGTTTAAGCTGCTCGTGCGAAATCATGCGGCTTGATTGCTATTATTTTGACCAGGGCGGGAAGCCGTTTGAAGAACGTACAAAAGTAAACTACGATTCTCCCGAAATATTTGATTTTGATGAAATGCTTGCGGATATCCGCCTGCTGCTTGACGGAAAACCCGTGACGCGGAAGGGTTACAACTATGCAGAACACAGACGGGACGACAGCGAAGAGCTGATGTATCCGCCGGAGGTGCTGATAATCGAGGGAATCCATGTTTTTTATGATGACAGAATATGTGATATAATGAATCTGAAACTGTTCATAAAAGTGGACAGCGATATTTGCCTTCTGCGGCGTATCGCACGGGATATGAACGAACGCGGGCGTTCTCTTGAAAGTATTTCGGAGCAGTACAAAGCAACGGTGAAGCCGATGCGTGAAAAATACATCGACAAGTATATCGACAAGGCGGATGTTGTTGTTATGCGCGGCGGAATGAATGAGCAGGCATTGAAAACAACCATATCATATCTTAAGTCCTGCGTGAAAGAGCAAAGGCCGGCCGAATCCGAAAAAACCGAAAGCAACGGAAACGATTCCGAATAAATCGGAACAACTGCGGCCGAACAATCACAATGAAAGAATAATACCCGTAATTACGCAAAAAAAACAAAGGAGGAAAGGTTTTGAGTAAACTGCGCGCACTTTGGAGAAACGGCAGAGGGCTGCTTTTTGTAGTTCTCGTCGGCATTGCTTTTTATGAAATGCTTGAGCATTTTTCGTCGGTGAGAGCTGTAATTTCCCGAACGACATCGGTTTTGATGCCGATATTGTGCGGACTGATGGTTGCATACATAATCAATATTCCCGCAACGATACTTCAGGGAACTCTGTTCAAAAAGGCTCATGCTGCCGGCAAAAAATACGTCATTCCGCTCACGGTTGTGCTGAGCTATCTTATCGTGTTCGGCATTCTCACCGCCGTGCTTGTTATTGTTATTCCGAAGGCGGTGGACAGCGTGAAAATCCTGTTTGACAATTTTGAAACATATTACAACAGTGCGGCAAAATGGGCGACCGAATTTTGGGAGGGATTGAATCTCAGCGACGAAGTTACGGCGCGTGCGGTTGAAATTTCAAACAAGATACTGGACAATGTGGAAGTGTTCACAACCAATCTTGCTCCGAAGCTTTTGGGTTACACTTTCAATGCGGTAAGCACGGTTGCGGACATTCTGCTTGCGCTTGCGTTCAGCATATACGCAATCCTTGATAAAAACCGCCTGCTTGCACATTCACGGCGGTTCGTAAGGAGCGTTTTCAATGAAAAGCATTCAAGCGGGATTCTTGAAGTTTTTTCGTATGCAAACCTGACTTTTCGCGGTTATTTTGCCGGACAGATAACAAGCTGCACGATAATCGGCATATTGTGCTATATCGGAATGCGGATCATGAACATGCCGTTTCCGGAGATGATAAGCGTGTTTATCGCAGTATTCGCAATGATTCCGATACTCGGCCCGTGGCTCAGCACGATTCCGAGTGCGTTCATAATCCTTATGACATCACCCGGCAAGCCTGAACTTGTGCTGTATTTTGTGATAATGATTATCATAATACAACAGATTGACAACAACCTTGTTTATCCCCGCGTGGTCGGCGATGCGGTTGGACTGTCAAGCGCGTGGGTTCTCGGAGCGGTCATTCTGGGCAGCGGCTTGTTCGGCATTGCAGGCCTTATTTTTGCCGTTCCTGTCACGGCTGTGCTTTATCGTCTGCTTGCGGACTGGACAAACGAACGCGCAAGGCAGCGGGGGGTTCCGATCATCGACACCGTGCCGGGCGTGAAATACGATCTGCGCGGGCATGTTCGCCGCAGCTTTAAAAAGAAAAAAAATAATGCTTCATCCGGCTCCGGAAAGCTGAGAACCAAAGCGACAAAAACCGAAACGGGCGAAACGGCAGCTGCGGACAAAGCGGGCAGAACCGAAAAATCCGAAAACGAAAACAGTGATAATAAGTGAATAGAAAATTGCGAAAAGAGGGGTAAAAATGAAATCGCAATCACATCCTTTCAAGCATCTCCGCACGATTTTGCGGCATCGCCGTGCGGTGTTCCGCCATTGCGTTTTGGCAGGCATACCGTGGCAGGGAATCAAACATGACTTGTCAAAATTTTCGCCCTCGGAATTTATTCCGAGCGCAAGGCATTATGACGGGACACGCAGCCCGAACGAACTTGAACGCGCAGAATACGGCTGCTCATTTGCGTGGATGCACCATAAGGGGCGCAACAAGCACCATTTTGAGTATTGGACGGATTACAGCCCGATAACAAAGCGCATGTCTCCGGTTAAAATGCCGCTTCGGTATGTTGTTGAAATGTTCTGTGACAGAGTGGGGGCGTGCAAAACCTATAAGGGGAAAGCGTACACTTCGAGCGACCCGTACGATTATTTTATGCGCGGAAACGCAAAAAACGCAATGCACCCGGAAACGGCGGCTTTGCTTGAAAAACTGCTTGTGATGCTTCGTGACGACGGGGAGAAAAAAGTTTTCCGCTACATTCGAAAAGAACTGATGAAGAAACGGGACTATTGAACGGCGAAAGCATGATTTTGAATATCTGTACACAATTTGCCGCAAAGAATTCGTAAAAATTAGCAATTTGGGGCTTGCGGTTCGGCGGGCATATGTGCTATTATTAAACCGACGGAAAGCAAAGCCGAAGGGCTGAGCTTCCCGGAAAAATACAAGCTGCGGACTTCTGCCGCATTCCAGTCGAAATTCAGGAACATGCTTTTCGAATGCGCGGAACGCTGCGGCCCGAAAGAGTGAAAGGAAAAAACATGAAAAAATATTCCAAAATCGCAAGAATCGCCGCGTTCGCGCTGGCAGTCGTGATGCTGTTCGCCTTTGCGGGCTGCAGCGGCAAAAAGGATAACAACAACAAGAACAACGGCGGCGGCAACAACGGCGGCAGCGGCGAAAACAGAACCGCTCCCTCCAACACGCCCGTTCCTGCGCCTTCAACAAAAACTCCTCAGATGAACGATGATATGAAATCCCTTAACGAGCTCTTTGCCGGAATTCAGGCGGGAACGACCCCGATCACCGGCATTACGGTTAAAACAAGCTATTCAAATCCCAACGGCAACCCTTTGGAGTTTGATGCTGCAAATATCCCTGCGGAGCAGCAGGAGCTTTACAACAAAATAATCGATTTCATTAAGGGCATTAAAATCAGTTTTTCGGCCTGCAATTGGGACAAGTTCCTGAACGTGATCGGTGCGGCAGCGGGAAGCAGAACCGATGAATCCGCATTGACAACGGCGATGGTCGAGAAGGGTTCGGACAGCGTTATCTACATCAGAACCGAAGGTCAGACCCTTGCATTGACTTTCATCAACGACGGTACGATTCTCCTTGCCGGATGCACCTTTGATGCGGGTGCGGCGGAAGGCAAAATCACTCCCTCCGCAACCCTTATCTGCGGCAGCTTCGACACGAATTATACAATGCAGCTGCGCAGCCTGTTCGGAGTGAAGTAAAACATTCGGGTTGAAGGCCGGCAGTCGGATAAAGTATATGAAAACCCGCTCCGCATGTTTCATGTGTTGGGAGCGGGTTCTTATATTAAAAATGACGTTTGACTGAAACACAACCTAAACCGGCACAGCCTGTTCGGAAATATTGAATGCGTGCATTGATAACGGGGTACTGTGCATTAAAAAGCAATGAAGGTAATATGAATTTTGAAATATCTTTTGACTTTATAGTTTTTGAAACCGAACGTCTGCTGCTGCGCGAATTCAACGCCGATGACGTCGATGCGGTATATGCCTATGCGGGCGATGCGGAGAATACAATTTACATGGACTGGGGTCCCGCAAACCGTGAGGAAGTTCGGAATTTCGTTCAATCCCGCCTTGCACAGCAGATAACGGAACCGCGGCGCATTTTTGATTTTGCCGTTTGCATCAAGGCGACGGGTCAGCTTATCGGCAGCATGGGCTTGTTTTTTGGCGATGACGGGCAGCAGGCGGAACTCGGCTACACGATTAACAAAGCATTTTGGGGCAAGGGATATGCCTCCGAAGCAGCGAAGGGAATGCTTCAATTCGGCTTCATGAACCTTAATCTGCACCGCATAAGCGCAAGGTGCGACAGCATGAACACTGCCTCGGAACGAGTTATGCAGCGTCTCGGAATGCGATTCGAGGGCGAAGCGAAGTCCGCCGAATATGTCAGAGTACGCGCGCGGCGGCAGTGGCGCAGCGTAAAGCACTATGCAATGCTGCAAAAAGAGTTCCTGAATCGAATGATCGACGGGGAAGATGTTTGACTCGGTCGTGACTGAAAAACGCCCTGCATGTGTGCATTATGCGGCTATATTTTATATTTGACCGCAAAGGCTTTTTAATGCGTAAAAAAGCAGCTTGTTTTGACAAAAACATCCTAAATATATTTGCAACCGCGGTTGCAACAGGCTACAATGTAACCATGGAAAACGTGCGCACAGGGTCTTGTGGACGGCGAATGCGGGCGGTTTCGAATATATTTTTGCACAAAGGTGCGTTTCACGGGTTTCAAAACGGAGTTCTGCGGCAGCGGACACGGCGCAGAGAATTTCCGCAGAAACCGAATTTGATTTTTCCGCACGGATTTTCAAGGAGGATTATATTATGCAGACAGCAAACCGTATGCAGGGCGTTTCAGGCAGCGCGATCAGGGAGCTTTTCAAGCTTCTGGGTGATCCGAACATCATCTCTTTCGGCGGCGGCAATCCCGCGAAAGAGTGCTTCCCGAAGGAAGAGATCCGCGCAATTACCGATGAGCTGCTCAGAGATAAATCCGATATTTTGCTTCAGTACGGTGCGACCGAAGGCTATCTGCCGCTGCGCCGCGCATATCTCGACAGCATTCTTCCCGACAGTGGGCTGCACGGCGAGCTTGACAATGTTCTTGCGCTGACCGGTTCGATGCAGGGGCTTGATCTTATTTGCAAAACCGTCATTAATCCCGGTGATGTTGTGCTTGTTGAAGAGCCGAGTTTTCTCGGTGCGCTGCAAACTTTCCATGTTGCGCAGGCGAAGCTTGTCACCGTTCCTCTTCATCCGGACGGAATTCACATCGATGAGCTTGAGGCGGTCGTTCGTGAACACAAGCCCGTGATGTTTTACACAATTCCCACCTTCCAGAACCCCACAAGCTGGGTTTCCGGCGTTGAAGTGCGCAGGCGCATTGCGGAGCTTGCTGCTGAGTTTGACATGCTCGTAATCGAGGATGACCCCTATGCCGCACTCCGTTTTTCCGGTGAAAAGCTGCCCACAATCAAAAGCTTTGACACGAGCGATAATGTTATCGTTCTGACCAGTTTTTCAAAAACGATTTCCCCCGGTCTGCGCGTCGCGCTCTGCTTCGGCAACAAGGATCTCATCCGCAAAATGACGATAGCAAAACAGGGCAGCGATACTCACTCGCCGAACCTTAATCAGGCAATCGTTGCCGAATACATCAATCGCGGCTTTATGCCGAAACATATAGAGTATATATCGGGCGTTTATTCCCGCTCAGCCCGCATTATGACCGATGCGATGGCTGAGCATTTCCCCGAATGGGTTCACTTTGAGCAGCCCGTCGGCGGTCTGTTCATCTGGTGCACCCTTCCCGAGGGCTGGGATGCAAACGAAATCTTCAAGCGTGCGGTCGAGCGTAAAGTTGCTTTCGTTCCCGGTGCGCCTTTCTTCACAACCCCGGGCAAAGGTCAGAACACCTTCCGCCTGAACTTCTCCGCAGAGCCCGAGAAGCGCATTCGCGAGGGCATAAAGCGGTTGGGCGACCTTCTTAAGGAAATGGCGGAAGAACAGAAATAAAATTCGGTTCAAAAACCACCAAATCCACCGAAAGGATAATTTATATAAAATGGAGAACAACGAAATTGCCGCAAACGGCATGGTCTCAGAAAATACAGAGAATACAGAGAATACAGAGAACAAATGCGCCGAAAAAACAAACGGGGTTGCAGGCCCCGGGCGCAATGCATACGACGTTCTGAACGAGCGCGGATTCCTTAAACAGTGCTCACACCCGGAGGAGCTTCGCGAACTTCTCGGCAAAGAAAAGCTGACGTTTTACATCGGCTTTGATCCCACGGCGGAAAGTCTCACCGTCGGTCATTATGTTGCAATGTGCGTTATGGCGCATATGCAGAAATGCGGGCATCATCCCATCGTGCTTCTCGGCGGAGGCACGGCAATGATTGCCGATCCGTCCGGAAAGACGGAGCTGCGCAAACTGCTCAGCGTTGAAGAGCTTGACAACAATGTTGCCGGCATCAAAAAACAAATGGAGCGGTTGGTTCGCTTCGACGGAGAAAACGGTGCTGTTATCGTGAACAATGCGGACTGGCTCCGAAACCTCAACTTCATGGATTTCATGCGCGATATTGCCGTGCATTTCTCCGTGAACGAAATGCTTCGTGCGGAATGCTACAAACAGCGCTTCGAGCGCGGGCTGACCTTCTTCGAATTCAGCTACATGCTTATGCAGAGCTATGACTTCCTTTGCCTGAACCGCAAATACGGCTGTGAGCTTGAAATGGGCGGCGACGATCAGTGGAGCAATATCCTCGGCGGTGCGGATCTTATCCGCCGCAAGGAACGCAAGCGCGCATACGCTCTTACGACCCGCCTTTTGACTACGGCGGACGGCAAGAAGATGGGCAAAACCGAAAAGGGTGCCGTATGGCTTTCCAAAGAGCGCACAAGTGTGTACGATTTTTATCAGTACTTCCGCAATGTTAACGATGCGGATGTTAAAACCTGCCTGAGTCTGCTGACCTTCCTGCCGATGGACGAAATCGAAGCGCTTTGCGCGGAAGGCGCAAATATCAACGAGGCAAAGCGCGTGCTTGCTTACACCGTAACAAGCCAGGTGCACGGCGAGGACGAAGCCAAAAGAGCCGAGGAAGCTGCGCTTGCGCTGTTCGGCGGCAAGGGCGACCTTACCCATATGCCCACCGTTGCGCTTTCCGATGCGGACATTGAAGAAAGCGGCATGAGCATCACGCGTCTGCTTGTGCTTGCAGGCATTGAAAAATCCAACTCTGCCGCAATAAGATCCGTTCGCGAGGGCGGCATCAGTGTTAACGACCGAAAGGTTACGGACACAAAGGCGGTTTTGGACAGTGCCGAACTTGCGGACGGAATCATCCTTAAAAAAGGCAAAAAAACTTTTGTAAGGCTGATCCGCAAGGACTGATTCGGCGGATTTTCAACGCTTTTATCGGTCGCTGCACTGCAACTGATTTATAAAAATAAGCATTCTTTCAGCGGAGTGCGCTTTGATGTTGACTGCGCACTCCGCAAAAGTAACTCGATATGGCATTGAAAGCATTCAAAACCCCTGCTGCGGCATCCGAAACGGAGTTTGTTGTTAACAAATCGCGTTTCATCGGAAGAGCTTTTCCGGTTGAAACCGAGGCGGAGGCACTTGAGATTCTTGAACAGATACGCCAAAAGCATTATGATGCAACGCATAACTGCTGGGCGTATAACCTGCGCGGAGCTTCGCCGCTGCGCCGTTTTTCGGACGACGGCGAGCCGGGCGGAACCGCCGGAATGCCGATTATGGACACGCTTATCCGAAGCGAAACCGAAAACGCGCTCATCATTGTGACGCGCTATTTCGGAGGAATCCTTCTCGGCAGCGGCGGACTTGTGCGCGCATACAGCCGATCCGCTGCGGATGCGCTTTCAGCCGCCGGCAGCGTCACAATGACGCCCTGCGCCGAAATAGAGTTCGTAACGGATTATACGCGTTTCGGCGGGATAGAGGGGTTTGTCCGCAAAAATTCAACCGTCAGGAATATTGAATTTCTTGAAAACATAAAATTCAATTGCCTTGTTGAAACAAAAAAAGCGGATGCGTTCATTGCGGATATCATCGAACGGACGGACGGTCGTTCCGCTCCGCGCATGCTCGGTGAGGAGTACCTGCCCCTTGCCGAAAAGTGATGCATTGAGCGCGTAAAAACAAGATTCCAAACGGCGCTTTTTTTCGCAAGGTTTGCGCGGCGCCGCATGAAATAAAACATCATTAAATTCTCTTTTTAAAACAGGAGGAACAAAAATGGATATCAAGATCACAAAAGCAACCGAGCTTAAAACAAAACCCACCCTTGAGGAAGAAGCTTCCCTCGGGTTCGGCAAACGTTTCACCGACCATATGTTCATGATGAACTATGACAACGGCGAATGGCATGATGCACGCATCGTTCCCTATCAGAGACTTTCTCTCGATCCTTCCTGCTCCGTTCTTCACTATGCACAGGAGATTTTCGAAGGCCTTAAGGCATATCGTGCCGATGACGGCAGAATCCTGATGTTCCGTGCAAAGGACAATGCTCAGCGTCTTAACAATTCCGCAAGGCGTCTCTGCATGCCCGAAATCGACATCGATTTCAACTATGAGGCAATGCGTCAGCTCGTTCAGGTTGAACGTGACTGGGTACCCCACAGCGCGGGTACAAGCCTCTATCTGCGTCCCACGATGATCGCGGTTGACGAAGCTCTCGGTGTACATGCTGCACACAGCTACCTCTACTACATCATCTGTGCTCCCAGCGGTGCATACTACAAGGCAGGCCTTGCACCCATCCGTATCCGCGTTGAAGACAAATACGTTCGCGCAGTCCGCGGCGGTACCGGCTCTGCAAAGACCGGCGGCAACTATGCCTGCTCCATCCTTGCAGGTGCAGAGGCCGAAAAGGAAGGCTACAGCCAGGTTCTGTGGCTGGACGGCGAGCATCTCAAGTACGTTCAGGAAGTCGGCGCAATGAACATGATGTTCCTTATCGACGGCAAGCTTGTCACTGCTCCCCTGCATGACACCATCCTGCCCGGCATCACCCGCCGCAGCGTCATGACTCTTGCCCGCGAAATGGGCATCGAAGTTGAAGAGCGTCCCATTTCCGTTGATGAGCTTATCGCAGCGGGCGAAAACGGCAAGCTGACCGAAGCATTCGGCACCGGCACCGCGGCAGTCGTCTCCCCCGTCGGAGAACTTGCATATCGCGACAAGCATATCATGATCGGCGACAAGTCCGTAAACAACGGCATCGGCGAACTGACCATGAAGCTTTACAACACTCTCACCGGTTTGCAGTGGGGCAGGATTGAAGATACCCACGGCTGGGTAACGGATATCGATAAGAAATAATTCCGCAGCGAGGGCGTTTCAGCTTAAAGCTCAACAAATTTAGCATCAAAACAGCAATACGGCCGTCGGCTTGCCCGGCGGTCGTGTTCTTTGAGGTTTGGGTTTTGCATCAGAATGCGCATTCACGGTCGATGCCGAGTGTGAAGAACAGCGCAGGCTCCGATTGCGCCGCATACTCCGTGCGGCATTGCTCCCAATTTAAATATACTTTAAAAAACGTGCATTTTTGCCTTGTTTTAACCTATAATGCAAGCTATAATAAGACTTGGACATTAAACCTTCGTTCTGTCCGCATTTTTTGCGTGTTTAAATGCAGGGCTGCATTTTGCGTGCGGCGGCGGTTCGCAGGGCTAATAAATTCTCAAGGAGGATAAAATCTCTATGGCAAAGACCGTCACTATCGATGGCAATACCGCTGCGGCGCATGTCGCATACGCATTTTCCGATGTTGCGGCTATTTACCCCATCACTCCGTCCTCTCCCATGGCAGAAGTTGCCGATGAATGGGGCGCACAGGGCAGGAAGAATCTTTTCGGTCAAAAGGTCCGCATTGCGGAAATGCAGTCCGAGGGCGGCGCAGCAGGCGCAGTTCACGGTTCCCTTGCGGCAGGCGCACTGACAACCACATTCACCGCTTCTCAGGGTCTTCTTCTGATGATCCCCAACATGTACAAAATCTCCGGCGAAATGCTTCCCGGCGTTTTCCATGTTACGGCACGCGCACTCGCAGCTCATTCGCTTTCCATTTTCGGCGATCACAGTGACGTTATGGGCGCACGTCAGACGGGTTTTGCAATGCTCGCTTCCGCTTCCGTACAGGAAGTTATGGATCTTGCACTCGTGACCCATCTTTCCGCAATCAAGGCGAGCCTGCCGTTCGTTCATTTCTTCGACGGCTTCCGCACCTCTCATGAGATTCAGAAGATCGAACAAATCGAATACGAGGATATGGCAAAGCTGCTCGATTACGATGCCGTTAAGCGTTTCCGTGAGCGTGCACTCAACCCCGAGCATCCCCATCAGTCCGGTACCGCGCAGAATCCCGACATCTATTTCCAGGGTCGTGAAGCTGCAAACATCCACTATGCAAAGGTTCCCGAGATCGTTGAATACTACATGGAAAAAGTCGGCGATCTGACCGGCAGGAGATATCACCTGTTCGATTACGTCGGCGCACCCGATGCAGAGCGCGTTCTTGTTATCATGGGCAGCGGTGCGGATGTTGCGGAAGAAGCTATCAACTACCTCAACGCAAAGGGCGAGAAGCTCGGCCTTATCAAGGTTCGCCTGTATCGTCCCTTCGCAGCGGACAAGTTCCTTGCGGCTATCCCCGCAACCTGCAAGAAGATCGCTGTTCTTGACAGAACCAAGGAACCCGGCTCCCTTGGCGAACCTCTCTACCTCGACATCGTTGACGCGATTGCGGAGGCAGGGCTTGACATCAAGTGCTGCGGCGGCAGATACGGCCTCGGCAGCAAGGAATTCACCCCCACCATGGTCAAGCAGGTTTACGACAACCTTAAGCTCGACGAACCCAAGAACCATTTCACCGTCGGCATCATCGACGATGTTATGAATACTTCCCTCCCCGAGGGCGACTTTGTGAACGCCGCTCCCGAGGGCACGATCTGCTGCAAGTTCTTCGGCCTCGGCTCCGACGGTACCGTCGGTGCAAACAAGAACAGCATCAAGATCATCGGCGACCACACCAACATGTTTGCACAGGGCTACTTTGCATACGACTCCAAGAAGTCCGGCGGTCTGACCATCAGCCACCTGCGCTTCGGCAAGACTCCCATCCAGAGCCCCTACCTTATCGACAGTGCGGACTTTGTTGCATGCCATAACGCAAGCTACGTCACCCGTTACGATGTTCTTGAAGGCATCAAGGACGGCGGCGTATTCCTGCTCAACTCCCCGTGGACCGTTGAGGATATGGAACGCGAACTCCCCGCTTCAATGAAGCAGACCATTGCAAAGAAGCATATTCGTTTCTACAACATGGATGCTGTTAAGCTCGCCCGCGAAGTCGGCATGGGCAACCGCATCAACACCATCATGCAGAGCGCATTCTTCAAGCTTGCCGAAATCATCCCCGCAGACGAGGCGATCGATTACATGAAGGCAGCTGCAAAGAAGAGCTACGCAAAGAAGGGTGAGGACGTTGTTCAGAAGAACTATGCCGCAATCGACATCGGCGTTACCGGCATCACCGAAATCAACTACCCCGAAGCATGGGCAACCGCAACAAGCGGCGCAACCGCAATGCATGTCAGCGACGATCCGTATTTCGTTGATTTCATCAAGCCCATCCTTGCTCAGCAGGGCGACAAGCTGCCCGTCAGCAAGCTCGCTGCCGACGGCTATGTTCCCACCGGCACCACCAAGTACGAAAAGCGCGGCATCGCAGTTGAAGTTCCCATGTGGATCCCCGAAAACTGCATCCAGTGCAACCAGTGCGCCCTTGTATGTCCGCATGCAAGCATCCGTCCCTTCGTTATGACCGAAGAGACCGAAGCACCCGAAACCTTCGTTGCCAAGAAGGCGACCGGCGTCGGCGACGGCAAGCTCTTCCGAATTCAGGTCAGCCCCTATGACTGCACCGGCTGCGGCAGCTGCGTCAATGTTTGCCCCGCAAAGACAAAGGCTCTCAAGATGGCTCCTCTTGCAGAAGTCGAAAAAGTTGAAAACGATAACTGGAACTTCGCAATGGATCTGCCCACCCTCGACCTGCCCGTCAACAAGGCAACAGTCAAGGGCAGCCAGTTCCTCCAGCCCATGTTCGAATTCTCCGGCGCATGCGCAGGCTGCGGCGAGACTCCCTATGTAAAGCTTGTTACCCAGCTCTTCGGCGACAGGATGATCGTTGCAAACGCAACCGGCTGTTCCTCCATTTACGGCGGTTCCGCTCCCACCTGCCCCTACACCGTAAACAAGCAGGGTCACGGCCCCGCATGGGCAAACTCCCTCTTTGAAGATAATGCAGAGTTCGGCTTCGGCATGAACCTTGCAACCACCCACCGCCGCGAGAGGCTTGCGGATCTCATCAGGCAGCTTGCTGAAGGCTGCGGCGATGAAGTCAAGGCAATCTGCAATGCATGGCTTGAAAACAAGGACGATGCAGAGGGCAGCCGCAAGGCAGCTCCCGCTGTTGTCAAGATGGCTGAAGAATGCATGAACTGCGGTTGTGAGTGCGACGAGATCTGCAAGGAGATCTATGACCTCCGCGACCTGCTCGTTAAGAAGAGCCAGTGGATCTTCGGCGGCGACGGCTGGGCATACGATATCGGTTACGGCGGACTCGATCACGTTCTTGCAATGGATGAAGACGTCAACGTTCTCGTTATGGACACCGAAGTTTACTCCAACACCGGCGGACAGTCCTCCAAGGCAACTCCGACCGGCTCCGTTGCAAAGTTTGCCGCTGCAGGTAAGCGCACCAAGAAGAAAGATCTCGGCATGATGGCAATGAGCTACGGCTACGTTTACGTTGCAAAGGTCTGCATGGGCGCAAACCCCGCTCAGCTGCTCAAGGCAATGGTTGAAGCGGAAGCTTACAAGGGACCGTCCCTCATCATTGCTTACGCACCCTGCATCAACCACGGCATCAAGGCAGGCATGAACAAGGTTCAGGACGAAGCGAAGAGGGCTGTTGAGGCCGGCTATTGGCCCCTGTACAGGTATAACCCCGACCTCGCAGCACAGGGCAAGAATCCCTTCACCCTTGACAGCAAGCCCGCAACCGGCGACTACAAGGAATTCATCCTCGGCGAAAACCGCTATGCGGCTCTCAAGCAGCAGTTCCCCGAAGAGGCAGCAACGCTGTTTGCACGCGCAGAGCAGGAAGCAAAGGATAAGTACGACTACTATAAGAAACTCAACGACATGGAATAATCGCAGTTCAATGCGATTGACGAAGGCGGGATGATTCTGCCCGGCATAATTGCACAACGGCAAAAGATGCCCGCCGCCGGCAGTTGAGTTCAAAATAATAAGAACGAGCTTCCTCCGCACCCCCTGAATGCTGAAGGGGAATCATGAAACGGAAACGAATCATGAGTGCGGGGGAGCTTTTTTTCAATTGAAAGGAGCAGAAATTCAAAAGACAAACGGATATTGATTGGAAGCGGACGGATCAAAAAACAGCTTTTCGAAACAAAAGTCGAAAAGCTGCCGCTGATGCGCATAATTTATAATTGAAGAATATCAGCCGTTCATGATTTTTTCTGTTAAATCGTCAACGGTCTTTTTGAGTTTTGCATCGGTCTCGATGCTTTTTTCGATCTGTTCACAGGCATACATAACGGTTGAGTAATGACGCCCGCCGTAGAACGCACCGATTTCGGGGAAAGACGATTCGGTGAGAATCCTTGTAAGATACATTGCGATCTGCCGCGGATAAGCAATGCGGCGTTCGCGCCGGCCGGCTTCCATCTCGGCAGGACTTACCGAATAAAAATCGCAGACAACGCGGCGGATAAGTTCCGGCGTTACGGTGCGCTGCTTGCTGCCGGAAACGTAATCCTTAAGGACGTTTTCGGCAAGAGAAGCGGTAATGGGCTTGTTGATGAATTTTGCATAAGCAAGCACGCGGTTCAGACTGCCTTCAAGGTCGCGGATGTTGGAATAAACCCGTTCCGCAACAAGGCCGAGAACTTCATCGCTGACGTCAAGATTTTCTTGAGTTACCTTGCGGCGAAGGATTGCAAGCCGTGTTTCAAAATCCGGGGGCTGAATATCGGTGATAAGACCCCAGCCGAAGCGCGTCCTCAAACGTTCTTCAAGGATGGGAATATCCTTGGGCGGTTTATCGGAGGTTATGATGATCTGCTTGTCCGCATCGCGAAGGTCATTGAATACGTTGAAAAATTCCATTTCGGTTGCATCTTTGCCCGCGATGAATTGAATATCATCGATAAGAAGCACATCAAGATAGCGGTATTTCTCGCGAAGGCTCGTGCGCTCCTTGCGTGCAATGGACTGAACAACATCGTTGGTGAAATTCTCACTTGAAATGTAAAGAATTTTGTAATCCGGATGTTCGCCGTGAATAAAGTGCCCGATTGCGTGCATAAGATGCGTTTTCCCAAGCCCCACGCCGCCGTAGATATAGAGCGGGTTATAAGCCTTTGAAGGGTTTTCCGCAACGGCAAGCGCAGCCGCATAGGAGAAACGGTTGGATTCACCGGTCACAAAAGTGTCAAAGGTGTATTTGGGAATCAAGGTTGGGCAATCGTTGCGGACCGTTACGGGCTTTACAAAATCGGGAGAAGCCTCGGCAACATCGTCATCGAGGGGCGTTTCGCGGGTCGTGAAGCGCACATGCAGCTCGCAGCCGCAGGATTCACGGATGCTTTTTTCAACCATGGACGTGTAGAACCGCTCAAGAGTGCTTCGATAAAGCTCATCCTCCGTTTGGAGAACAAGCGTTGTGTCTCCCTCGATCCTGAGGGGAACCAGCGTCGCTATCCACGTGTTGTAACTCGCGTCCGTCATTTCGCTCTTAAGCGCGGCAAGAGCCTTTGACCATATAACAGATGCCGATAACAAAGATTGCCTCCCAACCGTTGCGAAAACACCGGAGCATCGTCAAAACAGTGCCCGGGTGCTTTTGCACAATGAATATTACCCGTATTTAAGCCTGATACCGATCATCGCCTGCTTGGTTTCGGCATTTCGACGCGGAACGCATTAATGCGGAACGCAGTACGCACGGTGCAGCAAAAGCATTAATACAAAGCGTGACAAATGAAGCATTGCTTTCATAGGGTGGACTAATATAATAACAAATTTGCAAAGATTTCGCAAGGCTTCATTGTGGATAATTTTTTCCGATTTGTACCGTTTTTTTTAAAAAAGCACCAGATATTGTGGAAAAAACAAGCATTATATTAGATATACTTAAAAAAAGAGAATAATATTCGAAATTTGCGGTAAAAAACGAGTTTGGGCAGGCATTTCCCGGGAAATATCTTTCGGATTCCGTGTGCCGCCGCGGTGCCGTGCGGTTAGATGCGTCTTGAAACAGCCTGTTCACAAAATGTTTACAAAAAATTTAATTTCGGTACTTTCCAATAAGCTGCAATTGGTGTATAATAACTCCAAATCCGGTAAATTTCACAGATTCCTCCAATCGGCGCGTTGATGCCTGCAATCAGCATGGTGATTTCTGTGATCAGCATGGTGATTTCTGTAATCAGCATGACGCCGTGAGCGGAACAAAAATCGGAAAGGATGAAAAAATGGAAAGAAAAACAAATAAAAAAAGCAGCGCGCTGCCTGTCATTATCCTGCTTGCGGTCATCATTGCGGCGGGAGTGGCTGCGTTCTTTTTGCTGAGAGGCGAAAAGTTCCTCGGCGGAAGGAAGGATATTACGATTACCGAAGCGGTAACGACAAACACGAACGGAATTAAAGATCCGGAGCTTGGAAATCCGGACTGGATTGAGCTGTGCAATCCGACGGATGCGGCAATGGATATTTCAAACTATGCCCTCGGAGTCGGCAATGAGGAGGGCGGAAGGTTCATCTTCCCTTCAGGCACAACGATCGCGGGCAAAGGCTATCTGCTTGTTTACTTTAAGGATCGCGGAGTTTCAACAACAGGAAAACTTGTTGCGGGCGGCGATCTTGCGGCGGCGGGAGAGACAGTGACGCTTTACAACACTGCGGGAGAGGTTGTCCATAAGGTTGATATTCCCGAACTTCCGGCGAATATTTCTTATGCCATGGATTCCGCGGGTCATTTCGGCTACGCAAAAGTTCCGACACCCGGAGCGGAAAACAGCACTGCAATTTCCAAAACCCCTGACGGAGCGCAAAACATCGAAGCTCCGAAATCACTCATCGTAAATGAAGTTCTGCGCGGCGAGAACGGCTTTGTTGAGGTTCGCAACAATTCCTCAAAGACGATTCAGCTTCATGACTTCTACCTTTCCGACAATGCGGACAAGGTCAACAAGTGGCGGTTCCCGCAGCAGACGCTTGAACCCGGTGCGCTCGCGGCTGTGAACCTTTGCGGTTCCGCGTATGCAGGCTCTGCAACGGCGGACGGTGAAGAGGGAAAACTGCTCTTCAATGCCAACTTCAAGCTTAACACCGAGGAAAACACCGTTTATATTGCGGGTTCCGGCGGGAATATAATCGATACATTCACCTTTGATATGAATATGCCCGGCGCGGTTGCGGCAGTACGCACGGCAAAGGGCGTTGAATACACAGGCACGGCAACAAAATGTGCCGAAAACAGCGATTCCACATTCGCCGAGATCACATGGACGGATATGGATTCAAGCGACGCGCTGAGAATCAACGAATTCCTGCCGAAAAACAAATTCGATATTACCGACGGCGACGGTGACCGCAGCGAGTGGGTTGAGCTTTACAACAGCGGAAGCGAGCCTGTTTCGCTCCTTGGTTACTATCTTTCGGACAACAGCGCAGAGCGCGACAAGTGGGCATTGCCCGATATCACTCTCGGCGGCGGTGAGTATTTGATCGTTTTCCTTTCCGGCAAGGACAGAACGGACGGAGAAATGCACGCCTCGTTCAGCATTTCCGACACGGATGAAGGCATATTCCTTTCAAACTACAACGGAATGCGTTCCGACAGCCTGCTGCTTCCTTCCGAATTGAGCGCGAATGTTTCAATCGGCAGGGGCGAAAACGGCGAGGTTCTGTATTATGCACGTCCGACGCCTGCGGCAGCAAACACGGCGGCAGGTTTTGCGGAACCCATGGGCGTGGGGGGGTTCAACCCCTCCTCCGTTTATATCAACGAAGTTTGCGCGGTAACAACGCCGCGCAGCGGGGAGATGGATTGGGTCGAATTCTATAACGGCGGCGACGAAAGTGTAACGCTCACGGGTTGGCATATCAGCGACAGCAAGCGTGAACTGCAAAAGTTTGAGCTTTCGTTCATTACGGTTCCCGCAAAGGGTTATGCGGTGCTCAGCTGCTCCGGCAGCATTTCCGATGCCGCACCGACGGTTGCACCGTTCAGCGTATCGGGCAGCGGCGACGGGCTGATTTTGACATCTGCCGACGGAACTGTCATAGACTATTTTGAAACGGGTGCAACCCGACTGGGCGTTACAAGCGGCAGGCAGACCGGCGGCGGGAGCGGTGACCGCGTTTTTTTTACGCAGGCGACCAAGGGCAGCGCAAACCCCGATGTTTGCTACCTTTCCTATGCGGCGAACGCCGTTTTTTCAAATACCGAACTTTATCACAGCGAGCCTTTTTCGCTTGAGATAAAAACGCAGAATGCAGACGGTGTGATAAGGTACACCACCGACGGCAGCAAGCCGACCGAGCAGAGCACGGAGTATACAGGTGCAATAACGATTTCTTCAAATACGGTTATTCGCGCTGCAACCTTTGTTTCGGGCATGATGCCGAGTGATGTTGCAACTGCAACTTATCTTTTTGAAACGCCGCACAGCGTGCCGGTTGTGACGCTTGCAATGAACCAAAAAGATTTTGACGATGTTTATGCTGTCAGCAGTCCGTTCGTTCCGGTTGTTGAACGGGAGGGGCATATACAGTATTTTGAAAAAGACGGAAGCCTCGGAGTTGAAACCTCCGCCGGCATTCGCGTTTCCGGTGCGTCAACCCGGCGTTATCCGCAAAAGTCCCTTGCGCTCATGTTTCGCTCCGGCTACGGAAGAAAGACCGTTACCTATCCTTTCTTCGGAAACGATTATATCAAGACTTTCGGTTCGCTCGTGCTTCGCAATGCGGGTCAGGACTGCCTGAATACCCGCATTCGCGATTCTTTCACAAGCACCGCCGTTCTCGATATGAACATCGATTCGTCCGCGGCAACTTTCTGCGCGGTTTATATCAACGGCCGTTACTGGGGGTTGTATGACCTTAAGGAGAACATGAACAAGGATTACCTTGCTGCGCATTACGGTGTTGATGAGGACACTGTAAACATTATAAAGCGCAACACCGTTGAGCTTGCGGGCAGCAATGCGGATTTTCTCCGCGTCAGAAGCTACGTTGTTCAACAGAATGCAAGCGGCGCAAACGTTGTTGTACCTTTGACGGCGGAACGGTATGCGGAATTTACAAAATGGGTGGATGCCGAGTCCATTGCGGATTATCTGATTGCAAGGGAATACTTCCCCGATGCGGATATGTTCAACCAGAAGTATTGGCGCACAACGGACTATAAGGTGCGCTGGCGTGCGATATTCTATGATTCCGATTTCGCTCTCAGTTCCGAGCGCGGCGATGTTCTCGGGCATTACTTCAACGTTGTCGGTGTTCCGAGTGCGGACGGCTCATTGAGCCAAATGGATCTTTACTGCGGACTGCGTTCCAATGAAGAATGGAGCGACTACTTCATAACGCGTTATATATATGTTACGAAGTACTATTTGAACAACGACAGACTGCTGCCGCTTTTTGATTCCATGGTGGACACGATTCAACCTGAAATGGACAGGCAAATTGCCCGCTGGGGACGCCCCGAATCCCGCAGCCATTGGGAAAACGAAATTTCAAAACTGCGCAGTATGCTTGCTGCCCGCCCGCAGTACGCAAAGCAGTGCCTGCAATACAATTTTAAGTTGTCCGAGGCACAATATGCGGAATATGAGGCAAAGGCGGACGAAATGTTCAATCAGAACGGCGGAGTTTTTAAGTAAGCTCACGTGCAGCGAAATGCAGACTGCATATTTTCACGGATTTGGTTCCGCATGAGTTTTTGATGACGGGATTCATGCGGAACACACAGAAAAAATATAGATTTTAATTTTTGCATCGAAAAGGTTTTAGCAAAAAAGAGAGGGCAATATGAAGATTATCATTGTCGGCGGAGGCAAAGTCGGGCACCAAATCGGAAAAAAACTGACAAATGAAAAGCACGATGTTGTTATAATTGATGACGATCCGGATGTGCTTGCACGCATATCCGACGAAATGGACGTTTTTTGCGTTGAAGGCAACGGTGCGGATTATAAGGTTCAGAGCGAAGCAGGTGCGGGGTCGGCCGATATTTTGATTGCAGCAACGGCGCATGACGAAATCAACATGCTTTGCTGCCTTATTGCACATAAACTGGGCGCAAAGCACACGATCGCCCGCGTTCGCGACCCGGAATACACCGTTCAGCTTGACTTTTTAAAGGACGAATTGGGGCTTTCAATGGCGATTAATCCGGAGCTTGCCGCAGCGGATGAAATTGCAAGGCTTTTGCGTATTCCGAGTGCGCTCAATGTTGAGCTTTTTGCACGCGGGCGCGTGGAGCTTGTCGAGTTCCGCATCGGTGAGGGAAATCCGCTTATCGGCCTCTCGCTCATGCAGATTTATAAAAAATACCAGATAAAAATTCTTATTTGCGCCGTTCAGCGCGGAACCGAGGTAATTATTCCGAACGGCGAATTCGAGCTTGAGCAGGGCGACAGGCTGCATATCACGGCGTCTCATGAGGAGATGGCGCGGTTTTTCCGCACTGTTTATCCCGATAAAAAGCGTAAAGTGAAAACGGTTATGGTCTGCGGCGGAAGCAGGATTGCATACTACCTTTCGCTTGCGCTGTCGAAAGTCGGCGTGCAGGTGAAAATAATCGAAAGCAATCCGCGGCGCGCTGAACAGCTCAGCGAGGATTTGGACAGTGCGTTGATAATCTGCGGCGATTCGACCGACCACGATCTTTTGATTCAGGAGGGCATAAACAGCGTTGATGCTTTTGTATCGCTCACAGGTATGGACGAGAACAACATCATAAGCGGACTTTTTGCAAAGTGGCAGGGCGCAGGACGCGTCATTGCAAAGGTGAACAACGAAGGACTTTGCAGCATCGTTCCGGAAAACGAGCTCGATTGCATAATTTCGCCCAAAACGATAACGGCGAACCAGATTTTGACGTTCGTCCGTGCAATGGACTGCAGCCCCGAGGGCAGCAATGTGGAAACCGTTCATCAAATGGTGGGCGGCAAGATCGAGGCGATTGAGTTTTCCGCAAAGGGCAATCATCCGATGTACGGGCGGCCGCTCAAGGAACTGAAGCGCAGCCTTCACAAGGATTTGCTCATTGCCTGCATTGTCCGCGGCGAAAAAACAATAATCCCGGGCGGCGATGACTGCATAAAAGCAGGGGATCAGGTAATTGTTGTTACAAAGCATATACTGTTTAACGATCTGACGGATGTATTGACGGAGAACCTTCAGTAAAAGGACGGAGATTCTTTGCAGCGTGACTGACCGGTTTACGGAAATAAGCGTGCTTACAACGTGGGGTAATAAAAATGAATTTTCGCCTTGTTTTAAATATGCTCGGCAAGATTTTGCTGATAATGGCGGCACTGATGCTCCTGCCTGCCGTGGTTTCGGTATGCAGCGGCGGCACGGATCTTTTGGCAATTCTTGCTTCCGCAGCAATAACGGCGGCTGTCGGCGGCGGTATGCTGCTTTTGAAACCAAAGGACACGACCTTTTTTGCAAAGGAGGGCTTCGTTGTTGTTGCGCTTGCATGGGTAGTGATGTCCCTGCTCGGCGCACTGCCGTTTATGTTCGGCGGGGTTTTTACAAATTACATGGATGCAGTTTTTGAAACGGCCTCCGGTTTCACAACAACGGGCGCAACCGTGCTTTCGGGCGGCATATCCGCAATCCCGCACGGCATAGGCTTTTGGCGGTGCTTCATCATATTCATCGGAGGTATGGGTGTTCTTGTTTTTGTAATGGCTGTTTTGCCGCTTTCAAAGGAACGCTCAATGTACCTGATGCGCGCGGAAGTTCCCGGGCCGAGCGTCGGCAAACTGGTTGCAAAGGCAAAGGACACCGCGCTCATTCTGTATTCAATTTATTTCGCATTAATGGTGCTGATGGCTGTGATGCTTCTGTTCGGGGGAATGAACGTTTATGAGGCATTCACAACTGCGCTTTCAACCGCGGGCACGGGCGGCTTCATGGTTTATGACGCCGGTTTCATCGGGCTTTCGCCGTACCTTCAAACGGTCACGACCGTGTTCATGCTGCTGTTTGCTGTTAACTTCAACCTTTATTATTATATTTTAATGCGCAGAATCGGCGACGTGACACATAATGAGGAGCTGCGCTGGTTCCTCGGCATATTCTTTGCCGCCGTGCTGACGATGACGGTTGCAAACATCGGGCAATTCGGTTCGTTCGGCGAATCACTGCACCATACGGCGTTCAATGCCGCTTCGGTGTACAGCACAACGGGCTTCGCCAGTGTTAATTTCGACAAATGGCCGACAATTTCAAAATCCATTATGCTGCTGTTGATGTTTTGCGGCGGCTGCACGGGCTCAACGGCCGGCGGAATCAAGACTTCCCGCGTTGCAATTTTGGTTAAAAACGCGTTCAATGAGCTTCGCCGCTTTGCTCACCCGAAATATGTCCGTTCGCTGAAACTGGACGGAAAAGTTGTTTCGGAGCCTGTCGTTCGCTCGGTCACGGTTTATTTTTCGGTTATAATCGGAATAATTATCGTTTCCATAATACTTGTTTCGGCAAACGGTTTTGATTTTGAATCCTCATTATCGGCGGTTTTTGCCTGCATTTTCAATATCGGACCCGGATTCCACGCATTCGGACCGACGGCGAGTTTTGCTCCGCTCAGCAATTTTTCAAAGTTGGTGCTGACTTTTGACATGCTTGCGGGCAGGCTCGAACTTTGGCCGCTGCTGCTGCTTTTTGTGCCGTCAACATGGAAAAAACGTGCGGTATACAAATAATCTGCGGTAACGGAAACAAAAAACATTGCAAACGGAAAGGAATTGGGTTTGAAAATTTTTCTTGTCGCAAGTGAATGTGTCCCGTTCATAAAAACGGGCGGATTGGCGGATGTTGTGGGCGCACTGCCTGCCGCGCTGAAAAAGCTCGGGGCGGAGGTTTCCGTTCTGATTCCGAAATACAGCATGATTCCGCAGCAATTCCGCAAAGAAATGCAGCATATTACGGACTTTTCGATTCAGCTCGGCTGGCGGAAGCAATATGTCGGCGTTGAGAAAATCCACCGTGAAGGCATCGACTTCTACTTTGCGGACAACGAGTTTTATTTTAAACAGGATTATGTTTATTCAAGCGGCGATTTCGAGGCGGAGCGTTACTGCTGGTTTTCGAAAGCGGCACTTGAAATAATGCAAAAGCTGGATATTGTGCCGGATATCATTCATCTGAACGATTGGCAAACGGGCATGATTCCGCTGCTGCTTCGGGAGCAATATTCCGCATTGCCGGAATTCTCCCGCGTTAAAACGGTGTTCACGATTCACAACCTCCGCTATCAGGGGTTGATGAACCCGATGCTTGTGAATGATTTGCTGAGCCTCGGGCAGAATGCACTGGCGCAAATCGAGTACTATTGCAATATCAACTGCATGAAAGCGGGGATCATCTATTCCGATGCGGTCACAACCGTAAGCCCGACTTATGCAAAGGAGATCTGCACTCCACGCTGCGGCGAAACTTTGGATGGGCTGCTGCGGCATAAACACATTGCGGGAATCCTGAACGGCATTGACAAAAAGCTGTACAATCCGTGGACGGATAAAGCTCTTTGCAGCCGTTTCTCAAAAAATCAGCCGCAGGGCAAACAAAAATGTAAATCCGCACTCCAAACGGCTCTGGGACTTGAACAGTCGGAGGAGCGGCCTGTTGCGGCGGTGATTTCGCGTCTGACAAACCAAAAGGGGCTCGACCTTTTCCGCGCCGTGATTCCGGGTTTGCTGGATCTTGGTGCGCAGCTTGTGATCCTCGGCATGGGTGATGCGGAATACGAGCGCATGTTCGCCGACCTTGCCGCAATAAATCCCTCTTCGGTTGCCTTCCGTGCCGAGATGAACGATGCGCTTGCGCGGCAAATCTATGCCGGGGCGGACATCTTCCTGATGCCCTCTGCATTCGAACCCTGCGGGCTGTCACAGCTGCTTGCAATGCGCTACGGTGCAATTCCCGTTGTGCGCGAAACGGGAGGCCTTGCGGACACTGTCATTCCCTATAACCGCTTCACGGACGAGGGCACGGGCTTTTCCTTCAGAAACTATTCTGCGGACGAGCTGTATAATGCTTCCCGTGCCGCAATCGAGCTTTATTGCGGAGACAAAGCCGCTTGGCAAAGGCTCACCGCCCGCGCAATGGCGGCGGATTTCGGCTGGAGCAGAAGTGCAGGGGAATACCTTCACCTGTATAAAACGCTCAAAATGAAATGATATTGATTATTTATATCGCAAAAGCGCAAACGCACCCCGAGTTTCGGGGTGCGTTTGCTGTATGTGAGAAGTAAAGAGAATGGCTGTGAAAAAGCTTTATGCAACGCCGATGGCAACCCTTGCGATAAGAATTGCGTCGGTCATATCGATTCTGCCGTTGCCGTCGAAATCAGCGGCGGTTTCTGCATTGGGGAGTTCTGCGGAAAGGGTGCTTACGCCGATTGCACAGCGGGCAACCTGAATTGCGTCCGCAAGTGTAACGCTGCCGTCGCCGTCAACATCGCCGAGAAGAACGGGGGAATAGTCGTCGGTGTAGCATGCAACGATGTCGATGCCCTCGTTGCCGGTGATAAGGAGCACGCTCTCTGTTGAAACAAGCCTACCGTTAACATACCATCCGCGGAATTCGCCGTTGTTCTCAGCATAGAGGGAATACGAGACTTCAGAATTCGTAGGACTGGAGCTATATGAGAAACCCATACTGCCTTCACCTTCAACACGTGCCGTTGTAACCTGCTGCATTCCCTTGGGGCTGAAAGCAATTTCCCGAAGGGGGCAGTCCATAATGCAGATTCCGGCAAGCACGGGGCAGTTTACAGCGGAAAAATAGGTGCATTCGGACTGGGCGTTGAAGTTCACATCGGTGAGCCTTTCGCAGTTGTCAACAATAACACCGGAAATATGGGTCTGCCCTGCATCGGGAGAGCAGACGCGCCTTACGGAAGTGCCGCTCAGGTTCAGCTCGCCGTATGCATCGGGTTTGATGGTTTCGATAATGTCTGCACAGATAATTTCGCCGGTAACGGGATCAGCAAACTCAACGCCATACCAGTAGTCGTATTCGAAGGAAAACTCTTCAAGGAGAGGTTCACCGGGAGTTTGCTGAACGGGCGAATACTTTGCAAAGGGAACAACATAATACGGGCTGTAAATCCAGCCGTGGTACTGAGCTATATCGCCGACGTCGAAAATCACATCGGCATTGCTGACGCCGGGCATGCCTGTTTCGTTTTGCAGAAAGGCATTGAGCTGCTCATAATCTGAGGGAAGAAATTTCGGGGACGAAGAACGCTCCGCATTCAGCCCGACAGGCAGGGAAGCAAGCACAAACAGTGCGGCGAGAAGGACGGTAAGGATTCGTTTCATTTTTTGGCCTCCTAAATCTTTCTTTAACAAAGTGAGTCATGGCGGAGGAACTCTTCTGCTTCAGTCGCAAAACAGCACCAAGCCGCCGGGGGTGGTTTCCCGGGGGTGGTTTCCCGGGGGTGGTTTCCCGGGG
>ERZ773116.38-NODE-38-length-126765-cov-147.871084_pt1 | contig 126765 bp, 90 predicted proteins | sample MGYA00580563_ERZ773116 | MGnify/ENA primary metagenome ERZ773116 (study PRJEB29015, sample SAMEA2737864) | human gut metagenome | biome: human gut; feature: human-associated habitat; material: faeces | place: China | collected 2012 ... | reverse complement strand
ACTTGCTGATCATCACGTACATTCCCCAATCCTGGATCAGTGAATAATCATACCTGCTGCTGTAGAATTGATCCGGAGCCAACAAGATTCCGGCGCAATACTTCCCATAGGTCCGTTGACCGACAAGCTCAACATCCATATAAGGCTTCAGACCTACAATCAACCCTTCCGAAGCCGAGGCCGTGCCACCGGTCACGATGACATAAACCTTGGATATTCCCGGATTGGCGTCCGACACATCTATTTTCAACTTCTGCGAACTGATTTCATGAACTGTTGAGAAATAAGTGTTAGTGTCCTCCCCTTGCTTCTTCCAGGCCTCGGCGAGAATGGAATTATACACCTCTGTCTGGAATATATCCCCGGCCAGGACATTTGCCATCGGTGCTATCATCGATGCCAACACATTCTCGGTGAAAGCGTAGCCACCGCCGTTATACCTCAAATCAAGGATAAGTTCATCAATATTCTCGGACTTGAAGCGTCTGAACACATCCGGCAGCGTCTGAGAGGAATTGAGGTCAAACGCGGAATAGGCCAGATAGCCGATTTTCTTTCCCGCGACATCGAACGTCTTGTCCACCAGAACAGGATCCTCGTACATATCCACCGCCTTCAGGCTCACAGTCCTGACATCACCACTGATGTTGCCGTTCCCATCCAGGCCAGTAACTCCCAAATTTATTGAATATGAATTGAAAGCATCATAAATATTTTCCTCTGTTATAGCCTTGCCGTCAAGAGTGATGATTATGTCACCTCGCCTAAGTCCCGCCTTATGGGCAGGTCCACCGCTGCTGACACAGCTCACCACAAGGAAATATTCCCCAGGCTTGTTGGTAATCCTCCCTGCCTGAAGATCATACCCGTAAGTGATCCCAAGCCCTTGCACAGAATTCTGGAATGACTTGAGGTCATCCGTCAGGACAGTCCAACGGTCCACTTCCTTGCCTCCCTCATGATAGCGAATGCCTTTCACCACTTCCATCGGCATTCTGCAAGTGTCCGGATCCAGCCTCGCCAAATCCTTTTCAATCTCCTCATTCCAAAGGTAATACGTTTCCAGCACATCGATCGCGTACTGATCCGCCTTCGCGATTTCATGCGTGGGAGCATTTTCTCTCTTATCCGCATCAGTCTCCACGCAGCCCGAAAGCCACAGCATCGCCGCAGCAAGCACCACTGCGGTCCCGCACATATTCCATGTCTTCATATTCATTGTCATTCAGAATAATCTAACGTTTCAGATCATGCCACTACATTGGACACTACAGTACAAAGATATTCAATTTTATTTCTCTTTCGTTTCTTTGTTGTATCTTTGATTCAATAATTTGACTTTTCGGTGATGATCGGGATTTTTGATTCGGGGTCGGGCGGGCTGTCCGTGCTGCGGGAGGTGCTGAAGCTTCTTCCGGGGGAAAAGTTTGTCTATTACGCGGACAACGCCAACTGCCCGTACGGAGAAAAGACTCCTGAGTTCATCCAAAGCCGATGCAGAGCGATCACTGAATATCTCCTCTCGCGGGGAGCGCGAATCATCGTGGTGGCGTGCAACACTGCCACAGCGGCGGCGATCACCACTTTAAGAAATGAATATCCCGTCAAATTCATCGGAATGGAGCCGGCGGTGAAGCCGGCCGCGCTCAGTTCTAAGACAGGAGTGATCGGTGTGCTGGCGACGGCAGGAACGCTGAAAGGGTCCAAATACCTGACCACCAAGGGGATCTACGAGGATGACGTAGAGATTGTCGAGCACGTGGGGCAAGGGTTTGTGGAGTTGGTGGAGAATGGGATTCTGGACGGACCACAGGCGGAGGAGACGGTGCGGAAGAGCCTCCAACCGCTGCTGGATGCGGGTGCGGACAGGATTGTGCTGGGGTGTACGCACTATCCGTTCCTGAGGAATGTCATCCAGAGGATTGCGGGGCCTGATGTGCAGATCATCGATCCGGCACCGGCGGTGGCCAAGCATCTGATTGAGGTGATGAAAGAGGAAGGGCTGCTCGCCTCGGACGATGTGGCTTCGACAGGCTCAGTGCCCCATCCAGACATCGAACTCGTCACTTCCGGTGACAACACCTCAGCCAAACGGATTCTCAGCATGGTTCTTGAAGAGAACAAGGTCCGCCAAGGCAAACAATAACCCTCCGGCAATCAGACAACAGAAAAAATGGCTCCGGCCAAAACATCTAAAGATATGGAATCAAACAACGGAATCGAGGTCAAAGACTTCGCCTACTGTTCAGACAAGTACCAGTACACGATGGGCAAATCCTTCTACGAGACAGGCAGAAAGGATGTCATCGCCGTCTTCAATATGTTCTACAGAAAAGCCCCGGAGAACAACAACTGGGCGGTCGTGAGCGGCATCGAGGAAGCCATAGAATGCATCCGGAACATCGGCAAGGCCGAACCGGAATTTTACGAGAAGTTCCTTCCGGGTGATGAATATGCCGAATTCCGCAAGTACCTGTCAACGTTGAGGTTCACAGGCAATGTCTATGCGATGCGCGAGGGCGAGATCGCTTTCCCGAACCAACCGATCATCACAGTGGAGGCTCCGCTGATCGAAGCCCAGATCCTTGAGACTCCCCTCCTCTGCATAATGAACCACCAGATGGCCGTGGCCACAAAGGCCTCAAGGGTCTGCCGCGCCACCAACCGTCCTGTCAGCGAGTTCGGATCACGGCGCGCTCACGGCCCGTGGGCTGCCACTTACGGAGCGAAGGCCGCGATCATAGCCGGATGCGCCAGCACCTCAAATATCCTGACCGGAGTCCTCAACGGAGTGCCTTCCACCGGCACGATGGCCCACAGCTTCGTCACCTCCTACGGCAGCACAGTCGAAGGCGAGCACAAAGCCTTCGTGGACTACATCAACACCCACCGAGGCGAGAACCTCATCCTGCTCATAGACACCTACGACACCCTTAAATGCGGCATTCTGAACGCGATACGCTCTTTCAAGGAATGCGGCATCGACAATGAATATCCCAACGGCTACGGCGTGCGCCTTGACAGTGGCGACCTCGCCTATCTCTCAGTCAAAGTCCGCAGGATCCTTGACAACCACGGACTTACGGGCTGCAAGATCTTCGCCACCAACTCCCTTGACGAATATCTCATCTCGGATCTTGAGCGCCAGGGAGCCTGCATAGACTCCTACGGAGTCGGTGACGCCATCGCCACCAGCAAGGCCGCCCCATGCTTCGGCAACGTGTACAAACTCGTCCAGATAGACGGCCGTCCGGTCCTGAAACGTTCCGAGGAGAGAATCAAACTGATCAACCCGGGATTCCAGATCACCTACAGAATCACGAAGAAAGACCCTGATCTCGGTGACATCTACAAAGCCGACGTGACCTGTCTGCGAGGAGACACCCTCTCCCAAAGGATCGAGGCCGGCGAGACCTTCACCATCTACGACGAGCAGGACCGCTACAAGTACAAGATATTCCAGTCCGGTGAATATTCCTGGAGGCCACTTCAGAATCAGGTGATCAAGGACGGTGAGAGATGCGCCGAAAGCCACACCCTGCAAGAGAAAAAGGCCTTCTACAACAACACCTTGTCACATTTCAGTCCGTCCGAGAGACGCCTCATCAACCCGCACTACTACAAGGTTGACATCTCAGACGACCTCCTGAACACCAAACTCGAGATCCTCGACACCCTCAACAAAGAGATCGAGGCGTTCAGCATTGACTGATGGCCCAGCCATTGTGTCCTCGACGACCAGAACACCACCCTCGAGACCAGGCTGGCGGCCATCGAGGCCGCCGTCAAGGGAATGCCTGACTACGGCAGCAAGTTCGATCTCATCGTGGCGTCCCTCGACGCGATCAAGGGGCAGGCCGAGGCTCTCGGCACCGACCAGGCCGGCATCGCCTCGAAGATAGCCGGCGTGACCGACGCCATCAACGACCTCGTCGACGAAATGAACAGCGGCAACACCAGCGCCGCCGGACACAGGACATGACAAAGAGAGGGTGACTAAAGTCGAAAGACTGATAGCCACCCTCTTTTGCGTACCGTAAGCGGATTGTCGGTACTACTTAGTAACATGAAAAAACAAGTTGCCTCAGATAAAATTATCGAGGATAGATCTATTTTCTAAGGCCTCTAAGCAATCCTAAATAGTACCAAGCTGATTTTAGGCTTACTTAGAACATGAAGCCGAACGAGACGTTGATGAGATTTAGGCTGGTGCGGTCGGCGAGGTTGGTCAGGGGCGGGTGGTAGGCGAATTCCAGGAAGTACCTGTTGTAGACGGCCTTGACGCCTAACTGGGCGCAGAGCTGGAAGCGGTTGGCGGCGGAGTCGCCGTTGTCTGACTTGAACCAGTCGCTGGTGACGCCCTCGTACTTGCTTTGACACAGGATGTGCGCTGTCAGGTTGAGGCCGGCGAACGGGAGAAGCTGGATCTGCCCGAGGTCGAGCTGGTACATCAAACTGACCGGAACAATCGCGGAGACGAGTGTGGAATTATGGTCGCCGAACACCGCCATAGCATCCACACCATATTCATAGAAGAAAGGCAACTCGCCGGGGAGCGGTCTCGCCTGCGAGACACCTATGGAGAGGCCGTTCATGTTTTCCGTGACAGGCGATCTGCCCGATTTCATCTCGATCGCGGCATTTGAATAGGACACCTTGAAGAAAGTTGCTGTGCGGAAATTGTCCCGCAGATGGTCATCGCGGCGATGACCGCAAGTAGTTTGATGTGCTTCATAAAACTGTTTGTATTTAATGTCAAAATTATGATAAGTCAGCCACTTCCCTTCCGATTCTGCCTGTGGGCGGGCAAAATAGAGCGGATGCTACAAATAAAAGAATTATTTCGGGCTTGGCAGCATGGTATAGAGAATGTTTCGACAATGAAACCCGAAAAGATGAGGGCAGATCTTAGCTGCAGCCCGAAAAGGATTTTCCCTATCCGGATTTTTGTAACGTGAAAAATCCGGATAGGGAAAATCCTTTTCGGGTCTCACACTAAGGTGAGTACTACTTGCTCAGTTCGGAGGCGTGGGAGAGGAGATATTCCTCAGCCTCGATGTTCCATAGTCCGTTGTGAGCCTTGCAGAGGCGGTCGAGCTCGGCATAGACAGGGTTGGTCACGCCTTTCTCCTCGAAATCGGCGATGGCGGTCAGCGGCATCTCCACGTGGGTGTAGATCAACTTCTTGCCACCTTTGATCGTAGGAAGGTTCAAGGTGGTTTCAGGGACCACATTGAGGCCTCCGATGTGGGTCACGAGACCGGCTGGGTCAAGACCTTCGCCCATCATCTTGAGGGCTTCCTTCATGTCCTCGGTGTTGCCGCCGCTGGTGCCGACCACATGGGTGGAGGCATAGTGGACATTGTAGAAGTTGAACGGAGCCTTGAAATCGGAACGGCCAGGACCGGAGAAGAAATTCAGGCAGCCATCCTGTCCGAGGATGTCGTCTCCCTGCTCGACAACAGCGGGAACGGGTGCCATCACGATGACCTCATCATAGCCGGTTCCGCCGGAAATCTCGCGCAGCGTCTCTACAGGATTCTCGACAGTGCCGGTGTTCACATAACGGAGATCGATGCCACGGGAAGCGGCGAACTCCTTGGTATAGAGCGTCGCGGCACGGTCAAGACGGGCCTGATCGATGTCCGTCACCACGAAAAGGGACGGCTTTCTGTCCTCACGGCGGAGCACATAGTTGATCATCGCGAGTCCCATCGGGCCGACACCAGCCAGAAGTGCCATCTTGCCACCGTCCTTGATCTCCATCTGGTGAACATACGAGCCCGGATGGGTGTGATAGCAGGCGTGCATCGCGCCGATCACGCAAGCCAGAGGCTCGCTCAATGATGCCGGATAGAATCCCGGGCCATTGTAATGAAGGAGGCAGCCCATCTCCATCACATCGGAAGGGATGATGATGTAGGTGGCGTCACCTCCAGCGTAGCGATAGGAATATCCAGGCGCGGACAGCAGACCGGCTGGGCCGCCCTCGTAGTTAAGGGCCGGCTGGATTGAGAACTTGTCCCCAGGCTTGAATTGATCCTTCCACTTGGAGCCGACCTCTATGATCTCGCCGGCGAACTCGTGGCCGATGATCGTAGGATTTTCGGCGATGTCGTCCGGGACTCTCTTGTGGTCGGAACCTTGGTGTGAAGACTTGTAGGAAGACATGCAAAGGCTGTCGCTGACAACCTTCGCGAGGATCTCGTCATCCTTCATCCCGGGGAGTTCAAACTCCTCGAGACGAAGGTCTTCCTTACCATATAATCTAACAGCTTTTGTAAGCATGGCCGTACCTTTTACACACCCTTCTTCGCGCGGATGACCTGCTCAGCGGTGGTCTGGTTGCTTACCGGAACATAGTCCTTCAGAGGGACGATCTTCTCGTTGATGGCATCCAGGAACCAGGACGGCTGAGGGAAGAACGCCTCCTCAAGCTCGTGGCAAGGGGTGATCCAGTTGCGGGAACCAAGCACCACAGGAGCGGCGTCGAGGTCGTCAAAGGCCATCTCGGTGATGTTGGCGGCGATGTCATTGAGGTAGGAGCCACGGGCGCAGGCGTCGCCGGCGATGACGATGCGGCCGGTCTTCTTCACGGACGCAAGCACCTTCTCGTAGTTGAACGGCACGAGAGAGCGGGCATCGATGACCTCAGCCTCCATACCATACTTTTCCTTAAGAATATCAGCGGCCTCAAGAGCGCGGTACAAAGTGGCGCCGATGGTAAGGATGGTGATGTCCTTACCGGCCCTCTTGACATCCGGCTCACCGATCGGAATCTCATAATATTCCTCAGGCACACCGCCTTCGTGGAACATCTCGCCCTTGTCGTAAATCCTCTGACTCTCAAAGAATATGACTGGGTCGGTACCCTGAAGCGCGGCGTTCATCAAGCCCTTCGCGTCATACGGAGTGACAGGGAAGCAGACCTTGAGTCCAGGAATATGGCAGCACAACGAAGTCCAGTCCTGAGAGTGCTGGGCACCGTACTTCGAGCCGACGGACACACGGACCACAACCGGCATCTTCAGGATGTTGCCGGACATCGCCTGCCACTTAGGAAGCTGATTGAATATCTCGTCTCCGCAGCAGCCGAGGAAGTCGCAGTACATGATCTCAGGGATCACACGGCCGCCACACATAGCGTAACCGATGGCTGTCCCGATGATCGCGGCCTCGGCGATCGGAGAATTGAACAGGCGATGGTAAGGCAGAGCCTCGGTCAGTCCTCTATAGACAGCGAAAGCGCCACCCCACTCACGGTTCTCCTCACCGTAAGCGACCAGAGAAGCATCCTTGTAGAAGCGGTCGGCGACGGCCTCGAATATTCCGTCCCTGATGTTGTAGGTCTTCATCTTGCTGGCAGGCTTGCCGTCCTTGTCAAGATAGAACCTGGACTTGCCGGCAATCTGCTTGACGCGAGGATTTTCCTCCAGCGGCATATTCACATCCGGTTTCGCGTCGCTGAGGGAGTCGATGCTCTGGTTGGAGAACATCATATCACCAAGGAGCTCACTTTCCTTCACGAGATCCATGCGAGGGGAAAGTTCGGTGTCGATGGCAAGCTTGTAGCATTCGAATATGTTGGCGTCAACCTCCTTGCGGATAGCGTCGAGAGCGGCCTGATCAGCCACCCCGGCCTCTTTCAGTTTCTCACCGAACGCCAAGATGCAATCTTCCTTCTCCCAGGCCTCGATCTCCTCCTTTGTACGGTAAGACGACTGGTCGCTCGGAGAGTGTCCGCTGTAACGGTAGGTGACAACGTCCAGAAGAGCAGGGCCCTTCTTCTCAAGAAGGTAGGCTTTCTTGCGGTTGAAAGCGTCGATGACCGCGAGAGGATTGTAACCGTCAACTCTTTCGGCATCCATGGCGTCGGCCTTGAAGCCGGCTCCCAGGCGTGCAGGGAACACATAGCCCATGGTCTCGCCCCTGGTCTGTCCACCCATGGCGTACTGGTTGTCCATCACGTTGAACAGGACTGGCAGCCCGCCCTTCATGTCGCCTTCCCAGAGTGTGTTGAACTGATCCATTGAGGCGAATGTCATGCCTTCGAGGACTGGTCCTCTGGCCATCGCGCCGTCACCGAGGTTGGCGACGACGATGCCCTTCTTGCGGTTGACCTTCTTGTAAAGGGCCGCACCCACGGCGATCGATCCGGAACCGCCGACGATGGCGTTGTTAGGATAGATTCCGAAAGGAGTGAAGAATGTGTGCATTGATCCGCCCAGACCCTTGTTGAAACCGGTCGTGCGGGCGAAGATCTCGGCCATCGCACCGTAGAGCAGGAAGCGGATTCCGAGCTCCTTGGTGTCATCGCCGTCGTAAGCCTTCTTTGCCACGTTGAGGGTGGCACCACCCCAGAACTCCTCCATAACCTTCTTCAGCTCATCCTCAGGAAGGATCTGAATGGAGCGGAGTCCCTTGGCGAGAATCTCACCGTGTGAACGGTGTGAACCGAAGATAAAGTCATCGGTGTCAAGGCAGTAGGCCATACCGACAGCGGCGGCCTCCTGACCTGCGGAAAGGTGGGCAGGGCCAGGGTTATTGTAAGCGACTCCGTTGTAGCCACCCGTGGTCTTGACCAGATTCAGCATAGTCTCGAACTCGCGGATGTAGGACATATCGCGGTAGATGCGGAGAAGATCCTCCTTTGTGAAATTGCCTTCCTTAAGTTCTTCCTTGACGGTCTTGTTGTACGTCATCACCGGAATCTTCGGAAGCTCAAGTTCGTGATCCTGAGGACGCAGGGTCTCGTTAGGATCGATGTAAAGCGCTTTTGGCATATCAGTATATTCTTAATTGTTTTTCGTCATTCTTTTTAGCGACAATTTGTGGTCATTACGTTTACCAGCAAATCATTTTATTTCAACGCGAACGCTGTCTCCTTGATGATCTCGGAAACAGTCGGGTGCGGGAACACAACCTCCTTGAGCTGCTCAAGAGTCATCTCCGACTCGATGGCGATGCAGGCGCTGTGGATGATCTCCGAGCAAGGGTTGCCGAGCATGTGGACTCCGAGGACCTCGTGGTACTTCTTGCCGACGATGATCTTGCATATTCCTTCACCGCCCTCATTCTCTGCGACAAAGCGGCCGGCGTAGGCCATTGGAAGCTTGACGACTGAATATTCCTTCCCGGAAGCCGCGGCCTGCTCTTCGGTGAGTCCGACTCCGGCGACCTCAGGGTTGGTATAGACGATTCCAGGGATGGCGTCGTAGCGCATGTGGTCTTCTTTTCCAAGAATATTGTTGACCGCGACCTCGCCCTCACGGCTGGCTGTGTGTGCAAGCATAGAGAAGCCGGTGACATCACCTGCGGCATAGACTCCCGGAATATTCGTGCGCATCTTGCTGTCCACCTTGATTCCGCAAGGTTTTCCGCCACGGTTCAGGAGCATCTCCACGCCGAGGTTCTCAAGGCCGAATCCGCCGATGTTGGCGCGGCGGCCCACAGAGACGAGAATCTTGTCCCCGCCGACCCTCTGGGTGTTGCCCTCCGGATCCTCATAGACAACGGTGTTGCCCTCGATTCCGGTGACCTTGCACTTGAGGCAGAAGTTCACGCCACGTTTGGTGTAGATCTTCTGAAGCATAGCGCTGATCTCATCGTCAAGAGGTCCGAGAATCTTAGGAAGCATCTCAACCACAGTCACTTTCGTACCGAGAGTGCTATAGAAAGCCGCGAACTCCATTCCGATGACACCTCCACCGATGACAACGAGCTCGGACGGACGCTCTTTCAGAGAAAGGATCTCACGGTTGGTGACGATAACGTCTCCGGCCTCCTTCAGACCCGGGAACGGAGGCACGGCGGCCTCTGAACCGGTGCAGATGAGGATGTTCCTTGCGGCGTAGGTCTGGTCGGCGGCTGTGATCTTGATGCCTTCCGCGTCACGGCCCTGGATCATAGCCTCGGCGGCCACGACCTCGACATTGTTGGACTTCATCGCCAGTTTGACACCACCTACGAGTTTCTTCACGACCTTGTCCTTACGGGCGACGATCTTTGAATAATCGAACGTAGGTTCCTTCACATAGACCCCGTAGTGGTCACCTGTGAGGGCGTAGTTATAGACCTTTGCGCTGTAAAGGAGCGTCTTGGTCGGGATGCAGCCCTCGTTGAGGCAGACACCTCCGAGAGACTTTCTTTCAAAAAGGACAACCTTAAGGCCGGCGGCTCCGGCTCTTTCAGCGGCCACGTAACCACCCGGGCCACCGCCTATTACCGCTAAATCGTACATATTCGTAAATATTTTAGAATTCAACTTCAAGATTCTCTATCTCAACGGCGACCTGCTTGAGGAAACGGGTAGCCTCGCCGCCGTCAAGAGCCCTGTGGTCGTAGGTCAGGGAAAGACCGAGATAAGGGACGAACGCATAGACTCCGGCGCCCAGATCCTTCGGACGAGGGACGATCGTGCCGACTCCGAGGATCGCGCTCTGAGGCACGTTGATGACAGGTGTGAACCACTCGACTCCGAAACCTCCGAGATTGGAGACCGTGAATGAGGCACCCTCGGCGGAAAGCAGGTCAGGATTGATCGAGCCCTTCTTGCAGTCCTCAGCGACCTTCTTCAGAGCCTTGCTCAAGCCGATGATATTCAGGTCCTCCGCGTGCTTCACGCAAGGCACCATCAGTCCGCGCTCCGTGTCAACGGCGCAACCAAGATTGACAACATTGAATATCCTCATAGCGTCACCGAGGCAGTGCGAGTTGACCTTAGGGAATTTCTTCAGAGCCTTGATGACGGCGTAGCAGACGAAGTCGTTGATCGTGATGTTGGCATCGATCCTTCCTTCCTCCAGCGCCTTCTTGGCCTTCTTGCGGAGAGCCTGGATGCGGCGGGCGTCAGCGCCGAGCATGTGTGTGAGCTGGGCGGTGTTCTGGAGAGAGTTGTACATCGACTTAGCGATGAGCTTGCGCATGTTGGACATCTTCTCTACAGTGAACTCCTCGCCTTCTCCGGCAAGGTTCTCGGTGTGGGTAGGTTTCCAGACCTTGAGGTCGGAGCCCTTGACCATTCCGCCGATACCGGAGCCTGCGGCAGGAGCCTGGAGACCTCCGTCGGCCATCATGGCCTTGGCGAGTCCGGATTTCGGAGCGCCCTGTGCGGCTATGATGTCACGTTCGATTATGCGGCCGTGAGGGCCTGTGCCGGCGACCTGGGCGGTGTCCACGCCTTTTTCGGCGGCCAATTTGCGGGCTCTTGGGGAGACGGGAGCGTTGGCGGCAACGGTTCCGGTCACCGAGCTTGCCGAAGCGCCCGGTGTCGCTGCCGCGGTCACTTCGATGGCTGGTGAGCCTTGTCGAGCCACTGGCTCTGCGACCGCATTTGCCGGCTCCGTGGCCGGTGATGTTGGCTCCGCGCCCGAAGCGGCAGATACGCCAGTCCCCGAAGGAGCATATTCAGAGAAAGATTCCCCCGGTTCGCCGATGACCATCACGTTGGTCAGGCAAGGGATCTCGTCGTTATCGTTGAAGAAGCAGGCAAGGACGGTGCCTTCGACCTTGGCGTCCTCGTCAAAGGATGCCTTGTCGGTCTCATAGCTGAAAAGGACATCGCCGACGGCGACTTTGTCTCCCACCTTTTTCTTGAATTCAGTGACAATGCAACTTTCTACGGATTGCCCTTGTTTGGGCATAATAACTACGTGTGCCATTAACTATAATGATTATTAAATTCTCTAAGCCGGATGCCGTTTGGATTTCGGGGAAATGGAAGCGGCTCCGCATACACACAAAGTTAAAATTTCTTCTTGACATAAAAAAGGATTATATTTGTACTCTACAAACGATTTAGCATATTTCAAATTCAAAATATCAAATAGAAAATGCAGTCAACAGAAGATCTGAAGAAGATTGCCTCCCAGGTAAGGAGGGACATCATCAGGATGGTCGTGAAGGCCAAGTCCGGACACCCGGGCGGATCCATGAGCAGCGCTGATTTTATGACAGCACTGTACTTCAATGTTATGGATCAGAACCCTGAAACTTGGACACGCGGTGGAAAGGATCAGGACATGTTCATCCTGTCGGCCGGACACCTCACCCCAATGTATTACTCAATCCTTTCGAGGGCAGGATATTTCCCGACCTCCGAGCTCGGCTCGTTCCGTAAGTTCGGAAGCCGCCTTCAGGGACACCCTTCAGTAAGGAAAGGCCTCCCTGGCGTGGCTCAGGCGGCCGGTTCCCTCGGACAGGGACTTTCAGTAGCGATAGGAGCGGCTCTCGCAAAGAAGGCTGACAACGACCCTCACTGCGTTTACGTTCTCTGCGGAGACGGCGAGACCGAGGAAGGACAGATCTGGGAGGCGGCGATGTTCGCAGCCCACCACAAGGCCGACAATCTGATCGCGATGACCGACTGGAACGGACAGCAGATCGACGGCACGACCGAAGATGTCGCCGGACTCGGTGACCTTGAGGCAAAATGGAAGGCTTTCGGATGGGAGGTCATCATCGCCGACGGACACGACATGGACAAGATCCTCGAGGCGTTCGCGCAGGCCAAGGCTGGTGTCGGAAACGGCAAGCCGAAGATGATCCTGTTCAAGACAGAGATGGGACACGGGGTTGATTTTATGGCGGGCACCCACAAATGGCACGGCAGCGTACCTTCAGAGGAGCAGTGCCAGAACGCCCTGAGCCAGCTTGAGGAAACATTGGGAGACTTTTAATTCACGAATATTATGAAGAAATATACAGATAAGGGTAAGAAAGACACCCGCAGCGGTTTCGGAGCCGGCCTTCTCGAAGCCGGAAAGGCTGACTCAAGAGTCGTGGCTTTGACCGCCGACCTCAAGGGCTCACTCAAGATGGACGCTTTCGCGGCCGAGTTTCCGGAGAGATATTACGAATGCGGCATCGCCGAGTCCAATATGATCGGCGTGGCCTCTGGAATGGCTCTCGCAGGCAAGATTCCGTTCGCGGGATCGTTCGCCGAATTCGTCACAGGACGTGTTTACGACCAGATCAGAATGGAGGTATGCTACGGTAAGACCAACGTCAAGATCGCTTCCTCACACGCCGGAATCACCCTCGGCGAGGACGGCGCCACCCACCAGACAATGGAGGACATCGCCCTGATGCGTGCCCTTCCGGAAATGGTTGTGATCAACCCTTGCGACTGGACACAGACAAAGAACGCGACGATCGCCGCGGCCAAATACGATGGTCCTGTCTATCTGCGTTTCGGCCGTCCTAAGGTTGCCGACTTCACACCAGACGAGCCGTTCGAGATCGGAAAGGCATACGTGCTGAACGAGGGCAAGGACGTCACCCTCTTCGCGACAGGCCACATGGTTTGGGAGGCCCTTCAGGCAGCCGAAGCTCTTGAGGCAGAGGGAATCTGCGCCGAGGTTATCAATGTGGCGACCATCAAGCCACTTGACACCAAGACAGTCATCGCCTCCGCCATCAAGACCGGAGCCGTGGTTGTCGCCGAGGAGCACAACATGGCCGGAGGCCTTGGCGAACTGATCGCCGGAGTGCTCGCCGCCACATCCCCTAAGCCTATTGAATATGTCAACGGACGTGACGAGTTCGGCCAGAGCGGAACTCCGTCCGAGCTTCTCGCCGCTTACGGAATGGACGCCGCCCACATCGTCGAGGCCGCCAGAAAAGTTCTGGAAAGGAAATAAGAAACAGAAATATTCATAAAAAACAGAAAAAAGTTAGGAGACATTTACGTTTCTTAACTTTTTTTCTGTTTACTATGCCTATATTGCCGCCCATGAACACGGCAGCCATAAGGAATATCCACGGTCCTTTTCCTGAATATTCAAAATGCCTGCGGCAAATGACAATAAACTATGAAAATCAAAGAGATCTGCGTGGACGAGAGGCCACGGGAAAAGATGCTCGCCAAAGGAGCGGACGCGATGAGCAACGCTGAATTGCTCGCCATTCTGATCGGATCAGGGACGCAGAAAGAGAACGTCCTTGAGGTGGCCAACAGGCTTCTGGCCGAAGGCAAAGGCAAGTTGTCGATGATAGCCGACATGGACGCCAGACGAATGAAGGAGATAGGAGGTATCGGCAGTGTCCGGTATGCGGCCATCGCCGCCGCCTTCGAGCTCGGGAAAAGATGCTGCCTGGAGGATCCCGGAATAGAAAAGGTTCCCTTGACCGATGCCGAGATTGTGTACAGGATGATGCTCCCCCGCCTCAAAGGGTTGGATCACGAGGAATTCTGGGTAATTCTTCTGAACAGGGCCAACTACATCATCCACAAGGAGATGATAAGCCTTGGAGGAATATCCTCAACCGTGGTTGATTCCAAGTTGGTGGTCAGGATGGCTCTGGACAAACGGGCCAGCGGCCTGATCATGGTGCATAACCACCCGTCCGGGAATCCTCGGCCAGGGCACAACGACCTGACCGAAACCGAACGCATGAAAAAAGCGGCGAACACTTTCGACATCGCCCTCCTTGACCACATCATCATCTGTGACGACTGCTATTTCAGTTTCGCTGACGACAAAGTGACAGTGGCGGAAAGAAAAAATTTGCTGCTCTGAAAATAAATCCTTACTTTTGATTTTCGGAAATCAATTTCGAAAAACCAATGAAAGTCATCAATCTTGGCGAGGCCGACTCGGTCCTCAACAACATCATCGCGCAGATGCGTGACAAAACCGTTCAGAAAGACAGCCTCCGTTTCCGTTACAACCTTGAAAGGTTGGGGCATATCTTCGCCTACGAGTTAAGCAAGGTGCTGGACTACAGTCCCAAGGACGTCATCACTCCGCTCGCCACGGCAAGGGTTCGCACCAGTGACGCAAAGATTGTGGTTTCCACGATCCTTCGCGCCGGTCTGCCTCTCCATAAAGGTATCCTTGACGTTTTCGACAACGCGGAGAATGCGTTCGTCGCCGCGTTCAGAAAGTATGACAAGGGGGACGAGTTCCACATCAATGTGGAGTATTGCACCTGTCCTGACCTGACGGGAAAGACGCTCATCATAGCCGACACGATGCTCGCGACTGGAGCGTCAATCGAAATTGCCTACCACAAGCTGATTGATGAGGGAGGAGAGCCGGTTCACACGCACTTCGTCTGCCCTATCGCCAGCATCTACGCCATCGAGTTTCTTCAGAGGCATCTTCCTGAAAACACGACACTTTGGACCGCCGCCGTTGATGAGGAACTGACCAGCCACTCCTACATCGTCCCAGGCCTTGGCGACGCAGGCGATCTCGCCTACGGAGCAAAGCTGTAAGCAGCTTTGCTCTATATCTTTCACCCCCAGTCCCTTCGGGACAGCCCCGGTGGGGCATTGGGGAGCGGTCTCCCCAAACCCCTTGCGTCGCTACGCACTGCGTGCGCTTTCCTTTCACCCCCAGTCCCTTCGGGACAGCCCCGGTGGGGCATTGGGGAGCGGTCTCCCCAAACCCCTTGCGTCGCTACGCTCCGTAGTCCATTAAAGTTCTTTCAATACTATGGGGAGAAGGTCCTGTGCGAAGAGCGTCAGACGAAAAAAGATTCCGCAACCATTCACCCGGATAGGGCGCGAAGCGCAGGTTGCGGAATCTTTTTTGTCTGACGCGGCCTGACCTAAATCCTTGCCGGTCACCTCGACGGGCTCAGCGACCACGGCTACATATTCAGTTACAATTACAGTTCCTTTCTGAGCCGAGCCTTAGGAATGTCAAGCTGGTCACGGTACTTGGCGATCGTACGGCGAGCGACCTTATAGCCACGCTTGTTCATCTCGGCCACCAACTGATCATCTGTCAGAGGCTTACGCTTGTCCTCAGCATCCACACACTCCCGCAAAGCCTTCTTCAACTCACGAGTGGACACCTCCTCGCCATCCTGGTTCTCAAGCCCCTCCGAAAAGAAATACTTCAACGGATAGATTCCGAAATGTGTCTCGATGTACTTGCTGTTCACAACCCTTGAGATCGTCGAGATGTCAAAGCCGGTCCTCTCTGCTATATCCTTCAGGACCATCGGCTTGAGATGAGACTCGTCCCCGTCCATGAAATAGTCATGCTGGTACTCGATGATGGCCTTCATCGTGCTCTCCAACGTGTTGTAGCGCTGCTTGAGAGCCTCCACAAACCACTTTGCCGAATCCAGCTTCTGCTTCACAAACGTGGCCGCCTCCTTCTTCTGCCTGTCCGAAGACCCCTGAGCCTCGACAAGAAGCTCAGCGTACTTGCGATTCACACGGATTTCAGGAATATTGAAACGAGGCATCGACAGTTTCAACTCTCCGTCCACAATGTCCAGCACGAAATCCGGCACAATCTGCTGAGCCTGATCGTTGTAGGAATCATCAATCTGGCCTCCCGGAGCCGGGTTCAGCTTGACGATCTTAGCCATGACGGCCTTCATCTCCTCCTCGCTCAGTCCAAGTTTCGTGATGATCTTCTGGAAATGCCTGTTTGAGAACTCCGCGAAATAGTCAGTGAGAATGCTCTCGGCGGTCTGCACAGTCTTCGTCTGCTTCTGAGCCCTCAGCTGAAGGAGCAGGCACTCGCGCAGATCCCTTGCTCCGACCCCTGCCGGCTCGAACTCCTGAATCACCTTCAACATATTCAAGACCTCCTCCGGGCTGGATTCGATGTTCGCCCTGAAAGCAAGATCATCCACTATGCTGTCTATGTCCCTGCGAAGATAGCCGTCACTGTCAAGGCTTCCTATTATGAATGCAGCGACATCATGCGCATGCTTTGACAGATTCCGGTAGCCAAGCTGTTCCATCAGGCTCTGCGTGAAACTCTCCTTGACAGAGAACGTGTTGTACTGAGGACGCTCGTCCTTACCATAGTTGTTCACATGAAGCTTGTACGCGGGAATCGGATCGTTCTCATCGATCTCATCGATGGAGATGTCCTTAGGCTCATCATTGTCCTCGTTCTTTTCCGGAGCCGGAGAATCGTCAAGCACCGGATTGTCCTCCAACTCAGACTTGACCTTCTGCTCCAGTTCCTGAATCGGCAGCTCGATGAGCTTGATCGTCTGAATCTGAAGCGGGGAAAGTTTCTGAGTCTGTTTGAGTTCTAGTCCTTGCTTGAGCATAGTTTATTCCTGATTAACGGTCTCGACTGTGTAGGAATGGAACCGGTCAACCACAGGATAACCGATTGTCTCCCTTACTATGAAAGCGGTCGGGAAAGCCCCTTTGACCTGCTGAAGAAGCCGCATGGCCTCGGACTTGGTGCGGAAATCCCCGACTGTCACCCTGAAGAAAGGATTGGAATATGTCCGATAGGCCGAAACGCCGGGGAACATCCCCTTGAAACGCTCCAAAGCCGCTTCGGAATCATTCCTCGAAGTCTGCTTGTTGTCATTGAATATCCGGACTCTGAATCCGGTGGAAGTCCTTGAGGAATTAGCGGCCACATGGGACTCGAAAGCGTTCAGAATGCGCTGAGACTGATGCACGGTCACCTTTGAATCCCCTCCGCCATAACCGGAAAGGAGGTTGAATATATTCTTTCCCACCAATGTGGAGTCCATCGCCGCGCTTTGCCGATAGATGACGGAATCACGCTTCTCGGTTGTGCCTTGGGCAAGGGCCGTCGACACGGAGGCGAGAAGGAACAATGTGATCGTCAGGATTTTACGAACCGGAATATTCATAAATCTATTCAGTCATTTGATTAAGGTCGATATTCTTGAATTTCAAGGTGGTGCCCGTTCCGCTCTTGAGTTTAACGGTCGCGGTCACATCCGTGGTGAAGCCCTCCAGACTGCCCTTCTTCACGATCTGCATCAGTTTCATAAGGCTCACGCCATCGTTCAGGGTCGCCGTGCAAGGCAGGTCATAGACCTTCGAGCATTTCTTGTCCACGCTGATCGTGTCCGCCGTGTAGGTCGCGAAATCCTCTCCGTTGTACTTCACTGTCCCGCTGACATCCATCACCTTGAACGCGAATGTCGGATTGTCAATCCCGACCGCGAGCACCGCGTCTATCGAACGCAGGCCTTTCAATGAATATGACTCCAGGCCGCACGAGGTCACCTTTATGTCTTTGACCTTGGACAGACCGGAGCATCCGGAAAGGATGGCACAGGCCAGCGAAACGATGAGAATGCCGAATATTGTTTTCTTGAATGTCTTCATCTTGTCAACACTGTTTCCACAAAGATAATGAAAAATCCATAATAAGCATTATCGAATGGATTTGCCAGAATAGCCATACTTCCATAAAAAACATGCCACGATGGATTTGATGAACGTCATCAAGTCATTATTCAAGGATAATTATCTATCTTTGCGTCAAGACAGTTATTACGAATGAGCAAGAAGATTTACATAGAGACTTACGGTTGCCAGATGAATGTCGGCGATTCGGAGGTGATTTTCTCGATTCTCGGGAAAGAGGGGTATGAACGGACTGAGTCAATGGACGACGCGGACGTGATTCTCGCGAACACGTGCTCGGTCAGGGACAACGCCGAGCAAAGGATATGGGGGCGCATCGAGGTGTTCCACAAACAGAAGGAAAAAAGATCCGGCGTCGTGGTGGGGATTGTCGGATGCATGGCCGAAAGGCTGAAAGACAAGCTGTTGGACACGCACAAAGTGGACCTTGTCGCCGGTCCGGACTCCTACAGGACGCTTCCGACGCTGCTCCGGGACATCGCGCCGGACAAGCCGCAGATCAACGTGATGCTCTCACACGAAGAGACTTACGCCGACATCGTGCCGGTCAGGACAGACAGGAACGGGGTCTCAGCGTTCATCTCGATCATGAGGGGATGCAACAATGTCTGCTCGTATTGCGTGGTTCCTTACACCAGGGGCGCGGAAAGAAGCCGAGATCCTCAAACCATTGTGGATGAGGCCCGTGACGTTTTCAGCAAAGGGTACAAGGAAGTCACCCTGCTCGGTCAGAACGTGGATTCCTACAACTGGAAACCGGCGGAGGGGGAAGGATGTGACTTTCCGAAACTGTTGGAGATGGTCGCCCGGATCAGCCCTGAGCTGAGAGTGCGTTTCGCCACCAATCATCCCAAGGACATCAGTGACGAGTTGATCGAGACGATGGCAAGGTACGACAACATCTGCAATCATATTCATCTGCCGGTCCAGTCGGGCAGCGACAGGCTTTTGGAGAAGATGAGGAGACGCTACACCGCCGAGTGGTATCTTGAGCGTGTGGCGATGATCCGGGAGGTTCTGCCGGGCTGCGGAATCACCACGGACGTGATCGCCGGGTTCTGCTCCGAGACAGAGGAGGACCATCAGCAGACACTTGAACTGTTCCGTAAGGTCGGGTTCGACTACGCCTATATGTTCTACTACTCCGAGAGACCGGGGACGCTCGCCGCAAGGCATTATCCTGACGATGTTCCGCTCGATGTCAAGACCAGAAGGCTGAACGAGATCATCGCCTTGCAGAGCGAGCTGAGCCTGAAGAGCAACCAGAATGACATCGGCAAGACTTTCAGGGTTCTTGTGGAAGGGCCGTCAAAGAAGAATCCTGAAGAGCTCTGCGGCCGCTCCGGCAGCAACAAGATGTGCGTATTCCCGGGCAAGGGACACAAGGCCGGAGATTATGTGGATGTCAAGGTGCTCTCCTGCACATCGGCGACCTTGATCGGTAAACTGGCTTAACGGCGGTCTATGTTGCAGTGGATTCTCACGGTGTTATACATACTCCTGATTCTCAGCGTCTTCACAATCATATTGGTTGACCGGGGAGATTCAGGAAGGAAGTTCGCGTGGCTGCTCGTCATCGCCGTGCTTCCTGTGGTCGGACTGGTCCTCTACCTGATGTTCGGCATCAACTACCGGCATCACTGGATCTTCAACCGCCGGCATCAAAGGTACAGGGACATATTCGAGGCCGGAACCACTCCGGAACTGAACAGAATCCTCTTCGGTCACGACAACGAATCAGCCATCCGTGAGGAGTTCCGGCCGCTGGCGAAACTTCTCGGGGCGGAAAGCTACCCATCCGTCACATCAGGCAACGATGTGGAGATCATCACGAGCGGACAGCGGAAATTCGACCTGCTCCGCGAGGACATTCTGGCGGCCAAAGATTCAATCCACATTGAATATTTCCATTTCGGCAACGACAAGGGCAGCAAGGCGATCAAGCGTCTTCTGATGCAGAAGGCAAGGGAAGGGGTCAAGGTTCGTTTTCTGTACGAGAACATAGCCAATTTCCCGATAGCTTCGGCCTACTACAACAACATGAGGAAAGCCGGGGTCGAAGTTGTGAAGTTCACCAACCCAAGGATGCATGTCCTGGATCTGGCCACGAAACTCAATTACCGGAACCACAGGAAGATAGTGGTGATCGACGGGAAGATCGGCTACACGGGAGGGATGAATATAAACGATCATTATTTCCGTCAGTGGAGGGACACGCACATGCGCTTAACGGGCGACGCCGTGGCCGTTCTCCAGTACACTTTTCTGGACTCCTGGTTGACAGGCGGCGGGACGATCGACAAGGAGATGATCGAGTTTTACCCGATGGCGAAGAAGACGGTCACTGAGTCTGTAGATGTGACCGCGCGGGAACACAAAGCATTGAACAGTGTCGCTTCGACAGGCTCAGCGACCAGGGAAACAGGATCAGCGACCGGAGATAACGATCTGTCAACCGAACAAGAAATAGACTTCCGGGCAACCCACCAGACGCTCAGGAACAAACTGGTCCAGATCGTCCCTGACGAGCCGGACCTTCCACTGCCGATCCTCCAGCTGAGTTACGAATGGGCTCTCCAGCACGCCCAGAAGTACATCTACCTTCAGACTCCGTACTTCGTTCCCACAGAGCCGGTTATGGACGCTCTCAAAACCGCGGCCCTATGCGGGGTCGATGTCCGTCTGATGCTCCCGGAAGTGGCCGACAACCTGCTGATGCGTCCCGCCAACAGAGCCTACTACGAAGAGGCCCTGCAAGCCGGAGTAAGAATATTCCTGCGAAAGGGAGAGTTCATTCACGCAAAGACCTTTGTCTGTGACGATTACCTCTCCAGCATCGGCTCAGCGAATCTGGACTTCCGCAGTTTCGCCATCAACTACGAGGTCAACTCCTACATCTACGATGAGGAGACCGCCCTGATGAACAAAGGAATATTCATGTACGACCTCAGGCAATGCCATGAGTTGACTTTGGAGGAATGGAACGCCCGTCCGTGGTACTGCCGGATCCTTGAAAGCTTCATCCGACTTTTCGCGCCTCTTCTGTAGAAATCGCTTCCACAACCCGGAAATCCTGTATATATCCGATCACTAAAACTGAAAATCAGAGTAGATCGACCAGTGGTCCGAATAATACTCGATCGCCGGATCGTACTGAGCCTTCACCACCCGATATGTCAGGATTCGCAAGCCTTTGCCCTTTGAGAACCAAATGTGGTCAATGTAGGAGCCACTGTTGCCATAGCCGTTGTTCGTGGCCTCATCCTGAGTGTCCTGAGCCGCGTCCTTGGCAAGATTGTAAGAATCCCTGATGGAGTCAAACACGACCGAATTGGCCGCGGCGTTCCAATCCGCAGTCAGAAGGACAGGAAGATCCTCGGTATTGTACATCTTCACCCGCTCCATAATCAGTTTCATCTCAGCTGATCTGACATCGTTGTCCTTTGTGTCAAGATGAGTGTTGAGATGGAATATTCTCCGTCCGTTATCCTTCAGCTCAAACTCCGCCCAAGTCGCCTGACGTTTGTACTGAGCGCCGAGAGCGGGAGCCTTTATCGGCTCATCCGGAGTCTCGGACAATGAGAAAACGCCCCAGCGGACAAGGCTTACGGCATCCGTGCGGAAGAATATTCCCACGGCCTGTCCAAGCTCGACCTCCTCGTTGGTGTCCTTTGGAGACGGATTATCGCTCCAATCGCTCATAACCTTGCCCACACAGTCATAGCCCAGAGGAGCCAGCTGATCCTTAAGATAATTCCATTGCGAGAGGTAAGCCTCCTGCGTGCCGATGATGTCAGGCTGAATGTCCTTGTACATCGCCACCAAGGCCGAGCGACGGTTCTCCCATCGCCTAGGGCTGTCCAAAGGCTCGCCGGAGTCTCCAGTCCAGACTCTTATGTTGCTGGACATCAGGCGGAACTGCTGCATCGCGCCTATCGAGACCTTCATTCTGCCGATCTCTGCCCGCTCAAGGCCACGTACCAGGTATATTCTGTAGGTCTCCTCATAGACGAAATTGTCGGGGAGGGTGACGCTGATGCCGTCGGTGGTGATGTCGCCCTCCTCCAGAATGGCCTGGAACCTGTACTCGGCGTCCAGCGTCTCGAAGATCAGAGCGTCACCAGCACTGAATCCCTGACCTTGGATGTTCAGCCTCTCTCCGGACTGCACGGTCGTGTCTTCCATCCTAAGGTTGTAAGGGAGGATGAATCCATCATCGTCCTTGCACCCGTGCAGCAATGCGGAAACCGCAAGGAGCATAATTCCCGCCATTATATTCAAAAATTTCCTCATAGCCAATCCTATTTGTAGTGTTCCGGGTTCTCGTCCTGCCATTCGTTCACTCCGTCACGGATGCGGTTCCTGAAAGTCAGGGTGTCTGTCACGACCGACTTGGTCCCGTCCGCGTTTGCGAAGCTGTAGTTCAGGAATATCTTTCTGTCTTGCAGCAACTTGGCATTATTGTACCCCGAACCGAGATCCTCTATCGCCACGGCATCGGCGGAAGCGAGGGTGATTTTGCCGTCACAGAAGGTGATCCTGACAGAACCTGCTCCTTTCCCACGGTAATTTGTCTTTACAGCATCAGGAGCAACCGTGCTGAGGGTATAGACCTCGTGTGTCTTCTCATCCGAAGGAATAGATGTCGGATAGACATCAGTGTCTATCACATTGCCGGAAGCGTCGGTCACAACGGTCTTTCCACCGTGGTACCAATTGCCGAAAAGCATATTCTCGTACCTGAGGGCGATGATCTCGTATGAACGGGAAAGAAGGACTGTGTCCACATCGGCGGATGTCAGACGGAAGCCGATGGCATAGTACGGATGACTGCCTGCTCCCGGAAGCGCAAGGAACGCTGCCGAATCAGCCTTGACAGTGATTGTGCCGGTGTGATTCCCTTTCTTTATCCGGAAGCGCTCTCCCTCCGGAATCTTCACCGTGCTCATAGGAAGCGGAGTGAAAGCCTTGATGCCGCTTAACTGAACAGCGTTCTTGACATAGTCCTGACTCACAGAGCCGACCGTCGTCCGGCCGCTCATCTCCGAAAAGGCGTTGAACGGCGTCTCGGCGTCCGGCACGAAGAACCGGAGATCCTCGGTTATCAGATTGTCGTCAAACTCATACCAGATGTCACGGTCATATTCATTCTTCATCACTCCCCCGAGGACAGCGCCGATCTTGAACTGCATTCCCTCTCCAACCACGAAGGTACGAAGGTCGTACTGGTAGGCAAGGTAGGCTCCGCTGTAATCAAAGTCCTGGACATAATCCTTGTAGCAGCCGGTCAACGACAAAGCCACGGCGACTGACGACAGCAGGATGTATAGTTTCTTGATATTCTTCATATTTCTGTTTCTTTAATGTATTAACGCCAGTTGTCCCATCCCTCATTCTGTACCATTCCGGTCTTCGCAGCGTCGTAGTAGGGAATCGGTAGCCAGCGGGAATTGAACTTGCGGGTCTCGACAGTCTCATAAGTGATGGACGATCCGTCAAAGACAGGTTTCTTCACCTCAACATTTATGTTCTTCTGCCAGTCTGCGTCGGTAGACCATCTCCTGAGATCCCAGAAACGCTGGCCCTCGAAACATAGCTCGATGTGCCTCTCGTTCCTCACAAGAGCGTCGAAAGCGTCCTTGCCCTTTGAGGCAACCTCATCAAGATAAGGGTCTGATACAGACCCAAGACCGGCGAGGCCATCGTTTGTCGGACGGTTACGCAGATAGGCCAGAGCCTCTTTCGCAGTGTGACCGAATATCTCTGTCTCAGGGCCTGCGGTCTGGTTCGCGGCTTCCGCGAACACAAGGCACATCTGCGCCCATCTGAAGAAGAAGACCGAGCGAGGCTGCGTGTTGACCTTGTCATCATTCTTGTTCCATTCCTGGTTCACAAATTTTTTGACATAATAGTTTGTCAAAGTGTTGCCGACTCCACCGGCCTCGTCCTTGCCGCCCACGGACATGTCGAAGGTGTACATCGTCTCATTGCTGGACGGACGCACCACCTTGGCTCCATTGTAGTTGACGGTACTGTAGAAACGAGGGTCACGGCCGGAATACGGGTCGGCGGGATCATAGCCGGAACGCGGATCATCAATAGGATAGCCATTCGCCATCGGGAAAGCGTCCACAAGGTTCTGGGTCGCGCCGACGGAACCGCTGCCACGGAATCCCTGCGGATAGAAAAGATTCTCCATACTTGAGTTCGTCGTCCAGCTGGAAGAGAATATGATCTCCTGAGAGTTAGGCCAGAGCCAATCGAATTTCAGGGAAGGGTTGAAGCCGTTCGGCTGCGCTCCGTCCCTCAACAATTTGAAATCCATCACCTCGGCGGCGTACTTCGCGGCATTCTCCCATCTGGAGACATCCCCGCCAGGGTTGAAGGCCGGCGAGGCCCAGTACAGATAGACCATCGCTTTCAAGGCCTTCACAGAAAGTCCGTCCATCCTTTTCCAGCGGGAAGCCCCGTCTATCGTGCTGTGCTGTCCAAGCCAATCCCTGTTGGCTTCAGGAATATACACAAGCGCGGAGTCGCAGTCATCCAGGATCCTCTTCACACACTCGTCATAAGTGTTCCTCTCCACACTCTCAGGATCTGTTCCGAACACGTCGACCGGTGAGGTGAGGATCGGGAAACCGAGCAGTTTCCCGTCAGTGCCGACACCACCGAACTTCCTAAGAAGGTCGAACTCGTACCATGCTCTCATCGCATACGCGTCACCCTGCAGATAGCGTTGCAGAAGAGCGTTTGTGGTGTTATCGACAAGGAAGCGGGTGTTGAGCCCCAGATTGTCCTCCAGAAAAGTGTTCACGTACATAATGGCAGTGTAGTCCCTTGTCCAGTATGCATCGAAAGGATAAGAGGCCGGAGAGACCGCCCCTGTGCCATAGCGTCTGATCGCGCTGCCGCTTGACGTGATCACGGCATCCTCCGTGATGGCGTCAAGGTAGATGTACTCATTGCTTATGTACGTACTCGGAAGTAAATCGTAGGCCTTTTCCACAAAGCCCCTGACATAGGACGGATAGCCGGAAATGTTCTCGTCCGTCACATTTCCCATCGGAAGAGGATCGAGGAAATCACACCCGCCAAGGACGGCGGCGGCTGAAAGCAGGAATATTCGTAAATTGTTTTTCATTGCCGATTCTCGTTAAAAGTTCAACTTGACACCACCGGTGAATGTCCTGTACAGAGGATCCGTGGTGACACCAGCCGAGACAGACTCCGGATCAATATACTTGACACCACTGACGGTCAACAGGTTAGAGCCACGGACAAAAAGCCTTACACCTCTGATCCAGTTCGAGTTGCGGAACGAGGTCGCCCAACCGAGCTCCACATTCTGAATCTTGAACCAATCTCCCTTGCGAAGCCAGAAACGGGAAGCCTGGAAGTTGTTCGAGATCTTGTCGTAGGAAAGACGCGGATAGTCGCCGCCAATGTTCTCGCTCACGAATCTCGAGTAGTTGTTCTGTCCCCATCCGCTCCAGAAATAGCTGTTTGTGAACGGGATGTCAAAGAAAGCGCGGCCAGTGCCGACAACCGTCAGGTCGAAACCTTTATATTTCAAATAGAGGTTGACAGCGTAGTTCAATTTCGGGGAGGTGTTGCCGATGATTGTCCTGTCGTTGGAGTCAATCTTTCCGTCACCGTTCAAGTCCTTGTACTTCAGATCTCCAGCCTGAACCTCAGAGTCGAAGGTCTGTTCGGGAGATGAGGCGATGTCCTCGGCTGACGCATATTTGCCGAGATACACATAGCCGTGATAGTCCCCTGCCATAGAGCCTTCCACCTTGTTGTAGTCGTTTATCTGGCTCTCGCTGTAACGGAGGTACTTGCCACGGTTGTAGATAGCCCAACCCCCTATTGAATATTCAAAGTCACCGATCTTGTCCGTCCAGTTCAATGCCACCTCGGCGCCTTGGTAACGAATCTTGTTGTAGTTGTCATAGGTAGCCACTCCATTGAAACCGAAAAGCTTAGGATTCACATCGCTCGTGTTGGTAATGATGCCGTCACGAAGGATGTAAAAGTAATCCGCGTCAACGGACAACCGGTTGCCGAAGAACTTCGCCTCAATGCCGGCCGTGATCTCCTTGCGCTTTTCCCAGGTAAGATCCTTGTTGCCGAGACGCAGAAGAGTGGTCTTGTAGGACTGGTACTTTGTGGAGCCGCCGATCCATTCAAAGTCCGTGGAAGCGGGTCCGAAATTCACGCCTTTTTCCTTAAGATACTCATCCTCATAGAGATCCAATGCTCCAAACGGATTGTAGCCGATGACACCGGCCTGAGCGCGCAGCTTGAGGTAGTCAACCTGGCCGGATCCCTTGAGGAAATCCTCCTCGGACACCACCCAGCCAAGGCCGAGAGACGGGAACACACCGTACCTCTTGCCTTTCATAAACATACAGGAACCTGTCGTGTTCATGACGATCTGGGCCAGATAACGGTTCGCATAGGAATAGTCCGCGTTAAGGATAACGGACTGTTGACGGTCCCTATAGGCGGAAGAACTTCTTTCCGTAGTCTCAAGATAATAGACAGCGGCGGCTGAAAGGCGGTTCCAACCCCAGTCACGGACATAGCTCAGCCTCTCGTTGAGGTACAGGCTCTGATGATACCATTTACCAAACGCCGACTTGCCGGAAGCCTTGGCTCCCTCGTGGGATGTCTTCACACTTGTTCCGGTCTCCTTGTCATAGATGACCGCGATGTAATCCGGGTTCTTTCCTATACGGTCCATGTTGAAGACGTTAAGGCCGACATACGACTCGAACCTAAGTCCTTTGGCTATCTTGTTCATATCCCATGTCAATGTGCCGTTGATGATTCCGGAACGTTCCCTCTCGGTGAAGAATCCATTCTCGGCCAAGGTGGCGTAAGGGTTTGCCGTATAGTTCTCGTTCACACCGTAGATCCATCCCCCGGTCTCCGTGTTGAGCCCTACGTGGACAGGGAAAGCGGTCGGCGGTGTGGTGCTGGCCAGAACGAGATAGTTGTCGAACTCGTTGAACGTACCGCTTCCGCCATAGCCGTAGTGAGGGCTGCGTCTGAAATTAAGGCCGGAGAACAAACCCACGTTGAACCGAAGGTCGCTTGTGATCTTCATTTCAGCGTTGGCGCGGACATTAATCTTGTTGAAACCGGCGCTCGGTCCCGCGGCATAGAAATCCCCCTCGCCAAGATAGCCGAAATAGACAGCGTACTTCACCGCTTCCGTGCCTCCCTGAACCGTCAGGTTGGCTTTCTTGTAGGATTTGGTGTCCTTGAACATCAGCCCTCTCCAATCCACCGACGGATGAATCAGATCATCAGGCCTGTTCAATGAATAAGCCTGGATATCATCGGCCGTGTACACCAAAGGATAGCCGGCCGCCTCGCGGGCCTGGTTCTGCAAAGTCGCATATTCCGCTCCTCCGACATATCCTGGCATCCTGTCAACGACACTGACTCCGCTTTCCATTCCGACCTTGATGGTCTTCCCGGCGGGCAGGCCTCTCTTGGTGGTGATGTAGATCACTCCCTCCGAAGATCTTGAGCCAAAAAGAGCCTTGTCCAGGACATCCTTGACGAATGTCATAGACTCGATCTCCTCAGGATCGATCTGGATCTCGGAAAGATAGACCGGCTGCCCGTCCACTACGAACTTCGGAGTCATGCCCCGGAAGTTCATTCCACCGCGCATCCCGTCTGACATAAGTCCTGTCATTCCGTTGATCTCCGTGATAAAAAGCCCGGGCACCACTCCTGTCAGGGCGTTCCTGAAATCCGAGGAAGGGTACTTGTTGATGTCCTCCTCGTAGAAGACGGAAGAACCGCCAGTGGACAGGGACTTGTTATAATTATTACCATAAGGAAGGACAAGTGTCTGCCTCACCCTATGTCCGGCCTTCGCCGGGACATTGACAGTGTCCGCGGGAGACTTGCCGGCAGCCCTGGCCGGTGATTCCGACACAGCCGCCAGCAACGCTAATGCCAGTACGGCGCTGATTGTCTTAGTGTATCTTTTCATATTCATTTCCGCTGATTGTTACCAAACTTCATTGTTGGTGAAATTCTTCATCTTGTTCACCTCGTCGGTCGGGAACGGGATATAGTACATCGCCTGCTTCCAGGAGCCCTGACGGTTTGCCGGGATGGAGCGGCGCTCATACCGTCTTCCGGCAGGATGTTCCTCACTGACAGGGACTTTCTCGACATAGATACCCATAAGTGTCTGGGTCATTGTCTTCGGTGCGATCTTCCACCTGCGGATGTCAAGGTAATAATGGTGTCCCTCGAACGCAAGCTCGACGGTCCTCTCGTTCTGGACACGCTCACGGAATGAGTCCTTGTCCGACGTGAACCTGTCCTGCACCCCTGGCATTCCTGCCCTTTCACGGACCTTGTTGACCGCCTGGACAGCGGTAAGGTCCAGACCTCCGGCACTTCCGGACGGGCCGTAAGCCTCATTCACAGCCTCGCCGTAATTGAGATACAACTCAGCCAGACGGATCAGTGGATCAGTCCTCTGATAGCTCTTCTGATAGTTGCCGTCCCACCATTTGTTCACAAGATAACCGGTGTTGGTCCAGCCTTTGGCGTCATCCGCGCCCCATTCGTGATTGAGGGTTCTCGGAGAGCTCGCGCCACTGATCCTGGTTGTCGGATATATCTTGAGATCCGGATCGTAATACATGTTCACACCTGACGCGCAGCCGGCCACGACACTTCCGTCGTGAAGCACGGTAAGATCAAGGCGAGGGTCACGGTCGGCGAAAGGATTCTGCTCGTCATAGTGACCTAAGGCCTCGGCCTCACCCCTTTCCTTCTCCGTCTGAAGAGGGTCTCCGTAGATGGTCTCGAACCTGTCCACAAAATTCTGCGTCGGACAATCCCCGCTGGCGTTGTTGCCGTTGGAGATCGAGTACGTGTACATTCCGGTGAAGGAGCTTGTCTTGGCGGAACCATAGTTCCACGCCCAGATGTGCTCGTTGGTGTACTTGGATGCTATGAAATTGTTCTTCCAGGAGCCGATAGGAAGCAGCTCGTAGCCATTGTCCAGAGCCAGCTTCAGAGCTTCCGCGGAAGCCTCGGCGGCATCCTCCCAGTCCTTCTGGCCGGAGACGTTGTTCAGCGGGCTCGCCGCATAGAGTAGAGCCCTGGCCTTCATCGCCTTGGCGGCCACACCGTTAGGACGATCCTGGTCAGGAGCCGAAAGGTGTCCGGGATTGCCGAAAGTTCCGTCACGGCGGGTCTTGCCGGCTGCGGCGAGAAATACATACGCCTGCTCGAAATCCTCGGCGCAGCGCCTGTAAGTCTCATTGGCACTGAGCCTTGTCTGATCCCAGTTGTCCTCGGAGCCAAGAGCCTTGTCAAGGTAAGGCATCCCGCCGAAATAGCGGCAGAGCACGAAATGAGCGAAGCCTCTCACGAAATACGCCTGTCCCAGAATGTCATTCTTATCCTGCTCCGAAGGGATATTCTGCACCCTGTCGATGTTCCCGATCGCCTTGTTGCAGATCCTGATGATCTTGAACATTGAATATGACACCGGTCTTCTTGTCAGATCCGTCGTGAACACCTCCACATTGGCTCCGAGTGTACCGGCCTTGATGCTTTGTGCCCTGATGAGACGGCCGGTGTCACACATATCCGTCATCGCAAGCCAGGTGAAACGAAGGCTCCAGTTGTCCAGGTAGAGAGGATAACCCTGCTTGATGTTGGTGTTCCTTTCGGAATTGGCCACCGAACTGCCATAGACATAGTCAAAATATGCCTTGTAGTTGTCCCAGATGGTAAACACCTCTGTCTCGTCAAGTCCTGTCTCGGGATTGATGTCCAACCAGTCGCATCCTGAGAAAACAAGACATAACGCAATTATGCCGCTGTTTAGTATCTTTTTCATCTTGATCATTTCCATTAGAATCCAACTTTGACACCGAGCTTGACACTCAGCATATTCGGATAGAAACCTGTCGTGAACGTCGTGCTCTGAGGATCGCCTTCGATCAGCCCTGTGCCGGTCCAGATGTTGTTTCCGGTGGCGTACACGTTAAGGCTCCTCAGACCTGTCGCCTTGAGGAACGCCTTTGACTTGATGGTGTAGCCGATGTAGATTTCCCTCAGGTTCACATAGTCGGACTTTCTCCAGGTACGTCCCTCAAGCATCATCGTGTACGATTTTGTCGGATCACCGCCCGCCCACATATACATCGGGTGTCCGGAAGCTCCGCCATAGACCAACGTGGCGTGGTTCGCGCCCTGATTGTCCGGCCTCCAGTAATCCAGCTGCGAGGTGTTCACACGGTAGTCTCCCTTGTTGAACTCAACCTCCCAGCTTCTGTTGAAATTGACATATTTCCCGAAGTTGGCGGTCCAGAGCATTCTCAACTCAAAGCCCTTGTAGCTGATTCCGTAGTTCAGGGAAGCCACCGCCGGAGCGTACTGGGTGCCCTTTATGGCGTGTAGGTCATTCACATTCAGAAGACCGTCAGCGGAATAGTCAAGGTATTTATAGGCGCCGACGTTCAGGTACTGCCAGTTACCGGCGTACGAAGGGTAGTTGTGGATGTCGTCCACGCTGGTGTAATAGCCGCCGTCAACGACAGAGACACCGTTGGTCTGCCCCCTGTAGGCCTTGCCGGCGGTCTTCTGGTACTCAGGCGCGTAAGGAGCGTCCTCGTAGTTCGTGATGCGGTTCTCATTCAATGACAGCATCGCGGAGACATCATAGCCGAAACCGTTCTTGAAATCGTTCTTCCACCCGGCCTCGATCTCGATGCCGTGCTTCTTCATCGAGCCTCTGTTGACCTCCTTGTAGGCCGTGCCCACAATCATCGTGACGTTAGGAGCCACGAGCATATTCGTACGGTTCTCATTGAACAGATCGACCTCCAAGGTAAGCCGGTTCTTCAGCCAGCCGAACTCTATGCCAAGATCCCTCTTGTGTGCAAGTTCCCATTGGGCGGTGTCATTGGCCGCGCTGTCCTCCGTGACGTATGAGCCTTTAGAATAGGAGCTGTAGTAAAGCCACCTTGAGCTGGTCTGGTCGTTTCCGACAAGTCCGTCGGAATAGCGGAATTTCATCTTGGACCACCAAGGCATACTCTTCTTCCACCACTTGTACTGCGAAGGCACCCAGCCGACAGCCACCGAAGGGAAAAGGCCGAACCTGTTCTTCGGGGAGAACTGTTCTGATCCGGTGTAGCCAAGGTTAGCCTCAAGGAGATAGGTTCTCCTGTAGTCGTAGGTGACACGTCCGACAAGCCCCATTGTCCTGTACGGGAAGGCCGTCGTGCGGATGTTCTCCCTTTGGTTGAACAGAGCCAGGGCGGACACGGAATGGCCTCCGAATGTCCTGGCGTAGTTCAACGCGCCTTCCCAGTAGAATGTGACATAGTAGTTGTTCTCGACACCACCCTTGGTCACGGCGAACTCGGGCTGCTCGTAGACCGCCTCTCCGGTGCTCTTGTTGTTCACCCAAGGGTTACCGACACCAGCGTCATAAAGATCCCAGTCGATGTAATAGACCGGATTCTCGTGGTTCGCGCTCTGGGATATCCTGGAATAATAGGTGCTCAGCGAGAAGCTGGCGGACAGCGAGAGACCTTTCGTGATGAAGTCCAGATCCTGCTTCAGCTTGACATCCGTGTAGAGTTTGTTGCCGACACTTTGGGAATATGATCCATAGCCCAGCAGCTTGACAGCGTTGTCGTAGAACGCTCCCGCCGAAGAGGCGATGCGGTCTCCTCGCCGGTCCGGATAGTCCGTGTCCGGAATCTCATCCAGAATCCAGTCCGGATAATATGCCGGGTACATCATCGGGGACGAGGAGTACATGTGCCCGAAAAGCCCGGACGGGCTCATGCCGCCGGTACCCGTAGGGGCGCTTTGGACTCCGAGATTGCCTCCCACCTTGACAGACAAGAGAGTGGACTTCGTCAGGTTCACGTCAAGGTTGGTCCGGTAGTTGAGCCTGTCGTAACTGAAGTTAGAGCCTCCCCAGGACGTGAAATCCTTGAATATGGAGCCTTCCTTGTTGTAGCCGAAGGAGACGAAATACTTCACCTTGTCGGAACCACCGGTAACGGACAGGTTGGCGTTGACGCTGCTGGAGAAACTCTTGGTGGTCAACGCGAACCAATCGTTGTCAGGGTAACGGATGGAATTTATCCTGGAAGTAGGGTTTTCATATTCATTGATCTGCCACCGAGGGATCATCGATCCGAAACTCAGGGCGTTCTTCTGAGCGACGTTGAGCATCTCCGCCGTAGTGGCGGAAGAGATGTGCTCAGGGAACATAGTCGGAAAATCCATTCCGTACGACACGGAGGCCTGCATCTTTGGCTTTCCGACCGAGCCGGTCCTTGTCGTGACAATGATGACACCGTTGGCGCCTTTCGCTCCGAACACAGCGGTGGCGGACGCGTCCTTCAGCACGGATATGGTAGCGACCTCGTTAGGGTCAATGTCGGAGAAGCTTCTCTCCACACCATCCACAAGCACCAGCGGGCTGGAGCCGTTCCAACTGGAGACACCGCGGATGAATATGCTCACATCATTGTTGCCCGGCTGACCTCCGTTTGCGATAGTGACAACACCGGATAGTTTACCGGTTATCGCGCTCGTGATGTTGGCGGTACCGGAATTGACGATGTCGTCGGTGGAAATCTGGGAGATCGCGCCCACGACGCTCTCCTTTTTCTGCTGTCCATAGCCGACGACCACAGTCTCCTGCAGCATCGTGGACTCTTCTTCCAGAATGATCCTCAAGTCCTTGGCGCTTGCCAGGGTAACGGTCTTGTACGTGTAGCCCAGACAGGATATCTCCAAAACGGAACCTGCCGGAGCCTTGATCACAAAACGACCGTCAATGTCAGTGACCGCACCGTTGGACTTGTTTCCTTTTATCATAACTGCGGCCCCGATCACCGGAACTCCGTCCTGATCCACCACCAAGCCTTTAACCGACAGGTTTTTAGGCTGTTGCTGTGCGGACATATTCCTTGCCGGAGCCATACTCTCCGCCGGAGCCGCCGCCATCGAGACTGTGGCAAGCGGAGCCAAGAGAGCGATGAATATTTTCAGACAACTGTTCATGTTATTGGTTATTATTTTTCAATCCTGATCTTGATCGCGTCACAGGAGCCATCGCTCCACTGGCGGACACGGATGGTAGCGCTCTTGCCCGATTGTGCGGCATTGTCGTTGTTGATCAAGCACTCGCCAGCCACGCATCTGACTCTGAACCTCAATGTCCCGTCCACTATCTCATTGGAGAATGTGGCCGTTTCCTTGACATTGACAACGGCATCCTTCTTGGTGAGCATATACGTCGCTTCCTTCGTGACACCACCCTTAGGGCTCTTCAGCGGTTTTGAGCTGGTCGCTTTCCACTCTGTTCCGTCAAGATACTCAACCATCCAGAAACAAGGAGCGGTGGCCACGCCAGACATGGCGAACTGGATGCTGGCCTTGGATCCCGCCGCAAATCCCTTGACAGGAACGGAGAACTCCAGATTATCATCTGTCCATGCGCCTTTCCTTGCATAATGCCCCTTTCCGTCGCCGCTCACTATGAAATCGCTGGCGGCGTATTTGGAATCGTCATTGACCGTGTTCCATCTCATTTCCGCAGTCTTGCTGTCATCGGCGGCTATGCCCTTGGTGACCCATTCCGTACCCTTGAGCACAGAGTCCTCAAGCGTCCAAGTCCATTCAGTAGGCATGACAAAGACTCCGGCCTGACTGATGGTTATGACCACGTCCTCAATCGCCTCGTCTTCACATCTGAATGTAAGAGTGCCTGTGCGCGGCTCGGCCGAAGTGTTCCCGGAAGCGGACACCTTGACAGTTGTACCCTCCATGTTGGCGTTCCCTGAGGCAGGTGTCACGGTAAGCCAGTCCATACCCTCAGACTTGACGGCAGTCCAGTTCCTGTTTGTCGTGACCGTCAGCACCACCACGGTCTCCGCCTTGTCGGTGAATGAGACTTCATTGCCCTCGGCGCCGGTCACATTGAAGACAGGATCGTCCACATACTTCGTCTGGGTAATCCTGATCACCACATCGGGAGCGCCCTCGCCCTTGAAGGTCAATGTACCCTCCCGCGCGTCTCCGGTGTTGAGCTCGGGAGTGACAGTGATCACGCTCTCTGTCTTACGCCCTCCTGACTCCGGAGAGACGACGACCCAATCCAAACCGGTCTTCTCCACAGCCCAGTCGACATTGCTCCAGACCTTGAACACTACCGGATCAGTCTTGTCGAAATCAAAGGCGATGATGTCAGTGTCAAGATCATAGACCTTGATTTCAGGGACGATAGGAAACGCGTCCTGCGTGACTGTGATCGTTCTTTTCACAGAACCCGCCCTGACCGTCAACCGGCCGGAACGCTCAAGATCATCGTTGGCCTCGGCCTTCACGGTGACAGTCGCGAGCTTTCCGGAACCGCCGCTGACAGGAGTGACCGTCAACCAGTCCATTCCGGATTTGGACACTGACCAAGTCCTTGTGGAAGAAACGGTGAACGTGGCGTTCTCCGACCCGTCGTAGGACAGACGGATGTCAGAAAGGCCATTGATGTCAACCACCTCTTCGGTTCCCTTTTCCTCTTCCGCACAGGATGCCAGGAACAAGCCCGACAGAACCATCAGCGGCAGAAAGATTAGTCTAAGTGATTTTCTCATAATGTTACTAATTACGTTTTATCATTCTTCATTCAATTATACTCATAAACCGACCCTCGGCATCTAATCGACCGGCTCAGGCTTTTCCCATTCCTTTGTCATACTGTATGGCATCCTGTAGACCTTGCCTTCCTTGTCGCAGAAATACAGGTGCGAGACACTTCTTGAGTCCGGATTGCCGTCCGCCCAGAAAGCATAGAATCCATCCGCCGCCCGCAGGGGCCGTCGCGCGTAGGTCTGGTTCGACACACTTCCCGAAGTCAGGTTCAGGCTTTTTCTCCAGGTCTTTCCCTCGTCCACGCTGGTCCAGCGCACCATCTCGCCACCCGTTCCCCAGTATTGAGGGCCAGGATCAGTCGGGGCGATGACCGTCCACTGTCCATTCTCCACCCAGATGCTTCCGCTGTCGTAGCAATGTGTGGAAGTGGTGACCAGGCTTTCCTCCCATCCGGATCCCGTCCAGTAAAGCGTGTGCCATTGCCTTACACCGCCTGCCGGACCGGTAAGATGATTGTCGCTGGTAAGGTAGAGTATCACCGGATTGCCAGCCTGATCAAAGTTCAGATCCTTGATGTAGCAGTTCCTTCCCTGGCTCTGATAATCACGGAGTTCACAGACGGAATGCCTGTCCGTGACCGGAACATCCACAACAGTACCGTCAGCCGTCGTCCAGGTCCGCCCCCAGTCGGTGGACTGAAGATAGTAGATGTTCGTGCGGGCGTCGACCGAACCGTTGATATGACGGTTGAAAGCCGTGCAGAGCTTGCCTTCGAAAACATTACTTATCTGATAATGGCCAGACTTGGACTCGGAGCCTTCCTTTATGGACGCCAGTTTCCGGTACGGAGTCCACTCCACACCGTCCTGTGAAGTCTGCCAGAAAAGCTGACGGACTCCGTCATAGCGGGTGAAGAACAGGAAGAATCCCTTGTCCTTGTCGTACATCACCTGAGGATAGGCCATTATGCTTTCGTTGACATATTCAAAGGAAGAGATGTCGTAGGGCTTGGAACTGCGGTAGCGGACTCCCGGGCGCTTGTTGGCCCTTCCGGCGACAAAGACCCAGATGTAGCCATCCTTGTCGATCTGGACGGTAGGGTCGTCGTGAGGGTCGCTCACTCCAAGGATGCCCTTGTCCATCACCACCCGAGGCTTTCTGAGCATCCCCGTGCGGTGGTCATAGCAACCGACCATACATTGGAGCCAGGCCTTCCCCGTGTCCGGACAACCGCCATAGACGAAATAGGTCCTGTCAACCTCCGGCGAGTACACTGCCATAGGAATATGCTTCATTGTATACGTGCCCAACCCTCCGGAGTATTTGTCGCCATATTCAGACTTGGACTGTCCGATGGTGAACCATATTCCCCGATAGCCATCGACCGTCTGCGAAAGACCGTCCACAGAAGAGCCGGTTTCCGGAACAATCACGGCCTGGGCGCTTTTGAATATGTCACCCGCACCTCCAAGCGGACTCCAGACACTGCGGTACGTAAGCGGTCCGTCCCCGGCTTCCCTTAGCCTTACCGTCTGTGTGCGGCCACTGCCATACGACTCCACATATTCAGTCCTCAAGGAGCCGTCCGCCGATGTGAAGGTGAATTCCATTCCCTTGATGTCGTCAGGACACGATGAACTCAGGAGTATTTCAACTCCGTTTCCGGTGTAGGACGCCGCAAGGACAGACCGGTTCTCCAGTCCGTTCTCATATTCAGAGCCATAGACTACCACTTCGATTCCGGCTCCGGGGAAGGTTTCTCCGCTTTTGGTGCGCCAGGTCACTGAGAATCTACCGCTCCCTTCAGGCACCGGACTCAGGATTGTGGATCCTTCCCTGCCTTCAAGACTGATTTCAAAACTGTTCCCGCCGCCGTCCAGCATTAGGCCGGAGACATCGTCCTGGACTCCGCTCCATTTGCAGACTATCCGTTCCCTGCCGCCAAGAAGTGAGATTTTCCCGGTGTCACGCAGCTCCAGAACATCCTCGTTCTTTACCGAGCAAGCAGCTGCCACCCAAAACAAGGCGGCAACCGCACACAGAATATGGTATAAACGGGTCTGCATTGTCTAATTACCTTTCCGCCTTCCTGACAAGTTCCGGCTTCTGCCAATCCTGGGTCATGTGGTAGGGCATTCTATAGACATCGCCCTCGCTGTTGCAGAAATAAAGATAGGACACGCTCTCCTTGTCAGGATTGCCGTCGGCCCAGAAAGCATAGAAACCATTGTTGAAGTTCAGCGGCCTTCTGGCATAGCCGTGGTTGCGCGGGCTGTTGCGGGTCAGAGTCTTGTAACGCCTCCAGGTCTTTCCGCCGTTGAAACTCTTCCACATCACCATCTCGCCACCTGTACCCCAAAGCTGAGGACCGGGATCGGACGGCGTGATGATCGTCATTTCCTTGCCGTCGACCCAAAGGCTGCCGCTGTCGTAGCAATGAGTGGACTCGGTGAAGTCACTGAACTTCCATTTCTTTCCGGTCCAACGCGCCACCGAGTGCACACGGGCTCCGCCGTCAGGGCCGGTAAGGTGGTTGTCGCTGGTCACATAATATATTACAGGATTGCCCTTGTAATCAAAATTGATGTCCTTGATGTAGCAGTTTTTGCCTTCCTTATGGAAATCCCGGATCAGAGCCGGCCCCTGCTCCCTGAGGATCGGAAGTTCGACAACCGTCCCGTCAGCCGTGGTCCAGGTCTTACCCCAATCCTTGCTCTGGATGAAATAGATGTTTGTCCTGGTGTCCACGCTGCCGTTGATGTGACGGTTGAAGCAGCATACAAGCTTCTCGCCGTCATAGTTGGCGAACTGATAGTGGCCGGACTTCTCCTCCCCCGGCTCGATGATCGAGGCGATCGGCTGGAAATCAGACCAATTGACACCATCCTTGCTGGTCTGGAAGAACGTCCTGCGGATCCCGTCGTAGCGGGTGTCGAACAGGAAAAAACCCTTCTCCTTATCATAAATGACCTCCGGGTAAGCCATTATGCTCTCGTTGACATATTCAAAGGCGGAGATGTCATAAGGCTTCACGCTGCGGTAGCGGATGCCAGGGCGCTTGTTGGCCCTTCCGGCAACGAAAACCCAGATGTGGCCGTCCTTGTCGATCTGGACGGTAGGGTCGTCGTGAGGATCGCAGACACGGTAGCACCCCTTGTCGTGCACGACCACGGGCTTCGAGAGCATCCCCGATTTGTGGTCATAGCAGCCAATCATGCAAAGGAGGTAATTCTCTCGGGCGTCCGGAGCGCCTCCATAGACAAAGAACGTCTTGTCAGCCTCCTTAGAGTAGACCGCCATAGGAATATGCTTCATCGTGTACGTGCCCAGTCCTCCGGAATACTTGTCGCCATAGTCTGATCTGGCCTGGCCAATGGTGAACCATATCCCTCTGTAGCCATCCACCCTCTGACCGTCCATACTACCTTTGAAAGGGTGTTCGATCCTGTCATTGTTGACTACGACTTCGGCCGGCTTGACTGAAGTCTGCACGACTTTGTGCCCTGCCTTGCCCTGGGCCATTGCTCCCAAAGCTATGCAAACTGACAAAAATGTAAGGAGTGTCTTTTTCATAAAAGCAAAACTTGATGGTGCAAAATTAGGCCATCAAGCCTTAACCACAAGCCACGAAAGTATCAGAAAATTGTCTGAGAATCTCAATTCCGTTAACGAGCACGGAAGAACTGTTACTGTGTGAACTCCTTAGGTGTTTTTCCGAATCTCTGGCGGAAAACTCTTGAGAAATGCGAGGCGGAACTGAATCCCAGCATGTCCGCGATCTCGCCGATCCTCCATTTCCCCTCCCCGAGCATCGCGGCTGCCTTGTTGACACGATAGGTCAGGATAAAGTCATTCGGTGTCATGCCCGTCAGAGACTTCATCTTCCTGAAGAAGCTGGCCCGGCTCATGCACATCTCTCCGGCAAGGGAGGTGATGCTGATGGAGGTCTCGGAAATATTGTCCTCGATGTACTTTCTGAGGCGATCGATGAAGGCACGGTCCTCCGCGCTGATGATGTCCGCCTCATTCCCCTGCCGACCATCATCCTCAATCTCCTCCTGCGAAGTGAATCTCTCACGCAGTTTCTCCCTTGTGGCAAGAACGTTCCCTATCAAGGTCATGATCATCTCCGCGCTGAAAGGCTTGGTCACATAAAGGTCGGCCCCGTGCTGATACCCTATCAGGCGATCCTCATCCCCGGTACGGGATGTCAGGATGACTACAGGAATATGACTGAGCCGTTTATCCTCTTTAATACGGCGGCACAGCTCGTAGCCGTCCACCTTCGGCATGATGATGTCGGTCAGCACCATGTCAGGAAGGACATCATTGACGATGTCAAGGGCATCGGCACCGTCTGAAGCGGTGTAAACATCATACCTTGATGAAAGAATCTCCTTAAGCCAGGCGAGCAGGGAGGCATTGTCCTCAACCACCAACACCTTGTACCGCTCACTGTTTCCATCCTCCTCGACGGCCTCATCCTTGACCGGATCCACAACCAGCATTCCGTCAATCACATCGGAGCGGAAATCCTTGGCTGACTCCGTTATCTCATAGAGACTCTCGTCAGCCGGCAAGGCGAAGACAAACCTCATCCCTCCTTCTTTTCGCACCTGGGCATTGACAGCACCGCCGTGGATTCGCAGTAGTTCCTTTACATAGTGCAGCCCGATGCCTGTTCCCGTCACAGATGACTCTGTCTGTGCCAGTCTTGTGTAGCGGTCGAAAATGTGCGCGACATCCTCGTCCTTCATACCGATCCCGTCATCAGTCACGGAGATCTGAAGATATGAAGCGGACGTTTTGTAGCCGGACAGAATCCGATCAGGCCTGGCGACACACTCGGCGACAATCCTGACGTGGCCACCCTCCGGAGTGTATTTCAACGCATTGGAGACAAGGTTCACGACCACCCTGGCCAGTTTGCCGGCATCAACCGGCACCCTTGCCAGATCTCCGTAACAGTCGCAGGTCAACTCAATGGACTTTTCGTGGGCCTGGAAAGAGAAACCGTCCGCGAGCCTGCGCAGAAGGAAAGGAACATCTGTCCTGGAGACGGACAACGGAAGGGCGCCGTTCTCTATGCGGCTCAGATTCAGAAGCTGGTCGACCAGGTTCAGCAGGTTCCTCATATTGTAGTTGATCGACTCTATCATCTTGTCGAAACTGGTCTTGTCGCGGACTCTGGACAGCATGTTGACCGGTCCATAGACCAGAGCCAAAGAAGTCCTCAATTCGTGCGAGATGTTCGTGAAAAAGCTCACCTTCATCTCGGAAAGCCTTTTCTCACGGTTCAGGTCATCCTTGGCGGCCTGTAGTTCCATCTCCTCCATCCTACGTTTGATTATGAACCTTGAGACCGCCATCATCCCGGCGACGGCCAGGGAAAGGTACGCAAGCAATGCGTACCAGGAAAGCCACGGGGACTTCCTTATGATGATCTCCAAACGGCGCGGATCCTTGCTCCAGAAGCCGTCCACGTTGCTGGCCTTGAGTTCAAAGACATAATGTCCCGGAGGCAGGTGGGAAAAATTGACACGCCTGTAGCCCCCTATGTCATTCCACTCGTCATCCGCGTACTTTCCCGTAAGTCTGTAGGAGAATCCGATGTTGTCCTCGGCGATGAATGAGACAGGCTCGAAACGGATTCCGATACTGTTCTGGCTGCTTTTCAGGACAATCCGATCCGTGTCATCCAAAAGACGGTCAAGGATCTCCCCTTTCCCCGGCTTCTGATCCACTCCATTGACACTCAGACCAGTAAGGACAACATTCACCGGCTCATCAGAAATATTCGAGATAATTCTGTCCGAAAAGAAGAACGCCAGTCCCATATTCCCGCCGAAAAACATCCTCCCCGAATGCGACCCCGCGCTTCTTTTACAGAACTGCTGCGTGTCCATCCAGCGTCCTTGGTAATATGTGATCGGCTTGTCAAAGCGCTTCGTCACCACAGAAAGGCCGTAGGATGTCCCCACCCAGACGTTGCCTTCAGGATCTGCGGCAATGCTGGCCACATCATTGCTGCCCAGTCCGTTCCTGATGGAATATTCATTGACAACCTCATTCCCTCGGCAGCGCAGCAACCCTTTGGATGAGGTGCCTATCCACAATTCCCCGTTTTGAATATACAGGCACGACACATCCCCAAGGTTTCTCTTGGCATCGTCTCCGGCCAGAAGGTATCTTTCCACCCTGAGAGTCTTCGGATCCACAAAGAACAATCCGGAATCCTTGACGGCAACGAGAAGCCTGTCCTCGTCAAATCTTATAATATCTTGAATATCCGAACCTTGAAGCAGCCGGCAGTCATCGGTTCCACCATCCAGCCTCACAACGCCAACGGGAGTGGCCGCCCACATCGTCCAGTCCCCATCCTCGCAAAAGGCGTTCACCTCTATCCCGTCGGCAACAACCTTAGAATCAAGAATCTCCGAGCCCCTTGTTCCGCAAACCGCCACCTTTCCGGCCATAGCTATCCAAAGCCTGTTCTTCCCGTCCAAAGCCAACGCCTTGACACCCTTCTCGCCTATGGCGTCCAAAGGCTTGCATTTTCCATAGTTATACCACACGTGCTTGGAGGTAGGAATGTCAAAAGCCAGTAATCCTTTGTAATAGCTCGCCATCCAGACAGTATTAGAGCTCACGGAGGCGGTGACACAGTTTATGTACTTACCAGAGGTCGCCCTCCCTAAGGCAGGAACGTACTTGAAGTTCTTCTTCTCCAAAAAACGGACACTGTAGCCTCTGTCCATGGTTCCGATCCACGGATGGTTCTCACTGTCCCTGAACCCGCAGCTGAAATCGCTCATATAACTAAGGTCGAACCTCTTGACAGCGTCCTTGCGCACACTCCCGTCGTCCAGTTCCACAGTATAGATCCCGACACCAGGCATACACACATACATTGTCCCGAGCACAGACAGGATCGTCGTGACAGCATGTCCGGACACCAAGCCCGCAAGCTTGGCCAAACGGGAATCCTCCACTGATTCCATCGTGCCGGTGTCACGGATAAGCAATCCATCGTTCCGACCGAACCAGACCCTTCCAAGGCTATCAACCGCCACGCTCCTGAAAGCGGATTTCTCCGGCAATGCCTCTGACGCCACTACCGCGGCGGACTTGTCGAACTTCACGATATGAATCCCGTCCGAATGTCCACCCCAAAGGCAGCCGGACCTGTCAGCCACCAGTACCGCGACATCGTGCGACGGTGTGTTGTGGACAGAATCTATCCTCTTTTTCTTCGGATCCAGGAGTGTCATCCCTTGACCTGCGCCATAGCAGATCACCTTACCGTCATTGAAAGCCAGTTTGCTTCCTCCGGGAGCGCCATCAACCAGCTCGAACGAGTCATTCGTCCCGTCGTACCAACATACACCCCTGTCGGTTGCGACCCAAAGTACCCCGTCATCATCTGTCACCAAGGACAGAACAGTGTTTGAAGGGAGCGAGCCCGTTCCTTCCGCATCGTGGTAATAATGAAGGTAGTCGTTGCCGTTATACCTGCAAAGTCCGTTATCAGTGGCTATCCAAACATAACCCTTCAGATCCTGCGCGAACGAATGTATGGTAAGATTCGAGATGTCCTCGACATTGCGCGAACCGGCAAAAGCCCCGGATCCGCACAGACCGATCGCCAAAAGCAGAAATATGTGCCGCCACGTTCTCATTATCTCAAGACAAGAATATCCGGTTCTCCCACATCAACACAGTGCTTTCCAAGCTTATAGGCTCCCGGCTTATGAGCAATGGCACTGACGATGCCTTTCAAGCTTGTAAAAGTTGATTTGATTCTCATCCGATTGGGTTCTCCAAGCAATCATAAAACTTACAATTGTACTTTGTAAGAATATCTATGGACATATAGTTGTCCCGGACCTTCGGCTTCCTGCCAAGGGCAAGATAGTCTGTGAGAGCCATCACAGCCCCGGCGGCCTGCCTGTCTGAATGCTGTCCGAGGAGCACACGGACATAGCCTTCGCGCAGGGCGTCGATGTTCCGCTTCAGCACATCGCAGCCGACCACGTTCATCCCGGACATGTTCCTGGACCGCAGATAGTCCGCCACAAGGAATATCCTGGAGTTCATCGTCACTATGTTAAGCCGTCCGGAAAGCCCGTCGAAAGCACCGGAGAGCACATCGAAAGTCTGCCTCGGACTGTTCGGATTGACCAGAACCGTTACCACCTCCGTGTCCGGATAGTAGTGGGACAGGTAGTCACGGAATCCCTTGCGCCTGTCCGAGGAAGGGTCCGAGAGCCCCTTGCTGTCCCTCTCGATCTGCACCATATAGACTTTGTCCCTCTGCTCCTCGTCCGACATAGACATCAGGATGTCCGCACAGCAGCGTCCGCTCTCGTACATCGCGAGGCCGTAGTAGGCTAGGTGGCCATCCGTCCCGGCGCTTGTGTTCAGCATCACGTATGGAATGTTGTTTTCCGTAAGAAGAGCCGAGAAACTCAACGTGTCATCCAGGAACATCGGAGCCAGAATCACGCCCGAGTGCCCGTCCTCCAGCACCTGACGGCATTGGCTTCGGAAAGACTCCACGTCATACTGGTCATAATAATAGACCACGACACTGACGGAGAATCTACCGGCATATTCCTCTGACAGTGCCAACCCGTTGTGTACCAGTTCCCAGAAATCCCCCTTGCTGAAGCTCGGCATCAGGACTGCGATACTGTGTGCCTTGTTCCTGGCCAGCATCGAAGCGTAAACGTTAGGTTTGTACCCCAACCTCTCAACCACCGACATCACCTTCGCCTTGGTCTCATGAGCGACCTCGCCCCTGTTGTGGAGCACACGGTCCACTGTGCCGTTGGTCACGCCTGCCGCCTTGGCAACGTCCTTTATAGTCACTTTAGTATTCTGCATATTATTTAATAGTCTCAAGTAGACAATAATAAGGAAAAACGGACAAATATACAAGATTTTCCGTGCACGTGCACAGAAAATCGTCGATTTTGCTTAATATTGCAAAGTGAAGAGATCTGACAACAGGTAAAAACAAACTGCGATGACAAGACTGAAACACTTCCTGATGGTCCTGGCGATATTAGTGCCCGCCTTCGCTTCCGCGCAGGCGGAAGTCCCGGACTACTCCAGACTTACAGCTGAGCACCACCCCAGGTTATTCCTTGACAATCAAGAATTTGAAGCGATGAAGTCGCTGATCGGATCGGGAACGCCCAGCTATCTGTCCGACCTTCATGATATCATCATGGAAATATGCCGGCTGGACGCGATGAAAGACTCTCCTCTTGAGTACAAGCTTGACGCAAGCGACAAAAGAATCCTGCACGTATCCAGAGACGCTCTCACAAGAATATTCTTCTGCACCTACGCCTACCGCTACACCGGCGAACAGATTTATCTGGAACATGCCGAAAAGGCCATCCGCACGGTCTGTGACTTCAAGGACTGGAACGCAGGCAAGCACTTTCTCGACACCGGGGAGATGGCCGCGGCAGTGGCCATAGGCTACGACTGGCTCTATGACGCTTTGGACGAGAACACGAAAAGGATGGCCGAGAAGGCTTTCGTGGACTTCGCCGTCAATCCGGCGCGGAAAAAGAAAGGCGGAGCAAGATTCTACAGGATGACGAACAACTGGAACCAAGTCTGCAACGCCGGGATTGTCTGCGGCTGCCTGGCGATGTACGAGACATTTCCGGAACGAGCCAGAGAACTAATCGGGATTTCGGTCGAATCCAACCGGAAGGCAATGAACGAGATGTACCCGCCTGACGGAAACTATCCCGAGGGTCCGGGCTACTGGGGCTACGGAAGCACATTCGAAGCCCTGATGCTCTCAGCGCTGGAAAGCTGCGTCGGCACGGACTTCGGCCTGTCCGAGACAAAGGGATTCCGTGACACTGGCCGGTACGTCGTGTACTCATACGGAACAACCGGAAGGTTCTACAATTACTCGGACTGCGGAGAGTACGGAACTCCGTCGATAGCGCTATGGTATTTCGCGGACAGATTCAATTCTCCTGATGTTCTTTACAATGAACTCAGGCTGATGAGGCAGGGGAGCTATCTGAATCTCGGCCAAGAGTCCAGGCTGCTTCCTCTTATGGCCGCGTTCGCCATGAATATCCCGCATGGCGGCGTCAAAGCCCCGAAGGGAGTATATTCCGGCAACGGGGTCACTCCTGTCGTGATGTTCCACACGGACTGGACTTTCTCTGAATCAGACGTTTATCTTGGTGTCAAGGGAGGTGGGGCCGGAGCTCCGCACTCACACATGGACGCTGGTTCGTTCGTGTTCGACGCGGAAGGAGTCCGCTGGGCAAAGGAACTGCCGAATCCGTCCTACACTTCAATGGAAGGCCCGATGATCAAACTGGGCGGAAGCCTGTGGAAAATGGAGCAGAATTCGCTGAGGTGGAGAGCCTTCGCCTACAACAACCGGCAGCACAGCACATTGACAGTCAACGACAAGGACCACATCGTGGGCGGATTCACCCCGATAAGGAAAGTCATAGAGAAACGGAACCGCTCGGGAGCGGTAATTGATCTGACACCGGCGCTTGCCGGAGAGTTGTCCAAAGCCATGCGCACCGTGGAGGTGGTCAAGGCTAAGGATCTTGTCGTGACAGACAAGATAGAAGCCCTTGACGGAAAGCCGGCTGTGGTCCGCTGGACACTCGTCACCAACGGAGTCCCTGAATTGACAGGGGACGGAATCAGGCTGACAATCGGAGACAAAGTCCGGTTCCTTCGCTCCGACGCGAAAGGTGCAAGGATAGAGTACAAAGTATGGAGCGCCGATCCAAAGGACTATGACTCACCTCTCAAAGAATATGAAAGGCCGGTTCCGGGCACGTACATTGTCGGGTTCACGGCCACCGTTCCATCTGGCGGCAGAGCCTTATTCCGGACTGTTCTTGGAACCGAATGACTTTTCCCGCGACATTTATTTGGAAATATTTTTTCCGTGCACGTGCACGATTACAAAAAAAAGCTTATATTTGCAGACACATATTCCGAAATGAACTAAAACATCTATATTCATATTCATTATGGTAAATTTTTCACTTGAAGGAAAGGTAGCCCTTGTGACGGGCGCTTCCTATGGAATCGGTTTCGCCATCGCCACCGCATTCGCGGAGGCAGGAGCGAGGATTGCGTTCAACGACATCAAGCAGGAACTCGTGGACAAGGGTCTCGCTTCCTATAAAGAAAAAGGGATAGAGGCCAAGGGCTACGTCTGCGATGTGACCAAGGAGGATCAGGTTACCGACCTCGTGAAGAAGATCGAGAACGACCTCGGGCCTGTCAACATCCTCGTGAACAACGCCGGCATAATCAAGCGCATCCCTATGTGCGAGATGAAGGCCGAGGAGTTCCGCCAGGTGATCGACGTTGACCTGAACGCTCCGTTCATCGTCTCAAAGGCCGTAATCCCTTCAATGATAGCCCAGGGGGGCGGAAAGATCATCAACATATGCTCTATGATGTCCGAGCTTGGCCGTGAGACCGTCTCCGCCTACGCGGCGGCCAAGGGTGGCCTCAAGATGCTCACGAGAAACATCGCATCCGAATACGGCGAGTACAACATCCAGTGCAACGGAATAGGGCCGGGCTACATCGCCACTCCTCAGACCGCTCCTCTGCGCGAGCGTCAGCCTGACGGCTCAAGACATCCGTTCGACGCTTTCATCGTGGCGAAGACCCCCGCGGCCCGCTGGGGCACAACCGATGACCTCAAGGGACCGGCTGTGTTCCTGGCTTCAGAGGCATCAGACTTCGTCAACGGCCACGTCCTCTATGTGGACGGAGGCATTCTCGCTTACATCGGAAAACAGCCTCAGTAATGAGAAGCACGGTTTTACCTTTAGTATGTCTTTCGATGGCGCTGCTTTCCTGCGGTGCCGTCGAAAAGAGTATTACGGTCAGCAACGGATCCGACACCGCGCGTCAGTACGAGACCGTGGAAGTCAGGCTTGCCGACATCGGCATAAAAGGTCTGGACGGGAGCAATCTCGTCATCAGGAACGCTGACGGAAAGCAGATCCCTTCACAGATCAGCGCCGACGGAAACTCGGTTCTGTTCCAGGCCACGGTTGACGGGAAAAGTGACGCGACATTCATCTGCACAAAAGGCGAGAGACAGGACTTCGACACTTTGGCCTACAGCCGTTATGTCCCGGAAAGGAAGGACGACTACGCCTACGAGAACAATCTCGTCGCCGGCAGGATCTACGGTCCCTCACTCAAGGATCCGCGCACATTCGGGCCGGACATCTGGCTGAAATGCACGGAAAGGATGGTGATCAACGATTGGTTCGCCGTCGGGGACTACCACCACAACCACGGAGAAGGGATGGACTGCTACAAAGTGGCCAACACTCTTGGCGGAGGAGCCTGTGTTCCATATTCCGGTGACACCATATTCATTGGCGACAACTGGGCGGAGCAGAAACATGTCTGCGACGGTCCGGTACGCACCAAGGCCACGTTCCGCTATCCCGAGTTTGACGTTAACGGAGTGAAAGTCAGCGCCGAAAGGACTCTGACCCTTGACGCGAACACACGTCTGGTCCACTGGACAACGGTTTTCCACTCCAGGAAGGATTCTCTTGATGTCGTGCTCGGTGCGGTGATGCACAATGTCCTCTCAAGGGAGGACGGAGACAATTTCATCGCCTTCACCGAGCTGGCCTCCGACTCCCGGAACCCGGAGAGGGACGGGAACATCAGCATCGGACTGATCCTGGACAAGTCATTCAAGGCGACAGCCGGGACTATAGACGGACACGCCGTGCTGAAGTTTAAGGTAAAATGCGGAGAGGCAATCGATTTCTGGACGGCTTCAGGATGGAGCCACGGAGGCATAGGCTCTCCTGAGGAATGGAATGAATATGTCAGCGGACAGGCCGGTGCGGTCTGCTCGCCGCTGACCATAACAATTAGCAGATAAGAAAATGGCAAGTAAGACTAAGACCAATTTCAGATGGGTGATCTGCGCGATGCTGTTTGTCGCGACGGCGGTCAACTATCTTGACAGGCAAGTTCTGTCCCTGACGTGGGACGAGTTCATCAAACCGGAGTTCCACTGGAACGAATCGCACTACGGTACGATCACTTCCCTGTTCTCCATCATCTATGCGATCTGCATGCTGTTCGCAGGGCGTTTCGTTGATTGGATGGGGACGAAGAAAGGCTACCTCTGGGCAATCGGAGTGTGGTCGGCTGGCGCCTGCGCCCACGCCCTGTGCGGGGTCGTGACCGAAAGCGTGGTCGGACTCAACACCGCTGCCGAACTAGTCCAGGCCACAGGAGACACGGCTGTGCTCATCTCAACGATCAGCATGTACTGCTTCATCGTCGCAAGAAGCATCCTCGCGCTCGGCGAGGCCGGCAACTTCCCTGCGGCCATCAAGACCACAGCTGAATATTTTCCAAAGAAGGACAGGGCTTTCGCCACGTCCATATTCAATGCCGGCGCCTCCATCGGCGCGCTTTTCGCCCCTCTCACGATCCCGCTTCTCGCCAAGAACTTCGGCTGGGAAATCTCTTTCATCATCATCGGCGCGCTTGGTTTCATCTGGATGGGATTCTGGGTGTTCCTCTACGACAGGCCGGAGACCTCAAAGCACGTGAGCAAAGAGGAACTGGCCTACATCGAGCAGGACAAGGAACTTGACAACGAGAAGACATCCGAGAACGGAACCGCGAAGAAACTGGGGTTCATGGAGTGCCTGAGATACAGGCAGACCTGGGCGTTCGCTGTCGGCAAGTTCATGACCGACGGAGTCTGGTGGTTCTTCCTCTTCTGGACCCCGTCCTATCTGAACACCCAGTTCGGGATCAAGACCAGCGATCCTAAGGGCATGGCGTTGATCTTCACCCTCTATGCCATCACCATGCTTTCCATCTACGGCGGCAAGCTTCCTACCATATTCATCAACAACGCGATGAGGAAGGGGCAGACTTTCGACCCTTATGCCGCCAGGATGAAGGCGATGCTGATCTTCGCCTTCCTTCCGCTGGTGGTGCTTCTGGCTCAGCCTCTGGGAAGGATCTCCCCTTGGTTTCCGGTCATCCTGATCGGCATCGGGGCGGCGGCGCACCAGTCATGGTCGGCCAACATATTCTCGACCGTCGGGGACATGTTCCCTAAGTCCAGCATCGCCACCATCACCGGAATCGGCGGCATGGCCGGAGGCCTCGGCTCGATGTTCCTACAGAAAGTCGCCGGCGAACTCTTCGTCTACTCCGAGCAGGTCAATCTGTCCTTCCTCGGATTCTCCGGAAAGCCGGCCGGCTACTTCATCATCTTCTGCTTCTGCGCCACGGCGTACCTCATCGGATGGTGCATCATGAAGGCGCTCGTGCCTAAGTACAAGGTGGTCACATTAAGTAATTCTTAAAAAACAACCTGGCAATCCTTGATTGTCTTATTTTTCAACACTTACTAAACTAACACGAAACAATATGATTCTCAAAAGAATATGCTGCCTCGCCGCCGCATTGGCAATCGTCGTCCCGTCATTTGCGGGAATCAACAGAAATGATGTAAAGGAGATCGCCGACCGCGTCGCGGACTGGCAGATCGCCAATTTCAAGAACGTCTCCTACACCGGGAAGAAACGCGCCCCTCTCGACTGGGCCAACGGAGCATTGTTCCGCGGCATGGTAGAATGGTCTGCGAAGACCGGTTACCAGCCAGCCGAGGACTTCGTGATGAACATCGCCAAGACACATGACTGGCACATGGCCAGAAGGCTCTATCACGCCGACGACATCTGCGTCGGACAGGCTTTCCTCCTGCTGTATGAGAAGTACAAGGATCCGGTAATGCTCCAATACGTCAAGGAAAGGGCGGACTCCGTGATTGACTTCCGTTCCCATGTCGCGATGGACATCCACGTCAAGGGTGGCCAGGAAAGATGGTGCTGGTGCGACGCGCTGTTCATGGCTCCGCCGGTATATTCAATGCTCACCCAAATCACCGGGGACAGGAAATATGTCGATTTCATGAATGAAGAGTTTGTCGCCACGACCAACCATCTGTTTGACACTGAATACAAACTGTACTACCGCGATGCCCGCTACTTCGACAAGACGGAGGCAAACGGGGCAAAAGTGTTCTGGGGAAGAGGCAACGGCTGGTGCTATGCGGGACTGACATTCCTGCTTGAGACCACACCGGAGTCCGATCCGATGTACGACTACTTCAAGAGCCTGTACCTCAAGATGACAGAGGCCGTGCTGAAGTGTCAGGACGCGAATGGTTCCTGGCACGCCAGCCTTCTGGCACCGGAAAACTACCCTACCGCTGAGAACAGCTCATCGGGATTCATGACCTACGGCCTTGCCTGGGGCGTGAACCACGGGATCCTGAAAGGAAAGGTCTACAGGAAAGCGGTCGAGAAAGGTTGGAAGGCCCTGTGCTCCTACGTGCGCGAGGACGGCAAACTGGAATATGTCCAGCCTGTCGCCGGCTCTCCAGGCAAGATCACCAAGGACATGACCGAGGTGTACGGAGTAGGAGCGTTCCTCCTTGCCGCGACCGAAATGCTTGATTTTTAAAATTTTAGAATTATGACTATCAATTCGGAAGTTCGCTACGCTTCCTCTCCGGAGGATGCAAAGCGCTATGACACCGCGGAACTCCGCCGTCGCTACCTTATCGAGAACGTGTTCTCGGCGGATGAAGTCAACATGACCTACACGATGCACGACAGGATGATCGCCGGCGGCGCGATGCCGGTTGGCGAGATCCTTGAGCTAAAGCCGATCGACATCCTCCGCGCGGACTATTTTCTTGAGCGTAGGGAGATGGGAATATTCAATGTCGGAGGCAAGGGAATCGTCACCGCCGGCGACAAAGAGTACGAACTCGACTACAAAGAGGCCCTCTACCTCGGACGAGGAAGCAGGAAAGTGACTTTCAGAAGCCTCGATCCGGCAAATCCCGCAAAGTTCTACTTCTGTTCCGCCAACGCCCACGCCACCTATCCTGACCACAAGACCACCAAGGAGAACGCCGTGCATATGGAACTCGGCACACTTGAGGAGAGCAACCACAGGGTGATCAACAGGATGCTCGTGAAGGAGGTGGTGCCTACCTGCCAGCTGCAGATGGGTATGACCGAGCTCAAGCCGGGCAGCACATGGAACACGATGCCGGCGCACACCCACAACCGCAGGATGGAGGTCTATTTCTACTTCGAGATTCCTGACGACCAGGCCATCTGCCACTTTATGGGTGAGCCTCAGGAGACCCGCCACATCTGGATGAGAAACGGTCAGGCCGTGATCTCCCCGGAGTGGAGCATCCACGCCGCCTGCGCCACGAAGAACTACACGTTCATCTGGGCCATGTGCGGTGAGAACCTCGACTACGGCGACATGGACGCCTGCGAGACCACAGGACTGAAATAACCGGCAGAAAAACAAGCGATCAGGCTTTTCCCTTAAGGTACCCACACCACAAGAGAAAAGCCTTTTTAATTGACGTTCACTTATTGGTAACGGCATCATCACATACCATTACTGAAGTATTAAAGAATACGATTGATAATTTCCATAATAATGATTAAGTTTGCGGAAATTGAAAGAATATGAGCCAAAAAGAACGGGCAACGGAATTTGTGGTGTTCTGCATTGAGAATCTTGCGGATCGCTTAGGTGTGCCTGGTTCAGTAATATTCAATAAATTGAACAGCATAGGAGCGATCTCCGGCTTCCTTTATCCAAGTTACGATTCCCTGCATACACAAAGCAAGGAATACATATTGGATGAGATCCAGACTTATATCTCCAGCCATAACCTCAGCATAAAACTATGAAAGTATTTCACGGCTCCACATCAATAGTCGACAAGCCGCTCGCCAATATCGGACGGAACCATCTGGACTTCGGCAAAGGATTCTATCTGACAACTTTGGAGAATCAGGCAATATCCTGGGCCTCAAGACCTTTGAATCAAGCCGAACAATCAAATCTGCATTCTTAACCAGGATATTATCGATAATCACTTGACATTTGTTGAGGCGCGTGAAATAAAGGAGGAAGAACAATGAACGGAAATCCTTTAATAAATGAGACTCTGCTCCAAATGAAATATGCCAGAGTCATTTCTCTATTGGCCCAAAGGTTAGGTATTTCCGATGAGAATGCGATGGCTGTTTTCTATAATTCAAAGACCTACTGCAATCTCAACGACTTAAGAAACGGTCTGCAGAATATGAGTGACGCCTTTCTGGTTGATGAGATCATCCAAGAATCTTCCGCCAGCTGGCACAAGGCATAGAGGCTGACACAAGTCATAGATAATAGAGATTTAAGGAATCCACTCAAAAAGAAACACCGCGTTCAGAAAATAAAAATTCCAGAATTTTGGTAACGTGCAAAATTCTGGAATTTTCTATTTTTGAACGCCTTTGCCGCTTTGTAAAAGTGCTTTGATGATTACATAGTCACTTCGACAAGCTCAGTGACCGAAAGGCTGCTCAGTGACCGACGCGGGAACTAACTGATGAACAGGAGCTCGCGGTACTTCGGGAGAGGCCAGGTGCGGTTGTCCACGATCTCCTCAAGCTTGTCGATCGGACGGCGGAGGGCGGAGAAGCTCTCGGCTATCTCGTGGTAGGCCACGGCTTTGGCATATTCATCCTCAAGGACATTCGCCTTCTTGCGCGCCTCAACCATAGCTGTCGCCTTCTCGCGGATCTGGTCAACATATTTCGAGATGCCGCGGATGAGGTAGATCTCCTCCTTGCACTCGTCCGTGCCACCGAAGACATCCTTGCTCAACGCCACCTCCTTCAGTAACTTAGACTTGTAGTCAAGTGCCGCCGGAATGATGTGGTTGATCGCCATCCTCGCCATGACGCGGGACTCGATCTGGATCATCTTGCTGTAGGTCTCCCATTTCACCTCGTTGCGCGCCTGGAGCTCTTTTTCTGAATATACTCCCGTCTCCCTGAACATAGCCACCGACTCCGGCGACGTGAAGACCTTGATCATTTCCGGGACGCTGGTCTCGACATCGAGTCCACGCCTCTTCGCCTCAGCCTTCCACTCATCGGTGTAGCCGTTGCCGTCGAAGCAGACGACATCGATGATCGAGGCGATGATAGGCTTGAGGGTGTCCATGATGGCCACATTCAACGCCTTCCCGGTGGCAAGCTCCTTGTCAAGATCTTTCCTGAAGGCGATAAGCTGCTCAGCCACAGCGGCGTTGAGGGTTGTCATCGCACCTGCGCAGTTGGCCAGCGACCCCACGGCGCGGAACTCGAAACGGTTGCCGGTGAAAGCGAACGGAGAGGTTCTGTTGCGGTCGGTGTTGTCCACGAATATCTCCGGAATCTCCACAAGGCCGACGCTCTTGCCCTTCTTCCCGGCGATCTCGATCGGAGTGTCGGAAGGAACCTCAAGCAGTTTGTGAAGCACCTCGGTCATCGTCCTGCCAAGGAAAGCTGACACGATTGCTGGCGGTGCCTCGTTGGCACCGAGACGATGGGCGTTCGTGGCGGTAGCGATGGAGGCCTTCAGCAAAGCGTTGTGCTTCTGCACGGCGGCGAGCACATTCACGAAAAATGTGACGAACTGGAGGTTGCCTTTCGCATCCTTACCTGGAGCCAAAAGCATTGTGCCTGTGTCGGTTCCGAGCGACCAGTTGTTGTGTTTGCCTGATCCGTTCACACCTGCGAAAGGCTTCTCGTGAAGCAGTACCACGAAACCGTGCTTGCGCGCGATCTTGTTCATAAGGTTCATCACAAGCTGGTTCTGGTCGTTGGCAAGGTTGGTCTCACCGAAGATCGGAGCAAGCTCGAACTGGTTGGGAGCCACCTCGTTGTGTCTGGTCTTGAGCGGAATCCCAAGACGGTGTCCGGCGATCTCAAGGTCACGCATAAACTCGGCCACACGGGACGGAATAGCCCCGAAATAGTGGTCGTCCAGCTGCTGGTTCTTGGATGAGTTGTGCCCCATCAGGGTGCGGCCGGTGATCATAAGGTCAGGTCTCGCAGCATAGAGAGACTCATCGACAAGGAAATATTCCTGCTCCCATCCGAGGTAGGAATATACCTTCGTGACAGACTTGTCGAAGAGGCGGCAGATAGGGGTGGCCGCATCAGAAACGGCCTTGAGGGCCTTTTTGAGAGGGGTTTTGTAGTCCAAGGCCTCACCGGTGTAGGAGATGAAGACGGTCGGGATGCAGAGGGTGTCATCGATGATAAACACCGGGGAAGTCGGATCCCAAGCCGTGTAGCCTCTGGCCTCGAATGTGGCGCGGATGCCTCCGTTGGGGAAAGAGGATGCGTCCGGTTCCTGCTGGGCGAGGGACTTTCCGTCAAAAGTCTCTATGACTCCACCCTTGCCGTCATACTCGATCAGAGAGTCGTGCTTCTCGGCGGTGCCCTCTGTCAGAGGCTGGAACCAGTGGGTCACGTGGGTCACGTGATGCTCCATAGCCCACTCTTTCATACCCTTTGCGACTCCGTCAGCGGTCTCCCTGTCAAGGGACTTTCCGTTGTCGATGCAGTCAAGGAGTGCGTTCAGGGTCTTGGCGTCCAAGTACTTGTGCATCTTGGGACGGTCAAAGACCAGTTCTCCGTAGTAGTCGGAGGTCTTGCCCTCAGGGCGCTCAGCCGGAACTGCCTTCTTTTCGAAGGATTCCTTCACCAGATCAAATCTGTCAATGCTCATAATTTGTCTATTTGTTAAAGGTGTGTATTTCCTTAACTATATATTGTGTAATCAAAACTATCCTCAAACCTCAAGGCCGCTTCAAAAAGGAAGAAGGCTGATCCACGAGAGACCAGCCTTCAATATTTAAATCATAATATCCTTTTTCCGTAATGAATATGCCGTCAGGCTGGAAGACCGGCACACACGAAATCGTTCAGGACCTGAACATTCTGGCTCTGAAATCCCTGCTGGAACTGCTGCTGTCGATATGTGTGGGCTTCCGAAAACATCCTTGAAAAATTTTGATGGCGCAAGTTATGAAATCAATCCTTAAACTCAATGATTTTTTTTGATTTTATCGGTTTAGAACAAAAATTCCAACTTCTCTGGCAATCTCGTATAATCATCAATCCGGATATAATCCATTCCGCCGAGACGGATCTGGCTGTCGTTGCCACCGTCCGCGAAATCGTCCCCGACAAACAGGATCTGGTCAAACGAGTAGCCATGCTCGGCGGCATAACGCAACACAGCATCCAACTTGTTGTACTGCTTAGGAGTGATGTCGAACGAAGTTGTGCCACCGATGAACACGGAATAATCCTTGAATATTTCCTTAACCTCAGGGAACATCGCGCGTCTTTTGATCTTGTCCGGATCGAAAGTGAGTTTGGCCTCCTTGCCGGCCTTGGTGCCAAGCAGTCCGAAAGTCACCATACCGGACTCGTGATATTCAAGAGACTCGCCGCTGAAGTCGGTGTAACCATATTTCTTGCGCAGATAGTTGCAGCTCTTCTCGAAGAACTTTTTGTCCACCTGCGCCTTGTCCTCCCTGACAATCTGGAACTTGCCGTCCACAATACGGCTTTCGGCCATGCCGTAGTTGCCAAGGATTGTGATAGGATATTCACCCATCTGCTTGTAGATTCTCTCGCAATTGCCAGCCCCCGCCATGATGATCTCGTAACGCTTTGCAAGAGTATCGAGCACCGCCCTGTTGGCTGCGGTCAGCTGGGTCTTGTGCTGAGTCAAAGTTCCATCCAAGTCAAAGCAGATCAACTTCTTCTCCTGTTTCCACCTCAGCTCGCGGATTGAGTCCATAAGGCGTTTCATTCCCTGCGGCTGGTCCGTGGAGACGTAGGTGACACCGTGCCTCATCGCGAAATCAGCGAGATCATAACTGTTCACCGGCCAGAGGACCGTCTGAAGTCCGGCCGCGTGCACCTCGTCCAGATAGTGGGCGGAGTTGATCACCACATTATAATTATAGGACACACCGGCGTAGCCCCTGTCCTTGAGTTCTTTCACTGAATATGTCTTCCTGGAGGTGATCGGGATCACCTCAGCACCCGGATGCAGACGCAGGACCTCGTCGCAGAGATGCTCGCTGAAAGAGATGAAGCACATCTGATCGTACATATTCATTTCATCACAGAGAGCGATGACCTTCTCCGCCAGCTGGGTTTCCCTCACCGGAGTCGGATGCGACTTGAGTTCAAGGAACAACTTCAGCGCCGGAGTGCGCTTCGCCTGGGTGAAATATTCCCTTAATGAAGGAATATGGTCGCCGTTCGGGAGGGTGCAGCTCTTGACTGTGGCATAGTCAAGTTTCTGAATATCCTTGTACTTCGTCCCGGGGATCATCGGGCCGTGCAGGATCACGAGCGAGTCGTCCGTGGTGAGATGCACGTCCAGCTCGACGCTTTCCACGCCGAGTTTCTGGGCGCCGGCAAGGCTGGTCAAAGTGTTTTCAAAAGACCCAGGATGGGCGTAGAAGCCTCTGTGGGACATAATTTTGGTCTGCGCCGGAAGCATCACGGCGCAAAGCAGTGTCAAGACTGCCGAGAGAACAAACTTTTTCATAGTCCAAAATTACGAAAAAATTGCCGGATGTCGGAATTTGTCCGGGTGAAGTTTTTCACTTCAATGTATTTTCCCGATTTCGGTTAACTCGGTTTTATAGATTATTACTTGTAAAAGTTGACTTTTAGGACATTTCAAACAAATCAAAACAGCCCCCCGGATTTGACAATGATTCTAATGATTGCTATCTTTGCCCCGTGAAGGTTCTTTGGCTCAGGTTTGAGGCCAAGGATCAAAAGGGAATCCGGTGTGAATCCGGGACAGTACCCGCTGCTGTGAGTTCCTTATAAATATGACGCGGCTTTCTTATGCCACTGGCCGGACACTGAATATTCAGTTTTCCATACCGCCGGGAAGGCGCCGCGTCAGGAGCGAGTCAGAAGACCTGCCTTCGCAAAACTTTACGGCCTTGCCCGCGGGATCACGGGCGGCGGCCGGACTAAAAATTTATGAAACGAATATACCGTCTCATAGCCTCGGCCTGCATTCTGGGATGCGGGCAGGTGGTTTTTGCACAGACTTCCGGCGACTCCACAGCTGTTCACCGGAAGGATAATTCATTGGATAGCACCCAGGTTATCAAGGAGTCCATCATCATCGGCACCCCTGCCGGTTACAAATACCGGGAGGTCATCCCGGCGCAGACCCTGAAGGAAGAGGAGCTTCAACGACTGAACAGTTTCTCGGTCGCTGACGCTATCCGCTATTTCTCCGGAGTGCAGTTGAAAGACTACGGCGGGGTCGGCGGCCTCAAGACCGTGAACATCCGCTCGATGGGCACAAACCATATGGCCGTGTTCTATGACGGAATACAGCTCGGAAACGCACAGAACGGACAGGTGGACCTGGGACGATTCTCGCTGGACGATGTGGAGGAGATCTCCTTGTACAACGGGCAGAAAAGCGACATCTTCCAGTCAGCCAAGGACTTCGGGGCCTCGGGAACGATCTACATCACGACCCGGAGGCCGCGGTTCGAGAATGGTCGGAACGCGAACTTCAAGGCCACGATGAAGACCGGATCATTCGGCCTCATCAATCCGTCCATCCGCAGCGAGTACAAGATTTCGGATGCCGTAAGCGCCTCATTCAGCGGAGAATGGGTCAACGCCACCGGCAAGTACAAGTTCCGTTACCGCATGCGTAACTCATTGGGAGAGATCGCCTACGACACGACCGCTGTCCGGCACAACGGCGACATCAACGCCACCAGGCTTGAAGCCGCGCTACACGGAACGCTCGACGAAGGGCGGTGGACCGTCCGGGCATATTCATACAACTCGGAGAGGGGCATTCCGGGTGCCATCGTGAACAACGTGTTCCGCAACGGCGAGAGGCTTTGGGACACAAACTCGTTCATCCAAGGCTCTTTCACGAACAAGTGGAGCCCGAAGTTCAGATCCCTGATCAACGCCAAATACGCCGCCGACTACACACATTACGAGAATCAGGACGCGAAACTGATCCAGACGAAGAACACCTACCGACAGAAGGAGTTGTACGCTTCCTGCGCGAACCTCTATAATATAATGGAGAACTGGGAGGTGTCCCTCGCATACGATTTCCAGTGGAACACCCTGGACGCGAAATTCTACATGCCGACGGAAAGCGACGGCACATTCCCCTACCCTACCCGCTACACGCAGATGGCCGCGCTGGCGACAGCATTCGAATGGGGCAGGATCAAAGGCCAGGCCAGCGTTCTGTGTTATTTCGTGCACGAGAAGGTGAAGCGTTTCGAGGCCAGGCCGGACAAGGCGGTCGCCACACCGGCTTTCTTCCTGTCCTACAAGCCGTTCCACAGACAGGACCTGTCAGTGCGCGCGTTCTACAAGCGGATGTTCAGGATGCCGACGTTCAACGACCTCTACTACACGGATATGGGCAATGCCTTCCTGAAGCCTGAATACGCCGAGCAGTTCAACATCGGACTGAAATACACCAAGAATTTTATGAATATGCCCGCTCTGCGCACTGTCGACGCTTCCGTGGACGCCTACTACAACCACATCACGGACAAGATCATAGCCTACCCGAAAGGTCAGCAGTTCCGTTGGACGATGCTCAATCTCGGAGAGGTGGACATCAAGGGGGTTGACATCGCCCTGAACTCGGCCTGGGCTTTCGGCGAGGTGGAGGCCACGGCCAGACTCCAGTACACTTACCAGGAGGCGATAGATGTCACGGATTCCGCAGACACATATTACCGGGACCAGATCCCGTATATTCCTTGGCACAGTGGTTCGGCCGTGCTGTCGCTCTTCTACAAGGGCTGGGGACTGAACTACAGTTTCATCTACACCGGCGAGCGCTACAACCAGCAGGAGAACATCCCAAGGAACCACACCCAGCCGTGGTACACCAGCGACCTCTCAGTGCAGAAGTCCTTCGCCATCCGCACCCGCACCCTCAAACTAACCGCCGAGATCAACAACCTCTTCGGCCAGGACTACGACGTGGTGCTTAACTACCCGATGCCGAAGACGAACTGTCGGTTTGTCACGAGTTTTAATTTTTAAATCAATATGTTATGAGACACACAAACAAAATCATCAAAGCCTTGGCCATCGTCCTGTTTTTCGGGGTGGCCATCTGCGGCTGCCGCAAGGAAGAGACCATCGTTCCTCCAGTGTACGGCCCACTCGGATTCCAGACAGATCCCGATGCGGATCCGATAGGAATGTACGTCCTCAATGAGGGCAATATGGGCAGCAATAAGGCTGACATCGACTTTCTCGACTACCGCGAGGCCTCCTATGCCTGCGGAATCTACGCAGAAAAGAATCCGACGGTTGTCAAAGGATTGGGAGACACCGGCAACGATCTCCAAATCTATGACGGAAGGTTGTTCGCCGTCATCAACGGTTCGCACAAGGTGGAGGTGATGGATGCCTACACAGCAAAGAGAATCACCCAGATCGACATCGCGAACTGCAGGTACATCGCGTTCAAGGACAACTACGCATACGTAACCGCCTACGTTGGTTCTGACGCTGAGTTCTCCGCTGACCGCAAAGGATCTGTCTTCAAAGTCAACCTTGACACGTACAAGATTGAGGGTGAGACACAGGTCGGATACCAGCCTGAAGAGATTGCCATCATCGGGAACAACGTCTATGTGGCCAATTCAGGTGGCCACAGGGCTCCGGATTATGACTCAACCGTCTCTGTCATAGACCTGGATTCGATGAAAGAGGTTTACAAGATTGATGTCGCGATCAACCTCTGCCACATCAAGGCTGACTCCAAAGGCAATCTATGGGTGTCATCCAACGGCAATTATGTTGATGTCGCCTCGAATCTGTACCGTCTGGAAAAAGACGGGGCACAGTACAAAGTCGCTGAGACGATGAATATTCCCGTGTCCAATATGGCAATAGCCAATGACTCTCTCTACATCTACAGCAGCGAGTACAACTACGTCACCTCCAGCAGCACAATCAGTTACGCCATCGTCGATGCGGCACGTGCCAGCGTCGTCTCCAGAAAGATCATCACTGACGGAACCGAAAGCCAGATCGTGTCACCTTACGGAATCGCGGTTCATCCGACAAACGGTGACATATACATCACCGACGCAAAGAACTACACCTCCAGCGGCACTCTATATTGCTATTCCAAGTCCGGCGCTCAGAAATGGAGTGCGACCACCGGAGATATTCCGGGACATTTCGCTTTCCTGCCACGGGAGAAATAATCTCCCCCAACCGCCAAACGACAATTTCGGGGTAACCATATTCGTGTTGACTAACTTTTCAGCCCATCACGCTAATGCTCAGATAACTGCAAACGAATACGGCCTCCTGGGATATTTCTTTATCTATTAACAAGTTAAGAAATATATTAGTTAACCGATATAGAATTACCATTTTTTAGCTTATATGAAGCCGGAGCCAAGCACACGGTCAACGATCTTCAAGGGGAAGCCATAGCGGGTCGACAGAATATTCCTCAGCGTAACGACTTGATTGGAATTGAGTTTCGCCAGCATTTCCTCTGCCGCTGAGCCGATGGATTTCCGCATCTCCTTCAGACAATAACCAGTGTTCCGCACTGGAGCAAGAACAGATTCGTCCAATCGCCCGATGGTGTCAGGGAACATCATCGGGCATATTCGTGCGACCGCGCTCCTGACCTCCCGATCATTGACAGGGTAGCGGACCGCTTCTCCCTGATTGGCGTTCAGGTCCGCCTTGTTCACCAGATAGGAAAGCGAGCCGATTGTCTTGATCACCGATTCCAGTCGCTTGGTCGTGATAAATGAGCCGAATGCCACCATCCCGTTGGCATAAAGTTTCCAGGATTGCGGAACCGGACGGCTTGTCCCGATAACTTTCGGTTTCTGCCACGGAAGGATGTCGGCAATCCTTGGCCGCAAGACTGAGGAATAGCCTTCCGCGGCGAAATATTCAAGGATGGAACTCCAAGGATAGGAGAATGGGTTGTTCGTCTCGTGATGTTTTCGAGGATTGTTAAGGATGTAGCCCACAACATTCTTAAGGTATTCCTCAGAGTCCACCCTCCCTACCTTGACCCACACCCTGCTCATCACTTTCGAAGTGCCGAAGCGGTGGGAATAGTACATACTGATTGTTTTCTTGAATCTTTCCGCACACCTGACCACATCGGTTCTCCGCCCCCAAGCCAATGAGTGAAAATGGGTTGACACGAGCACAAGGATCGCAACCTCGATGTCTTCTCCGAATAGTTTGAAGGCCGCCGCGAACTTGTTCACCCCAGTTATGAAGGCTTTCTCATCCGGGAACAAGTCCACACCCTCCAGTCCTTGCGAGCAAATGTGGAACCATCCAGCCTCCTCTTGCTCTCTCACTGGCTCCTGCCCAGTTTTTCTTTCGTTCAAATCTTTCACCTCAACCATAAACGCCACATTTTGTTTAAGTTAATATTCAAGGACGGAATTCCATCCCTTTTCCATCGGCAAGGTACAAACAAATCAGCAAACTATCCAAATATTCCACGGCTAATTCACACCTGGAACTGCAAATCATTGAATATCCGCCATTTCAGGCTCCAGGTGCGAAGGGGAATCACGCACCTGGAAGAAAGGGAAGGCCACACGGAGGACTGGGACGCGGGGTGGGGCTCCGAGGTGCGACTTTTCTCTCGCACCTGGAAGCGCAAGTGACTGGCCGACAGCGGGAACGGACTCCAGGTGCGAAGGGAATCACGCACCTGGAAGAAAGGGAAGGCCACTCAGAGGGTCTGGATGTGGGGCGGGGCTCCGAGGTGCGACTCTTCTCTCGCACCTAGAAGCGCAAGTGACTGAACGACAGTGGAAACGGACTCCAGGTGCGAAGGGAATCGCGCACCAGGGAGAACGGGATGGCCACTCAGAGGGTCTGGATGTGGGGCGGGGCTTCGAGGTGCGACTCTTCTCTCGCACCTGGAAGCGCAAGTGACTGGCCGACAGCGGGAACGGACTCCAGGTGCGAAGAGGAATCACGCACCTGGAAGAGAGGGATGACAAGGGCTACGGGGAAGGGGGAAAAAATATGAAAGAGATGCGGAAGAAATAAACGTGACAGGGAAATGACCAGGGGAGGGGGACAGGAAATCAACAGATGAAAGTTGAGCAATCGATTTCGTTAATATTATTAAACAAAATTTAACCGCAGCTTATCATTTCCGAAGAAAATCTCTTGTATATTTACAAAATGATACTTTACTTTGCATAATGAATAAATATACCAGAGGCTTAATCTGGAGGTTGAGACAAACATCCTAAGATTGACCGAGCTTTGGGACAAAAGAGGTAGAAAGTGGAGACATCAGCTGGGATAAATACCAGGAGCAGGCAAAATTGACCGGGCTTTTGAACAGAAGAGAAAGAAAGAGGTGAAAGGAGCAGAAAAAGCCAGAAGACGGAAGATGGGAAGGGAGCAAAAGGGGCAAAAAGCGAGAGAAGCGGAAGAGACGAAAGGAGCGGCAGAAAAAGAGGGGAAAAGAGGTGGAAGAAACGGTAGAAACGACAAAGGCAAAAGAAAAAAAGGAAGCAGAGAAGACAGAAGAGACGGAAGAGATGAAAAAGCGGAAGAGACGGAAGAGAAAAGAAGAGAAAGTACACACACATTGACATACTACACAACAAAACCAATATTTTAAAATTATGTTAAACAGAATCAAGTCTTCGATATTCAGAGGAATGGCGGCTGTTGTGGCTGCTGTCGCTCTGTTTGTATCGTTCTCTGCCGCGGCGGGTGCCCAGAACAGGGGCGGTTCCGTCAGCGGTACAGTCAAGGACGCCAATGGCCCTGTCATCGGCGCGGCCGTTTTTGTCAAGGGTGGATCAACGGGTGAGACCACTGACATTGACGGAAAGTTCAAACTTAGCAACCTGAAAACCAACGATGTGATCACCGTCTCCATCATCGGATACGAGACCAAGGAGATTGTCTGGAACGGCCAGGCCACACTCGACATCGTCATCCTCGAGGAAGCCACAGCTCTCAAGGGAGTCGTGGTGACGGCCATGGGTATGGTCCGCCAGTCGGAAAGCCTTACCTACGCTGCCGAGACAGTCGGCGGCAAGGATGTCAACGACATCAAGAGCATCAACATGATCAACTCCCTCCAGGGAAAGAGCGCCGGTCTGGTCATCACTCCTAACTCGACAGGAGCCGGCGGATCATCCAAGATCCTCTTTCGAGGCAACAAGTCCATCAACGGAAGCAACCAGCCTCTCATTGTTGTGGACGGTGTACCAGTGATGCAGAACATCACCTCATCCCAGGTGGCCTCCAACTATGGTGGCGAGAGGGACGGCGGCGATGTGATGTCCACGATCAACCCTGACGACATCAAGTCCATCACCCTCCTTAAAGGTGCGTCAGCCGCAGCGCTTTACGGTGCCGTGGCCGCCAACGGCGCGATCATGATCACGACAAAGTCAGCGGCAGCCGGCAAGGTGAACGTCACAGTGTCCAGCAACACGACAGCAGAAAGCCCTATGGTGCTTCCTAAGTTCCAGAACAACTACGGGATGTCGGACAACGGCACCTACAGCTGGGGCAGCAAGCTCTCCTCAAAGGCGCCGAACTATCTCAAGAAGTTCTTCCGCACAGGTTTCACGACCAACAACACATTCGCCGTGTCCGGCGGAAACGACTCTTTCGGAGCCTACTTCTCCTACGGCAATGTCTACTCAGAGGGCATGACTCCTGAGAATGAGTACAGAAGCCACAACTTCAACACCAAGGTCAACTTCACCGTCCTCGACAACATCAAGATAGAGGCAAGCGCGAAGCTCACCAACCAGCACATCGAGAACCAGTCCGCATCGGGATTCCTCTGGAACCCTCTGACCGGCGCCTACCTCTTCCCGAGAGGCGAGGACTGGGATCACTACAAGAACAACTACGAGGTCTATGACGCCTCACGCAGCTGCTACGTCCAGAACTGGACCAACACGAAGCAACAGCAGTACAGCAACCCTTACTGGGTGCTCAACCGCCAGAAGCCGGTCGTTGACCGCAACCGCTACGAGTTCGGCGGCAGCGTGAGATGGGACATCATCAAGGATCTCTACGTACAAGGCCGTCTCCGCTACGAGAGAGGCGAGGAGCACTTCGTGCACAACGCCTACGCCTCCAGCACCGGTGACCTCTACCCTATGGGCAGAATGAAGGACAACCGCTACTTCAGCGACCAGATGTACGGCGATGTGCTCGTCGGCTACAACCACAACTGGAACGACACCTTCTCACTCTCCGTGACCGCCGGCTCCAGCTTCACCCACAGCAAGACCGGAAACGTGGATCTCTGGGCCGAGGGAACACAGTTCACAGCCCCTGGCAACGGCAACGTCTACTACCCTAACATATTCACCCCTAACAACTATTATGGGAATATGTCGTCTGTCGGAAAGGGTGGCCACTGGAACACCGAGAAGCGTCTTAACGCCGTGTTCGCGACCGCGCAGTTCGGCTACAAGGAAGGCCTCTTCATCGATGTCACCGCCCGTAACGACTGGTCATCGGCTCTTGCCTTCACCGACAATGTGTCATTCTTCTATCCTTCAGTGGGAGCCAGCTTCCTTCTGAACAAGTTCGCCGACCTCGGCCCAGCCGTGGACCTCGTGAAGTTCCGCGCAAGCTACTCCATCGTGGGTAACGATGTCCCTGTCTACATGACCAACCTGCTCTACAGCCTTGGCTCACAGGGATCGATCTCCGCTCCGGACAGCGCTCCTTTCAGAACCCTCAAGCCTGAGATGACCCACTCCATCGAGGCCGGTTTCGACGGAGCCTTCTTCAACAACAGGCTCAACGTCTCCGCCACCTGGTACAAGACCAACACCAAGAACCAGTTCTTCTCCGTAGCCTCTCCTTACGAGTCCGGTCTGCGCAACCGCTATGTAAACGCCGGTAATGTGGAGAACCAGGGTATCGAGATGACCGCCAGCTGGTACGAGCAGTTCAGCAACGACTTCAGCTGGGAGACAGGAGTGAACTTCTCCTACAACAACAACAAGATCGTGGAACTCGTGGACGAGCTTCCTAACGGCCTTACACTCTCCAACTTCGGAGGCGCCAAGATCATCCTCAAGGAAGGTGGTTCCTACGGTGACCTCTATGTACGCCAGATCCTCAGGGACGAGAGCGGCAAGATCAAGAAGAACGATGCCGGACAGCCGATCCTCGGCGACGACAACAACGACCAGCTCAAGCATGTCGGCAACATGAACTCCAAGGTTTACGCCGGCTGGAGCAACTCATTCCGCTACAAGAACTTCAATCTCTCGATGCTCATCGACGCGAGATTCGGCGGCAAGGTCATCTCCATGACCGAGGCCACGCTGGACGGCTGGGGAGTGTCACAGAGGTCAGGCGAGGCCCGCGACGCCGGCTCCATCACCGTTGACGGAGTCTCCTTCGATCCAAGGGCTTGGTACGAGACCACGGGAGCCAGCAACTTCAACTCTCCTTACGCCAACGAGAACTACGTCTACAGCGCCACCAACGTCCGTCTGCGCGAGCTCAGCTTCGGCTACACATTCCGTAACCTCCTCGGCAATGGCAAGAACGTGACAGCATCCATCATCGGCCGCAACCTGTTCTTCTTCTACAAGGACGCACCTTGCGACCCTGATGTCTCAGCAGGTACAGGCAACGGCTGGCAGGGCATCGACATGTTCGCCCTCCCTACCTCACGCAGCTTCGGTCTGAACCTTAAACTCAACTTCTAAAAATTTCCAAGACAATGAAAAATATTTTAAAATATTCAGTAGCGGCCTTGTTCGGACTCGGAATCGTAGCCTGCACAGGCGACTTCGAGAAGATGAACACCAGCGACGTGCAGGTGAACCCGGACGATCTTCCTCTCTCATCCCAGTGCGCTGAGCCGATGCAGTACTGCTACCCTCCTCAGCAGAACATGTTCCAGTTCTGGACAAACCTCACCGTGGATTTCTACAGCGGTTACTTCATGACCCCTAACGGAAACTTCACCAACGGTGACATGGGCGAGAACAGAGGACACTCGGGCGGTATGTACGAGAACCACTACCTCCACGTGTTCAACAACACAAGGCGACTGATCGCCACCCTTGACGGCAAGAACCAGCCAGCCCTCGCCGGCGTGATGAGAATCGTACAGGCCTACAGCCTTATGATGACCACCGACGTGTACGGCCCTCTCGCCCACAGCTCCATCCTGTCCGGTGAATATGAGTCATACTTCCCGTTTGACAGCCAGCAGCAGCTCTACCAGACAATGCTTGACGACACTCAGAAGGCATTGGACGCCTTCAACAAGCCTACAGATGACGAAAAGGCCGGACTCGGCACATTCGACATCTGGTGCGGCGGCGACTTCGAGATGTGGAAGAAGGTGGCCAACACGATGAGACTCCGTATCGCCCTGCGTCTTTCCAAGAGAGCGGACGAGATGAAGGCCGCGGGCTACGACCTTCCTGCGATCGCCAAGGCGGCAGCGGGCAACACCCTAGCCAACGGCGGCAAGGACATCATGATCGACAAGAGTCTAGAGAACGAGCTTTGGCTTATGTTCGCTTGGGGAGACTGCGGATTCAACGCCAACCTCGTGACATTGATGTCAGGTCTCAAGGATCCTCGCCAGCCTCTGTACATGGCGAAGAACCAGGACAAGTTCACCACCTCCGACGGAAAGGAAGTCGCGAAGGGAACCGGCTACTACGGCATCAGGTTCGCCAGCGGTCTGCCAGGCAAGCCGAACGACTGGGGCAAGCTCTCCGGTTGGGTAGACGGCAGCAACAGCAAGGGCATCTACAGCGCTCCGCTTCCGATCTTCAAGCAGGCCGAGTCCTACTTCCTCCTCGCCGAGGCCGCCCTCAGGGGCTGGACATCCGGCGACGTGAAGTCCCTCTACGAGGAAGGCATCAGAACCTCTATGGCCAATGAGCTTGCCTACAAGGGCAAGTACGCCGAGATCGCGGAATATGCGAAAGGCGCTGTCGAGAAGTACATCAGCGGAACCGACACGCAGATTGATTTCGTCGATCCTTTCGATCCGAAACTCAACACCAAAGCCCTCAACAAGCTGGGCGTGAAGTGGGACAACAATGCCTCCAACGAGGACAAGCTCGCACGCATCATGACCCAGAAGTACATCGCGCTCTTCCCTCTCTCAACCGAGGCCTGGGCCGAGCAGAGGCGTACCGGCTATCCGGTTCTCTTCCCTGCCTACGTCAACGAGAGCAACGGAGCCGTCACCACAAAGGAAGGCGTACGCCGCCAGATCTACAGCAGCAATGCCGGTGACACCAACGCCGAGGGTCTCAAGACCGGTATCGAGCTCCTCAACAAGGAGAACTCCAGCAAGACCGGCCACTCCGGCGACCAGGGCGGAACCCGCGTATGGTGGGACAACGCCGACAAGGGGAATTTCTAAGATATTCACGAATATACCAACGAAGGGACCGGCCGATCGACCGGTCCCTTTTCTGTCCCCGACCACTTCTCCGCGAAGATCTTTCCTTCAGACTCATTATAAACTTTGCCATTTGTCGCCGAAATGAAAAAACGGTCCTGAAAGCGTCCGTACAACGGTTGTTGAAATCATTGTGGAAAATTTTGGAAATAGGTGGAATAAAATGGAAAAATATTCCTAACTTTGTAACCAAGCGTGAAAGACGAAAACTTATGATCACATTCATCGGAGAATATTCAGGCAAGATCGACGACAAAGGGAGAGTGGTTTTCCCTTCGCCGTTCAAGTCGTTGATGCCATCCGAGGGCGATCAGAGGTTTGTCATAAAGAAAGACATCTTCGAGGATTGCCTTGAGATGTACACCTTTGAGGAGTGGGAGCGCCAGTCCGAGGAGGTCAAGTCAAAGCTCAATTTCTTTAATCGTGCTCACGCCGCTTTCTGGAGGGAGTACATGCGCGACCGCGCGATCGTCGAACCGGACGCCAAGCTCGGACGCATCTCCATCCCCAAGAAGCTTTTGGAGTCAATTGGTGTAACGAAAGAGGTAGTCTTCTCGGGCAACGATTACAAGATCGAGATCTGGGCCAAGGAGAGATTCGAGGCCAGCGGAATCTCAAACGAAGAATTCTTGAATATTGCCGGACAGCTGTCTCAGGAGAGATAGGAGGGTCACGCGATGTCAGAATACCATACACCAGTGATGCTTGACGAGAGCATTTCCGCCCTTGTCACCAATCCATCAGGAACATACGCCGATGCCACATTCGGGGGCGGTGGTCACACCGCCGAACTACTTTCACGCTTAAATGAAGACGGTCACGTCATCGCCTTCGATCGTGACAGCGACGCAATCAGCAACAGGATAGACGACCCTCGCCTGACAATGGTGCGGGCCGATTTCCGGTTCATACACAATTTCGTGCTGAACGAGGCGCACGAGACCGAAGACCAGCCCCTTAAAGAAAAACTCACAGGCGGCCTTGACGGCATTCTCGCCGACCTCGGAGTGTCATCCCACCAGTTCGACACGGCGGAGAGAGGATTCTCCTTCCGCTACGACGCGCCATTGGACATGAGGATGAACCGCGAGGGCGGAAAGACGGCCGCGGACGTGGTCAATGAATATTCAGGAGAGGATCTCGAAAGGATTCTCCGCATCTACGGAGAGGTGGACAACGCCCGCAAGGTCGCCCAGCTGATCACTTCAGCAAGGGACAGAAATCCGATCGGCACCACCGGCGAGCTCGATGAGGCCATCAAGGCCGCCCTTCCGAAATTCGCTGAGCACAAGTACCTTGCGAAGGTCTATCAGGCTCTCAGGATCGAGGTGAACCACGAGATGCGATCTCTGGAGAAATTCCTCGAAGGCGCGGCCGACACCCTCAGACCTGGCGGAAGGCTGGTAGTGATCACCTACCACTCCCTTGAGGACAGGATGGTGAAGAACTTCATAAAGACCGGCAGCGCCGACGGCAAGGAGGAAAAGGACATGTTCGGGAATATTCACGCCCCGCTGAAGGCGGTGAACCGCAAGCCGATCCTGCCTCAAGAGGAAGAGATAGCCTCAAACACGAGGGCAAGGAGCGCGAAGCTGAGGATCGGCGAGAAAATTGAAGACGGAGGGAACAGGCCATGACGGAATTGAGGAAATGGAAATTCTCCGACATCTGGGCGTGGCTCAAGAACGCTGCCCTGGCGACACTTAAGGGAGAATTGCTGCTGAGGTTGCATGTCAGCCGCTATTTCATCCACATCATCTACACGTTCTTCCTTTTCTGGGTCAGCATCTGGCTGAGTCTCAGGATCGAGAAGACCTTGACCAGGGTGGAGGACAACAGGAAGGTCCTTGCCGACATGGAGATTTACCACGCTCAGAAGACCGTCGAGCTTGCGGGTCTTTCAAGGATGAGCAAGGTCCAGGCTATGCTGGAGGAATCAGGCTCGAAGTTGACAATGCCGGAGAAACCGGCTGACAGGTTAAACGAATAACGGCGATGGCTGCACCAAAACAGAACACGACAAAGAAAGAGCAGGACAGGATCGGTCTGATTCTGTACTGCTTCTACATCTTTTTGCTGTTCGTCGGCCTGGCCGTGTTCGGCAGGATGCTCTACATCATGTTTGTCTGGGAGCCCGACAAGGATTTGGTCAGATACTTCGTTCCTCAAAGCACAAGGAGCCTCATAGAGCCAAAGCGAGGTGCGATCATCGGCTGCGACGGGAAGCTGCTGGCCCTGTCAACTCCGATGTACGATCTTTACATGGACTGTACCGTGCTCAAGAAGGATTTCATGAGCGAGAAGGATCCACGGAAGGCGGACAGCCTTGAGAACGACTGGCTGGGCAAGGCGCGGAGATTCACGTCCGGCCTCTCCGCCGAGACAGGAATCAACGCCGACGAGTACTACAGGATGATCGTCAAAGGCAGAAACGAGAGGAAACGATACATGAAGCTTCTCACAAACCTTGACAGAGGGACTCTTCTGAAGCTGGAGAGCCTTCCGCTTATGGAGGAGGGCAGGTACAAGAGCGGGATCATCGTCGAGAAGCATGACAGCAGAAAATACCCTTACGGCACACTGGCCAGACGCACAATCGGTTACGTCAAGGACAACAGCAGCCAGAAGGAGGACGAGAAGGGACGCAGCCACATCGGCATAGAAGGCAAATATGACTATGTCCTGCACGGCAAGGAAGGCGAGATCTGGCTCAAGCCTACCGACAACAAGGAGAAGATCCAGAACTACGACAGCACATACGTCAAGCCGGTGGACGGCTTGGATGTCAGGACAACCCTTGACATAACCCTTCAGGACATCGTTGACAAGGCGATGAGGAAGCAGATGTCCGCCAACCCTAAGATCGAGGATGGCTGCGCCGTGTTCATGGATGTCAGGACCGGCGCCATCCGCGCGATGGTGAACCTGACCAAAAGTCCTAAAGACAGCAGTCTGAACGAGGTTTACAACATGGCGATCGGCTACGGAGCCAACCCGGGATCCGTGTTCAAGACCACAACGTTGATGACAGCCCTTGAGGATGGCTACATCAAATCTCTTGACGATGAGATCCCCACAAACGAAGGCAAACTGCCTGGATACCCCCAAGACGATCATGTCAAGAACCTTGTCAAGATTTCCATCCTGCATGGTTTCGAGATCTCATCCAACTATGTGTTCCGGTACCTTGCGACAAACAACTACTCCGACAACCCTAAGAGGTTCATGGACAAGCTGTACATGTACAAACTCGGACAGGCGTTCGACTTTGACCTCGAAGGGCTGCGGGAGCCTGTGCTTCCGTCTCCTGACTCAAAGAGCTGGAGTTCCACCGACCTGGGATCCGTAGCCATAGGCTATTCGGTCAGAGAGACTCCGCTCCACACCCTGACGTTCTACAACGCCATCGCCAACAAGGGGAGGATGATGAAGCCGTATCTGGTTGAAAGCATAGAGAAAGACGGTGTCGTGAAGACAAAGAAAGGGCCGAGCGTCCTGAACGCGTCCATCTGCTCCAGAGCCACAGCGGACACCCTGCTCAGGGCTCTGAAGGCCGTGACCTCCGAGGGAACCGCCTACAGGTTAAAGGGAGCGAAGCTGACAGTGGCCGGAAAGACCGGAACCGCAAGGCAGTCCCTCTCAAAAGAAGAGATCGAGAAATACGGAAGAGACCCTAAGGACAACACCCAGACGGCGGATGGCAGTTATCACAACCTGGCCACATTCGTCGGCTTCTTCCCTGCGGACAATCCTAAGTACAGCGCCATCATCTGCATGAACTCAAGCCTGATCAGAGGCAGTCTTTACGGTGGTGTAGGTCCGGCGTCGGCGATGCGCGAGATTGTGGACGCCATCTACACACTTGACCCTGAATGGGGTGCGGAGGTGACCGCCATGGCTAAAGTCCCGGTGATGGGCGAAGATAAGGAAATGACAGTCCGATCCGACATGAAAAATCCGATCGTTCCTGACATAATGGGGCTTGGACTCAAGGATGCGATATTCATCATAGAGAACAGCGGACTCAAGTGTTCATATTCAGGGACAGGACATGTATCCTCCCAGAATCCAAAGGCAGGGACGAAGGTCGCGGACGGTTCGACTATAACATTTAATTTGAAATGAGACTGGAGAATATCATAAGGAACGCAGGTGTCATCGAGGTGCGGGGGAACCTGGGCCTCGGGATAACCGACATCTGCAACGACTCAAGGAAGGTGACTTCCGGCGCCATGTTCATCGCCGTCAAAGGACATGACAGCGACGGGCATGACTACATCGGCAAAGCCATAGCCTCAGGTGCGGCGGCGATTGTCTATGAGGATGAGGAAGCGCTGGACAAGGCTGTTTCCGAATATCCCGGAGAGGCCACCAGAGGGCTTACATTCGTCAAAGTCAAGGACTCCCGTCACGCCGTGGCGATGATGGCGGCGGATTTCTTCGACAATCCGTCCCGGAAACTCACGCTTGTCGGAATCACGGGGACCAACGGGAAGACCACCACGGTGACCCTTCTCTATCACCTTTTCATGGCGCAGGGGTACAACTGCGGATTGCTTTCCACAATAGCCAACTATGTTGGAACCAGGCGTTTGGAGACGGCCAACACAACAGCCGACCCTATCACCATCAACCGTCTTATGAGCGAGATGGTGGACACTGGCTGCGAGTTCTGCTTCATGGAAGTCAGTTCGATCGGCGTGGAGCAGGAACGAGTGGCTGGACTCGAGTTCAAGGTCGGAATATTCTCGAACCTGACCCACGACCATCTCGACTATCACAAGACATTCGCTGAATATCTCCGCTGCAAGAAACTGTTCTTCGACAACCTTCCGGCCACGGCCACCGCGATCACCAACATCGATGACAAGAACGGAGAGGTGATGGTGCAGAACACCAAGGCAAAGGTGGTGAGATATTCCTGCAGAAGCATCGCGGACCACACCTGCCGCATTATGGAGGAGACCTTCGAGGGGATGCTGCTCAAGATCGACGGGCGGGAGACCTGGACAAGGCTTATCGGGCAACACAACGCCTATAACATTCTCGCCATCTACAGCGCGGCTATCGCCGTAGGGGCCGATCCGGAGGAGACTCTGGTGGCCATCAGCAAGCTGGAGTCCGCCCCGGGTCGTCTGGAGGTCATCAGCGGGCCGAGGAATCTCTCTGTCGTCATCGACTACGCCCACACTCCTGACGCTCTGGAGAATGTGCTCAAGACTTTGAGGGACATAGACAACGGCAAGGAGCTCATCTGCCTGTTCGGATGCGGCGGAGACCGTGACAAGACAAAAAGGCCGGAGATGGCCGCGATAGCCGAAAAGTACGCCGACAGGATTGTCGTGACCTCCGACAACAGCCGCACTGAAAGGACGGAGGACATCATGGACGACATCCGCAAGGGATTCAGCGTCAACGGACTGGCCAAGGCCATATTCATCTCCGACAGGAAAGAGGCGATCAGAATATCCATCATGTTCGCCAAGGACGGTGGGGTCATCCTGCTCGCCGGCAAAGGTCACGAGACCTACCAGATTATCGGCACCGAGCACCGGCATTTCGACGAGCGCGAGGTGGTCTCCGAAATCTTCAACAGCCTGACGGCCACTAAAAAGGAGGACAAGCGATGATCTACCATCTTTTTGAATATCTCAGGCAATACGACATCCCGGGACAGGGACTTTTCACCTACCTGTCTTTCAGGGCGATGCTTACCAGCATCACGGCGATGCTCCTTTCGTTTTTCGCGGGCCGCAAGATCATCAAATGGCTACAGCGCAAGCAGATCGGAGAGACAATCAGGGATCTCGGGCTGGAAGGCCAGATGCAGAAGAAAGGCACTCCGACAATGGGTGGTGTCATCATCATCCTTGCGATTGTGGTTCCTGTCCTGCTGTTCTGCAACCTGAGGAACATCTACATCCAGCTCCTGCTCCTGACCACGGTATGGTGCGGAGCGCTTGGATTCGCCGATGACTACATCAAGGTCTTCAAACACAACAAGGAAGGACTCCATCCGAAAGCCAAGCTGGTCTGCCAGCTCGCCCTAGGACTTGTCATCGGACTCGCCGTCTGCTTCAGCGATGACATCGTGATCAGGGAAAAGGTTCCCGTTGTCGCTGGCAAGGCCAATGTAGTCGAGCAAGGCAACCCAGGAGCCTTGAACGTGGACACCGAAACCCTCGTGGCGGAGGATTCCGGTTGGAAGATGGAGAATGTCATCAAGAGCACAAAGACCACGATCCCGTTCGTGAAGGACCACGAGTTTGACTACAAATGCTTCTCCCCGTTCAAAGGCAAATGGGGATGGTACTGCAAATGGGCGGTCTATGTGCTGATGATCGTGTTTGTCATCATGGCCTGCTCCAACGGAACGAACCTTACGGACGGAATGGACGGGCTCGCCGCCGGGACAAGCGCCACGGTGGGTGTCGTGCTTGGAATACTGGCCTGGCTGGGAGGCAATCTGGTGAACTCAGACTATCTGAACATCATGTATATTCCCGGAAGCGGAGAGATCGCAATATTCATGTCAGCCTTCGTGGGCGCGCTGATGGGATTCCTCTGGTACAATTCCTATCCGGCACAGGTGTTCATGGGTGACACCGGAAGTCTCACGATCGGAGGCATCATCGGAGTGAGCGCGGTCCTGATGAGAAAGGAACTGCTGCTGCCGATCCTTTGCGGGATATTCCTGGTTGAATCACTTTCGGTGATAATGCAGAGAGTCTATTTCAAGTACACAAAGAAAAAATACGGTGAGGGCAGAAGAATATTCAAGATGACTCCCCTGCACCACCATTACCAGAAGGAAGGCATTCCGGCGCTGATCTCCAGACCGGTCCACGCCATTCCGGAGGCGAAGATAGTGACAAGGTTCTGGCTGATCGGGGTTATCCTGGCGGTCTCTACCCTGGCTTTGTTGAAGATAAGATAAAAAATTGAGGATATGAGCAGAATTGTTGTTTTGGGAGGCGGAGAAAGCGGTGTCGGAGCCGCCGTTCTCGCCAAGGTGAAAGGATTCGACGTGTTCCTTTCAGACAACGGAAAGATTCCGGAGCATTTCGCTGAGGATCTGCGCAAATGGGACATCAGCTTTGAGGAAGGCCATCACACAGAAGAGCTTATCCTCAACGCAGACGAGGTCATAAAGAGCCCGGGCATTCCAAGCTCAGTGCCTATCGTGAGGAAACTTGAGGCGCAGGGCACGCACATCATCTCCGAGATCGAGTTCGCCGGCCGCTACGACACGGCGAAGAAAATCTGCGTCACCGGAAGCAACGGCAAGACCACGACGACTTCCCTGATCTACTATCTGCTCCAGAACGCAGGCCTCAATGTCGGGCTGGGCGGCAACATCGGCAAGAGCTACGCTCTCCAGGTGGCCACCGAGCACTTTGACTACTACGTGCTGGAGATCAGCAGTTTCCAGCTTGACAACTGCTACGATTTCCGTCCGGACATCGCGATCATCACGAACATCACTCCGGACCACCTTGACCGCTATGACTACCAGATGGAGAACTACGTGAAAGCCAAGTTCCGCCTCACGCAGAACCTCCGTCCTGAGGACTGCTTCATCTTCGACTCCGACGACGAGATCACCATCGAGCACCTCAACAAAATCATCCTTTCCGCCAAACGTCTGCCGTTCACCCAGAAAGACGAGGTGAAGCAGGGCGCATTCCTCAAAGGCGACAAGATCGTCGTGAAGTACGGCGAGGAGGAATGCGACATATTCCTGAAAGAGCTCGCACTGGGCGGTAAGCACAACATCTACAACTCGATGGCCGCCGCACTCGCCGCGAAGGCTTCCGGAATCGACAACAAGACCATCCGTGAGGCTTTGGCCACGTTCCAGCCTATCGAGCACAGGCTGGAGCCGGTCCTCAGCATCAAGGACGTGCTTTACATCAACGACTCCAAGGCGACCAACGTGGACGCTGCCTGGTACGCCCTCGAATGTCAGAGGAAACCGATAGTCTGGATTGTTGGCGGAACTGACAAGGGTAATGATTACGAGGTGCTTAAGCCTCTCGTGAAAGAGAAGGTGAAAGCCATTGTCTGCATGGGAACAGACAACCACAAGTTCCACGAGGCGTTCGAGGAGATTGTGGGCAAGGACAAGATCGTTGACACCCTCTCGGCCGACGAGGCCGTGAAGGCAGCGAGCGGATTCGCGAAGGCCGGCGATGTCGTGCTGCTCAGCCCGTGCTGCGCCAGCTTCGACCTCTTCACCTGCTACGAGGACCGCGGCGAGAAGTTCAAGGAAGCCGTGAGAAGACTCTAAAGGTTCAATGAATATGGCCGAGGAAACAAAGAAAAAGAAGACTCTCTGGAACTTCGTGGATTCTCTCGAAGGAGACAAGGTTGTGTGGATGATCGTCATCCTGCTCATCCTCTTCTCCATCGTGGCCATATTCTCATCCACCTCCCTGCTGGCCCTCCAGCAGAAGACCACCAGAATGGCGATCATCAGCGAACAGATGGTCGTGTCCCTGGTCGGCCTCGGGGTGATCATCGTCTGCTGCTGCATCAAGAAGATCGGCTTTTTCAGGATAGTTTCCCAGCTGGGCTACGCGGTCTCCATAGGCCTGCTGTCAATTCTGGCGCTGCACATCTCCGCCGGCCCGGTCAAAGCCCTCTACATCAACCATGCGTGGCGAATCGTTTCCGTCTTCGGATTCCAGGTCCACGTCTTCGAAGTCGTGAAAGTGGCCATGATCATGTACCTGGCATGGGCCGTCAACGCTTTCCGCAACGACAGCTTCGTGATAGCCAACCTTCTGGGGGAGAAGTATCCTTTCTGGAAAAAGCCTCTTGTCAAGAAGTTCGTCTATATCTACCTCCCGATCTGCAGTGTCTGCCTGATCATGATGATGGGAAGTCTGTCCAGCACGGTGTTCATCGGGGGCATGATGTTCATCACGATCCTGATCGGAGGAATAAGCGTCAAGGAACTTGTCAAACCGGCCGGGGCGCTGATAGTGTTCCTGGGAATAATCGCGGTCGTTGACTCGAACCGTGACGGCAAGAAACTGTTCCCGCATCTGGATTCGGCCATCAGCCGCGTCACAGGAGCCGGGACAGAGGACAATCTGAAGATAATACGTGAAAGTCCGCAGAACAGCAAGGAGTTCCAGGACGCGCTTGACGACATCAAGCAACCGATGAGCGCGAAGATCGCCATCCATGAGGGCAGAGTGGTCGGCAAGGGACCTGGGCGCAGCACCCAAAGGTACGTCGTGCCGATCATGTTCGAGGACTACATGTACAGTTTCATCGTGGAAGAATACGGGCTGCTCGGAGGGCTGCTTGTCATCATCCTCTACATCAGCCTTCTGGCCAGAGGCTCGATCATCGTCAGGAACTGCGACAACCATTTCGCCAAGACGGCGGTGGCCGGGCTGGTGCTGCTCATCACCTGTCAGGCGATGATGCACATCGCCATCAACTGCGACATGGGACCTCTCACGGGACAGACCCTCCCGATGATCAGTCACGGAAACTCCTCGTTCCTCATGTTCAGTCTGGCGTTCGGCATCATCCTGTCCATCAGCAAGATGGCCAAGAGAAAGATCGCAAGGGAGGCCGCCAAGGCCGAGCCATTGGTTGACAGGGCGATAAAGGACGAGGTAAGCAGCGGACTGGACGATCTGGACCAGATGGAGAGCGGACTTTCAGCCCGGGACAGCGAGTTCACGGGGCAGGATGAGGAGGTTCCGGTACATGAGAATGACATCCCGGACTACGGGATTGATGACCATAACAATGAATAGGATGGAACATAAAGCATTGAGAGTCATAATAAGCGGAGGCGGCACAGGAGGTCACATCTTCCCGGCCGTCTCGATCGCGAACAAACTGAAGGAGCAGAATCCCAAGACCGAGATCCTGTTCGTCGGGGCCGAGGGCAAGATGGAGATGGAGAAAGTGCCGGCGGCGGGCTACAGGATCGTTGGACTGCCTATCGTGGGTCTGCAGCGCCGGCTCAATCTGAAGAACATACTCAACGACCTGTGCGTGCCCTTCAAGGTTGTAGCCAGCCTGTTCAAGGCAAAGAGAATCATAAAGGAATTCAAGCCTCAGATCGCGATCGGAGTCGGAGGCTATGCCAGCGCTCCCCTGCTCTGGGCCGCGACAGGGATGCACATCCCGGCGCTTATCCAGGAGCAGAACGGATTCGCCGGGCTTACCAACAAGAAACTCGGCAGCCGGGTGCAGTGCATCTGCGTCGCCTACGAAGGGATGGAAAGGTTCTTCCCCGCCGACAAGATCGTCATGACAGGCAATCCGATCAGGAGCATCATCGTCCCGGCCACCCCGGAAATGAAAGAGGCGGGCATCAAGGAATATGGTCTCGATCCATCCAGAAAGCACATTTTCATCGTGGGCGGAAGTCTTGGAAGCGCACGGTTCAACCAGTGCATGAAGGAATGGATCTCGGACGGATGTCCCGGACTTGACGGTGTCGATGTACTTTGGCAGTGTGGAAAGCACTACAGACCGGACATTGACAGGTTCATGGACGAGCAACGGACAAAGAATCCGAATGTGGCCCGGCATATTCATCATTCGGATTTCATCGGAAGGATGGAACTCGCCTATGCGGCGGCCGACGTGGTGATCTCACGTTCCGGGGCCAGTTCCGTGTCGGAACTCTGCGCCGCGCGCAAGGCCGTGATATTCATTCCGTCCCCCAATGTGGCGGAGGATCATCAGACCCACAACGCGATGGCTCTGGTGAAGAAAGACGCGGCTGTGGTTGTCAAGGATGCCGAGGCGATGGAAAAAATGATACCGACAGCGCTGGAACTGCTCAAGGATCCGGCGAGGATCGCCAGGCTTGAGGAGAACGCCGGGAAGATGGCGCTGCCTGATGCGGCGGAAAAGATTGCGGAAGAGGTTTACAAACTGATCAAGGATTAGAGATGTCAAAATATTCAAAGATTTATTTCATAGGTGTCGGTGGCATCGGCATGAGCGCCATCGCAAGGTACTACAAGTTCAAAGGCTATCCGGTCGCGGGCTACGACAAGACACCATCGGACTTGACCCACGCGCTTGAGAAGGAAGGGATTGACATCCACTACAAGGATGACCCCGATTATATTCCAAAGGACGTGGCATCGACACTTGTCGTCTATACCCCGGCCATTCCGGCTGACCTTCAGGAACTTGTCTATGTGAGGGAGCACGGCTACACTTTGGTCAAGAGATCCCGGATGCTCGGTGAGCTGGCCGAGGGTCAGACTTGCCTGGCTGTGGCGGGGACGCACGGGAAGACCACAACAAGCACCCTCGTGGCGCACATCCTCACGGAAAGCGGCAAAGGCTGCTCGGCTTTTCTTGGAGGAATCTCCAAGAATTACGACACCAACCTTCTGACAAGCCACACGCCGACCATCGTGGCGGAGGCTGACGAGTTTGACCGCTCCTTCCTCCAGCTGCACCCGGCGATCGCCGCGATCACAGCCATGGACGCTGACCATCTGGACATCTACGGAACTCTTGAGGAGTACCGGAAGGCGTTCAAGGCATTCGCCTCGCAGGTAAGCCGCACCCTGATCGTGAAACTTGGGCTGGACATCACCGCCGAGGACACAAACGCCAGAATCCTGCACTACAGCTACGACAACCCGGACGCCGACTACCATGCCGCCAATCCGAGACCGGACGAGGTAGGGCATTACATCTTCGATCTGGTTTACCCTGGAGGCGTGATCGGTAACATCAGGGTTGGCATTCCAGGCTGGGTCAATGTGGAGAACAGCGTGGCCGCCGCGGCTGTCTGCCTCTGCCATGGTGTGGCCCCGGAGGCCATCAAGGAAGCGATAGGGACATATTCAGGAGTCAGGCGCAGACTGGACGTGCACCTCAACACTCCGCATCTGTCCTACATTGACGACTATGCCCACCATCCGAAGGAACTGGCTTCAGCGATCTCCTCAATGAGGGGAATATTCCCCGGCAGGAAGCTCACGGCCATATTCCAGCCTCACCTTTTCACCCGCACGCGGGATTTCGCCGAAGATTTCGCAGCCGCTCTGAGCAAAGTGGACAAGCTGATTCTGCTGGACATCTATCCGGCAAGGGAAGAACCAATCCCTGGAGTCACGTCTGAGCTTATCTTCGACAAGGTCACGGCTCCGGAGAAAGTCCTGCTGAGGAAGGAGGAGCTGATGGACTACCTAAGTAACGAGCCGATCGACGTTCTGGCCACATTCGGGGCCGGCAACATCGACAGGTTCATCGCACCTATCACCGAACTTCTTGAGGAAAGGTTGAAGAAATGAAAAAAGGTCTCAGGATAACCCTCGTCGCCGCGGCGTTCTGCCTGCTCGGTCTGATCTGCCTCGTCATCCACGGGATGAACGAAAGGCGGATCGGGCAGCTCACCTGCGCGGGAGTCAAGGTGGAGTTCACGGACGATTTCAACTTCGTGACCGCGAAGGATGTGGAAGGCTACCTGAACAAAGGCTACGGTTCCTACATCGGGCAGAGGCTCGACAGTGTGGACCTGCGGAAAGTCGAGAGTGTCCTGGACAACAAGAGCGCGATTCTCAAGGCTGAGGCCTACACGACTCCGGACGGTTATCTGAACGTCAGGATACGCCAGAGGGAGCCTGTGGTCAGGTTCCAGAAAGACAACAACGGGTACTACGCCGATGAGAAAGGGTTCCTGTTCCCTCTACAGCGCAACTACACATCCATGGTTCCGATAATTGACGGAGCGTTGCCCCTGAATGTGGAAAGAGGCTACAAGGGGGAGCCAAAGACCGACATGGAGAAACAATGGCTTTCGGAAGTGATACAACTGGTGAATTTCATGCAGGACTCCCGGATCTGGGCGGAAAACATCTGCCAGATCACGGTCAAGGACAACGGGGATCTGCTCATGATCCCACGCCAGGGGAAAGAAAGGTTCATCTTCGGGCTTCCGTCCGGCTTTGAAAGCAAGTTCGACCGGATGGGCCGCTACTACACCACCATCCTGCCGGAGAAAGGAGCGGGATACTATTCGACAGTGAATGTTAAGTACAACGGGCAGATTGTCTGCAGAAAATAGAGCAAGTGAATATGGAAGAGAGATACATAGCATCCGTTGATCTGGGAACGTCAAAACTGGCTGTCTGCGTGGCCAGGGTACAGGATCAGAATGTCGAGGTGATCTACTACAAGGAATCACCTTCGCTTGGCATACGCTACAGCTATGTCCTGATTCCCGGGAAAGTCAAGGCCGAGCTGAGGACTGCCATAAGCGAGGCGCAGCAGGCCCTCAGGATCAAGATCCAACAGGTGATCGTCGGACTGCCGCGCTGGTACGTCCGCCAGGAGACGGCATCCGCCAGCATGACCAGACCAGAACCGGACGATCTGATCCAGGAGAACGAGATCCGTGCCCTGAAGTCCATGGCACTGGAGTCCTACCCGTTGGAAGACTCGGCAAAGGAAGTCATCTACGGAGCTGTGGCCCAGTCATTTTCCACCGAAGACTGCATCAACGAGCCGGAGAACGACATCGTCGGCATGGCCGCCGAGACTCTTGAGGGCAACTTCAAGGTGTTCATCGGGAACCGGAGATATTCATCGAACATAGACAGCGTCTTCAATGACATGGGGATAGCCATCGCGAAGAAATATTTCACCCCTGGCATCACGGCGCGCGCAGTGCTGAAGTCCGAGCAGATGGAGAACGGCGTGGCACTGATTGACATCGGAGCCGGAGTAAGTTCCGTCACCATATTCAAGGACAAGATCATGAGGTTCTACGCCGCCATTCCTTTCGGAGGGAACAGCGTGACGAACGACATCAAGTCCGAATGCAACTTCTCGTTCGAGCTTGCCGAGAACATCAAGAAGGCCTACGGAGCCTGCATGCCGAACAAGCTCTCCTCGCTTGGGGAGAAGTCCATCCAGATCGTCGATGAGGACGGGAACGCCACCGCACAGGTTTCCGTGAAGTACATCTCGGAAATCATCACCGCGCGGATGAAAGAGATCATCGAGGCCCTTCTGTTCAGGATTCAGGAAAGCGGCTACGCCTCCGAGGATGACCTCAGGGCCGGCGTCGTCGTGACAGGAGGAGGGGCTGAGCTTGTGAACTGCACCAACTTCATCAAGGAACTGTCTGGATATTCAGTGAAGATCGGCCGCCCGAGACGGTTCTTCTCCTGCGAGGGATGCCCTGAGGCGAGCGAGGCGAGCGCCGCGACCTCAATGGGCATGATACTGTCCGCCAAAGGCGACCGCTTTCTGAACTGTGTCAACGAAGTCACGGCGAGGGTGGTCAAACCAGCCGCCGCCGAGGATGCCGCCGCCACGGCTCCAAATGAGCAGGAGGTCACCAGCCAGGAGCCGGGAGCGGCCGCTCCGGAAGAGAAGGTCACCACAGATGAAGGCGCTTCCGTCACACGCGATGAACCGCACGATGAAGTTCCTGAGACTGAATACGATCCATATTCCACCATTGAGCCTCCTACCATAGAGCCATCAGTCGCGGCCACGCAGAATGAGGATGATGGGCCGGGAGTCTTCGACAAGCCGACTGACAAGGAGGTCAAGGAATATGAAGCCAGGAAACAGAAGGAGAAAAAAGAAAGGAAAGAGCACCGGAAGCTGTTCAATTTCACTTGGACAAAACACTTTCTGGGCAAGGTTGGAGAGACAGTCGGAGGACTGTACGATGAAATGAATAACGAAGAGGTTTAACAAGACAAGATTATGGGCGACATGATTGACGATTTGATAGATATAATTGAGACCTGCCCGACGATGACACCCATCCAGTCGATGATCAAGGTCATCGGAGTTGGTGGCGGTGGCTGCAACGCCGTGAACTACATGTTCAGGGAAAAGGTGGAAGGTTGCAGTTTCATCGTCTGCAACACTGACCGTCAGGCACTTGACGGAAGTCCCGTCCCTGTGAAGATACACATCGGGGACAACGCCCTCGGAGCCGGAACCGATCCGGCCAAAGGCCGCAAGGCAGCACTTGAGGCACACGACCAGATTGAGAAGGTGGTGCTTGGAGAAGACACCCAGATGCTGTTCATCACCGCGGGAATGGGCGGAGGCACCGGGACAGGAGCCGCCCCGATCATTGCCAAGATGGCCAAGGACAAGGGTGTCCTGACCGTCGGTGTGGTCACACTGCCGTTCGAGAACGAAGGCGAGAACGCCATGTCCCGCGCGATCGACGGCATCCATGAGCTCGTGAAGAACGTGGACAGTCTTCTGATCATCAACAACGAGAAGCTCTACGATTTTTTCGGCAGCCATCTCGTGCATGAGGCGTTCCCGAAGGCGGACGAGGTGCTCTCCACCGCCGTGAAAGGAATCACCGAGATCATCAGCCGCCCGGGCTACATCAACGTGGACTTCGAGGACATCAAGACCATGATGCGCAACAGCGGCATGGCCCTGATGGGTTGCGGCACAGGCTCCGGGAAGAACAGGATCGAGGATGCCGTCAAGGGTGCGCTCCAGTCCCCTCTCCTGAACGACTTCGACCTCAAGACGGCAAAAAGTCTGCTGATCAACATCACCTGCGGCAAGAACGACAAGGGCCTCACGATGGACGACCTCTCCGAGATCAACCACAAGATCTCTGAATATACCGGGAATGTCAAGAAGTTCAAGACCGGTCTGGTCTGGATGACAGATCCCGAGATCGGGGACAAGATTCAGATCACCGCCATCGCCACCGGATTTAAAGTCAATGACTTGAGGAAAATCGCAAGGACAGACCTCGGCAACATGATCCTCATCGGCAAGGACTTCAAATTCGAAAGGCAGCCCCTGCCTGAGCCTGAAGACGAGATCAACCTCACCGGAAAGGTGAAGATCATCGGCTACAACACCTCAGACAACGTGAAGCGTTTCCATTTCGACCCCGACAAGAAACCATCTCTCGCCGTGGAGCATGGCCAGAACATCGCCGAACTGGAACGGGTCCCGGCCATCAAGCGAGCGGACCGTTCGGAAAAGGAACAGGTTTAGGAAACAGCACGGAAACAACTCCCTGATGGCTAAACGACTCGTGACACTCATTCTGCTTGGTTCCATTAATTTCTGTCTGATGGGACAAGGTCTTGATGTGGAATGTTGTTTTCCCTTTGTCTCCAACTACTCCCCGGCCGACTATAACTCATCCAACACCAATTGGTCGATAGTCCAGGATTCATGCGGAAGGATTTTCGCGGCCAATGACAACGGGCTGCTGATCTTCGACGGGATGAACTGGAGGAAGGCCTTCCCGTTTGGTGACAATCAGTCCGTCAGAGTCCGCTCATTGCATGCGGACGGAGACATCATCTATCTTGGAGCGTACCGTGAGTTCGGTTATTTTAGCTTCGACAGTGTCGGCGAGATCCATTACACATCCCTATCCTGTGATATTCCGGAGCTCATCGGCAAAGAAGATGAAATCTGGCACATCATAAAACACGGTGAGAAAGTGTTCTTTCTATACTTCAATTGCTGCTATGTCCATGACACACACTCCCGCCGCACACAAAGGATAAACATCTCCTCAACCATCTGCTTTGAATTTGATGGAGACTTATACCTCAGTTCCCAAGCAGGGTACACCTATAAGTGGAACGATGTCACAAATAGCTTCGGCCCTCCTGTTCCGACACCTGCAAACACCTTCATCCTTAATAAATTCTCCGCCGATGGCAAGATTTACGCGGTCACATCACAATCAGGAATAATCAGGATCAATGATAACGGAACCTTCCAAAGGATAGACGGGCTCGGACCTCATTACCCAAGCGTAAACAGATCAATCTTGTGCAAGGACGGCACAATCATTCTCGGTACAATCGGACACGGAATCATGTCTGTCGGAAAAGACGGGCGGATCAATTGGAATTTGAACAAGGACTCCAGACTCCAGAACAATGACGTGATGTACCTGATGGAAGATGCCAGTGGAAATATCTGGGCGGCACTCGACAAAGGAATATCCGTGATTCATAAAGACGGTCCGTCCTTCATTCCGGCTCCGGAAAGTGCCGTGGGAAAGGTGACGGCCGTGTTCAAGACACCGGACAAACAGTTGCTGATCGGATCCAACAACGGACTGTATAAGACATCCCTTAAACATGGACCGGAATATGTTCCTGTCGGGAAACTCCGAAACCAAGTGTGGAGCATATCCGGAGATGGAGACAATGTGTTTGTCGGAGGAAATACCGGAACATTCCTTTTGGACAAGGATGGCAGACTGACGCGAATCTCAGATGTGGGAGGCGGGACAAAAGTACTCAGGCGGCGGAACGGAGACCTAGTTCAAGCCTCATTCGCCCCGGTGAATCAGCTGGAGACGGCTAAGGACCGTTGGATTTCCAAGAGCTACATAAAAGACTTCTATGTCCCCGCGGATGACATGCTGGAAGACAGTTTCGGGAATCTCTGGATCGAGCACATGTACCAAGGCTTGTACAGAGTACAAAAAACACATGGCAAGGATTCAGTGACCTGCTACCAGTCCCTGACTTCAGGATCAAGGCCCGAAAAAATCCGTATCATCAGACTTGGGGAACGTCTGCTTTTCTCAAACGGGAAAGGATTCCACGTCTATGATGACCTGAATGACAAAATTGTCCCCTACAATTCCGTAAACCAAAGGCTCAACGCCTATCCCTCCATCACAAAAGCGTCGAACAGTACCGATGGGCGGCTTTGGGTAGCGTTTGAGGACGGCAGAATCGCTCAAGTCACAAATGACAGCGGAAATGTCACTGTGACCACCATCATTGACGGAGCCGGTCTCGGGATAAGGATGCTTGACGGCAACCCGGATGTTGTCAAGCTTGATGACGGATCTTACATCATGCCTATTGAAGGTGGCTTCATAGCGTTTCCCGAAGACAATTCATACCTGAAAAACAACACCGGTCACCTTGGAATGGCATCAGTGCGCGCGACGGAAGGGGAAAGGCATGGAGGGCAAATTTCAGACCGGTTTCTCCCGACTGATGTAAAATCAGTAAGTCTCAAGAACAAAGCATCGTTGGAGATAAGCCTGTTCCACTCATACTGCAAATACAACAACAGCGTGTATGTCTCCTACATTCTAAAAGGTTATGACGAGACTGCTCGGACCTGTGACAAATCCATGACGGTGAACTATGCGCACCTGCCACATGGTTCCTACGAATTCACAGCTTGCCTGCATGATTCACTTGGGGCGGAACTCGACTCCATCTCTTTCAATGTAAACGTTCGGCCGTCATTCTGGGGCTCACGGATGGCCATGCTGATGTACCTGTTTCTGTCTTCGTCACTCGCCTACGGCATCTATGTTTTTGTCAATCATCTACTGAAGCGGCAAAGGCGTCGAATGCAGGAGGCAATGGACAAAGAAATGATCGCGCTTAAAAACAAACAACTTGAGGAATCCCTGTTGCTCAAAAGCGACGATCTGGCGAAATATTCTCTTATAGAGGCACAGAGAAACAAGGTCTTGGACCAACTAAGGGAGAAGATCACATCAATGAGGCTCAATGAATCCTCAGAAATGAAAAAATCCGATTACAGGGAACTTATGAGGATAATTGAAGATGGCGGAATGAGCAGCGATGCATGGGGAACATTCTATAATAATTTTGACTTGGTTCATGATTCCTTTTTCACTAACCTCAGCAACAAGTACCCATCTCTCACGCAAAGTGACCTAAGGTACTGCGCCTACCTCAGACTGAACATGACCACAAAAGAAATCGCCAAGGCCACAGGGGTAACCGTCAAAGGTGTTGAAGCCGCCAAAGGAAGGTTGAGAAAAAAGATGTCCATCCCTCAAGATTCATCCATCGGCACTTTCCTGCTTAATATCACCGTCCCCTAAAGTCATTTTGGCGGCGACATAACATCAAATTTTATAATATTATATTTCAATATTTTAAATATTGGAATAGTAGGGAAATAGGGGCCCCGAAAGAATCATTCCAAAAGCAGTGGTATTTTTGAAGTAGGCTATTATTTGAATCTTTGCGGCTAAAACGTATAAATTTGCCTCGTCAACACACAAAATAATAGCACATATGAAAAAATTACTGACAATCCTCGTAATGCTGGCAGTGCCAATCGGTGTATATGCCCAGCAAATCGTGAACGTCTCGGGAGTAATCACCGCCAAGGACAACGGCGATCCCTTGGCCAGTGTTCTGGTGATAAGCGGAGACAAGCACGCTCTCACAGACAATGATGGGAAATATTCCATCGAAGCATCAAAAGACGGCACAATCCTCTTTTCATTAATGGGCATGAAGGAATTATCCTTGCCGGTTCCGGCTTCCGGCAGACTGGACGTCAGTATGGAGGATGAGACCTTGCAGCTTGACGAGACGGTTGTTGTCGGGTATGGTACCCAAAGGAGAAGAGACCTGACAGGCTCGATCACCACGGTAAGCGGTGAATCCCTAAGGAACACTCCGTCCAACAGCCCTCTTCAAGCCCTTCAAGGAAAGGTACCAGGGCTTTACATCGTTAATTCGGGCTTTGCGGAAGGTACACCAAGCGTAACTTTACGCGGAGTGTCAACCGTAAGAGCCAGTTCAGCGCCTCTCTATGTTGTGGACGAGATGCTTACGGACAACATTTCATGGCTTAACATCAACGACATTGAATCCATGGAGGTCCTGAAAGACGCGTCATCAACCGCCATGTATGGAGTGCAAGGTGCTAACGGAGTCATTATCATCACTACAAGAAAAGCCGATGGCGACGGGGTCAATGTTTCCTATAACGGAACAGCCGGAGTCAGTGTTGTCCACAAAAGGGACCGGTTAGCCCTTTGTGACGCTGACGAATTCACCCTTCTGTATAATGAATTACTCAAGAACATGAATCCGGAGGCCGAGACATGGGTTCCGGATCTTACTGGCAAGGGTACGGACTGGATCGACGAAGTGCTGAGGCCGGCGACGTTCAACAACCACACGGTCACGCTGTCAAGAGGTGGAAAAAACGGCTCCTCCATCACATCCTTGAGCTTCCTCAAGAATGACGGAGTGGTAAAGTATAATTCCTACACAAATGCAAACCTCAGACACAGTTCCGAGTACAAGATCGGCAAATGGCTGAAAGCAGGAGTTAACGCGAACGTTCGTTACAGAAAGACGGATCCGACACAAGTAAGCCTGACATCAGTGGCGCGTGTCATTCCGACATACGCTCCATACGATGACCTCGGCTATTACGATGAGAATAATCTTGGATCAATCTACACACCTGCCGCCAGCATCCAGAAAGATGTCGGCAACCCTGTGGCCACCATGGAGATAAAGAAAGGCACAAGTCACAGCTATGGCTATCAGGGAGTCCTCAACGGATTCATCGAAGCCACCTTCCTAAAGGACTTCACCCTTCGCGCGGCCGCCTATACTGATGCAACCGTGCAATACTCTGACAGTTATAATCCTAAATATTATGTGACAAACGGAGGATCGACATCCTCGCAATACTCCAGAAACACCTCCTTCAGCCGATCAACCGGCGAGTACATCAAGACACAAGGAGACATCACGCTGTCCTACAAGAAGGTCACCGACAAGTTCCGCATCAACGCGGTCGTAGGTGTCACAGCCAAAGAATATGTCGGCAAGAGTTTCTCGGCATCCATAGATTCTCTCATCAGCGGATCCTACTGGAATATCCCTGAGGATATGAGAATGCTCAGTCTCGGTGACGACAAATCAGCCAGAGTCAGCGACTCATATTCGTCAAACTCATTCCTTTCCTATCTGGGACGTGTGAACTTCACCGGCCTTGACAAATACCTGTTCACCGCCACTCTGAGATACGACGGTTCTTCCAAATTCGGGACCGATCACCGCTGGGGACTTTTTCCTTCCGTAGGACTTGGCTGGATCATGACAGAGGAGCCTTTCATGAAGAACCTGAGCCACATTGATTTCCTGAAACTACGCACAAGTTTCGGACAGGCTGGCAACGACAAGATAGGAGACTACCTCGCATACCCTACAATCAATCCCAAAGGGACATCCATCTCCTCAGGCGGGAAAACTTACTATCTTCCGGTGACGGCATATCAGGTTGATCAGAACATTCATTGGGAGATCGTGACGACAATAGACGCCGGAGTGGATTTCAGGATGTTCAGGAACAGGTTCTCCGGAGAGCTCGGCTACTACTACAAAAGAACAAGCGACCTGCTTGCCCAAGTTTCGCCAACAATCTCCGTCGGAAGTGGCTATGCCATCACCAATGCCGGGTCCTTGTCCAACCAAGGCATCGAATTCATGCTTTCATGGGAAGACAGGAAAGGTGACTTCAACTACGGGCTGAATGTCAATGGCTCAACTGTCAGGAATGAGGTCATCCATCTGGGCAATGATGATGCCTATATAACATCAGGGAACTACCATCGCACGGCGGTAGGCCAACCTGTCGGTTCGTTCTATGGCTACAGGGCAGACGGCATCATCCAGACACAGGAAGAAGCGGATGCTTTCAATGAAGAATATTCCTCCTCCTATGTTTTCAAGGCTGGAGACATCCGTTACAAGGATCTGAACGGAGACGGCAAGTTCAACGACAAGGACAGGGAATTCATCGGAAAAACCATACCATCGTTCATCTACGGATTCGGCATCAGTCTGGGCTACAGGAACATGGACCTGAAGGCTGATTTCAATGGAGTGGTCGGTGTGCAGATCCTGAACACAAAATACTGGCAGACATACTCACAGTTCAACTATTACAAGGACCAACTGGATCGCTGGCATGGCGAGGGGACATCCAACAGGCTGCCGGTTCTTGACGGAACCCGCCCGCAAAACCAGCTTTGCTCGGATGCCTACATCGAAAGCGGGTCATACCTTCGTCTGAGAAACCTGCAGATAGGATATACTTTTCCTGACAAGATCACGAAAGCCGTCGGCCTTTCTTCTGTAAGATTCTTTGTCCAGGCTCAAAACCTCTTGACATTCAAGCACAATTCCGGTTACACTCCTGAAATCGGAGGCAGTCTTCTGTCCGCGAATGTTGACGAAGGCGGCACATATCCTATTCCAACCACCTACACATTTGGTCTAAACCTTAATTTCTAAAGCGACATGAAATCCCTAATTAACACCATACTGTCCCTTTCCCTTTTGGTCCTCCTTTCTGGCTGCTCAGGATTTCTGGACAAATACCCTCACGGAAAATGGACATCACACAATTACGACATAGACGGTGAAACCTCAGACATTCCATACGATGCATTGATTGAAGGAGAGCTTCAGTCCGCGTACAATAACCAGCATATCTACGGAATATGCCTTGGAATCGCAGGAATGCACAGCATAACGACAGACGATGCCGAAAAAGGAAGCACCGCGACAGACATCAGTTCCGCAATCCCTCTCAAGGCTCATACTTACGATGCCGGGAACGGCATCATCAGCGGTTACTATAGCGGATGGTACACAATCATCAACTATGTCAACAGAGCGATGAAATATGTCTCTGTGGCTGAGGAATATAATAAAGTTCCGGCCGATGTGTTGAATTACCAGAAAGCGCAATGCTACGCTCTGAGGGCGCATGCCTATTTCAGGCTGATCCAGGCCTATGGAGCGGTGTCCTATGTGGATCATGTTCTGGAACAATCAGAATCCACACCAACCCGCAGCGAACCAGAAACGGTCTATCCGATTCTTCTGCAGCAACTCGAATGGTCTGTTCCTTATCTCAAGACCAGACTTGAGAACCAGACGGAAGGCACATTCGGTAAAATCACAAAGAATGGAGCCCTCGCGCTGATGGCGAAAATCCAATTGTACAGAAAAAACTGGGAGGAAGCCTATGATCTGACAGAACAGATCATCACCTCGGGAGACAATGACCTCAGCACTCCATTCGAAAAGATCTTCACGGAAGAATATGAGTTCGGACCGGAATCCGTGTGGGAGGACAACGCAGTATATGACAAACTCAATGCGATCTATACGTCACCTAACAGCCAATGGGCTCAGATCCAAGGGTTCAGAGGAACTCCTAACAATGGATGGGGTGCCAACGGACCGAGCAAGGCTCTTCGAGAGGCGATGAAGGATGATCCAAGATATTCCTCCACAGTCCTCGCGGAAGGTGATGTCGTAGATGGAATCGTCTGCAAGCCAGGCGCCAATCAACCTAATCCATATTTCAACAGAAAGGTCTATGCAAGCGCGGCGGAGAAAGCTGCGCTTGGGCGCAACAATGCGCAAGGCCAATGGATAAACATCAGGTATATCCGCTATTCCGATGTCATACTGATGAACGCCGAAGCTGCCTGTGAATCCGGGAATATGACTGAGGCGCTCAACAAACTTGAAATGGTACGGTCCCGGGCCAGAGGCGGCGACCCTTCCGCTCTCCCGAGAATAACGACAACCGACCAGAGTGAGTTACGCAAAGCCATTCATCAGGAACGCCGGTTTGAATTAGCCATGGAACTTGAAAGGTACTTTGATCTTGTACGTTGGGGTGAGGCCTCCACTGAAATCACAGGATTCGTAGAGGGAAAACACGAGCTCTTCCCTATTCCACAGAAAGAGATTGATGCGTCAAATGGCATCTTGACACAAAACCCAGGTTATTGATCATGAGATTCACTCACATATTCATCAGTGTCATCGCCACACTCATGACAGCGGGATGCGGTTCCTCCGCGAACCAACCTGCACATAAAGGAACTGACGAACCTATCCCTACGGGAGATGTCACCTACGCCCCGTCTAGAGTCGTAGAAGTTCTGGACAGACAACAGGAAGCGGCGTTTCGTTTCTTCTACGACGGTGCCGACCCGACGACAGGAATGATCTACGAGGGTACCGAACGCGGAGAATGCATCACGACAGGAGGCACCGGATTCGGGATCATGGCCCTGTGCGTCGGAGTTGAGAGAGGATGGATCACAAGGAAGCAGGGCACGGACAGGATACTAAAAATCATTTCCTTTCTGACAAACTGCGAAAGGTACCACGGAGCATGGTCCCATTGGTACAATAAGGACGGCACCTACATGGCGTTCGGCAAACAGAAAGCGACCGGAGACCTTGTTGAGACATCATTCGTGATGCAGGGGCTTCTCGCCGCCAGTGAATATTTCAGCCGTGACAACGATGCTGAATCACGGCTCAGAGAAAGTGTTGAGAATCTCTACAACACGGTCGAGTGGTCGTTCTACACAGGAAATGAAGGCAAAGGGCTCTATTGGCTCTGGTACTCCGAGACCAACACTTATGAGCTGATCATCTCTGGATGGAATGAGGCGCTTACCACCTACCTCATGGCTCTTGGCGCACATGATGACAATGCAATCGACACAGAAATCTACAGAAAAGGATGGGGGGAGACCGCCTACAGAGACAGAAGCACAGAAGGTTACAGTCTGCCACTTGGAAGTCAGGGATGGGGTGGTCCACTCTTTTTCACCCACTATTCATTCCTCGGCTACAATCCTAAATTGATGATGGATGACAAGTGCTGGTACTTTCAACAGAATCAGGCCCATGCGATGCTCAACAGGCATCACTGTCTTTACAAGGCACCCGGCAATTTCGGCTACACAGCCGGGCTATGGGGGCTTACAGCCTGTTACGGAGCAGGAACGACTCCAGGCTATTCGGCAAGGGATCCCCGGAACGACGACGGGGTCATAGCCCCGACTGCGGCTCTGTCCTCTATGCCGTACACGCCTTTCTATTCCATCCAAGTCCTCATGGAACTTGACAGGCTCAACGGAACAAAGGGGAAATATGGCTTCGGAGACTCTTACAAACCAGCCGAAAACGCCGCCGAAAAACGCATTTTGGCGATCGACCAAGGACCTATAGTGATAATGATCGAGAATTACCGGTCTGGTTTGGTCTGGGACCTTCTCATGAAAAACAAACACGCAAGAAAGGGACTTGAAAAGGCTGGAATCCATGAACCCAAACTTCCCGAAGGATTTGTCGGCGTCATGCCTGACTCAGAGACAACATACTGTGACCTCATTCAGCATCCGGACAGAAAGATGTACGAGATCGACTATTCCCTTGACAATGCTGGACGTGTCACGTTCGGAATCCGCAGGGAAGACTCAAAGGACTACGCCAAAGAGTTCACAGTCAACGCTACGGCAGGAATCTCTTCAGTCTCCTTCGACGCCGAAAGGATCACAAGAGGGGTCACGTATATAATCTCCATGACTGTGGAATCAGGGCAGTCATACATGTTCAAAGCAATACTCCATTAGAATGAAAAAGACTCTCACCATCATAATCGCTCTGGCCGCATGTCTGTTTCCTATCAATATGGCTCACGGACAGACTCAGCGACAATTCACCGGCAAGGTATTCCACTCCAGTCATGGGCAGGATCTGCCCTACAGGGTGATGTTCCCGGAGGATTTTGACCCATCAAAAAGTTACCCTCTGATCCTGTTCCTCCACGGAGCCGGAGAAAGAGGCACTGACAACAACTCTCAACTCGTCCACGGCAGAGCCAGATTCCAAAGCGACTCATCATTGAAAAACACCATTGTCCTCGCCCCGCAATGCCCAAAAGAAGACTATTGGGTCTGCATTGTAAAGACAAACAATCCATCCGAGCATAGCGACAGGACATTTCCGTATTCTGCGCCAATCTCATCCTCGATGACTTCTGTCAAGGAGCTACTGGATGCCATGGTAGCGGTTGGTTTTGTTGACACAAACAAGATTTACGGGATAGGCATCTCAATGGGCGCGATGGGTGTTCTTGACCTTGCTTTCCGGTTCCCGAATCTGTTCCGGGCCGTAGAGCCGATGTGCGGAGGTATCAACAACAACAGAGTTGAAGAGTTCAAAGGAAAGACCGCATTCCGATTCTTTCAAGGACTCCGTGACGACATTGTCCTCCCTAAGTTCGCCCAAGAGAACTGCAAGGCTTTGAAAAAGGCCGGAGTGGAAGCCGTTATTGTGGAATATCCTCAAGACAATCACAATTGTTGGGACAGTGCGTTCCTTGAGCCAGATTTATTTACTTGGATGTTCAATCAAACGCAAACAAATGAAAAATAGAACACTTATACTGTCCACTGTTGTCTTGGCAGTCTTGATATCAGGATGCTCAAAGCCAAAAAAGGACAGCATGGACTTCTTCATAGACAATCTGATGTCAAAGATGACATTGGAGGAAAAAATCGGACAACTCAATCTCCCTGTAGCAGGAACCATCATAACCGGTCAGGCTCAGAGCAGCGATGTCGCCGGAAGGATCAAGGCAGGTCAGGTCGGTGGGCTTTTCAACCTCAAAGGAGCGGCTGAGATACGGGAGATTCAGAAAATAGCCGTTGATTCCTCTAGGCTGGGGATTCCGCTTCTGTTCGGCATGGATGTGATCCACGGCTACGAGACCTGCTTTCCTATTCCTTTGGGACTATCCTGCACATGGGACATGGACGCCATCGAGGAATCAGCGAGAATCGCCGCCGAAGAAGCCTCGTCAGACGGCATCTCGTGGACATTCAGTCCAATGGTCGATATTTCCAGAGACCCCCGCTGGGGAAGAGTGAGTGAAGGATCCGGTGAAGACCCCTACCTCGGAAGCGAAATCGCGAAAGCTATGATCCGCGGCTATCAAGGCCACTCTGGTGAACAATTCGTCAACGAGAACCAGATCATGGCATGCGTGAAGCACTTCGCATTGTACGGAGGCGCCGAAGCTGGGAAGGATTACAATACCGTAGATATGTCCCGCCAGAGGATGTTCAATGAATATTTCCCTCCTTACAAAGCGGCCATAGACGCCGGAGCAGGTTCGGTCATGGCATCGTTCAACGTCGTGGACTTCGTGCCGGCGACGGTCAATGAATGGCTGATGACAGTTGTTCTCCGAAACCAATGGGGATTTGACGGATTTGTTGTCACCGACTACACCGGAATCCAGGAATGTGTACCACACGGAGTCGGAACGTTCCATGAAGTCGCCATCAAGGCCCTCAAGGCCGGGGTTGACATGGACATGGTCTCAGAGGCTTTCCTCAGCCAACTTTCCGAAGCGGTCAGAAACGGCGAGATCAGTGATGAATATGTTGACAAAGCCTGCCGCAGAATTCTTGAAGCCAAGTACAAACTGAAGCTGTTCCAGAATCCTTATCGCTATTGCAGGGAGGATGAGGCTAAAGAGAAGGTTTATTGTGCCGAACATCGCGCCAAGGCCAGAAAGATTTCAGGAGAGTCCTACGTACTCCTCAAAAATGAACCTTTCAAAGGTAAAAGAATTCTGCCTCTCGCAAAATCCGGGACAGTGGCCGTCATCGGACCGCTTGCCAACACAGGAGCCAACATGGTCGGAACATGGAGTGTGGCCGCAAATCATTCGGCCACGACCTCTGTAATTGACGGCTTCCGTGAGGTACTCGGAGACAATGTTAAATTCCTATACGCCAAGGGAAGCAACATCTGTTCGGACATTGAACTGGAAAAACGGTCAACAATGTTTGGCAGGGATGTTCCCCGTGACAATCGTACCGACAAACAGATGATTGATGAAGCCGTGGCAGTGGCCATGAGATCGGATGTCGTGATCGCTGCTCTCGGAGAACCGTCCGAAATGTCCGGCGAGTCCTCCTCAAGGACAGACATAAGCATTCCTGATGTCCAAAAGCAGCTTCTCAAAGCCTTGTTGGACACTGGCAAGCCGATAGTCCTCGCCTTGTTTGACGGCAGACCTTTGGCCATCGAGTGGGAAAGCAATAATATTCCTGCGATACTCAATGTATGGTTCGGAGGCACCGAAACGGCATATTCATTGGCCGATGTCCTCTTCGGCGATGTGAATCCTTCAGGCAAACTCACCATGTCGTTCCCAAGGAGCGTAGGGCAGATTCCTCTTTATTACGCCCACTGCAGCACAGGAAGGCCGACACCATACGGGACAGATTTCGCAAAATTCACTTCTTGCTACCTCGACTCCCCAAACACCCCTGTCTATCCTTTCGGTCATGGATTGAGCTACACTCAATTCAGCTACGGTACCATCAAGTTGTCCTCCGACAAGCTCTCAAAGGATTCATCCATCACGGCCACAGTCAATGTCACAAACTCAGGTGACATGGCCGGGAAAGAAGTCGTCCAGATGTACATCCAGGATGTCGCAGGCTCCGTCTCAAGGCCTGTGCGCGAACTGAAAGGATTCAGTAAGATCCTACTGAATCCCGGTGAAAGCAAGACCGTGGAATTCAAGATCACTCCAGACATGCTGGCGTTCTGGAACCAACGGATGGAATTCGGTGCCGAAAACGGAGCGTTCGAAGTCTTCATCGGCGGTGACTCCACAACCAGCAACAAGGCTGGGTTTATTTTAGAATAATTTTAATAAAGACATAGTATGAGAAAATATTTCATAACAACAATACTCCTCCTGTCGGCACTCATAGCCGTGGACGCATGTGCGGAAAAGGATCCTTTCCAGACGGAAGTTGTCGCCAAGTCTTCCGTCGTGCTGGCCAACCCGGAGGAAGATAACATATGCTTCGACGAGAACGAAGGCACAGGCGTCATCGCTTTCTCTACGATAGGCGGATGGAGAGCCGAATTTGTCAATGACCGTGCCTCTGACTGGTGTTCAATAGGTCAGGAAAGAGGGAAAGGCGGAGACAACAAACTAGAAGTCAAAGTCACCCGTAATACCAGCCTTGAGGAACGAAGCGCAGCATTCAACATAATTTCCGGTGTCGCCAAACAAACTGTTGTCGTGACACAAAAACCATCGAATTCCATCCTGCTTTCCGCATCAAAGATAGAAATCGAGGCGGAAGGAGGAACGACAACCCTGACGGCAAAAGCGAACATGGCTTGCCAAGTGTCAGTTCCTCAAGCATATTCATCATGGATAAAGATCGTCACGACAAAGGTTACCCAAACCTCCATGACTTTCTCAGTAGGACCTAACGAAGGCTTCGATGTGAGGAAGGGTGCGATTGAGGTCAAGACAGAAAATGCCACAGAGGAAGTCAAAGTATATCAAAAAGGGATCACTCCGGTGATCATTCTGTCACAGACAAAATACGACCTGCCTTCGGCAGCGACGGAGATCACTGTTGACGTGACCAGCAACGTCAGCGTGTCGTTGAGCATGCCAGAGGCTGACTGGATCAAGGAATCTTCCGCAAAAAGTTCCAGCACCAACAGTTACACATTTGACATCGCGGAGAACCACACAACAACGTCAAGGTCAGCGAAGATTGTCTTCTATAACTCTGAAAGAGACATAGAGCAAAGCTTGACAGTCTTTCAGGCCGGAAAGAAAGGAGACGGATCAATCAGAATCCTTGCCATCGGCAACAGTTTCTCAGACGATTCAATGTGGTATCTCTACAACATTTTGGAGCAGGCCGGTTACAAGTCAATAAAATTAGGCAATCTCTATATTGGAGGCTGTACTCTTGAGACCCACGCCAAAAACATCGAAAGTGGCGCGAAAGCCTACACTTACAGAGTCAATATTGACGGGACTTGGACAAACACAGACTCCTTCAGCCCGATAGACGCATTGAAAAGTGACGAATGGGATTACATCTCATTGCAGCAGGCCAGCGGCTCCTCTGGAATTCCATCCACATACAATCCGTATCTCGGCATTGTCGTGAAAGAGGTCAAGAAATGTTGTCCAGACGCGAAACTTGTCTGGAACATGACATGGGCTTATCAAGGGAATTCCACCCATTCGGAATTTTCGAAATATGACAAGGATCAATCCAAGATGTACAATGCCATCGTTGCCACAGTCCAAAGCGAAATCATCAATAGGGGAGATTTTGAGTTTGTAATCCCAACCGGAACAGCGATCCAGAATCTCAGGACAAGTCTCTACGGAGACAATGTCACAAGAGACGGTTATCATCTGGCTTATGATTCCGGACGTCTGGCCGCCGCTATGATGTGGGCCAAGCGTATTTCCGGATGTGACCTGGACAAGATCACCTGGAAACCATCCAGTTACATCTATACACAAAAAAGATACGATGCGATAAAAGAGTCCGTTGAGAATGCTTACGCCAAGCCATATTCAGTGACAGAATCAAACATCAAGGAAGATGACAGCGATCCGAACTCAAGTCTGCCGAACCTTCTCAAAGCCGCCGGTTACGATCCTGACATTTACACCCCGCTCAAGATAGAAGTCACCAAAGTGGCCTACTACAACTCTTCAAACGGCAATGCCGATCTCATGACAAACATGAGATCCTTCGCCGCCACGCAAGTCTTTGAAAAAAGGCAGATACCTAACGGTTCCCTGATTGTGGTCAAGGAAGGGTATCAGTACAGGCCGGAAGGCTGGTCGGCACTGAATGTCAAAACCAATCCTCGCCCGGACAATGAGACCGCGCAAATAGTTGTTGTGGATGACACTTGGTGGAGAGAGTTCAACTACAGAGCGTTCAATCTTGCGAAAAAAGGCGCTCCATCTCTTTCAGACGAAGAGCAGGAAAGCCTCCTTACCGTGTTCGGAATCTTTGTTCCCAAGGAAGGGACGGACGAAATCTTCACAAAAGCAGGGTACAAACTAGAAGAATATTCAAAGTTACAGCTTGCTATCAAGACTTATGCGTATTACAACTCATCAGCCAACAGCACAATCGGTACTAACATGACCAATTACGCAGCAACCAGAATATTCACAAAAGCCGAGATTCCTGTAGGTTCTGTCATCGTACAGAAAGAAGGTCACCAGTACCGTCCCGAAGGGTGGACCACACTTGATGCCAAGACCTCTCCGCGTCCTGCCAACACTACAGAACAGATTGTCGTTGTTGATGACGCATGGTGGGGAAAATTCAACTTCCGCGCGTTCAATCTGGCTCTCAGCGGCAATCCCAAACTGAATGATGAACAACAAGCGGAACTGAAGACAGCATTCTCCATTTATATTCCTAAATGACGAATGACGGGGCTGACTAAAAAGTATTAGTCAAGCCCCTTATTTATTTCCCCCAAGTCACGTGAAGGCAAGACCTAACGGAGGGTCAGTCATCGAGGCTAACAGACTCACCGTTTCCGCCAAAGGTTCCTATTGGTTCCCAAGCCTTGCCACCTATGCCATCTCTTGTCGGCAAGGCTTGTTGTTATCTGCTAATTTGATTACATTTGCCACACGAATTGACATGTTCAGATTTAGGCATGAAAAAGAACTTTCTTTTGTCCATCGCCCTGCTGGCCAGCGCAATCGTGTCAGCCCAACCTGCGCCTAGCAGTTTCGAGCAAACTTGGAAAGCAGGGCCTGATAGATCACTCCGCAACGGAGTGATCTATCAGGTGTACCCATCTTCCTACAAGGATTCAGATGGTAACGGAATCGGTGACATCCAAGGTGTGATTTCCAAACTGGACTACATCGAGAACCTTGGAGTCTCGGTCATCTGGTTCAATCCGCTCTTCATCTCCGGTTGGATCGACGGAGGCTATGATGTGATTGACTTCTACCGGGTTGACCAACGATTCGGAACCAATAACGATTTCGTTGAACTCATTCAGAAAGCCCCCCGACAAGAAACCATCTCTCGCCGTGGAGCATTGCCAGAACATCGCCGAACTGGAACGGGTCCCGGCCATCAAGCGAGCGGACCGTTCGGAAAAGGAACAAGGATGTCATTTCCTGATTTTGGTTGACTCCGATTAGTACTTCCAACGGGGGTAAAAAGTGGCGAATGGTACTTTTTCAAGTGGACTCAACTTATTATTTTATGTTCATAAGAAGATGAAAAAAGTAATCGGAATAGGTGAAACCGTTTGGGACGTTTTTCCGTCAGGGAAACGCCTCGGAGGGGCTCCAGTGAATTTCTCGTTCTTCGCCAAGGAATTCGGCGCGGAGGCATATCCCGTGACAGCCATAGGAAACGATGCCCTCGGTGACGAGACTTTGGAGGCATTGAAAGCCACCGGGCTGAATCTCGGTTATATTCAGAGAAACGACAAGCCCACAAGCAGGGTGCTGGTCACCATGGATGATGCCGGAATTCCTCAGTACGAGATTGTTGAGGGCGTTGCTTGGGATGCGATGACCTGCGATGAGAGAACACTGGACCTGTTCCGTGACGCCGATGTCGTCTGCTGGGGCACTTTGGCCCAAAGAACCCCTTGTTCGCGGAAGAGCATAATGAATATGGTTGCTTCCGCCCCGGCCTCCTGCCTGAAGGTGTATGACATAAACCTCAGGCAGAATTATTTCACCCGGGAACTGGTCGAGGAATCCCTGAAATCCGCCGACCTCCTGAAACTCAATGAGGACGAACTGCCTATTGTGGCAGGAATGTTCTCGATTGAAGGCGGTGCCGAGGAACGTGTCGCCAAGCTGATTCACAGGTTTTCCCTGAACACGGTCATATTCACTCAAGGCTCGGAGTGCAGTGAGGTGTACGGAGCGGAAGGTCTGCTCTCACATCTGCCTACCCCTAAAGTCAAGGTTGCTGACACTGTCGGCGCCGGAGACTCTTTCACAGCGACTTACGTGATGGCAAGGCTGAACGGGGCGACCATCAGGGAGGCTCATCACCTCGCCGTCGGTGTGGCCGCCTTTGTCTGCACCCAAAGCGGAGCGGTCAATCCCGTCCCCGAGCGACTCAAAACATTCATGAAATATTAGAACCGACATATTCAAATTTAGACATGAAAAAGAATTTTCTTTTGTCCATCGCTCTGCTGGTCAGCGCGTTCGTGTCAGCTCAGCCGGCGCCGGGCAGTTTCAAACAGACTTGGAAAGTAGGGCCGGACTGGCTCCGCAACGGAGTTATCTACCAAGTGTACCCGTCCTCCTACAAAGACTCCGACGGGAACGGAATCGGTGACATCCAGGGTGTGATTTCCAAACTGGATTACATCGAGAGCCTTGGTGTCTCGGCCATCTGGTTCAATCCGCTTTTCGTCTCCGGTTGGATTGACGGAGGCTACGATGTGATTGATTTCTACCGTGTTGACCCACGCTTCGGGACCAATAACGACCTCGTCGAGCTCATCCGGAAAGCCCACGACAAAGGAATAAAGGTGATGCTCGACCTTGTGGCCGGACACACTTCCGACAAGCATCCGTGGTTCCTCCAGAGCGCGCAGGACAGCAACCTCCAGTACTCCGACTACTACATCTGGTCCGACCGTCTTCCGGACGCGAAGGCCGAGAAAGACCTTGAGGCGATGCTGAAAAGTCCTGACTACATGCAGAGCACCATCGGCAAATGGATGAAGAGTGAATATCCCCGTGATAAATACTATATGAAGAATTTCTACGCCTGCCAGCCGTCCCTCAACTACGGTTACGCCAACCCGGATCCAAACCATCCGTGGGAGCAGGGCGTGAACGAGCCGGGACCGAAGGCCGTGCGCCAGGAACTCAAGGACATACTCGCCTTCTGGTACGGCAAGGGCGTGGACGGATTCCGCGTGGATATGGCCAGCAGCCTCGTGAAGAACGACAAGGGCAAGAAGGAGATCCTCAATCTCTGGAGAGAGATCCGTGAGTGGTCCGACAAGAACTTCCCTGACCACGTCCTTATGGCGGAATGGGGTTCTCCGAAATATTGCCTCGCGGCCGGCTACAACGTGGATATGGACCTCAACAACACGAGGGCGCACAACCGCAGGATGTACTTCGACAGAAAGCATCAGGCTGATGGCGGAAGCTACTTCTCTTTGAATGGCGGCCAGCCGTCCGTCAAGGACCTCTACGGCAACGCTTGGCCGGAGAACAAGGTTGACTCCAAGACCACGCCGGCGCAGATGCTCAAGGAATATTACGACTACTTCACCGATTGCGTCGAGAGCACACGCACAATGGGCTATTTCGCCAGCATCACCGGCAACCACGACCACCTCAGGATCAACACAGGTGCCCGCAACACTCCCGAGCAGCTCAAGGTGATGATGGCGTGGGTTATGACGATGCCGCTTCCGATCCTTTATTACGGTGACGAGATCGGAATGCGCTCGCTTGTAGATATGCCGAATGTGGAAGGGGCGAACCACAACGGCAAGGAGCGCGCCGGTGCCCGCACCCCGATGCAGTGGACAGCGGACGAGACCGCAGGATTCAGCGACTGCACTCCGGACAAACTTTACCTTCCTGTCTGCACGGACTGGACTCCGACATCCTCACTTCCTCAGTACACCGAGTGGAAAAAGGAACTGGCCTCCGGGAAAGCCAAGCCGATCGCCAAAGGAAACCCGACCGTGGAGTCTCAGGAGAATGATCCTGAATCCATCCTGAACTGGACCAGAGCCCTGATCTCGCTCAGGAAAAACAGCAAAGCTCTCTGGGCCGACAGCCGTTTCATCCCGATTTTCAATGAGGAACAGCCTTACCCGATGGTCTATCTCCGCAGCAACGGCACGGAGACCTTCCTGATCGTCCTCAACCCGACCTCCGAGCGCAAGACCCTCGTCCTTGACGGCGAGATCGACCCGTACCTTTCCGCCCTCAAATCCGTGAAAGGCCTCGTCTCCCCTCTCCTGACCACCGGCAAGGCCACCTGCAAACGAACCGCCAAAGGCACCACCCTCAAGCTGGACGCCACCTCCGGAATGATCATCAAGCTATAAGGTCCTACCCGAAGATGTCGTGGAGCTCCTTGTTGCTGAGCTTGCCGATCCAGCTTTCGCCGGTGGAGACGGTCATCTCGGCAAGGTGTTTCTTGCGCTGGATCATCGCGTCGATCTTCTCCTCGAATGTGTCCTTGGTAATGAAACGGTGAACCATCACGTTTTTGTTCTGGCCGATACGGTAGGCACGGTCGGTGGCTTGAGCCTCGACGGCAGGGTTCCACCAAAGATCAAAATGGATCACGTGCGAGGCCGCCGTCAGGTTAAGACCGGTTCCGGCGGCCTTCAAGGAAAGAATGAATATCTTGTCCTCCCTGCCGTTCTGGAAACGGGACACCATCTCGTTGCGCTGCTTGACCGAGCAGCCTCCGTGATAGAACATCGGAGCCTTGCCCGTCCTGTCACCGACAAACTTCGCGAGCATCTCGCCCATCTCCTTGAACTGCGTGAACACCAGCACCTTCTCGCCGGCGTCCACGATCCCGTCCAGCCGGTCAAGAAGCATCTCCACCTTGCCGGAAAGCGACGGAGACATATTCCCGTTCTTCAGGTACTGCGCCGGATGGTTGCATATCTGCTTCAACGCCAGAATCATCTGAAGGATAAGGCCTTGCCTTTCGAAAAGCGCGGCGCTGTCGGAAGTGTCCTTGCCTTCGATCTCAGCCATCGCCGCATCCAACGTCTTGTGGTACAAGGCCGCCTGCTCCGGAGAAAGGGCTGAATATTCATTGATCTCGACCTTGTCCGGAAGGTCGCTGATGACAGTCATGTCGGTCTTCATCCTCCGCATCATAAACGGAGCCGTCACCTTTCGGAACCTTGCGGCGCACTCCTCATCGTTGTACAACTGGATCGGGTTGGCATATTCACTCTTGAAAGATTTGAGGTTACCGAGGTAACCGCTGTTGGCATAGTCCATTATGCTCCAGAACTCGGTCAGGCGGTTCTCGACCGGGGTGCCGCTGAGCGCGATCTTCGTGTCGGCGGTGATGGAGCGGACAGCCTTGCTCTGGATGGCGGTCGGGTTCTTGATGTTCTGCGCCTCATCGATCACCATCACGCTCCACTTGACTTTCGCGAAGATCTTCTGGTCAGAACGGAGCACGCCGTAGGTCGTGAGCAGGATGTCCACACGGCTTTCAGGCCCTTGCCGACCAGTGCCGTGATAGATGAACGAGGTCAGGCCTGGAGCGAACCGGGAGATCTCCGCCTGCCAGTTGGAAAGGAGTCCTGTCGGCACGACCACAAGCGCCGGCTTCTCCCTCAATACACCCTCATCCTTCATCTTCTGCAGCAGAGTGATGGTCTGGAGCGTCTTGCCTAGCCCCATATCATCCGCCAGAATGGATCCGAAGCCGACCCGCATATTCCTGTAGAGCCAGGAATATCCCCGTTTCTGATACGGACGCAGTTCAGCCTTAACACCGTCAGGGACAGGAATTTCCTCTTCGTTGGTAAACTCCTCAATCAGTTCCTTCGCCTCATCGGAAAGGACAATCGGAGCGGAATCATATTCACCGAGAATCGCGGCCTGAAGCATCTCGCCCGGGCTGACATTGCCGACTCCGGCGATAGCCTTGTTGACTTTCTCCAGATCCTCCGGAGAGGTGTAGATGTACTGTCCTTTGAATTTCAACAGTTTGCCCGCCTGCCCAAGAAGCCTGTGAAAATCCTCCGCCGAGACCACCTCGTCACCCAAAGCCACTTCCCACTCGAACTCGAACAGATCCGAAAGCCTGAAGCAGGACGGTGAACCGCCGGTTTTCTTCTTCAGCTTCAGAGTCGGTTTCGGCCTTATCAGATTCTCAAGCGATTTTGGAAGGAATACTTTGACTCCCAATAGTTTGATAGCGGGAATAATCCTCATCAGAAGCGGTACGAACTCGTCCAATGAATATCTTAGCGCCCTCGCCGCCTTCCGCGCGATATAGCGTCCCACCTCCGGGATAATCACAGAAAGATCAGTGAACGCTTTCAGAATCGGAAGCCGGGACGATGCGAACTCTTCTTTGGCAAGGACATCCGACAAAGCGGTGATCCACTTCTCCGGAGCCTCGACATCCTCGACCCCGAGGTTGACATAGAACATCCCGTCCACATTCTCGTCAACCGTCAGCACCGGCACGAAACGGGACTGGCGTATTGAATATGACGACAGCCAGGCGGCGATGCTGCCGGGAATCTCCCGTTCGCCAGGCTGGTCAAAGGCATAACGTTCACCATCAAAGAATATCCCGGTAAGCGGCCTGTGCGATGCCAGACTGAGTTCCGGCACAAGTTTACCCAAAAGGTAAGAGAGCAGTGTCCCGGCCTTGTTCATCACGTACTTTCCTGACTTCCCGACCTTGAACCGGATCATCGTGTCCGGGATGATGGCCTCCAAAGACTCCAGCAGCGATGTCACCTCCGGATCCACAATGCAGGGAATCCATCTGACGGCACAGTTCCCGTCCGCCAGCCGGACAATCTGCGGGGCGATGTCCCCGTTCGCCATCAAGTGCATCGACGCCAGAAATCCTTGATGTACAGCGGTCACGCTCGGGGAATAGTCCGGAATGAAATCCGGATTGATTCCGGCTATCTCTCGCAGGACAGCGTTCTCATCCGCCTTGGTAAACTCCTTGCCGTCAGGTGAATATAACATATTCCAATCCAACAGCAGATCCGCTTCCAGCGACACGGCCGAATCTCCGGAAAGGGCATATTCATTATGTTCATTGGAAAGCGCCTGAGGCGGGAAAAGCCTCTCGGCCGGGAGTTTGCCTTCAAAGAATTTGACCGCATTGCCGCTGATTTTCCGCATCTGCGAGGAATATCGCTCCTTGAAGTCACCGTTCAGATCGAATGCAGGATTCGGTGGAAGCAGCATCAGAAGGACATCCAGCCTGTCCGACAACCGAGAGAAGTTAACCCTATGGAAGCCAGGAGCTTCCTTGCCCACCTCCTTGGCCGGTTTCCGGAACTCGACAACATCTTTGACTGACGGCACAGCCGCCGTCTTGGCCGCCTCGTCCACCGTCACCCCACGTTTCTTCAGTTCCTCCAGCAGATCCACATTGTGAATCGTAAACACCAGAAAAGGATTGTTGTCGATCTCCCGGCTCATCATATAGATAACCGCCGCCAGATGCTTGCACGGCACCGCCCAGTCTGGGCAGCTGCATTGCATCTTGAAGTCAGTCCATTTTTCAGGGAATATCTTGAGCCCGCACTCCGAAGCGATGTCCATAACCGCCGGATCCAGCTCATGCTTAAGCAGTTTCGAGACGATGTCCGGCCTCTCCATAATCCCCTGGATAAGCCTCTCGACATCCTCCGGGAAGAACGGCGGGACAATAATGGTCACTGAATATGGCCGTGGTCGTCTCCCTTCCACCTTCGCGCTGATGACATTCCCCTTGACCTTGATCTCCCGCACCGCCCCCGCCCGTGCGTACGTCGCCCCGCGCGGAATCCGGTTCTCATAGTCGATATGCGTCAGCGAAAGCAGCCACCTGCTCCCCCACCACGTGTTCCCGAAACCCTTTGCCATAACTTTAATGTTTGTTATTACAAAGATAGCAATCAATGGGTTTCCACACAAGGTCTTCACACTCTCCAAACGCTCTGTAGTGGATAAAAAAAGCCTTATTTATCCACTATACGAATAGTTTTGGATAAAATACAACGTTAGCCTAATAGTTAAGCCCAAAGTGCCAAAGCGGAATGACATTGCCGTGGGCATATTCAATGTCGTCTTTCACAATTATGCCGCCAGCTATTCCTTCTATCTGCTTCCGTCCTTTTTTGCGGCCACCTATCTCAAAAGTGTTTTTGCCAATCACAAAATCCGATTCCTTGGATGAGATGACATCGTTACGGACCTTCATCTGATTATAGAAAAAGGTCTCCCGGACATTACCTATGTCAACAGAACTTCCCGACAACGCATACATCAGGTTCGGGTTGTCAATGTAAACTTTCTCTACCTTTCCCAATCCACGGAGCCCTCCTGTGTCATCCCGAAGTTGGCCGATAAGGCCTGTCTTTTCCATATACGTCAGATATTCAGGAACATTGTTCTTGCTAACCCCTATCTCCACCGCCAGTTTCTCCATACTCGGCTTGTATGGTGCCAGCGAAGCTATGATGGCAAGCATCTTCTTCAACTTGCGGGCGGTGGAGGCCTTCAAGTTGGCATGTTGGGCGATATCCGACTCAATCGTCCGCGACACAACCTGCTGCAGACGCATCTCAAATCCAATCTCACCCGAAAAAGGATAATACCCTTTCCTCAAATATTCACGGAAATATGGCAACGGATGCTCAATGCCAGGGATCTCTCCCTTCCCTGCAAGAATATCCACCAATGAATATGTCGGTGCATCAACTTTGTGGAAGAGTTTCAGATACTCTCTGAACGAGAGTCCGCTCATCGGATAGACAAGCGCGCGACGGCTCAAATCCGCGGCACCGTCCTCGATATCCAAAATAGAAGATCCAGTGAACACCACGTGCAAATCTGAATGAACATCATAAATCTGCTTCAGTTCCCTTGACCAGTCACTATACTTATGCACCTCATCAATGAACAGATGCGTTCCCCCATCCTTTACAAACTCATCCGCCAGATCGGATAATCTATGGTCAGCGAAATACGTGTGGTCAGCCGAAACATAGAGGAATCGTCCTTTATCTTGATTTCCAAGAATATACTGCCTTATCATCGTGGACTTTCCGATTCCTCTCGCCCCGGTGATCCCGACAAGTTGCGCCTCCCAGGGAATATCCTGATAAAGATACCGATGAAACCCCGTGGGAGTTTTCCTCAGCATCTCCATCATATATTCATAAAGTTGTGTGTCAATCATAATAACATGAATTTGTATAACTTCCGCGCAAATATAGCAATTTTCCCTCATTAAGGGAAGAAAACGCAGGAAATCATCACTCATTGAGGGAAAATCACCGCGTTGATTGATCAACAGAATCGTGAGCGGGTTATCCCTGGAAATTGTTGACCGGGTTTGTTCCAAATGTTCCACCTGTTCCATTCCCCTGGTGGAACGGAACAACAGTCTGCTGGGATTAGTAATCCAGCTCGTTGTTCAGGAAGGTAATGACGGATTCGAGGTCGTCTTCCAAATCTTTGATGCGAGACTCTTGGTTGAAGTTCTGTTCCTCCAGCTCAGAAATCTTTCCCTGAAGACAGTCAATAGTAGAATTCAGCCGCGTAATTTCTTCTTGTTGGTCGGACTTGCCATTCTGCCTTGTGTAGCAGCTACAAGATGAAACCAGGGCGGATAAAACGAGGAGAAGAAGTATAGAAAAACGTGGCATAGCTACTTGGTTTGGTCATTTAGTAACAGGCAAAGTTATAAAATGTAATACTGTTTTTCAAGAGCTGTGGGGACTTATATGCAATTCTATGCAAGTTTATTACAAGCATTTCAATGAAAAATTGTATCTTTGTCTTTGTTATCCTCACAGGTAACTTTTTACATACAGGAAAGCGTTTAGCTTTGTTCCTTACTGATGAATCTGGACAATTCGTAGTGACGGGAATAATGTTTAATCGCTTATGCTTGGCTATATCTGGGTTCGCCCACGCTATAGCAAAGCGTGAGCAACCGAACCTTATTCGTCACGCGAGGCCGTCCAGAGCCGATCAGTAGAATGAGTCTAAAGTGGCTCACGCTTTCTGCGAATAAGGGACTATTTCACCAAAGAGCCACTGGTGAACAGGAGAAATAAAGAATGAAATCATTTTTCTCTATTGCATCTCTGGCGGCATCCATTGCCTCCTTGTGCTTTGTATCCTGCTCATCACCGATTAACACCATAAATGATCCGCACTTCGACGAGAACGGTATCTATCTTGACAGTCTCGGTGCTACATTCCAGGCCATAATGCCGACTTCTCTTGACTTTTATGTCGAGGTCAGCGGCAGTATGAATGGTTTCTTCCGGGCCAATAAGGCGACCGCATTCAAGACTGATGTTTGGGCGATTGTTTCCAATTTCGGTAGCCCCGGTGTCTCTGTGTTGTCAAATACCGGCACTCAGGCAACGAGATATACGGGAGACCAATTCCGTAGCAGGATGAATTCAGGTGGCTTTGTATCTACAGCTGAGACCCAGGTACCCGCAATGCTGGAGAGCATCCTGTCGAAGCTAGATTATGAGAATGGTGCTGTAGCTGTCTTGATTTCTGATATGAAGTATAGCCCTGTCGGCAACAGAGCCCTTCCTGTTCTTCTCCAGCAGTATGCAACAGACATTAGGAATATTGTAGGCAAGTATCCCGGTTCGGCATATAGCCTTGTAGGTGCTTATTCTGAATTTCTTGATTCAAGGGGTAACGTAGCTTGCGAAAAGTCTCCGTATTACTACCTTGTTATCGGCAAGGATGTGTGTGTGGCCGAGATACGCAATTGCATTACCACCATCCTTTCCGACCGGGAGAATTATCTGGACAATATCGAGACGGGATTTGATTACAAGCGTCCAGCATATGGATTCGGTGTTCCTGACAATGTAATTCAGTTGGATGATGAACCGACTTTCTACAATTACGATGTCTCCTATTCCGATACCTGTAAAGTGGTGCTGAATCTTGACCTTTCTGACTTTCGTTGGCTGATTGCAAGTGATGAAGATGTCCTCAGAGAGTGTATTAAGGTTAAGGCAGCTTACGGCTCCGATATAGAGATTGGCAAAATCAATGTCAACATTAACAACCACAATCATAAGAAATTGGAAAGACTTGCCGTCGCTTCAGTTGAACTGAAACTTTGGAATATGCCGATGGATGCAGATGTCATCGAATGGACCTTGGATCATCCGGAGTATTCTGTTACCGATACCTTCATGCAGATACAGAACGCTGCCGCTGAAGCAGACCTAACCGGTTCCTTCTCCCTGGCAAATTTCATTCAAGGCATATTCCAGGCCGTCCAGAACCACTGGAACCAGGAGCCTAATCGAATCTTGATTTCAAAAAGCAACTAACATATGAAGATTGTTGACATTTACGGATGGGGGCTTCCCAAGCAGGCGGATTTCCTCAACCACTTCAAAAACAACGACACGCTGTACAATCAAGCTCGAGCATTGTGGAGCAAGCTTGATTCTTGTACTGTTTGGTTTATCGTCGCATTCGTAGTTATTGCACTGGTCTTCGCCATCATCTACTACGGGCCTTATAACAACAAGCCTCGTCGTCACTACAAAGTGAAGCACTGGCTTATCTGGATGGGTATCACGACCCTTGTCACCTTCGTTGTTACGTTGGTGATAGGACTGATTATGGTCAAATCTCCTCTTGCGGCAAGATACGGCCTGATTCTCAGAGTCAGCGGTGTCAACGTCCTCTACGGCATCGGAATTTATTTCATTGCTGCTCTTCTGGTCTGCAATATGCCTTTCCTGAAGACTAACGCATACAGGTTCCTTAAAATCGGCAAGTAGTTATGGCAAATAAAGTTTTCGTTTTCTGCATTGGCGGAACTGGCCTCCGGGTAATGAAAGCCATCACGATGCTCGCTGCATCTGGCGTAAAGACGAATGGCTATTCCATCGTCCCTATTATCATCGACCCTCATATTGACCTGGAAGAGAAGACCAAGGTTGAGAATCTTATCAACGACTATATCAGCATCTACAAGTATGCGACAAAGAGCGAGGGGCAGCAGATGAACCCGCTTGAGGGATTCTTCAACACGGAATTCCTCCGCCTCGCAGAGATCGATGATGAGCAGAATAATACCAGCGCCAGCATGGCGGAACGCCGCACATTCGGAGAATATATGAATATCGGCAATCTCAGCAATGATGACGTGAACAATTTCTTCGTTCAGACGCTATTCTCAAAGGAGAATCTTACAAATAGCCTCTCCGTAGGCTTCAAGGGCAACCCGAATATCGGAACCGTAGTCCTGAACGAGATGGTTAACGGTGCTGACTGGTACAGCGCATTCACCCGCCACTGCGAGAATGGAGACCGTGTCTTCATCATCAGCTCCATCTTCGGCGGCACCGGCGCTTCCGGTTATCCGCTCATCGAGAAGAAGATTCGCGATGCGGAAGGTTTCCCGAATGTCCAGCGGGCAATCATGGGTGCCGTGACGGTGCTTCCTTATTTCTCTCTGGAAGATCCGACGGCCTCCGGAAGTGACATTGATTCTTCCAGCTTCTTCACAAAGTCCAAGTCCGCCCTCAGCTATTATGAGAATACCGTCAAGTCGGATTATCTCTATTACGTCGGAGAGCAAACCCTACGTGCCAATTACAAGAATAATGAAAAGGAGCAGAAAGACCTGGCTCATTTCGTCGAGCTGGTAGCTGCCACCGCTTTGTTCGACTTCCTTGCCAAACCAAAGCCCGATGCACCTCAGGCGCTTACACGTGCTATCTACGATGACAAGGTCGCTCTGGACCTTGCCTCCCTGGGCACCGGCTACAAGGGAATCGTCAAGAACGTGGCTGATATGATGCTGCTTGACCTTCTCGTGAAGATTCTTCCCGAGGAATCGCAGTTCCCGCTAAAGAAGGACCGCAAGATGAACAAGGACTTCTACAGGGACCACGCTTTCGTTGCACTCGATCAGTTCACGAAGGGTTTCTATCAGTGGTATAAGGAGTTGTCCGAGAATGCTCGTGGATTTACCCCTCTCAACCTTGTCGGTCCGGGCAAGGAACTTACCGCCTGGGTAAAGGGCAACTCCCTAAAAGGCAAGGATGAATCCTACTACCTCCTTGAAATGATTAAGGCCAGCAACAAGGGCAACGGAGAAAAGCACGACAACATCTTCCGTTATTTCTTGGAGTTTGCCTATAGCGCCATCAATGTTTACACCAAAAATCTGTAGTTGAATTATGAGTAGCATAGATATCAATATCATACAGAGAGGCATCACCAACAATTTTGAGTGGTCGGCTGAGCAGGGACACATCACTGCTGCAGATTTGGGTAAAATCGGCGAGCAGCGCACCGACAACTGCGGCGCCCTGAATGCGCTGCCTACTCCTTTCGCCCGTTTCTTCGTGTTCAAGGAGGCTTTCCGCCGTGTGCTGGAGGATAAACTTGACCCCGAGAACAAACCTGCCGGTAAGGCTTACGAGCATCTGGTGTCCAATACGCTAGACGTATTCGAACTGCTTTATAATCTGAAATATCACGAGAATCGCTGGAAGAGCCAGGACCGCCGTATCGTAATTAAGGAGTGGAACTACGCTGACCAGATGAAGGTTCTCAAGAATGACGTCCCCATCCTGGGCAATGTCGTTGAAAGTTATTTCAAGGAAGATCTCGGAGAGGCTTCCAAGAAATTGTTCTTCATCATTCTGGAAGACAAGGGCAAAGAGTGCCTGTTGGCAACAAGTTCTCCGATGACCGGCTTCATCACGCCTCCGGATCTCGACCTTAAGACCGTGACCCGTGCAGGACGGAAAGAAGAAGATTTCATCGGCGAAATCTATCAGGCGCTTAATATCACTCCTCTTACCAGAAAAGAGGGCGGCAAGTATTTCAAGGATATTCTTCTCTTTGAGAATAGAAGCGAGGACTTCAAGAATTATATGTACAACAAGCTCTTCTCTGGCGGCGCCACTATTGATGCCCGTTTCACCGAGTTGAGGAACTATATTCAGGCCTTTTCAGCAGACCGGCAGATTACAAACCGCTGGTCTGATGATGACTTGGAGCCGGTTTATTCCGTGGACAATTCTCCGCTGGAGGTGAACGGTATTCCCATCTACTGCAGCAAGGCCACCGATGTCATCAACTATCTAACAGATGCAATCATCCGTCTGCCTTATAAGATTGATTCCGATAAGTTCGTGACGCTCATCTTCACGCCCGACAGCGCAGACAGGGATTATGACTATCTCCTCCCGTTGACCAAAGAAGGCCTTGAGCATCTTAAAGCCGGTGACCTCAAGATAACCGGCACCAAGAAATCCTACGGTGATGTCAACGTAACGCTGGTGTGCAATGGAAAGAGGCACGAGCGCTACTATACGACTGATAAGAACCCGACTGCTGGTAAAGGCACCGTTCTCGATCTGTCCCTTGCCAAAATCAATTTTGACATTGCTCTCTTCCCGAATGTGCTTTCGTACAAAGCAGAGGAGAACAACTACTTCAAGATTCTTGTGGCCGCTACGGACCAGAACGAGAACAAGACATTTTCTGTTGCCAATCTTGCCTTGGACTTCTATGCAACCGACAAGGCAGGAAAGTATATACATGTTGAAGAAGCAACTGATAACACGTATGAAAATGGCGTAAAAGCGCCGTTCATCCGCTCCCAGCAGGATAGCGACAACGACTGTGGCACCAAGTATTACGAGGTGTTCAATACTCCTTTCGACGCCATTTGCGCTGAACTATACCTGGAAGGAAAGGCTTATCCCTTCGCCATCATTCCAAAATGGGACAAATCAGAACCGTCCGAGAAGACATTCTCATACGCTATCGACCTTGGTACGTCGAACACGTATATCTCTCGTAGGGAGAGCGGCCGGATGACTGAGCCTCAGCAACTGAAGATGGACCAGCAGATTGTCAACTATCTCCACGCAAAAGAGGAATCCGTCCAGAAGGGTCTGATTTCCAGAATCGAGGGAAAGATTCCAGAGGCCTTCAAGACTCTTGTGAAGACCGAATTTGTTCCCGCGCTTATCGACGACAAGACCTATCGGTTCCCAATCCGCACAGCCCTGTGCGTCACCGGTGACGATACCAGGAAACCCGTGCTGTTCGACAACAGCAATATCGCCTTCTTCTATGAGAAGTTCCGTGGTGCCGGCAACCAGACTGTCATCACCAACATTAAGTGGGCTGAGGATGAGAAGAATCTCCGTGTCTTCATCCGTGAAATCCTCCTCCTCATAAAGGCTGACATCCTGCAGGAAAACGGTGTTATCTCTGGCACTGAGGTCATCTGGTTCCGTCCGCTCAGCTTCAAAGAGAGCATTCGTAGGAGCTTTGAGAAGATCTGGAAGGAAGAGGCTTCCAATATTCTGAATCTTGATTCTGCCGAGCAGCAGTTGAAGTGCTATACCGAATCCGAGGCACCGTACTACTACTTCGCCACTAAGGCCGCTTTCCTGAATGTGGAATCCGTGGCCGTGATGGACATCGGTGGCGGCTCGACCGATATTGTGTACTACGCAAAGGGAGAAGCCAAGATTGCCAATTCCGTCCACTTCGGTTGCGATGTGCTCTGGGAGAACGGTTATAACCAGTTCGTTAACGCAAGGGACAACGGCATCTTCAACCACTACAAGGACAAGATTAACTTTGAGACTCCTGAACTGAAGGAACTGTATGAGGCGATGCTCAAGTCGAACAATACTTCGACACGTGATATCATCAACCTCTGGATAAGCAACGATAGGGAGACCGAGATTTCCAAGAGACTGAGGAAAGACCATATCTCAACCTTCGTCTATCACTACACCGCTCTCGTGTATTACATGGCATCCATGTTCAAGGCGAACGAGCTTCCTTACCCGAGAACCATCATATTCAGCGGAAACGGTAGTAAGTACATTGACAACTATATCACTGATACCGTAGCGTTCCTGAAGCAGATTACGGAACTGGTCGTTTCGAAGGTTTACGACAAGGCCATTTCCGACATAGAACTGGTTCTCCCGGACGAGCGCAAGGAAAGCACCTGCTACGGCGGTCTTTATCATCGTATCGGAGCTGTTGAGCCGAAGCCCGTCGTTTACCTTGGCGATGGAAACAACAATGAGTACAAAGATGTTGAGGCCGTCAATGCGGCTTACACGTCTGGTATGAAAGACAAGCTCGGACTTGAAATCGCTGCGATGAACAGAATCTACAAGGAAGTTTTGGATGCTCTCATCCAGCAGTCCGTCATCGAGCAGGTTGATTCTGCCAAGATGAAGGAGGTCGTGGACTCTGTTGTCAAGGATGCGCTGGTTTCCAAGTTCCAGACCGAGATTCTGGACAAATACATGCTCCAGGAGCCGTTTAACGATACTCTGTTCTTCCTGCCGGTTGTAGAGGCCATCTTGAAACTGACAGGCATTTATAAGCGATAAAACATGAATTTTTTCCAGTTTCTCGACACATATCCCTGGGTTAGTGTCGCTGCTTTTGCAGCAATCCAGCTTTGGTTCTTCTTCAGTACTCAGTTAAAGCTGAATGAATTAAGTCACTTTTTCCCATCCAAGAAATGGGAAACTTATGGCGATGAGGAGCATTTGACTTTGATTGCCGAGCCAGAAGATTCCAAGAATGCCCAGGAACTGGTCAAGGAGATTAATGACTATATCACGAAGACAAACGGTGCAGTAGAATATGCTGTCATCAAGGATAAAACGGAACGCCGCATTGACTCCCTATATGAATTTGCAACGTCCAAGATTTCTTTCCCAACATACCTTGGTCTTATGGGAACTTTCTTCGGCGTTTACATCGGATTGAAATGCTTCAATGCAGGCTTGGGCCAAGGTGACGGTGGTATAACGGACCAAATGGTCAAGGAACTAATTGGCGGCATCATCGTTTCAATGGTGACGTCGTTGGTAGGTCTTGTCTTGATGACCATCAGCAATATCCACGCGAGCAATGTACAGAAGAAGGTTGATACTCAGAAGGATGAATTCTTTGAATTCCTACAGATGTCGGTAATCCCGACCTTGGGAACGAATGTATCTTCCTCGCTCAATAGACTGAGAAGTACTATCGGCAACTTTGAGCCGTCATTCCGTGCTGTCATAGAAGAATTCAAAGCTGCTTTCCGTGACTGTACAGATATGTTCAAGGGGACGTTTGCCGAGAATGCTGAAGTTCTTACCAAGGCTGTTGCCGAGATGGGCAGCAATATGACGCTCATCAACGAGAACATCCAGAAGCAGGATCAACTCTTAACAACCCTACGTCAGAGAGATATGGTCACTACTCTTGACAAATTCGTTACAGCCGCCAACAGTTTTGATTCTGTGACCACATCCATCCAGAAACTGGAAGAGGCCAAGGAAAGAATCATCGCCTCCACCAATACGCTTGCTGACAAGCAAGAAACTTATAACAAGTCTCTGGAGATTCCTACAAGACTTTTGCAGCAGGTCAACTCCATTCTCGATCGCGTTACTACATTTGAGCAGAGCATCAATGCCCTTGGCGTTAACATAGCACAGACACAGCTCCTTGGCAATACGCAAATTAACGCAATAGAGGCGCAACTGAGCGCCCTCAAGACGAAGCACAGCCTGGTTTACCGGTATCAGGATACTCAGGTCGAAGAACTTGACAAGATTTACAAAGAGCAGACGAAAGCTGTCAATGATCTTTCCGACGCATTCCGCCGTGCCGTTTCCCAGAACAGAGACGATATTGAGAAGGCTATGCAGGACTTCAAAACCGCCTATGATACTATCGTCAGAGAATGCAAGAGTGGAGTTGAGCAGAAGTTGGAAGAGTTCATTACTGCCCTTAATAAGACGCTGGATGTCGAGGACGCCAACAGGAAATTGTCTAACCTTGATCGTCTCCAGGCTCTTGAAAGTGGCCTTGGTGAAATCAAGACAGCCCTTGCTGACAAGACAGCCCTTGCAGATGTTTCCAAGGCCGTTCGGGAAGGCAACGCTAAGATTGAAGATTTGGCTCGTCGACCGATTGTCGTCCAGCGTGCTGCTTCTTCCTCTGGCAACAATTCCGGAGGTGAAGAAAAACGCAAAAAACGCGGCATCTGGCCATTCAGACGTAAGTAGGTTAGAAGATGCGAAAGAAAGGCAACAAAGAATCCTTCTGGCCCAGCTACGTGGACATCGTCACCACCTTGTTTGCTATCATGGTGGTGTTGTTTGCCGTGTCGTATAGCCGTTTCCGCGTGAAGGAGGCCGAGTTGAGGAAAATCGCAGATAAGTACGAAGAAATCAAGAAAATCTACCAAACTGTAGAGAATATTGATTCCACCTACTTTGCGTATGACTCAACTTATGTGAAGCACATCTTCAAGATTCAGGTGACCTATCAGAAGGGTGAATTCGACCTTTACAAACTGATGGCTGACCGTACGAACCGAGCTGAGGCAGATACTCTTCGCAAACGCATTATTGCTGCTGGCCAGGAGATTAAGAGAACTGTACAGAATCTCCAGAATATGCACGATAAAAAGCAGGACATCAAGTATTTGGTTGTTATTGAGGGGCAGGCATCCGCGGATGGGTATTATGTAAATCCATACTTTAACAACGATGTTCTGAGCTATCAGCGTGCTCTTGAACTTCATCGATTCTGGAAAAAGAACGAGATTGATTTCTCGGCAATGCCTAAGTGTGAACTGGTCATAAGCGGTAGCGGCGAAGGTGGGGTTCCGAGGGACACAACACGGGAGGAATTCAACCAGCGCTTCCTGATTCATATTGTGCCGGTCATCGGCAATATACGAATGGATGACACACAGAAGTCCGTTGTCAGCAGGTGATGCACAGGATGTTAAGCATAGGTTTCATTTTCATTTGCATCCTCCAGACTCTTGTGGGTTGCATCAGCTATCCGGACGCCGGAAATGAGGTTCGGTTGGAGTTGCCGTCTTATTCTGACAAGGATTGCATCATCAAATACAATGGCTATACTGTCTCATACAATGAATCAGCGCGTATCCCGTCTTGGGTTGCTTATGAACTGACTGCTGATGAGGCAAACGGCACAATTGGTCGCAGTGGTAAGAACTTCCGGCCGGATGATAAAGTAAAGGCCGTTCAGGCTGACAATTACGACTATCGTGGTTCAGGATGGTCTCGTGGTCATATGGCTCCTGCTGGAGATTTCAAATGGGATGACGGGGCAATGTGGGACACATTCTTTTACACTAATTGCTGCCCGCAGGATGAGAAACTGAACAACGGCAGTTGGAACGTCCTGGAGAATAAAGTTAGGACTTGGACTCGGCAGTTTGGAAGTGTTTTTGTCGTTACCGGTCCGATTGTGGGTCAAAACCAGGCTGGCAAGATAGGCACTCACCAGATTACCGTTCCTGATGCTTTCTTCAAGGCGCTCCTGGTTTACAAAGATGAGTCATATCACGGTATCGCATTCGTGATGTTCAACAATCCTACTACGCAAAGACTTCCAGAAAGTTATTTGAGCATCAATGAATTGGAAACAATATCTGGGCTTGATTTCTTCCCGTCGCTGGATGATTCTATCGAAGAAATAGTCGAGAATGAAGTGGACTTGAAATTCTGGAATATACGATGAATAAGAGCGACCGTAAGAAGCTGCAGACAGGCTTGTACATAGGATTGGCGATAGCGCTTATTCTGTGCCTCTTTCCGATGCCGTATGGCTTCTACCAGTTTGTCCGGTTCGCAGCAATGGCCATCTTTACATATCTGGCATACTGCGAATACAAGAACGGTTACGTGGACAGGATGATCTTGTTCATCGTCCTCGCCATTCTCTTTCAGCCATTTGCCAAGATTGCCCTTGGAAGGGTTCTCTGGAACATTGTCGATGTGATTGTGGCTGGGTATCTGATTTACCTTGTTGTACGGAATAAAAAGAATTGATTATGAGATTTATTCGATGCATTATCATCGTCCTGACATCGGCTTTTATAGTCGCGTGTTCCAGTTCCAATATTCCTCAAAAGCTTGATTCTTTTGTTGACAATGCTGAGTTTAATAGCAGCGATTACGATGCTGAGGATTGGCAGAAATCAATGCTCCAGTATGAGAGATTAGTTGAGGAATACAGTAACTCCGGAAAGGAGTACACTGATGCTGAGAAGCAAATGACAGCGAGGGCGATGGGGCGTTATCACTCACTTCTTATCAAGAATGGAGTTGAGCAGTCTGCCGCCTATCTCAAAGAATTAGAAGCCATTCTTCCTTCATATCTGGAGGGGCTGGTTGATGGACTTGGTGAAAACTCAGAGGAATTGGGAAAGACCCTGGAAGGGATTTTCAATAGCGAAGAACTGGAAAAGGCCTTTGAGGGCCTGGGTAATAAGCTAGAAGAAATCTTCGAAGGAATCGAAGAAACGAAGTAACGCACTGATAGCGAACTCTATTTGTTGAGAATATAGTTGCACCTGGGATAATTGGAGCAGCCGTAGAACTGCCCGTATTTCCCATTCCGAAGGACCAGATTTCCGCCGCATCGAGGACACTTTCCGCTGGCCACTGCTGAGTCCCTGCGTTCTTTGTTGCGATAAACATTACCAAGGTGCTCTTTGCGGTCAGACTCCGAGGTGGAGATCACCTCAAGAAGACGCCTGCGATAAAAGTCCATTTGATCTGATGACAGAACGGCATCCCGGTATTGCTTGATGTATGGCACCACATTGTACATATTCAAGACCGGGTGCTGCGCAGTGACATTTATCTCCGTATCGCTTGGGAAAACGACAATCCCATAGACGGGGACATCGTCACTAAACACGAGCTTCCTTAGCGTCTTGATGTGCCCGTCATTCTGCCATATCGGATTTCTCAGCTGATGCTCCTGGGTAAAGCCGTAGCGCTTGTAGCCGGTGTCTGGCAGATACTGCTTCCAGAATTCAGCATTACCGCCGCCATAAACCTTCCCGTGGACATGGTCTCCAACACAAAAACGCCGTAGCGAGAGATAACAATATGGTCAACTTGTGTGGTGTAATTACCGTTGCGAATCAAAAGGTCATTGTAAACCCGGTAATCATCGCAGTCCAAATCCGCCAAGAATGAGGAAACCCTCTTCTCACCATAATCGCCAATGGCTTCTGCACGACTACTATATTTGGGCGTAAACAGTGATGCCCAGAATCCTTTCTCCTCTTTTACAGCGCTACCCGAGAACTGAGTCTCACGGTTTTTCTTTCGGAATTGTTCACGTTTGATGCTCTCTATGATAGACTTGACTATCAGATAGAGAACGAGAGCAGCTAAAGCGGCAAGTCCGATGTATATGAGGATTTCTTTCAAAGCAAGTCCGCGTGTTTAATAATTCAAAGCTATGCTGGCGTGAGCCCTTTGTGAGCCCTTTGGAATTATCGGCAAAAGAAATTTATTGTTCGGAATTTGAGTTACTTACGATGTGATAGCCGGATTGCGCACTCGTGATTACCATCGTAATTTGAGCCCTATGTGAGCCAATTGCTACCTCGGCAAACTCTTAAGGTCAAAGAACATCAGGACTGTCTCGTCGTCCTGCTCGGGCTGGACGAGAAACTTGAAGTCGCACTTCTGATGGAATCCTACTGCGGAAAGATAGGCATCGACGGTAATGAAGCGGCAGCCGGTAGAAGGATTCGATATACAGCGGGTCTGGATGTAGTTGATGATTTTTGTCCCGATGTCCTGGCCCTTCATATCATCACTGACAGCGAGACGGCCAATCTTCAGTGCCGGATAGGAAGATCTGCGCTTGGCATTGGGAATCTTGCGGGATAGGTTGTTCCAGATTTTAGGATCGGCAAATTCCCTGTCCACCTTGTCGTTGAGCAGGCTGAAATAAGCGGCTATCTTTCCGGTATCCGTGTCTTCCAGGACATAGGTGACAGCCAGGAGTTCCTTGGCAAAAAAGGTTGCGTTTGGCGTTCCAGTGGAGGTCTCAATCAAAAAACCGTTCAAATCTGCATCAGAGCAGTCGAACGGCTTTGTGGTATCAACTCCTGGACGGAATTTTCTCAGTCTAAGGTTCATAGTACATCAGCAGCACACCAGCTACGAACTTCTTCGTAGTTGCGGAAGATCTCTTCCCGTTTCTCTTCAGAAAGGGGAACGACATTCTGAGCCGCCATTTCGAAGCGGTAGGCATCCTCGTCATAAAGGACGGGGGTTTCTTTGATAGGCTTTGCCATAATTCGGTTCTCCTTTTTAACTATTTCTGCATAAGGGATGTAGGCCCGTTTGCAAATGTAGCAATTTATTTCCAACGAATTGCAAAAAAATGTGCAAGACTATGAATGAATCCCATTTTGTCAGTCTTCCTCAAAGACTTCCTTATAGTGCCTGATGAAGTAGTCGATGGCCTTTATGCAGGAGCGGAAGTCGCAATTTGTTTTTGCTGGCTCCTATTGAGCCTGAAATAAGCTTAGATCTCGCTGCCGGTGAACTGTCCGATGAAGTAGATGTCACCGATGCTGGACTCGCTGATGAAATAGACGAACAGGCAGTCGGCGTGGAACTCTACCTGACGAGGCTCCGGGGCGAGGGCGGACATCGTCAGGAAGGCTGCCTTCTCTTGTCGTGACGCAGTCAATATAGGCAGCCGAAAGCCCAGAGTGGAATTTTCTTGCCGTTTGCCATATCGATGTTGTCAACGGCAAGAGCTGCGTTATTGATGTCGGCGTCATTTATCTGGGAGTAATCCTTTCCTGCACCTCCAACCTCTATCACAGTTTTGTGGTCTATCCTGAAATCTCCTGTTTTAAGTCCTCCATACTCAATCTTGTGTCCGGCGGAGGCCAATTGATTACAGAAGAATGTCTCTCGTGCGGTTCCTGTCTCAGGTTCGCCATCTGAGAATGTATAGAGGAGATTTGTGTTGTCCATCAGCAACTTGTCGGGCTTCTGAAGATCGGAAATCTTGTCCATTTCTGTGTATAGACATCTGATCACTTTCGCTTCATCAAGGTATTTGAAATATTTTAATAGCGTGACTCTGTCTATGCTCAAGCTCCTCGATAATTTTGACACATCCACAAGATAAGGCAGCATTCCAGAGATCACTTGAAGAAGAGCGCTTATCTTTCTCGTGTTGGAGACACTTATTCCTCTGTATCTGGTCAATTCGCTGTCAATGATGTAATTGACTACATTTTCCACAAGATTCTTGTAGGTCTTGCTTTTTTCAAACGAGAAAGGGTAATAACCGCTTTTAAGATAATCCGGGAAAAATTCCAACGGGCGGCATACCTTTCTTACCGCCAGGCAGAACCCATTGGGGTCGGATAGAAGTTGATGTAGGTGTACAGGCTTTATCTCACGCTTGGTGCGGAACCAAAGATATTCCCTGAAGGATAATCCCGGCATATCATACACATCAGCCCTTCTTGACAGATCCGCCTGTCCGTCATTTAATTGAATCAGTGATGATCCGCTGAGGATAACCTTCAATCCTTTATAGAGATCATAGATCTCCTTAATTTCCCTGCTCCAGTTCTCGTACTTGTGAATCTCGTCAATAAGAAGAACCTTGCCGCCCATCTTCACAAATTCGGATGCTGTGTCAAGCAGCGTGTGGTTGGAAAAATATGCCGTGTCGGCGGAGCAATAAAGAATATGGCGATCTGTAGGGAGGTAATTCTTCAGCACATACTGCTGCATCAGAGTGGATTTCCCGACTCCTTTCGGCCCACGAATCATCACAAGCCTTGAATCCCAATCTATCACATTCATCAGTCCACGAGTGAATTCCGTAGGTACATCAGATAGGTATTCAAGGTGGCGGTCGAATAAAATATCCATAATGCAATGCTTTTTGCAAATATAGAAATGTTTATTGCGATAAACAAATTTGTATCAGATTTGTTTATCGCAATAAATAAATTCTATAAGTTGTTTCTGTTTGGTGTTTGTCCGGCGAAACGCCGGACAAAATGGTTGCAATACAATCTTTGTCCGGAGAAAGTGGGCTTTCACCGGACAAAGCGATGTCTGAAAGTGGGAGGCTTACAGGCCGTGCCTAAGGGTTGTGCCATTGGTAAGCATAAACGTCGGCCACCGGTTTGCCATCAGGAGCAACGTCAGCCCTATGCCAGACGGGCGGTGGCGTAGGCGATGCGGGAGAGGGTCTCGGGCTTGCCGATGCGGACGATTATGTCGGCGATGCCCAGACCGCTGGCGGCACCGGCGAGAGCCAGACGGGTGGCGTTCATCACTTTGCCCATCGGCCATTCGTTGCCGCGGATGAAGTCCTCAAGTGCTGTCTCGAAGGCCGGGACAGACCATTCACCGGCATATTCATTGACAAAGGAAGCGACCTTGGCGACATATTCGGCTACCTCGGGCTTCCAGAATTTGTCAACGTCCTTGGCAAGGAACGGCGCGGTGGCGGCATCGTCATAGACTTTCGAGCGAGGGTCGGCCTGACGGCGAGGGTCATTGCTCTGCGGCTCGACGGCTGCCCCGGCCTTGACACCGTACTTCTCAAAGTCCTCCGGCGCGATGAAGAGGTAAGAGGCGATCGTCCAGAAATCCTTCACGAACGTGGCTCTCTCCTTGGTGAAGGAGATTACGTTCTGAACGTAACCTTTCGTGAATATGTGCTTGACCAGATCGGCCCCCAATTCGTTGACCTCGCCACCGACTGCCTTGGCGCAACCAGGACTCACGACAATCTTCATTCCGTGTTCCTCAAGAATCGGGACGAACAACTCCGTCAACTCCTCATCGGATTTCAGACGGAGATACTCCTTGTTGTACCAACGGGCCTTCTCCGGATTGAAGCGGGCGCCGGACTTGACGATGCGGTCAAGCGAGAATGCCTTGACCAACTCATCCATCGTGAACATCTCCCTGTCATCGCCGGGATTCCAGCCAAGGAACGCAAGCAGGTTCACGAAAGCCTCCGGGAAGTAACCGTCCTCACGGTAGCCTCTGGAGACCTCCCCTTGGGCGTTCACCCATTTGAGAGGGAAGACAGGGAAACCGAGCTTGTCGCCGTCACGCTTGCTCAGTTTGCCCTTCCCGTCCGGCTTCAAAAGCAGTGACAGATGAGCGAAGCGAGGCATCGTGTCCTCCCAGCCGAAAGCCTTGTAGAGCATATAGTGGAGCGGCAGGGACGGAAGCCATTCCTCTCCACGGATGACCTCGGTGATCTCCATCAGGTGGTCGTCCACGATGTTGGCCAGATGGTAGGTAGGCAGTTCATCGGCCCTCTTCCAGAGCACCTTGTCGTCGAGGGTGTCGGTGTTCACTTCGATGTGACCTCGGATCAGATCATCCATCTTGACAACCGTGTCGGTCGGCATCTTGAAGCGTACGGTCCAGTCGGAAGTCTCCTCAAGCAGCCGCTTGACCTCATCCTCAGGGAGGGTCAGCGAGTTGCGCATCGTCATCCTTGTCACCTGATTGTAGATAAATGTCTTACCTGCGGCTTCAGCCTCAGCGCGGGCCTTTTCCAAAGCCTCGGAGGAGTCGAAAGCATAGTAGGCGTAGCCGTTCTCGATCAGCCGCTCGGCATACTTACGGTATATTCCGCGCCTCTGACTCTGGCGGTAAGGAGCGTGCGGATGACGCTCGGAAGCGGTCTCGACAACCTTTCCGTTCTCGTCCACACCTTCGTCAGGAATGATTCCGCACCAGTTCAGGGCCTCGATGATATATTCCTCGGCTCCATGCACGAACCTATGGGAGTCAGTGTCCTCGATCCTGATGATGAAATCACCTCCGCGCTGCTTGGCATAGAGGTAGTTATAGAGAGCCGTGCGGACTCCGCCCATATGCAGCGGACCGGTCGGTGACGGCGCGAATCTTACTCTCGTCTTACGTTCCATAATTAAAGTTTCGATGCGACAGCCCTGCGCAAATCATTGGCATTCTTGATGACATCCGGTGCCAGGTTTCCGTCAACAATCAGATAGGCGACAGGAAGGCCACGACTTATGTTGTACAGTACCGCAGCCTGAGAAGCGGCACCCAAACCATCGCAGACATTGATCCAAGGCAGGTTCTGGCTCTTAACGGCACTCGCCCAGACACCCTTGTCGGTGTCAAGGGACACTGAGTATATCTCCAGCCCCTTAGGGTGATATTCCTTGTAAAGCGGCATCAGCACGTCCTGGTTGAACATCTTCTGCGCGGCGTCGGCGGCCTGCCAGAAATAGACTAGCACAGCCTTCGAAGCGACCTCGCTGAGTTTCACCTTGGTACCGTCAACCGAAGGAAGGTTCAAATCAGGGTATGAAGACTCCCGCGCATTCTGAACCCTCTGGCTGAGATTGAATATGTTGAATCTCTTCTCGGCCTCTTTCTTGAGAGCCTCCAAATACTTGGACTCCGGATAGACAGTCATCAGAGAATCGTGAACATTCTGAAACAGAATGGCATCGGTCGCCTGGCTGAAGATCGGGAAGTTCTCGTTGACCTTCTGGTACAGCACCGGAATGGAAGTCAATGACTTGGAGTTCGTCATAATGTACTTGACGCAGCCACGGTAATATTCAATGTAATCCTTTGAAGCTGCGGCGTTGTCACCAGCGGCGGCATCAGCGGAAAACTTGTCAATGAACGCGGCGAAATCCTCCTCGACCTGACGCAGCTTCCCGCTTTCCTCGGAACCCTCTACGGAATATTTTCCGAGAGTGTCGGAAATGACTTTCACCTTGTCGCCTTTCTGCAGAAGCAGCGACGCGATCTTGGTGTCCCCTTTGAAGAGATAGACGAACTGCGGCTGCCCCTTAGGAACATCAATCTTGCAGGAATATGCTCCCGAAGCGTCCGTCTTGAGGGTGTCCAGAGCCACAAGTGTGTTGCCGAACAATTGTTTCACAATCACTTGGGCATCAGGCGCACCGGCAAGCGTACCCTTGACCTGAACCTTGTCCGAGCACGAAGAGGCGGCGACCAGAACGGCAGCCGCGAGAAACAGGTTTCTACAATTTTTCATATTCATTGAATATAGCTTCGGCTATCGCCTTGTTTTCCTCCGGAGAGATCTCCAGACGTTTTTTCTTGATGTCCATGTCGGCCTCGGTCTGGAGCGGCACCAGATGAATGTGAGTGTGAGGCACTTCCATTCCGAGCACGCAGACACCGACACGCTGGCAAGGCACGGCTGCCTTGATGGCGATCGCCACCTTTCGGGCGAACGCCCACAATCCTTCGTAGGTCTTCTCGTCCAAATGGAAGATGTAGTCATCCTCGACGTTCTTCGGGATGACAAGAGTATGCCCTTTCGCAAGAGGGCTTATGTCCAGAAAGGCGTAGAACTCATCGTTCTCGGCCACCTTGAACGAAGGAATCTCCCCTTTTGCGATTTTCGTGAATATCGTAGCCATCGTCTTAGAGTGTGATGTCGAGAATTTTGAACTTGATTATGCCGGACGGGACCTTGGCGTCCACAATCTCTCCTTTCGAGTGACCGATCAGAGCCTTGGCGATAGGAGTGGTCGAAGCGAGCTTGCCGTGGGCGAAATCGGCCTCCGTCTCGCCGACGATGGTGAACTCCATCACCTGCTTGGCGGCAAGGTTCTCCACCTTGACCTTATTCATGATCTGGACCTTGTCCGTGCCGATCTTGGACTCGTCGATGACCTTGGCGTTGGCCACAAGATCCTTGAGCTTCGCGATCTTCACCTCCAGCAGCCCCTGAGCGTCACGCGCCGCGTCATATTCAGCATTCTCGGAGAGGTCTCCCTTTTCCCTTGCCTCCGCGATGGCCGCGGAGATGACAGGACGCTGCGCCAACGCGTCGGCGAGATCCTTCTTCAACTTGTCCAACCCTTCCTGGGTCATATAATGAATTTCAGCCATAATGAAACCAGTTATTATTTTTACTTTGTCTTCATCAAAGAAAACGGACCGCCCGGCCCGGTTCTTCGTCACAGGCCACGCAACAATCTGTTTTCCAATGTTCTTTCCTGTCCACAAGCGGGCAATCACGTGCAGACAAACAATTTACTAAAATAAACAAGCGGCCATTGCCCTCCGCCCTCCCCTTTCGGGGCCATAATATTAAAACGGAGTCCCGCCCTTTTCCGGCGGAACCCTTCCTGTTTCTGCAAATATAGTAAATTTTCTTTCAAATAGCGAATATCCTGTCAATCCTCAAAAACGGATCGGGATCATCCCGCATGGCTCACCAAGACACAATCTATGACGCGAGTTGAGCCACTTCTCGTTCTGTCTGTGCGCAGAAGCGTACTTCCAGCTCACGGAGCACACAATGTCAAACACATTATAAGACTTTTCATCTCTTGTCTTTTTACCAGAAAAAAGATAACTTTGCATTAAAATCATACTGGTTATGAGACATTTCAGGATTTTGTTGTGCACATTTTCTGTATTGATCTATCTGAACATTGATGCGAAGATTGTGGACAGGCAACCGGAAGGAGAGATTCCTTTTCACCTTGCAGAGGATAACCGGATCTATGTCACGGCGTTTGTAAACGGGTCAGATTCATTGAATTTCCTTGTGGACACAGGTGCGTCGTCTCTTGTTCTGAACACCAATTCGCCAAAACTCCAAGGGCATATTCATAAAGGAGAGGCGATCGATAATCTTGGTGCGTCCGGTGAGAACACTGTGGAATATAGCCACGACAATTCCGTGAAGATCGGCACCGTCCAATACGAAAAGGCTGGATGCGCACATATTCCTTACCCTCCGGAGTACTGGGACGGTGTGGTGGGACTCAACGCGTTAAGAGCCTTCAACATCGAAATCAACTATGACGATATGACGATTTACTGCTACTCGAAGAAAGAGCCGCTTGAAGTCAGTTCAGAACTGATTCCGTTTCCATTCGAGTACAAATACGATGTGCCTTTCATCACGATGCCCGTGAAAATCAGCGGCACTGAATATTATCTGCTGTTGGAAGTTGACACCGGATCAGACAGGGTAATCGACCTTAACACCCCATTCGTGAACAGCCACAATCTGCTCAACACCCAAAAGCCATTCGCCATCTCACATATTTCCAGCTCAGATGGAGGAAGCGGAGAACTCAGAAATGTCTTTTTCGACGAGGTCACTGTCGGACCTTATATATTACCGAAAGTCGCCGGTGCGTTCTCCACATTGACAGAAGGTATGCAGAGCAAGAGTGACATTGACGGCACAGTGGGTAACACTTTTCTGAAGCGCTTCAACATGATCATCGACTTCAAAACAAAAGAGCTATACCTCCAGCCAAACAATTACTTTTGGACGCCGTTTTACGACTTTCTCGTGGAATAGCATCCCAGAAACCACACCACCCAAGCCAGTGTCTGTGACCTTGTCAACCGTTCTCTGTATTTGCCTGAAAAAGGTTGACTCACAAAAAGAGTCAATCATTATGACACCAC